>Ga0209656_10001924_pt1 | contig 13547 bp, 13 predicted proteins | sample BogFormECP12_OM2_FD_188239 | JGI IMG/M metagenome (GOLD analysis project Ga0209656, IMG submission 188239) | Bog forest soil microbial communities from Calvert Island, British Columbia, Canada - ECP12_OM2 (SPAdes) (version 2) | ecosystem: Environmental > Aquatic > Freshwater > Wetlands > Bog ... | reverse complement strand
CCCAGGGCGACGAGGTCTACATCGCCGGGGCGGCCAACTCGGCGGGCCAGGCCGCGCTCAACCTGTCCCGCTACGCCAAGCGGGTGGTGCTGGTGGTCCGGGCCGCGACGCTCGCGGGCACGATGTCCCGGTACCTGGTTGACAGGATCACGTCCGTGCCCAATATCGAGGTGCGGTATCGCAGCGAGGTGGTGGCGGGCCGGGGCGACGGCCACCTCGAGGAACTCACGCTCGCCGACAAGGACTCCGGCGTCACGGAGCAGGTGCCGTCTTGCTGGCTGTTCGTGTTCATCGGCGCCTCGCCCCGCACCGAGTGGCTCGGCCCCGACGTCGCCCGGGACGACCAAGGGTTCGTCGTCACGGGGCAAGACCTCCTCAGTCCCGCCCATGCCGGGCGCTGGCCGCTGCCTCGTGCGCCCTTCACCCTCGAGACGAGCGTGCCCGGCGTGTTCGCCGCTGGCGATGTCCGGCTCGACTCCATGAAGCGGGTCGCGTCGGCGGTCGGGGAGGGCGCGATGTCGACCTACCTGGTGCACCGTTACCTGGCCACGGTCTGATGCACGCCGACGAGCTTCGCGCTCTGAGCCTGTTCGACGGCCTAGCCGACGATCAGCTAGCCGAGCTGGCCGGGGGCAGTACCGAGGTTCGCGTCGAGCCCGGAGCCGACCTGTTCCGCGAGGGCGAGCACGCGGACTTCTGGTGGGTGCTCATCGACGGCGCCATCGACCTCGTGCGCCACATCGGCCGCGAGGACACCGTAGTCGCGAAGATGGACGTGCCGGGCAGGTGGGCCGGCGGCTTCCGCGCCTGGGACGAACACGGCGTCTATCTCGCGACCGGCCGGGGCGTGACCGGCGGAAGGGTGCTCCAGGTGCCGGCCGAGGTGCTGCGCGAGCGGTTCAACGCCTGGTTCCCGTTCGGAAGGCACCTGATCGAGGGGGTGTACCGCACCGCACGCTCCATCGAGTCGACAGCACGGCAGCGCGAGTCCCTCATCACCTTGGGTACGCTCGCCGCCGGCCTCATGCATGAGATCAATAACCCGGCAGCCGCCGCCACCCGGGCGGTCGACGCACTCGAGACCGCATCCCAGGTGCTGCTCTCGTCCCTCGGCCAGCTCGCCCAGGGCGAGATCTCGGCCCGGCAGTTCACCGCGCTCGATGCGCTGCGCCGTGAAATCGAACCTCAGGCGGCGTTCCAGGACCCGCTAGCCCTGGCCGATCACGAGGAGGCCCTGGCGTCGTGGCTGAGCCGCCACGGCATCATCTGTGAGTGGATGATCGCCCCCCCGCTGGCCGCCGCCGGGGTCACACTCGCCTGGTGCGAGCGGGTAGCGCTGGTGCTGCAGGGACCGGCCCTGGGACCGGGCCTGGAGTGGATAGCCAGCACCCTGTCCGCCGCCACGCTGCTGTCAGAGCTGAAGGATTCGAGCCGGCGCATTTCCGAGCTGGTCGCCGCCATCAAGTCCTACTCGCAGATGGACCGCGCGTCGGTGCAGGACATTGACGTGACCGACGGCATTGAGAGCACCCTGCTGATGCTCGGGTACAAGCTCCGCGACGGTGTCACGGTCGTGCGTGACTACAGCGCAGACGTCCCGCGGATCCAGGCATACCCCGGCGAGCTGAACCAGGTGTGGACCAACCTCATCGACAACGCCATCGACGCCATGGCCGGCGCGGGCACGCTCCGGCTGTCGACCCGGGCCGAGGGCAACGACGTCGTCATCGAGGTCGGCGACACCGGCCCGGGCATGCCGCCGCAGGTGGCGGCCCGCGCGTTCGAGGCCTTTTACACGACCAAGGACGTCGGCCAAGGCACAGGCCTGGGCCTCGACATCGCACGGCGCATCGTCGTGGAGCGCCACGGTGGCACGATCACCATCGACTCCCGGCCAGGCAAAACGGTGCTCCGAGTCCGCATCCCCGTCCCGCCGCCAGGGCCCCAGGGGCAAACGGCCAGCTGACCCACTCCACCGCAGCGGGACCCCATCCGCGGAGCGCCTCAGCCCGGAAAAACGGATGCGGCCGTGACACCAGGCTGTGTTCATGACCGCACCTTGAACTCATACAGATCGATCTGCAGCGCGGCCTCCCACTGGGCGATCGTGCCCGCGGCTTGGCGGGCCGCTTGAACGGATGATCACGGCTAAGACCATGATTCTTTTACTGCACTCTTGATCGGCGCTTGACGTGCGGTGACGTCCATGAGCAGGGCGTTGCTAGCTTGCGGCCCGCGAAGGCTGAACGTCCTACTGGTGTTGCTTCCTTCGGCACCGGGCTCTCTTTGCCGCTAGCGGCGTTTCCAGAGGCGCCACCATGGGCGTGCGGTGGCCGGCGGGGCGCTGGCAGATGGCGATCTCGCCGGACAGCCAGTGGCTCGCCACGGGCGGCAGCGACGGGACGGTGAGGATCTGGGACGCGGCCACGGGCCAGGCCCAGGGCGGTGCATGAGCCTGGCGGTGTTGTACCGGTGCACTCACGCGGAGGTGGCGTCCTCCAGGTCGGCCAGGGTGGCCAGCGGCCCGGCCGGGAACGGGGAGCCCTCGCGCATGCACTCGGTCTTGATCCGCCTGCCGTTAACAGGACGCCCCACCGCACATCGCGATGTCCGCGATCGTGCGGCACATTCAGCTCCAGCGCCCGCGGCGCGCGGATCGAGAGCGGGACCCGAACGCTGCGTGGTGGGGCGATGGACCGCACAAATTACCGCGATGGTGAAGTGGCGCGGCGACCTGCCGGGCCGATATGGTATAGTCACAGCCCGTGCCAGGGGGGCGATGCAGCCAGCCCGCAGATCGGTTCTAGCTCTCAAGCAGCCCGCAGATCGGTCCCAGCCCTCGAGCATCGAACGGGTAGGTCGCCTGATGCGATTCATGCAGATGGAAGTCTGCAAGTCCCAGCGAGTGGAAGGTGGCATTAGCGACTGCCTGCATCTGGTGCGTCTGGCGCCGTTGATGGAGCAGACTCGGGGCACGCCTGAGATCAAGATCGGGCTAATAGATGGGCCCGTCGTCATCGACCATCCCGATCTCGAATCTGAGAATATCCGTGAGGTGCCCGGGAAGTTCGCAGGTACTTGCGCGCTATCGGGCAGCGTTGCTTGCAAGCACGGGACATTTGTCTCGGGGATTCTCCTGGCGAAGAGAGGGTCTGCTGCCCCAGCGATCTGCCCGGGTTGCATCTTGCTGGTGCGGCCAATTTTTCCGGAGTCGTTGTCTGGGAACGGGCACATGCCTAATGCAACTGCCCGGGAACTGGCTGCGGCCATGGTCGAAACGATCGACGCTGGCGCGCGTATCATCAACCTGAGCGTCGGCGTGATCGATCGGTCAGCTAGGGGCGAAGCCGAACTGCAGTTTGCTCTGGATTACGCGGCGCAGCGCGCCGTCATCGTTGTAGCAGCAGCGGGCAACGACGGAGTTGTCAGCAGCTCCGTTATCACGCGCCATCCATGGGTGATTCCAGTCGCAGGTTGCAACCTGCAAGGGAGGCTACTCAGCCAGTCAAACCTGGGCAGCTCGATCGGGACGCGGGGTGTCCTCGCTCCGGGCGATAACATCGCCAGTCTGGGACCCGATGGCGATCCGGCCATCCTCGCAGGGACGAGCGTGGCCGCCCCCTTTGTCGCGGGAGCTCTCGCCTTGCTCTGGTCTCAATTCCCGACCGCGCCAGCCGCTGAGCTGCTAGTGGCGGTGCGTGGTTCACGAAGGCCGGGCCGCGCGGGAATTGTACCGGGCATGCTGGACGCCTGGTCGGGTCACAAGCTGATGCTCGCAAAAGGATATTCCGTAGATAGGCAGAATTAAGGAAAATACTGGGCTGACTCCACACAAAAATTGCGCAGCATCGTTTCCCGCAAAGTAAATGATCCACTACATGAATTACGTCAGCCTCGGCGCTTATGCGCGTGCAGACGCGCGACACCGACAGGAGACCTGGGCCGGAGAGTCAATACTAGCCAATTGCGATGAGATCGGACGAAGTACACAATGGCCGAAGATGATATGCACATTCCCCGGCTTGTCGTGACCGAGCCGGCTGAACAGGCCGGTCTGATCCTTTCCTTGTCCCGACCCGAGATGGTGATCGGCCACTCTGATGGAGCGGGCCTGGTCCTAGAAGGCCGCTTGGCCAGCAGGGTCGTCAGCCGCCATCAGGCCCTAGTTACAGTCGATCTTTCCGGGCAGGCGATGATACGTGACTTGAATTCAACTGGGGTAACGTTCGTCAATGACGAACGGCTCGAGGGCCCGCGCATCCTGCGTCCCGGGGACCTAGTGCGGCTTGCCGGCGCCCTGGCCAGGTTTGAGCCGGGTACCTCACCGGGCATTCCTGTGGCTGCTGACACCGGGACGCGGCTCCTGCCGCTTCACGGTCGCGCGGACACGCCGCTGTGGACGGACGCCGAAGGAGCCGGATCGGCCGCGCCTGGACGCCAGCGGTCGCGTGGTACGGCAGTAGACCATAAAAGCCGGGACGCTAGCGATGGGGAAAACCCGGCTGGTGATATCGGGCCGCAGCCTCATCGCATCCGAATGCCCCGTTTCGTCACAGGCGAGGAAATCGGGCTGGGCGACGTCGTTAAACGCACCACATACGCAATCGGGATTAAACCCTGTGCTGGCTGTGAAAAGAGAGCAGCTGCGCTCAACCGCTGGATGCACTTTACTCGGTGACAGAGAAACTACATTTCGGGAGGGAAATTCTCGTGGAGCAACCACAATCGAGCGAGCTACCTGCGGCGGTATCCGGCAACGGCAGCGAAGCGGCTTCGCCTGCAGCCTCACCATCCTCGGCAAGCCTACCTGCTCCCCGACCTGCTCCCCAGCCGTGCCCTAATTGCGCGGTTCCAGCGCAGCTCACCCAACCCGGTGAGCAGGCAGCCACGGCTGCGTACGTCTATGCACTGGGGAGAATTGAGCCGCGCTTCCCGCGCCTGTCGGTCGAAAAGGAGTATGCTCAAGCCACCGGCCGAGCTGAAACGGCTGGCCTCACCGACCGGCAGGCTCTGCACACCGTCCTCTCGCAACCGGAGAATCGTTATCTGGCGCGTCAGCTGTGTTACATCCTGACGATCGAAGGCCTCGACACGTACATTGTGTATCCGGGAGATCCGGCGGATCTGCAAACCTTGATCGAGAGCCTCCGCGTGAACCCGCAGCCGGGGGACATAGATGTCGTTATTGGGCGTCGCGGCCCGATCGCCCCGCCGGATCTATGTAACGGCCTGACGGTTCCCATAGTGATCTTCGACCAGATTTACTCATTCGACCGGGCTTCCTTTATCACATCCATCCCGCGCCCGGAAAACACTTCCGATGAGCAGTTCAGGCCGACGGCAGAAGAGCTCTTCGATAAGATGATTCAGATGGCCGACAATGCGGGGGCGACTGATGCAGACCGCGCGGTAAATTACTGCGCCCTGCGGTATCCGCAGATCTACGCTAAAGCCGCGGAATCTCTCGCAGCTAACTCCTCGCTGTCTGGCCTGGAAGTACGCACGTCAGCGCTTAGCGGCCCCCGGAAGATCGTCGAAGTCATCTTCTCCTATACTAATCGCAGCACCGACGTCACCGAAAAAGCCTTCGCCCGCGTCGATGTGACCGAGGAGTTCCCGTTCCTGCACACGAAATTGTCACCTTACTTCGACCGCTGAGCCTGAGGACTGCCGGACGGAGATGGTGATGCGACCCCGGGGGCCCCGGACACCCGCCAGTGCAATCGCGAGGCGCGCGGCAATTCCGGCACTCGCCCGAGCCAGAGATATGCGCTGGGCTGATATTCCCAGCTGACTTTCTGACCGGATCTCCCTCTGACTGCACCTCGGTCATGGGGGCAATCCCTAAGATCCAGAGAGGGGAAACGAAACGCTTTCTCAGGCACGTGGACGTAAGCGACGAGTTTCCGCGCCGCTCCGCATATCAGTCAGACTATTCGCGCCGATGAAACCAAACTGAGCAGATGGAAAACGATATGGCCCTACCAGGATTTGCTGCCGAATCGTCGCTCTACGCGACAAGGAACCAGTACCGCATGACAGGAGCACTGCCTTGCGCTGAGATTGATGCAGGGATCACCACCATGGGCGATGCGTCCGCCACCCTCGCAGCACGCCCGCGAATCGCGGCTGATCACGCGGTCCGGTCCCACGGTCAGGCGGAGGCAACGACGGTGGCCGCGGGCGCCCTGCCCCGGCTGAATATCTCCGACGTGTACGTCACCGGCGCCTCCTCGGGCGGTTACATGGCCACCCAGCTGCAGGTTGCCTACTCCGATGCGTTCCAAGGCGCGGGCATCTTTACGGCCGGCCCCTATTATTGCGGCTCAGGCGATCTCGCAGCGATCGCCGCGGAGTGCGGCTCGGTACCGTTGCCCACGGCCCTGCCTCAGTCGGAAGCAGATGCGGCTAAGTTCTCCGCCCTTGGGCTGATCGACCCGATCAGCAACCTCGCCCACCGCAACATCTACGTGTATCACGGGCTTGCCGACGAGGTCGTTTCCGCGCCGGTCGCCGATGAAGGTGCGGAGTTCTACGAGCACTTCGGTGCAAACGTGCAGTACAACAGCACATCACTGGCCGGGCACTCCTGGGTCAGCCCGCTCGGCCCGGTCGAGTGCTCGCTGACGTTTCCGCCGTTCATCAACAACTGCGGCAACGATCCCGAGGGCGAGATGCTGACTCACTGGTTCGGCTCGGTCAACCCGCCCAACAACGGGACGCTCGGCGGCACGCTGTCGGAATTCAGCCAGTCGGCCTACGTTCCTGGCGGCAGCGACCCGGCAACGATCTCACTGGGCCCAACCGGTCTGCTCTACACCCCGGCCAGCTGCGCGGCCGGCGCGTCCTGCAAGCTAATCGTCGCACTGCACGGCTGCCTGACCAGCCAGGACCTGATCGGCGACACCTTCGCCAACGACTCCTACCTGAACCAGTACGCCGACACCAACAACCTCGTCATCCTGTACCCGCAGGCACAGACCGCACTGGTGCCGCTCAACCCCCAGGGGTGCTGGGACTGGTTCGGCTACACAGGACCCGGACCCGGATACGCCGTCAAAGGTGCCCCGCAGATGGTCACCATCATGAACATGGTCAACGCCCTCGGCGGCTGACAACGCACCACTGAGCCGGGCCCACGCCGACCCGGAAGGCGCGGCCCTGCGGGGCTCCGGAATTCGCGGCGGCTAACGTGGGATTTCGCAGCGTCGGTGTCAGCGGGCCACACAGGCACCCGATGATGCCGCGGCCTCAGGTCTGCGGCGGGTGTCATCCGATGGTGCGCAGATGGGCTTGTCGTGACCGTCGGATAGGCGGACCCGCATGACGTTCGCATGAGGAGGCCACGCACGACGCAGACCACGTGCACTGCATCACCGACAAGGTGACCCACGACGTGCCTATCGGGCTCACCGCAGGCCAGATCGAAGCTGCCGGTCCGGCGCTCAGCATCTGTACCGCCGAGAGCCCCCGGAGAGGCCATGACCGAGCCCATAGCGTCGTGACGTGCAGATTCCCCGGCTGCGAGAACCTGCCCGAGGCGGCATCGGCCAGGCCGGGCCGACCCGGCGTGGCCTGCGACGCGGTGGTCACCCCGGTGGTGACGGGCGAAGTCGACCCGGGCGTGCTGCAGGACCCTGGTCGGCCCGGGCGTGCGGGTGGCCGGCCCCCCCGGTGCGGCGGGCCGGGCCCGCCGCACCGGGGCGGGCCCGCGGCCGTTGACCGCGCAGGCCCGTGAACTGCTCGAGCAGGCGATCATCGGGAAAGCGGTCGACCTCGTGTCCGGCCCGGGCGGGCTCGCGTCGTTCCTGCGCCGCCGGCAGTTCGGCGCCCGGCTGGGCGGGCCCAGCCTGCCGCTGGACGTCGGGGTCAGCAAGGACATCCCGGCCGCGATCCGGCACACCGTCATCGTGCGGGACCAGCACTGCCGGTGGACCGGCGGATACTTCCTCTATACACACGTTACATCGCGGGCTAGGTGTCGTCAGTTTGCCCGGAAACCCGAAGGAGCGTGGACCTCACTTCTTCTGCGACTCCGTCTACGAACTCTGCGGGGGAAGGCGAGGCGGAAGGACGTGCACGTTGATGGCGATTAATGCCGTCATCTCCTTGCGGAAGGAGTCCGGGGGCCATCTCCGCGCCGCAACCGCGCGCCGATATCAGATTCCGACAACAGGCCCAGCAGGACCATGGGCGTCAAGGGCACTTCACGGTCCGCGACCCGCTTGCCGATGGCGTTGGCAACCAGCCTGTTATCTGGTGCGACGCCGTAGCCACGGGCGAGGGCTTCAAGCAGCTCCGCATACTCCGCCGGATCCGGCTCGGTCGTCGCTCAGGAGGCCCCGCCCAATGTCGTCCTGACTCGTCCGGGCCGCCGCTCCGGGGAAGTGCCCGAAACCAGGACGATAGCCTTGCGCCGTCAGGTACGGAACCAGCCGTGTGCCGAGAGTGCCGGTGCCCGCGCTAGGTCCAGGCCACCTGGCCCGAGCTGGCTGGTTACCATGGCCGGGTAGTCCAGAACCGCCGATCCCGTGCATGGACAGGTCGAACGCGCCCATCTGGCGCGTGGCAGCCTGGCTCCGCCGCAGCCCGCTCGGCCAGCACCAAGCGCAGCGCGCGCAGCGCGTAATAGACCCGCGACTTGACGGTGCCGACCGGGAGGCCCATGGCGGCGGCCGCTTCGTTCACGGTGCGACCACGCAGGATGGTCTCGTTGAGGATCTCGCGATGGGCGGCCGAAATCGCCCGCAGCGCATCGGCAACGGCCACCTCCCGCAGCAGGTCTTCCGCCTCGTAAGCCGCTGGACAATTAGTGCCGCCGGTCATCGTCTGCGGCCAAACTTAGCCCATATGGAATCACTCATCTAGTCGTTCGGCATTGCAGTTAACGCCTTCCAGTTGTCTGACACTGACTAAATTGATCGGAGTGAGCTTTGTTGCGCTTCGAATAAGCGAGGGCTGATTGCGTTACCTGCAGGTACTCGGCCCCAGGCGGCGACGCTCAGCGCGTCCAGGAAGCTGAACGAGGGGTCTGCTGTGGCCATGGCCACCGCATCAAGCTCCTTTCGGCCGGCCGCGCCGCTACTTTGGATCATCGGGTTCATCCGTTCCAGTGAGCGGCGTAGCAGCTCGGCTTCCCCGCTGCCGCCCTGCCGGTGGCAGACGATCGCTTCGGATCCGGTTTCGGTCAGGCCGACGGCGGTGATGAGCAACGGCAGGCGCCGACCGAGGTAGGGATCAAGAAGCCCCGACGTTGTGATGAGCGTCGTTAGCGTCCTGGTGGCCTGGTCGAAGCTGGCTGCTCGCGGGTGTGCGGGGTTGGCAGCGACCAACGATACGTAGTCGGCATCTTCGATGAGCAGCCAGCCGCCGGGCCGGACTGCCGCCGCCATGTTGCGGACGGCTCGCTGCGGGTCGGCTAGGTGGAGCAGCAGGGCGCGGCAGTGCGCCAGGTCGTATCGGCCAGGTTCGAGCGGGTCGGCCAGGATGTCGTGGCGGCGGACCTCCACCCCTGTCTTTTTCGCGTCGGCGAGGAAGCGGGGGTTGGTGTCGGTGGCTACAACCTGGCCCGAGGGTCCGGCCCGGGCGGCCAGCCAGCGGGCCACCGAGCCGGCTCCGGCGCCTACCTCCAGGCAGCGGGCACCGGCCAGCGGGCCGAACATGGACAGCCGGCGGAAGGTACAGGGATCGTAGCGGGCCTCCAGCAGGTGCAGTCGGCCCAGTTCGTCGTCGAAAGCCGCGTTCGCGTGCACGTAAGAGGAGGCGCTGGCGTCAGTCATGGCAGCTACGCGTAGAGCGACGTGATCTGCGCGGCGTATTTCGCGGCGATCCGCTGTCGGCGGAGCTTGAGGGTGTCGGTCAGCTCGTCGCCAGGCTGCCACTGGCCCGGAAGGATCGCGTGGCGCTGGATCCGCTCGCGCGGGTCAAGCTTCTCATTGAGGCGGGCGAGAGCGTCGGCGACCGTCTGGCGGGTGGCGGGGTCGGCGGCGTGCTCGGGGTCGTGAAGCGTGATCAGCATGGCCAGGTACGCGCCGCCGTCGCCGACGATGCATGCCTGGGCGATCAGCGGGCAGGCGTCGGCGAGGTCTGACTCGATCGGCGCCGGCGCGGTGTTGTGCCCGTCGCTGGTGATGATCACCTCCGTGAGGCGGCCCGTGATCTGCAGCCGCCCCTGGTCGTCGAGCTGGCCGAGGTCCCCGGTGTGGATCCAGCCGTCAGCCGCGAACATGGCCGCCGTCTCTTGCGGGCGGTCACGGTAGCCGCGGCAGCCGAGCCCGGTGCGCACCAACACCTCGCCGGCCGGGCAGGCACCTGGCGCGATCTTCAGCTGGTAGCCGGGCTGGGGGCGGCCGACCGTGCCGATGTCGCGGATGCCGGGGTCGGTCATCGTGGCGACGCCGATCTCGCTCATCCCCCAGAACTCTCCGAACGGCAGCCCGAGGCCGTGCATGAACTCGTGCACCACCAGCGGGCAGGGGGCAGCCGCGGTCAGCGCCCAGGTGATGCGGTCCAGTCCGGCCCGGGCGCGCAGCCTGGCGAGTACCTGTTCCTGCTCCGGGCTCAGCTCCGCCGCGGCATTGCCGGCCCGCAGCGCGTGAACGCGCGCGATTCCGGCGTTGAGCGCTGCTTGCTCGATCTCATCCAGCGTGGCCTCCAGCGTGGCCCTCAGGTCCTGCCAGATCCGTGGCGGGCCGCCAAGGAATGTCGAGCAGCGCCCGATACAGTTGCGAGGGCTCGGCACAGAACGTCTGCGTGGCCGCGCGCACGCACGCGCGCCAGTGCAGCGAGCGGTCGAAGACGTGCGCGAACGGCAGGTAGGAGACCTCGCAAACGCCGTCGGGCTGAGGCAGCCCGCCGAGCAGGCTGTCGGCCATCAGCAGCGCGTTGCGGTTGGCCCACTCGATTCCCTTCCGTAGGCCAGTCGTGCCCGAGGTGTACAAGATCGCCACCAGGTCGTCCGCTTGTACGCTGCGCCAGGCCGCCTCGAAGGAGAACCGGGCCGGGGCGTCCACCTCGCCGAGCGCGGGCAGTCGTCCTGCGGTGCTGTCGAGCGTCACTACCCGGGAGACCGCGTGCTCGACGGCCTGAAGTCGGTGAGCAAGCCCTTCTTCGACCGCGAGCACCCGCGGCTCGCTGTCGCGCAGGACATGCGCGACAGCCTCGGGGGGCGCGGCGAAATGCGATGCGACTACCGCCGCCCCGAGGTGGGCGGCCGCCACGGATGCGATCGCCAGCTCCGGCCGGTTGTGCGACCAGAAGGCGACGCGATCGCCGTGGCGCACACCCGGGCCGGCGAACGCGCCGGCCAGGCGTTCGACGGCCACGCCAAACTGCGCCCAGGTCAGGTGCTCGCCGCCGCCAGGCGTGCGCAGCGCCACCCGATCGGGGACGCGAGCGACGCTCGCCTGAAAGGCGAGCCCAAGAGTGTCAGGCACCGCCGGGACGGCCGCCTCGGGCACGGCGGATGCGTCATGTGCGCCTATCGCTGTCATACGTCAACGATCGCGGCGGCGGCCTCCACTTCGCCTCATTGAGCCTCAATGAGGTTTCCGGTCCGCGGGCTCGGACAGGAGCGGTGCGAGCTGGTCTCGCGACGCGACGTCGAGCTTGCGGAAGACGCTGCGCAGGTGGGTCTCGACCGTCGCGCGGGACACGAACAGCGTCTGAGCGACCTCTGGGTTGGAGCGCCCCGCGGCGACCAGCTCCGCGACCCTCCGCTCGCTCGGCGTGAGGCTTTCGACGCCGGTGTAGGACACCGACCGCGGGCGCGCGCCGCACGCTCGCAGCTCGGTCTCGGCCTGGCTGCGGAGCGGGCGGGCGCCGATCTGGTCCGCCAGGTCGAGCGCCCGGCGCAGCGGCTCACGGGCCTCCGCACGAGCCCCGGAGCGACGCAGGTGTGCACCGAGCGCGAGCAGGCACCGGGCGGCTTCTGGCCGGAAGGGGCCACTCTCGCTGAGCGCGACCGCCGCCTGCAGGTCCTGCTCATCCCGCCGCGCCAATCCGAGCACCCGCCGGAACGGCGCGATTGTGCCGGGCGCCCCCCAGCGCTCGGCCACCTCGAGCCCTTCGGCGGCGACCGCCGCGGCCCGCTCGCGCCGCCCGGCGGCCAGGAGTGTCTCGGCGGCCGCGTCCTTCAGCCGGAGACCTCCGTGCCGGCGGTCGCGCAGCCGCTCGAGCAGTTCCTCGGCGTCGGCCAGTGCCCGCTCGGTCTGGCCCTCGGCCAGATGCAGCGCCATCCTGGCGGTGTGCAAGGACCCGATCGGCCCGATGTACCCTTCGCGCGGCCCGTAGCGCTCCAGTTCGAGGCGGGCTTCTTCCAGCCGGCCCAGCTCGACCAGCGGCATCATCAGCACCCCGGCGATCGTCGGCACGCCGTACCGTAGCGGGCCCTCCAGGTCGAGCTCGGTCACCTCGTGCGCGACCTCGTATGCCTGCTCGAGTTCGCCCACTGAGGCGAGGATCCGCGAGCGCGCGTTCAGTACCATGGCGAGCAGCGGCACCGCGCCGCGGCGCCTGGCGCGCCGCTCCCCCGCATCCAGCAGCTCGAGCGCCTGCGGCACGCGCTCGGCGTACCAGAACGCCAGCGCTACCCATGAGTACAGCGCACTGTCGGGCGTGAGGTCGTCCAGCAGATCCCCCTTTCGCACCAGCCGCCCCAGCTCACCGGTCACCTCCTGGGCGCTGTGACTTACCGACCAGCAGCGCCGGTAAGCGCGCATCGCCAGGAGGGCCCGCTCGGCCGCCGTGTCGCCGCGCAGCTCAGCCGCCGCTCGATCCAGCCGCTCGATCCCGTGGTCAATCAGCCGCTTGTGCGCGAACGAGACGATCGCGAAGTCCGCCTCCAGTCGCAGCCCTCGCTCGCGCACCTGCTCAGCCGGGCCCTCCAGGCCCGCGATCGCCGCCTCGAGCACGCCCGCCGCCTCCTCGGGGCGGTTGTGGTAGAACAGCGCGAGCGCCAGTTCGCGTGCCAGCTCATCCCTTCTGGCTGCGGGTGCCAGCTCGATCGCCTCGCGCAGGTGGCGCAGCGCGTCCTCGGTGCGTCCGGCGTGCCGCTCGGCCCGCCCCAGCGCTGCTAGTACGGTGCCGCGCCACTGTGCCGGTGGCTCCGCCAGCGCTCGCCCGAGCAGCACCACCGCCGCGTTCGGGGCGCCGCGCGCGAGCGCCCGATCCGCTGCCGCGCGCAGCACCTCGACCACCCACGGGCTCCCGGCCGGTTCGGTCCGCAGCAGGTGGACGGTCACCTCGTCAGCGTGCGCCGGGTCGGCCGCCAGCAGCTCGGCGGCGCGGCGATGCGCGCGGGCACGCCGCGCCGGCGGCATGTCGGCTTCGACCGCAGATAGCCGGCCACCATGCACGCGATGCCGAGCAGCCACCTCGGCTTACCTAGCAGGTCAGTGAGGATCCGCAGGCTGAGGAAGCGGGACTCAGGCTCCTGCTCGGCGGAGTACTGCTGGAGAACGAAGCCGATGCCGAGCAGCACGGCAGCCACGAGAGTGGTCGCGTAATCCACATCCAGGTCCACGATGCTCAGTCTCTGCTAGAAGATT
>Ga0209656_10001923_pt1 | contig 13550 bp, 17 predicted proteins | sample BogFormECP12_OM2_FD_188239 | JGI IMG/M metagenome (GOLD analysis project Ga0209656, IMG submission 188239) | Bog forest soil microbial communities from Calvert Island, British Columbia, Canada - ECP12_OM2 (SPAdes) (version 2) | ecosystem: Environmental > Aquatic > Freshwater > Wetlands > Bog ... | reverse complement strand
GCGCATCTCAACATATCGGCCCATACCGTGAAGTTTCACATCAGCTCCATCCTGGGCAAGCTGGGCGCGTCCACCCGTACGGAGGCGGCTGCGATTGGTCTACGCCGCGGACTCATCACCATCTAGAGCCCGGGGCTGAGTCAGAAATCCCCAAATTTGGCAGTGAGTATTCTTTGGTGCTCGATGTGACGGAATGTCAGGTTAATCCGCGGTAGCACGACACCAGGTTCTTTTGGTACTTCATGCTTGAAGTTTCTCTGGGTCTGTCCCGCCATGATGAACAGGCTTCCGTGAGGCAACCGCTCCGCAAACGCAACTGCGCCATTTTGCCCTTTGAGGCGAAATAAGCGTTCGGCCCCCAGACTGACCGAAGCGATCACCGGCCCCATTTCCGGCTCCGCATCCGCATGCAGGCCGACGCTGTCATTTCCGTTTAGGTAAAGGTTACAGAGTACGGCGTTGTAGCCCAGCCTCGGCAAGCCCAAATTGGAATACGTAACTGCGGGCGTGGCCTCTTCGATGCGAGTCCTTAGGGACAGCAATTCCGGAATCCAGGTGAGCGGCTTGTACTCGCGCCGCGAGTATGTGTAGTTGGTGCCAGGATCGCCATAGTACGCTTCGTCGCGCGGCACGGCATATTTGAAGGAAGATCGGTGTCGTTGCCAGGCGCACTTCGCCTGTAGGAGGTCGAACAAGATCGTCGCTTCTTCAGCCGGGAGGAAATTCCTGTCGTAGTAGATTTCCGCTCCTGCGATGAGAATCGTTTCCATATTCGTGCTACTCGAAAAGGATGGGCTGCACCGCAGTGTTTTCCGGTTCCTGAAAGTTGCTCAAACCAACGCCAACCAGCCGATAACGTTGCTGCGGACCGAGATCAATCCGTTCTCGCAGCTTCAATGCGATGTCAGTCAATTCTTCGCAGGAGGAGGGTGGGGAGCCTAGAGTATGGCTCCGGGTGAGAATCTTGAAGTCGCTGGTCTTCAGCTTGAGGACAACCGTGCGTGCTATTCGTGATTCTTTTCGCGAAGCAGACCAAAGCTTTTCTGCAAGGTGCCGGATCATTGGCTCAGTTTCTGCCAACACCACGTCGTGCTCAAAAGTATCCTCGACGGATATCGACTGTGTCGGCCTGTCCGGAACGACTTCGTTGTCGTCGATGCCGCGGGCAAGCTCATGCAGGCGCTGGCCATAGCGGCCGAAGTGGTGTTCGAGTACGGGCAAGTCGACAGTTCGTAAATCCCTCACCGTCTGCGCTCCAAGCTTTGCCAGCTTCTCACCGGTAACTTTGCCGACGCCAGGCAAGCGTCCAACGGGCAACGGCAGCAGAAACGTATCTATGTCTTCAGGCCGAATGACAAAGAGTCCATCAGGCTTGCGCCAGTCAGAGGCGAGTTTTGCCAAGAACTTGTTTGGCGCTACCCCTGCAGAAGCTGTCAGATTCAATTCCTGACGGATTTGTTCACGGATCCTGCGCGCCACCAGGGTAGCTGTCGCTAAGCCGGTCTTGTTCTCAGTGACGTCTAAATAGGCTTCGTCGAGAGACAGCGGTTCTATCAGGTCTGTGTGACGCTTGAAGATCTCCCGCACGCTGCGCGAAACCTCGCGATAGCGCGTGAAATCCGGAGGTACGAAGATCGCATCGGGGCACAAGAGTTCCGCTCGTATTGCTGGCATAGCCGAATGCACGCCAAAACTCCTGGCCTCGTACGAAGCGGCGCAGACGACAGAGCGATTGCCCGGCCAAGCAACGATCACGGGCTTGCCGCGCAGATGGGGATCATCGCGCTGCTCGACCGAAGTGTAAAACGCGTCCATGTCGGCATGAATGATTTTTCGCACAATCTTCTGGCAACAATACTATTCGGGCTCTCAGAACGGGGTGAACGGCGTATCGGGCGGATCGTTAACTTTCGTTGCGGTAAATTCTACAGATGCATGCAGTAGTTCTTGCTCCGAATTTCTATTCCGCACTCGCGGTTTCTGTTCTTCTCCTGCATGCGCTGTACATTTTGTGGGTCGTTTTCGGCGCCTTGCTGACACGCTCGCGCCCGATTCTTCTCTGGCTACATGTAGCTTCTCTTGTGTGGGGAATCCTTACGGAATTGCTTCCTTGGCCGTGTCCTTTGACCCTGCTGGAGAACTGGCTCGAAGGCAGCGCCGGAGTCGAGCCTGACAAGGCTGGGTTCCTGCTCCATTACTTGGACAAGCTGGTCTATCCGGATATTTCTTCAAATGTGCTAACGACTGCGGCGGTAATCATCTGCGCTCTGAATCTTGCGTTCTACGGTCGGCAAGTCTGGATCGCTCGACTGCGGTAACGGCCTCGTAACGCACGCAGTTCGTGGCTGAACCGATCAAACCATCATCAACGGGCCGCCAGCTTTGGCGATCTATTGGAGAGCGGCCACAAACGACGCCGCCAGCGGAGGGGCTTCCCCGCGAAGCGCCGTCCGTTCGGGCTGAAAGAGTGTGGCCACAAAGAATGGGTGTCCGGATAGCTCCACCGCGCGCACTTCGCCGGAGAGGTCATGCGCCGTGGGTCGAAGGCTGCCGCCAAGCAGCAGCGGCTCATATTCACGGTTGAGGCCATAGTTGCAGTGGTAGCCTTCGGTGATTCGCGCCTTTCCATAGGCTTGGTAGAGCTGCGTGCCTTCCTTCAGTAGGATTTCGCCACTCTTCTCCACCAGTGAACAGGACAGCGGTGAGATCACGCGGTAGGCAGCTTCAGGATTGTCCTCGGCGTGGGCGGCTTCGCGCAGGCCGCACACGTTGCGGGCATATTCCAGTAGCGCGTGCTGAAAGCCCGCGCAGGTTCCGAGGAAGGGTCGCCCCTGCTCCCGGGCGTATCGGATCGCTTCCACGGCACCGTCGGGATTCGCGTAAGGACTGGCAGGCACGCACCAGATTCCCGCAAAATCGCGCAGTTGGGCCGCCGGGTGTGCGATCGAAGCGGTATGGAGCCAGACGCCTTCAACGTCGTCTCCGGTTTGGAGACCGGCCAACCGCAGTGCCTCGGGAATGGCCTGGTGCGCGATGACAGCGGGGTTGTAATCGCCTATGAGAGCGACGCGCCGTTTGCCAGTCATGTACAGAAGAATACAAGGTTGGCAGTTCCACTTTAGAATTGGATTCCAGGAGCCAGTAATGTGTGGCCGCTATCGTCTGTCCAGACGCAAGCAATTGATCGCAGAATACTTCGACACCGACAACGAGGTCGATTGGGAGCCTCGCTACAACATCGCCCCTTCTCAGTCCGTCGGAATTATTCGCCAAGATCCATCGACACCGGAGCGGCACTTCTCTCTGGCTCGCTGGGGCCTGATTCCGTCCTGGGCCAGCGACCCCAGCATCGGCTTCAAGACAATCAATGCCCGCTCGGAGACGGTGGCTAATAAACCCGCCTTCCGCGATGCCTTCACGAGCCGCCGGTGCTTGCTTCCTGCGGACGGTTTTTTTGAGTGGTCGCACAGGGGGAGAGAAAAGCAGCCGTTCCACTTCGGCATGCAGGACGATTCACTGTTTGCATTTGCCGGGTTGTGGGATCGATGGAAAGACCCGATTGGCGCCGTGATTGAGTCGTGCTCGATACTAACCACCACTCCGAACTCGCTGCTGGCGGACATACACGATCGAATGCCGGTAATTCTTCGGCGAGAGAACTACGATTTGTGGCTCGATCCCGGTTTTAAGGATGTGAAGGCGCTTGCGGAGTTTCTGATGCCGTTCGACGCCGCGCAGATGAGATGCTTTCCGGTAAGTACAAGAGTTAACGCAGTGGCCAATGATGACCCAGACTGCGTTGTGCCGAGTCATAGGTCGTTACCGGCTCAGAGTGCTCTTTTCGGGTAGTGCGGCGTGCCTACACCGGTAGCCGCCCTCAGTTAGGATCTGAGCAGGTCCACCACACAGGCCAGGCGGCTCACCCTAGACGAGCCTGCTGCACCATCTCGACGAATACTTCTCTGGTCTGTAAGGGATCCGGGACCTCCCGCAGGAATCCTATGAAGCCTAAGCGATCCACCGAAGTCATCTCTGCCTCCTGCGCTTCAATGCGAGCAAAGCGTTTTGCGAGCAGAACGAGCGCCTGCTTGAATCGGCGTTCATGTGCTGCATGATGCCGCTTATTCTTTAAGGTGTGGTGAAATGTTTGACGCTGCTCTTCACCCCGTCGTCGTTGCGCGTCGCTTGCATCGAATCGACCATGTAGTAGTAGGTTGTCTGAGGCTTCAGCCCGTAGATACGCACGCGAAAAACGGTATAGGAATGGTCCGGGTTCAGCCGGATGGGAGACATTGCCGTTTGGCTAGTGTCCTTGGGATCGGTACCGTAATGCACCACTCCGTAATGTACGGGAGAGCCACCGGGATTGTCCGTTGTCCACCGGATCACCGTCAAATCATCCTTCGCCAACTCGATCATCGGGCCTTGGACAATCCTCACTCGCGCTTTAGACGTCGTTGAACTTTGCTGAGCCGGTGGGTTGCCACTTATCGGCTTAGGGCCGGGGACAGGCGCCACGTCACAAATAGCCGACGCGCAGGGCGGCAAAGGCGGAGTCGGGATCAGGGACTCGTTACCCTGGGTCGCAGCCGAGCCACCGGTCATGCAAGCACCCGTAAAAGTATCGCTGTTGAGGTAAGGTCTCGTGAAACCGTCCGACAAGGTTTCCATGAAGACGACGATTTGATTCTCTTCCTCATCCGTCAAACCCAGGTTACCGCTTGTCATATCGATATTGTTCGGCACCTCAGGTGTAGGCCAGCAGTCTACTTTCTCGGTCGTTCCTGCCGGACAATGTCCGGAAGTAACGGGGTACTCATACTTGTCGCGCGTGTTGTAGAAATGGACGACTTGCTTCAAGCTCTTTAGGTATCCGTTGTGAAAGAACTCCTTCTGGAAGTACGGACCGGGGGCTTCGGTGGTGGGACATTGCGGCGGTGTCAACGCCACGTCGCGTATCGAGGAAACTTGCATTTGCCCGTCGACCGTTGGCGCGTATTGTCTCCAATTCCGGTTCGGGCTAGGGCCGGAACCGAATCCGCTTCTGAGGAAAGCCCCGAGCCCCAGGTCTCGGTAGCCGAAGCCGTAAGGGTTGGGAATGAACCCGTAAGAATCCGACTTGGTCTCATAGTAAAAGGCGTCTCCGGGATTCAGGGGCAGGCCCTCATTGGCCGATCCGAAGCAGGTGAACAGAGGGTTCACCTGGGCGGCCGAGCTGGTGTCCGTTTGATCTGGCTTCAGCGTGGTTCCTCTTCCGTCGAGGTGGCACGAATTGCAATTGCCCTTGCCGTCAAACAGCTTCAGACCCGCCATCTCGTCGGCTGTGAGCTTGTACTTGCCCGCCAGGAAGGCGTCGAATTTCGAAGAGAAAGCGCTGACCTGCACCGACTGCTCGAATGAATCAATGGATTGCGCCCAGCGGTCATAGACTATGTTTGCGCGGGTGCGGTCTTCCGGAGTCAGCGGAATAGGGGTGGTGCTCCCTTTGAACACGGCAGCACCTCCGGGAGTGTCGCAAATTTTCTCGGTCTCGCGCGGGAACTTGATATCGAACGAGCCCTTCCCCCATACCTCTTCAAAGAGCGGCCTGTATGCGGCGGTGGAGAGGCGAAACACGATGCAAGCAGTGTCAGGGAAGCCCATTTCCATGTAATCGACGGGAGGCCCCTGCGCCTGTTCAGCGTCGGGAACTCGTAGCCTGTATCCGGTCGCACGTGAATCCCAGAAGTTTCCACCAAAGAACAGACCCTGCATCTGGTTGTATTGGAGTACCGGAAAGAACGGTGCATACGGATGTCGCTGCGCCACCCGCTTGCCGGCGCGAAAGTGAGCCGATCCGGGATAGGCGATCATTGTCAGATTGACCGACGGAATTGGTCCGCTGAAGCCGGCGTACGGCATGTGGCAAAACGCGCATGCCTCAGTCCTGTTGGGTGAGATGTTCTTGTCGTAGAGCATAAGCTCACCCAGCGTTTCTGTGGCTTCCGTTCCGACATTCTGAAGGACCGGCGGCTGACCGGCGAGAGTCGGCGGCTCCAGGGCATGCCATCGCGCCAGCGCCCGGCCTTCGATGACGTCCACCTCGCGTTGCACGCGAGCTATCTCAGAGCTCAAGTTGAAGGGGAGGATTCCTGGAGGGTACGGATTGTAGGCTGAGGCGCCCTGGTCCTTATCCGCGTGCTGTGCTCGCCCCTGCGCTGAAATCGGTCGGGTGCCGACCAGGAGCACGACGATAGCGACTGTAGACAGGATCAGAACCGCGATCCAAAGTCCTCTTTCTCTCATGCGCTAACCCCCTTGGCGAGCTCAATTTGGATTGCAGCTCACCTTATGATTGACGCGCTTGCCGTACCATCTCGATGAAAACTTCTCTACTTTCTGCCGGACCGCTCACTTCCCGCGAGAATGCAACCCGTATTCCCTTCACGCCATCCTGGGTTTTCAGCCGCAAGTGGAAGCCTAGACGATCGACCGAGGTCATCTCCGCTTCCTGTGCCTCAATGCCAGAGAACCGTTTGGCGAGCAGGATGAGCGCATCCGTATGGTCGGCATTCATGTGCTGCATGATGTCGCTCTTGTGCTCAACCAGAGGATCGGATTGCGCCTGGGAGTAGTCCAAGGCAGCCACCCATCCCATCACTCCGAAGCCGCCCACGTAATACACGTCCAATACGTCCATTCGGTAAAAGAAGAAATCGTCAAAATCCACCCAGTACTTGCTGTCTGGGTACCGCGTCAGGTATACCGTACGCGCTGCCGCCAGCTCTGGCTCAGGTATTCTGCTAACACTTCCTACCAACGTGACTCTGGATGAGCCGAGCGGGTCGCCGCTGGTGTCAGGCTCGGTCACAAACAGGCTGGCCCGCGGGTCCGCTTGCAGATTCTGGGTATGCATGGCCATCGTGCTAATAAGGAAGATGGGGCGTCCCTGCCCGTCAAGCCCGTAAGGCATCAGGGATCCGAATGGGAAACCCGGCTGTTTTCGCGACAGCGTCGAGAGACTACCGATGCGACCCGAGCGCGTCAACGTGCGCGCTCGCTCGGCGAACGAAGGCTCGGGCACCGCAGACTGACTACTCGTCCCGCCACCCGCGTGCTTTCCGAAGGATGAGGACGACATTGTTAATCACACCTCGGCTATTCAGCCGATTAAGTAATGATATCTCCCAGCACTAGGCCTCGGCGTCTCGAATGGTTCCATATGAACAAATCGATGTCGATTCCGGACGCGTTTGCGGTTCCTTTCATAAAAGACCCGCTTGGATGGACATCGACGAGGCGATTGCCGGCCCAACGCTGGATGACCGGTTAGACCCACGGCCTGAACGCCGCGGACGGGCGAAAACGGCCCGGCATCTACTGCTTCACGCGCCAAAATCTGGTTCAAATATTCTTCGGTTCCCATGGGTGTCATCCATCGATGCCGGCATCGCAGAATTCCATTCCGGCACAATCCTGCACGGTGTAGCTGCGGCTTGTTTCCGCGAATCTACTGCCACAATCCCCAAGTGCGAGTTTGATGTCGGTGTAAGCCGGCCCGTCGTGCAGAAGCCTTATCGCCTCCGCCAGAACAAGTGTGGCGGCAGTTGCTCCGACGAACGGAACCGCGACGGACTTGCCCGCTAGTTCGGCGCGGCCGCACTCGTCCTTGGCCAGATGCCCGTAGGCAGGATTTTGTCGCGCAAGGCGTTCCCAGTTTTGGCGCTGCCTCGCTTCCTGCTCCGGCGTGAGATCAGGCCACAGCTCTGCGGCCGCCCGCGGATTCGGGAGCGTGTGGAAGCTGACCGTGTCGAAGTTATCCTTGGTGCCGCCGAGGCCGCTTTCCATCACGCGTGCAAACCCCGCCGTAGCAAGATCGCGGCGGGCGGGATTTGAATCGAAACCGCAGAGGGCTAGCCGAGGCTCTGCTTGCGGCGGCCCGCTACGGCAGCGGAAATTGGAATCAAAAGGCCGTTCGACCAGCCTGGTCCTGAAGCCGCGATCTTCCAGCCATTTGCTGCATATCCGCGTCTTGAGCTGGCCTTCATCCTTCGGCGTGAAAATCATCCCCGTTTCGACGTTTTCCGGCTCAACCCAGTCGAAATCGTTGAGATAGACTTCAGCTGTGTTCGGCAGGGCGTAAGGAAGGGCCGCAAGCGCCCATAGATAGGCATTGCCGAGATGGCCGAGACCGAGCACCCAAAGGTCCCGCGGGAGAACCTCGACCGGGACGCCAAGCGCAGCGGGATCGCTGATGGGAAGATCGGGCCGCCAGAGCGAAAGCACGACTGCGCGCCGTCCAGCCTCGATGCTGAGTTCCGCGAAGGAGAGGAACATTTCGGAAACCGCTAGCGCGCCGGCGAGGACGCACGAAAGAGCGCAATATTGCCGCTGCGGGAGCGGATCGACGCTCGCCGCCGGGCCTACCTTCGCGATCCACCCGTCAAAGGTGACGCGCAGCGCGCCTCGAACTCGCGGTACATTGCCAAATAGCAGCGAGGGGCCCTCAATTCCAGTCTTGGCCGCATCGCATAGGTTGTCCGGACCAACGATGTCTGCGAGGGCCGAGCCGAGTGCTCCCACGATTGAAGGCCAGACCAAAAGGCGCGCACTGGCGACGGCACCCTCTAGCACAACCCTCACCGCACCGGGAAAGCAGCGGGCCGCGATATTGGCGGCTGTGAGCACAGCCAGTTGCAATGTCCGCGATTGTTCGACATCCGCCCCGCATCGGAGAGTGATCGCGAAGCGCTCCCGCCTCGCGAGCGCCTCCTGGGTTGACAACGCGCTGCTGTCGACGAGCAGCTTTGAGATGCGAGAGAGCGTGATGCTCGAAACGTCCATATTCACCACATCGTCAACCTTACGCGGCGTTTTCCCCGAGATAACGTGTGGGTGCGCCATTCGAAATTGCCGAGATACTCGTGTATGCCGGCCCTCTCGAGCGACCACCACGAGGTGTTCCCGAAATTGGGGACGATAATGGCAGTATGGCCCGGCACTGGCATCATCGGGTTTCGCTTGTCGATGGGGCTCTGTCCGATACTCCACCCCGGATGTGTGTGCACGTCGGCGACAACACGAAGCTCGTTTTTCCTGCAATGCTCCCACAGCGCCGCGTGGCCAGCCGCGTGAAAAGCAATGGCGCCTCCCTGATAAGCGTTCAGATCGAGATCGTCGTAGCAGATGAACGCGGTGACGCGATCGAAAGTGTCGTCCTGCGGTCCCAACAGAAAGGCGCCGCTTTCGCTTTCTACCTTTCCATGCCGCCGCAGCTGAATGACTACCCGGCGCCAAAGCCAGATCGGAATGCGGATCGAGATTCGAGCAGGATCAGAGGCCAAGATAGTCTCTACAGTTCAGCAGTGAATGGAATTCTTCCAGATAGTTGACGATCGTGCGGTTGCTGTCCCAAACGAGACTGGGCTGATCCTTGGGCCAGTCGGGGTGACCTTGGGCAGCCACGCGGTCGTAAGGGTGATAGAACGCTCTGCCGCCTTCCCAGTCGGTGCGGAACACCTTGGCAAAGCGGCTATCCGGCCTGCCCTTGGGGCGCCTGGCAACTTCGAGAGTGGCGTTGGTGCTTGGGTCCCAGAACGTGCCTGTGGGAGGGACGGTCCTGTAGTTCGAAAGGTCGAGCTGAACAAAGTAGCGATCCTGAGCGTTTGGCCGCGGAGCCGCCGCCATCCAAAGAACGCGCGCCGGCCACGCTGGCTGCTGCGGCAAGACGTCCGCGCCTGCCAGGCCCCAATGTCCCTTCAGGGCGCCCGCGCGGAATTCGGCCGTTGCGAGGTCAGCCTCGAACAAACGCTGATCGGGTTTATCCATCCGTCACCCCTGCGGCGTGATCTCCTTCACCAGGTCGAAGCAAATCGCGCATGCCGGCGGCGCAACCAATTCGCCCAGATGCTCGCCGGGACGCGGTTGCTTGTCCGTCTTGCAGACGCGCAAGACGTATTCCGCTCCGGCAGCGCCGTCCAGCTTGAATTTCTTTCTCGCCCACTGGGTAACGACGGCGATAGTCGTCGCAGGGGAAAAGCGGTGGCGCTTGGTCTGGCCGTTGAAGTTGACCTCGACGGCGACCCGCTTGCATTTATGCACGTGCACGTGCCGGTGCCGGTGGAGTTCCAGAACTTCAACGGTCAGCAGAATATCGACTGGGCTATGCTTGTCTTCGCCATCGTCGATTTCGTCGGCCTCGCTGAGGGCCTCCTCCCACTCGCCGACAAAGATCAGCACGTCGTCCTGGCCCTGTTTAACAATTTCTTCCCGCACGAGAACATCCCTGAGGACCTCGTGCGGACGCACCACAGCGATTTTGGGCTTCGCACCCTGGCTGTGGATGTACAATTCGAGTTCTTCACCGGTCATTTGGCGTCTCCTCTGGGCGCTCCTCGCCGGGAACTTGCATCCGCCAGCGCAAAGTGCCATAGTTGGTGTCCGCATGAGCAACATTACCAGCGACTGCCGGCATCGAGGCTGTAGCGATAAAACAAGGCTTCTACTTGATGCGTTGTCCCACCAGACAACAGTCTATCAGAGTTAGTATTCCTGTCAAGGGGGTGTAATGGCTCAACCTGCATTCGGGCTTCTGCTTCAACGACTACGTGAGGCAAGGCGCCTGTCGTTACGCGAACTGGCGCAGCTTGCCGGCATTGATCATGCTTATATCTACCGTCTGGAAACCGGCGACAAGGAATCTCCATCGGAAGAAGTTCTGAGTAAATTAGTCCGCGCCCTGAAGGCCGGCAAGCGAGAGGCCGACATGCTTCGGTATCTCGCGGAGCACCCGCACACCGATTCAGGGCTGGTCGCGCACGCGCTCGCTGATGCAACCGTGACCATCGAGGAATTCTCTTCCGTGGCCGGCGTAGCTTTTCGTGGAACGGGTAGGCCGGATTACCCTAAACTGGTCGAACGCGTGCGAAGAATTTTGCAGGAAGAAAATGGCAATGGATGAATTCCGGGCCGTACTCAAGGCGCGGGAATTTGTTCGGAAGATGAACCCCGCCACCGTTCCCGTTCCTGTCGAAATGTATGCTCGGGAAGTAGGAGCCGTTATCCGGCCGCAGACTGATCTCGGACCGGATGAAGGGGGGTATTGTTTCCAGAACAATGGCAAGCATTTCATCTGCACTAATGCCAATGACAGGGCGGAGCGTCAGCGGTTCACGGTCTGTCATGAGATCGCCCACATCGTGCTCCGACTACCTTCGCAGCATGGCGCATCTCCCTGGTGGAGTTACGCGAAAAGGCCACTTGCCGAAATACTCTGTGATATTTTCGCGGCGGAACTGCTTCTTCCGTATGACCTCTTCCAGCCGGAAGCCGAGAAGTCGAGCATCAGCCTCGCGGCTATCGACGATCTTGCGGAGCGCTTTCAGGCATCTGTGACCGCGACCGGTTCGCGCTATGCGGCCGTGGTCAGCACGCCGCTGGCGTTCGTGCTTTCGGAACAGGGCAAGGTGCGGTATGCATCGAGATCGAGCCCGCTGAAGGACGCCTACGCTTGGATTCCGCCGCGTCTGGATTTGCCCGATGGCTGCTTCTCCAAAAAGGTGCGCGCCGGCGCGCCTTGCGACAGTCCCGACGAGGTCGATGCGGATGTCTGGTTCAGCGACTGGGAACGCGGCGGCACGCTGCTGGAGGAGGCTCGCCACCTCGCACCATGGGATCAGACGCTTACGCTGCTGTGGTTCGAAGATGGAGAAGTTCCACCGCAGAAGTCTCGAGATGATCGAGGCCAGATCCACGAAAAGGCGGAACACGAAAACGATGGGCTTCTGCAGGAGCTGGACGGAAACCTTCGCTGGCCTGGAAAGCGTCGGAGATAGCTCCGAATGAATAGCAAGAAAAACGCCTGGGTTCCTGTCCTCGCGCCGCTCCTGTCGATTGTTATCGATCAGGAATCGCCGGATTTGGTGCTGAACGATTTCGTGGCGGTTGGGTTTAACTTTCAGCTGCCGCCGGACTTGCAGGATAAATACGGTCCTAGAAAGCGCGCGTATATCGCTGAAGTTCAGGAATGGATTGACGATCTGGAGTGGACCTCGCAATGGGAACTGGCGAGGGCGTTGGCGGTCCGGCTGAGCGAAAACAGGGCGCATCTTGTACAGCAAAGGCTGGCGGGGGTTGGCTGGCGTCTCGATGGCACGCAATTTTTGCCGATCGAGAGAGGTGACACCGACCAGCATGCCTTCTTTCCGGCGGGGGCTGTCCACGATGCTTTCATTCACATCAGAAGTCTGTTCAAAGGCGCGTCGAAGGAAATTTTTGTAATCGACGGCTATGTCGATTCGTCTCTGTTTCAGTTTCTGCTTTCCACGAATAGCCCCAAAACCTGCAGAATACTGACGAAGACGCGGGAGTTGCCAAAAGATTTCCTCGCCGAAACCAAAGCCTTCGTTGCGCAGCACGTCTTTGCATTCTCAATACGGTCAAGCGATGTTTTTCATGATCGCGAAGTCATCGTGGATGGAAGACAGGTGTTCGTCCTTGGGGCATCCATCAAGGATGCAGGCAAGAGAGCCTTCAATATCGTACCTGTCGAAGCGCCTCCAGTGGTGGAAGGCATGATACGGTATGCCGAACAGCAGTGGTCATTGGCTCAGCAAGTCTTCTGACGTCTCTTTGTCACGGCTGCGCTTGGCGCCACCGTTGTAACCGAGGCGGGCTATCCCCCGCCCCGTCGCTACGACTAGCGATTCCCGGTAAAATCACGGACTGGTAATGGCACAAGCTGCCCGGCCGCCAGGTTGCAGAACCCGCCTTGATACGAAACAGAGCCATGGCGCAGCAGTTGCGTCAGCATTCCCAATGCCTGGTAGGCAAGATTCTGGTTGATAAAGGGTTCCTGCCGGGTTAGCGCCTCTGCCGCGCTGCAAGAAGGCTGGTCGTCATCCTTTGCATTTGGAACAGCGATTTCTGGGAAAAGCTCCGTCACGGAAAGCAGGCGATGCTTCTTCTTTTGATTCACCCGGTTCTTGGGCTGCCCAAGAATGAACTGTCCGCTGGATGCGTTGTTGCCAAGATCAAGCCAGTACAGGACACGGGAATGCATCACCCACTTGTGGATGGCACGCCGCGCTTTGCGCGTATCGACGCAGCCGATCACGAGATCAACCTCAACGTTTTTGGCGACATGCTGTATCTGGGCCTGAATGCCCTGCCAGTTCAGACCCCAGAAGAGGTTGATCCTGTGTGCCAGTACGATGGCTTTCGGGAAGCCGATCTCCGTTCGGCAGAAAGGCTGGCGCACACAGTTGGTTTCGCTGACCGTGTCGGGATCGATCAAAGTCACCTGCAGGCCGCCGGGATGGCCGAAGGCCAGCATGGCTTGGTGGAGGTAGGGGAGGCCGGAAACGATCGCGCTGCCGTTTCCGCCACAGCCGACCACCAGTATGCGAATCGACCGTTCCAGTAGTTGAGGATCGAGCGTGTGCATCATCGTCGCTCCACCTCCAGTTTCTTGAGATATGTCTCTAGGAGTCTGTCGGGAATACGGAATCACAATCTTGACCTTGTCGTTCGGGCTGCATTGAGCAGCGCCAGAATCGGAAGTTGGAACCCGG
>Ga0209656_10001922_pt1 | contig 13557 bp, 11 predicted proteins | sample BogFormECP12_OM2_FD_188239 | JGI IMG/M metagenome (GOLD analysis project Ga0209656, IMG submission 188239) | Bog forest soil microbial communities from Calvert Island, British Columbia, Canada - ECP12_OM2 (SPAdes) (version 2) | ecosystem: Environmental > Aquatic > Freshwater > Wetlands > Bog ... | reverse complement strand
GCTGAACGAGCGGCAATTATCGGCTGGAAGGGCGACTTCCGACGCGACGCCGAGGTGGAGGTCGCCTTCGACCTGGTTAGCACCGCCGGCGCACAGGCACTCGGGATTGGCGATTACGGCGTCAGGGTCGGCGCCGCGGCCAATCTATTCACCATCGCCGCGAGCTGTGTCCCCGAAGCCGTCGCCGCTCACCCGCCGCGCAAGCTGGTCCTTTTCGACGGCAAGGTCGTCGCGCGAGACGGGTCGTTTCTGGCAACACCAATCTCGATCACGGCCGAGGCCTGAATGTAAAAGCTCAATCGGGGCCAGGCAGAAGCTCACTTCGACCGGAAGGTCGGCGGCATGATCTCGGCGGCGCCTCGCCCAGCCCAGTCGAACGCGGGCACCTTCTCGATCGCACGGCGCTGCGCCATCTGCAGCCGGGCACTGGCGTCGGCGTAATCGAACGCGAGCGCCTTGCCGTCGCGCACGATTTGCTGGCCGCCGACGAACACATGCCTGATCGCCCGCTCGCCGGCTGCATAGAGCAGGCTGCGGACCGGATCGTAAAGCGGCTGCATCGCCGGATGCTCAATGTCGACCATGAGAAAATCGGCTCGGGCGGCCGGCGCTATCCGCCCGAGATCATCGCGGCCGAGCGCGCGGGCGCCGCCGATCGTGGCGGCCGTAAAGATATCGGCTGCACCGACCGCGTGCGCTTGGCCCGCGGCCACTCGCGCCAGGATCTTGGCGGTACGCAACTCCTCGACGAAATTATGCGGAAAGGTATCGGTGCCGATACCGAGATTGACCCCGGCGGCACGATATCGCCTGAAATCCTCGAGCAGGATGCCACGCCGCGAGAACACCGTCGGGCAGTGCGCTACGGTTGTACCGGTTTCGGCAAGGTGGGCGAGGTCGTTGCGGGTCGGCCAGTGCAGCCAGGAATGATGGTCGAGAAAGATCGCGTGGCCGATAATCGTATTGGCACCGAGCACGCCGATCTGGCGTAGCCATTCGATCGGCGTTTTCCCGTGCCGCCGCATGATCTCGTGAAACTCGACGACGCTCTGCGCCGCGTGGATCTGGAACGGCAGCCGGCGCTCGCGCGCCGCCGCGGCGCTGTCGCGCAACAGCGCTTCGGTGCAGGTGTCGACCTGGGCGGGATAAAGCACCCCGTCGAGACGGCCAGACGGGTGCTGGCGCGCCCGGTCGATCAGCCGAAGCGCGCGGTCGAGTCCGTCCCGTCCGGCCTGTTCGTCCCAGGTGTAACGCACCTCATGGCCATTCGGCGTGTACCACCGGCCCGAACGGAACATCGGCGCGACGTAGACGCGCATGCCGCTGGCGCCGAGCGTGTCGAGCCAATCTTCGCGCGCGGCCGAGAGGTCGCAGACCGTCGTGACGCCGCTCTGCATCAGTTCGCACAACGCGACCTCGGTCGCGGCCCTCCGGCGCTCCGGATCGGCATCGAATAATGGCAGGTATTCATATAGAGAGCTCATGTACAGCTGGCGGCTGCCGACCTCGTCGGTCAGGCCCTTCAGCATCGGCTCTGAGGACGGGTGCGCGTGGATGTCGACGAAGCTAGGCAAAACCGCAAAGCCGCGGCCCTCGATCTCGACCGCACCGGCATTATCGGCCGGCCCCGCCGAGCCGATCGCCGCGATCGTGTCCCCTTCGATCGTCAAGTCGAGCTCCCGGCGGTAGACATGGGATTGCGTCACCTCGTCCCAGGCGACGAGCCAGGCGGCGTTGCGGATGATTTGCCGAGGCGGCGCTGGTTGAAGCGGTTCACGCATGGGTTCGCGTCGAGGGAAATTCTGTACGCAGGTCAGGCGGGCGGTTGCGCCTCGAACACCTCGTCGCCCGGCGCAAAGGTGATCCATGGCTGCTTGCTGCGGGTCCAGATGTCCGGGTCGGGCGCAGCCAAGACGTATCGTCGAGGCTGCCGGCACGCACGCGGACCACACCGTCCCGCGGCAGGCCGCAAATCCAGGAGCCGCACTCCGGACACGCCAGCCGAGTGTTGACCCGTCCGCTATCGGCCACGCGCTGCAAAGGCTTGGGCTCGATGCCGGTCAGGTGAAAGGCCGCCTCGGCGACGACAAGCCCCATCGAGAACGCGCTGCTGGTCAGCCGCTGACAGGCGGTGCAGTGACACGTATAGACCGATTGCGGTGCTTGGGTGATCTCGTAGCGGACCTTGCCGCACTGGCAGCCACCCGTCTGTGGAAGTTCCATCGCATCTCTCCTTAGAGTTTAAGGTGTAGGCCGGGGAGGAAAACTCGCCAGACCCGAACTGTATTAGCAGAGAGGCGTGGTCCGCGATCACCGCGAGGAATTCGGTGCCTCGTCCAGCACGCGCCGAAGTCAGCGACATCCAAGGGAATCAGCGTTTCACCCTGCCATCAGGAGAAAGGGGAGTATCCACGAGGACTCCAATCTTCGAGCGTCGAGCCTGAGTGACAACCCGTGGAGCGGCATCAGAAAGGTGAAGAAATCGAAGTAGCCCATGCTGAACGGCCCGCCAGATGGAGCGAGGGTGGCACACGGGCGCCGGCGGCAGGCACGGCCGCGGTGGGGGTTGCGAGGCTCGATTTCCTGCCGCCCATCTTGCCACTCGTGCATCGTCCAATTGCGGCATGGTCAGGAAAGCGGCACCCTGTCGCCATGGAATCGCACGGGAGGAGACGAGAGATGCGCGACCAGCGGGGGGAATCGGCGGCACCGGTAGAACCCTACTTCGATCGCACGCCGCAGCCGTTTGGCGACGGTCCGCCGGACCCGCTGGTTTATGACGCTTCGCCGCGTATGCTGCGTCAGCGCACCCTGAACTTTGCCGCCAAGCGTCTCGTCGACATGCGCTACGTCAGTGGGCTCGACCGCGCCACTGTCGAGCGGCATTTCCGCTGGCGCCCGGCGGTGCCGCCGGGCGGGCTCGGGTTCCGCGCCGCGCCCGACGGCCAGGTCGAACTCGCCGCCGCCCAGTGCCGTGGTGACATCGTCGTCGACATGGGGGATGCCGACCGCCGCGCTGTCGTCCGCTGGAACGATACCGGTTTTGGCGAGCCGGTTGTCGGCGCCGCCGTTGCGCGGGCCGGCTATGGCGGCATCGTCCTGGGCCCGCACGCGAGCCTGAGCTTTGATCCGCAGCCGGTTTTCCGCAGGCAGCCGGAGCCCGGGCGCGCCTGGCCCCTTGGCGATGCGGTCGAAACACCGCCGGCCCCGCCCGCCGACGTCGCTCGCGCACTCGATACATTCTTCGCCCGCGCAAGCGGCGCATACGGCGTCCTGATCGCTACTCCCGAGCGCGTCCTGTGCGAACGGTACAGCGAATTCGGCGCCCCCGATCGCGTCACGCCGAGCTGGTCGATGACGAAGGCGATCACCTGCACCCTGATAGGCGGGCTGATCCAGGAAGGCTGGCTCGCCTCGGTCTATGACCCGGCGCCGGCGCCGCTGTGGCGCGATCCGCGCGCGATACACCGCCTGATCACGCTCGATCACCTGCTGCGCATGCGCTCAGGGCTCGCGTTTCCCGTCTCGCACGGCGACGGGCGCGTGACGCTCGGTTTCGAGAACAGCGCGGTCTATCAGGACGCCGGCGACGCGTTCGAAGCGGCACAGCGCTCGATCGTCGCCACCGCCCCCGGCGCGGTGTACCGCTACATCAACAGCGGCCTCAACGTGCTCGGCGCGATCGTGCGCGACCAGATCGAGCGGCGCGGGCTGCCGTATTGCGAAACATTGTACGGTCTACTCGCCGATCGCCTCGGCATGGCAAGTTACCAGCATTCTGCCGACATCGCCGGCAATCTGATCGCATCGGGCGCCGGCTTCGCAACCCTGCGCGACTACGCGAAGCTCGGTGTGCTGTACCTGCAGAACGGTATGTGGGACGGCGAGCGGCTCCTGCCACAGGGCTGGGCCGACTACGCGCTGACCCCGACGCATACCGGGACCAGCTATGCGGCGTGCTTCCGCACCAATATCGACCGCCTGTTCCCCGATCTCCCGCCCGATACCGCGTCGGCGTCGGGTGCGTCGGACCAGCGCATCTTCATCTTGCGCCGCCACCGGTTGACCGTAGCGGTCGGCAACGAGACGGACCATCCGATGGATCTGCTCGCGTTGAACCAGGTCATTGCAACCGCAATCGCGGCTTGGGCATAGCCATGTCACGCCGCAGACCCTCAGCTCAGGAGATCAGCGATGCCGGTTGCCAATGACTTGCCCGAAGTGCTCGAAACCACTGAACCCGAGCGCCTCGCCACCGGCTTCATTTTCACCGAAGGTCCGCTGTGGCACCCGGACGGCTACTGGTATTTCGTCGATCTTCGCCGCCATCAGCTGTTGCGCCTGACACCCGGCAAGGAGCCGGAGCTCGTCAGGACCACTATCGGGGGCAATGGCACGACCTTCGACCTGCAAGGCCGCCTGATCGTCTGCGAAGGAGACGACCGGCGCCTGACACGCACGGGTCCGGACGGCAAGGTCGAGTCGCTTGTCGACAACTACAGAGGCGGGCGCTTCAACCGGCCGAACGACGTGATCTGTCATTCGAACGGGTGCCTGTATTTCACCGATCCGGACAAGCGCCGTCCCTACCACGAGCGCGAGATACCGGGCCCGGCAGGGGCGGATAATCTCTGGGACGGTGCCCGCGTCTATCGGTTGGCGCCGGACGGCAGTTTGAGCGTGCTGGCAAATTGCGAATACCCGAATGGGCTGGCACTGTCGCCGGACGAGCGCACGATGTACGTCGCCAACACGCGCTCCTCGCAATACATCCACGCGATCCGACTCGACGCGGCCGGCAACATGATCGGGCGCAGCATCTTCGCCGATCTCAACGAGGGCAGCGAGCCGGGCATCCCCGACGGCCTCAAGGTCGATAGCATCGGCCGGGTTTATTGTACTGGGCCGGGCGGCATCTGGGTCATTGCACCGGACGGCAGGCGCATCGGTGTCATCCGGTGGCCGGAGCAGGCCGTCAACTTCGCGTTCGGCGGGCCGGACCTGCGCACACTGTTCTGTTGCGCGCACACTTCGGTCTTTGCGCTACGCGTCAAGGTGCCGGGCAATTCACATCCCTGGTACAAGCGGGCCGGACAGTAATCTCACGTCGTGAGCAGCGGCGGTGTCCCGAGCCGGTCGGCGGCAGTGCCGAGCACCCGCTCTGCCGCGAGCGCGATGGCAAGCAGCTGCTCTTCTGCGAGGGCGGGCGCGGTCAACTGGAGCCCGACCGGCAATCCGGCGCGGTCGCGACCGACCGGCATCGTGATCGCGCAGAGCCCGAGATAATTGACCGCGACCGTGTTGCGGACAATGCGGCGATTGACCCGGAGATGGTTGTCGGCGTCCGCGACGTCCGACATCAGCGGCGGGGTCAGGCACAGCGTCGGCGAGGCGATCACGTCGACGGCGTCGAGCCTCGGCGCGGCGCTCCGCGCCAACGCGCGCAACCGCGCAATGCGCGCGAGGTAATCTCTCGCACTGAAGCTCTCGGCATCACGCAGCGCCGGAGCGATGACCGGATCGAGCTGCGCCAGCCAGTCCGGCAGTTCCCGGTCGAGGAAGCTGCGCAGCTCGATGGCGCTGAGACTGCCTTGAAGAAAGAGGGTATAGGCGGCTTCCGCCTCCGGCAGCGTGAATTCGCGCGTGACGGCGCCGGCGCGCGAGAGCGCATTCACCGCCTCATGGGCGGTTTCGGCGATCCCCGGATCGCAGTCGCGCCACAGGAACGGGTCGCCGACGCCGATGCGAACCCCAGCGAGGTCGCGGGCGCCAGCTCGCGCGATGAAGCCGACCGGATCGATGCCGGCGGGGTCCAGCGCGGCAAAGCCGTATGCGACGTCGCAGACGCTGCGCGCCAGCAGGCCCGGCGTGTCGAAGGTCGGAGACAGCGGCACGACGCCATCGGCCGGCCAGCGCCCGAGTGTGACCTTCAGGCCGACCGTGCCGGTCATGCACGCCGGAATCCGCACCGAACCCGCCGTGTCGCTGCCAAAGGCGAGCAGTGCTGAGCCTTCGATGAGACTGACGCCGGCGCCGCTCGACGAACCGCCCGGCGCGCGATGCGCCGCCACGTCCCAAGGATTATAGGGTGCGCCCCAGTGGCTGTTGTGACCGGTGCCGCCGAACGCAAACTCGACCATATGGGTTTTGCCCGTGATGACGCCGAGCTGGCGGCGCAGGGTCGCCACCAGCGGCCCGTCCTGCTCCCAAGGATCAGATGGCAGCCGACGGCTCGACCCGGCGAAACAGGGATACCCGGAGGCGGCGAATAGGTCCTTGATCGAAATTGGCAATCCCTGGAGAGGACCGACGGTCACCCCGGCGGAAAAGGCAGCATCGGCGGCCGCAGCGACGGCGCGGGCCTGCTCCGGCGCCCAGAGCGAATAGGCGTGCAGCCGCTCGCCAAAGCGCTCGTGTCGGGCAATTACCGCCTCGATCAACTCCCGAGCGGTTACCCGCTTCTCACGCAAATCGCGCGCGACCTCGATCAGCGCACCGGAGAGCAGATCGCCCGACATCGTCATCTCCTGTGATGGCCCCAACCTCAGAGTGACTAAGCCTAATAGGGCCGGCGGTCGAGCGGCGCGTGCGGCTGCTCCAGACCATCCACCGGGATATTTCGGCCGTTGATCCAGTGGGCGCGCGGCGAGGCGATGAATACGATCACATCCGCCACCTCCTCGGCGGTGCCGAGGCGGCCCATCGGAAAACCGTGACGGATGTAGTCCTCGAAATACCCTGGGTTGGCGAGGCGGTAGCGATCCCATCCGTTGCCTTCGACCAGAATCGAGCCCGGCGAGACCGTGTTGACCCGGATGCCATAAGGCACGAACTCCAGCGCCCACCGCTCGGTGCCGAAGATCAGCGCCGCCTTGGCCGCGCCGTACTGGCCCGACATCGCGAGCTGCGGCGACCAGCCGGAGATCGATGCGACATTGATCACCGCCGCGCCCGGCCGATCCTTCATGTGCGGCAACGCCAGCCGCATCATCCGCACGGTCTGGATCAGGTTCCGTTCCAAGGCCCCACGCCAGTCGTCATCGCTGCTGTCGGCAACGCGTGCGCCACCGCCACCGCCGCCGACATTGTTGACCAGGATGTCGATGCCGCCATAGGCCGCGGCGGTGATCTCGATCAGGCGGACTGCGTCGTCGGGACTGCCGACATCGGCAGCGTGAGCCGCAACTTCGGCTCCGGTCGCGCGCAAGGCCTCTTCCGTCTCCCGTAGTTGCGCAGTCGAGCGCGCCGACAGCATCACCCGGCAACCCTCGGCGGCAAACGCTTTGGCGGTCGCCAATCCAATGCCGCGGGTCGAACCGGTAACCAGGGCGACCTTACCGCGTAATTTGAGATCCATGACGCCCTCAGCCTCAGTCTATCTTGATCGCACGCAGCGCGGTCGTGTCCTGACGTGCGCCAGCCAGCACGTAATTTGTGTCGGTGCCGGCGATCACAAACCGCGCTCCAAGCCTGATCAATTCGCCTTGCAGCACAGGGTTGTGGCGAATACCGCCGACCCCCAGCACCTTGTTGTGCATCCGGCAGGCGGCGGCCATCCGTTCGTAGGCGGCGCGCAGCCGTGGATGGTCGACCTGTCCGGGAATGCCGAGATCGGTCGTCAAGTCACCTGAGCCGATCAACAGAACATCGATCCCGTCGACCGCAGCGACCGCTTCGCAATTCTCGATGCCCTCCGCGGTCTCGAGCATGACGATGACCGACGTCTCCGCGTTGAGCTTTGGGTTCAGCTCGGATAGCGGTAGCGCGCGGTAGCCGAGCGCCGGCCCCAACCCCATCACCGAGCGCTTGCCCGTTGGTGGAAACCGGCACGCGCTGACGATCGCTTCGGCTTGAACGCTGGTGTTGACATCCGGGATGATGACGCCTTGGGCGCCACCGTCGAGCACCCGGCTCATCCACTGCGCATCGTGATTGGGGACCCGCACCAGCGGCGTGATGCCGATGCCGATCGCGGCGGTGCAGATCGTCGCTGTCGTCTCGATCGAATAGGGCGCGTGCTGCATATCGACATACAGCGCGTCGTAGCCGCCGGCCTTCGCGACCATCGCGATATCGACAGAGCGCGCCAGGCGCAGGTTCATGCAGAGCACCAGTTCGCCGGCAGCCAATTTCTCTTTCATCGATTTTTCGGGCATGCGTTTTCCTCCTGATGGGCCGAGGTGCGTCGGCATCGCGCGAGTGCGTGGCGAGGTGAGGAGTGAGGAGTTTATAACGCCTCGTGGGCAGCGATCACCGGTCGACCAGATGCGTTTTTGAGGCCAATTCTCAGAATGAATATCAGCGCCTCAGTGCCATGGCGATCGACATGCCGCCAGCGCGGTTCGTGACAGCGGAACCGGGAATGTCGCGAAAGCCGAGCCGTTCGTAGAGGCGGCGGGCGGGATTTTCGGAGCGCACGCTGAGATTAAGGCCAAGCCCGCGGCGAGCGGCCTCGCCGATCAACGCACTCATGAGCTTCTCGCCAACGCCTCGGCCGCGCGCATTCGGTTTCACACCGATCGACACCTTCGGTGCCTCTTCGTCCCCGTAGGGGACCCTGAGTTCTTCGGCGGCGAAGCGCCGTGCCCAGGCTGCACCGATGATTTCGCCGTGCTGTTCGGCGATGAACCCGAAATCCCCCGATCGCTGCCAGCCGGCGAGATATTTGGCTACGGACGGAACCGCCTTCGCCGCCTCTGCATCGGGTTCATAGGCCGCCATCGCGAGAAAATCCCACAGTAGCTCGAGATCATCCTGGACAGCCTGACGGATCACTAGATCGAGCATCTGACCTGTTCGCTATTCACCAAAGTCACTGCGAGCATCCCGAAGATCACCGAGCTTGCCTTGCTGCTCCGGTTTCGCGCAGAGCATCGCTGGGCCGTTGATCGGATTCGAATTTGCACGAGGCTCTGCCTCTCAAGTGGTCGCTTTGGTTTGTCGGTTTGTGCGGAGCGAGAAAACGTCCCCAGAGTTGTCGGGCCAAGCCTTGGCCATACCGAGTTCGCGGCCGACTGAGGGCCGGCAGTTCCCCCGCCTCAGTCGAGGCGGTAGAGCCGCTTCGCCGTGCCGCTGTAGAGTGCAAACTTCTCGGTCATCGAGCATCCCACGGTGATGCGTTTGAACGCGTTCCACAGCGTCGCGTATCCAGTTCCCATCTTGTCCACCGGAAAATTGCTCTCGAAAGTGCACCGTTCGGCGCCGAACAACTCGATACAAGGTTCGACGTAGGGCCGCCAAACCGCCGCCCAGGTTGCAGAATTCGGCGGCGCCGAAAGCTCCCGAAAATTAACCGCGGCGCCGCGGTTCAGCATGCCGCCGAGTTTAACGGAGACGTTCGGGCATTTGGCCAACTCGGCCATGCTGGCCCGCCACTCGGCGTGGATTTCGTCCTTTTTGCCGGCGTAGGTGCCATAGCCAAGCACGCCGCCGACGTGGCACATCACGATCGTCGCCTGCGGCACCGCCCGCGCCAGCGCGATCACGTCGGGGAGTTGCGGATGGTAGCACCAGGCATCGAGCACCAGCCCCTGCGCGGCGAGCCTCGCCACCCCGGCGCGGACTTCGGGCCGGGCATACATATGCGGCGCCGAATCGGGCCGGCTGTTGCCGATGGTCGGGTCGGCATCGTAGCCGACCGAATAGCGTACGCCCGAAAACCGGCCACCGCCCGCGCGGATTAATGCCTCGAGCACCGGCTCAACCCGATCGCCGAGCGCGAGGTCGGCGTAGCCGACGATGCCTTGGGCCACCTTGATCGGGCCGTAACCGCCACTTGCGCTCATCGCGGCGATGCCGGCTACGAACTCGACTTCGCCGACCGGGCGCATCTCGACAGGCCCATCGGCGCGATACATCGAGCGGCACTCCTCGAAGACGGTGGCGACAATATTGTGGCCGGTGTTGAGGTCAGCGAGCAGTTCCGGCAGCAAATAGGTCCAGCCGTTGCGGTCCCACAGATGATGATGCGTATCGATGATCGGCAACTCCGGTTCGAGGATCAGCTCGTTTTCCTGTTTTGCGAGCCAGGCATCGTCGGGCCTGCCGATGTGACCAAACCGGCCTGGCTGGATGGATTGCGCCATGGGGGTTCCTATTTTGCCGAAACTGCACGAATTTCCCGGGGTGCGTGATGGCTATCGTCTCGCTTTTGACCTCCGCAGCAAAGCTTTCACTTGTCATCGCAGAGTGCAGGCCGCGCGAAGGCGATGCGAATCCGTCCGGCTCCCGCGGGAGCAAGCCGGACTCGAACCCTCCGTCCCGCTGGAGAGCGTACGCTCCATATGGCGTACCGAACCAAGCCGAGCCCGATCGGGTTGTCCTCGACCACCTGCCCTAATTCGCGGCGTAGACGCTATGACAGGGTGCTCAGCCGATCGAGTTCACTCGGCTGTAAACGGGAGGCCGCCCCGCTCGCTCAAAGTAGTCCTGGTACTTATCGCCCCATGTCCAGCATAGGCCACTCCTTGAGCGCGCCGACCGTCCGGTCCATACGATCGACTGACCTGGTGCTTCTGACCCGCGACACCGGCCTGCACCGCAGTCGTCGAGAATCATTTACCCTGCGGCCAATTCATGCGGATGGGATCGCGCCCGTCCCAGTTCAGAGCGGCCTCGCGCACCTGATCAAAGATGCGCATGCGAACGGGCGTCGCTTCTGCCATCTCAATGACGGTGCCGGGGTGCCCCTCATTGAGAAAATAGATGAAAGGACCGCGCGGGGTGTCACCCTCCTGGCCGATCTGCCAACCGGATGTCAGCGCGCGCTCGCGGATTTCATGATAGTTCACCGGCCAGCTTGACCAATGCTGCATCCCCTCGTGGCCGGCGGCGAGGAAGTCGCTGTAAAGGCTCGGCACATCGTTGCGCTGCTGAATCAACTCGAGCTGCACATCACCTGAGTTGGCAAGCGCGATCGATACTTTGAGATCATAGATCCGGCCCTTGTAGCGGAATTCATCCATGGGCAGCTGCTCGGTGTAGAACCATGGGCCGACCCCGCACACCTCTACCCAGTGGCGAATCGCCTTCTCGATATCGCGCACGACGATCCCGACCTGCCGCATCGGCCCGAACAACCTGCTCATCGTCTTCTCCCTCCCGGTCGAAACTGAGCACCCCTCTGAGCTCAGCGGCCCGCGCCCCATTGGCTCGCGGCCGCGGCTGTTTTGCTCATTCCTGTCGAAAATCGTGACGGGCCAGAGTTGGGCTCAGCCACGCCACCTCGGTCCTTAAAATATGTCGCCAGAAGCCTGTAATCCTGCACCAAGCGCTGCCGGGATGAATATAACACAAGCAAGACTCAATCGCCTGTTGCTAAGCACTTCTCCGGTATCTATCGGCGCAGCGGCACAGCGGGAGCCCGACGGGCAGCTGTATCAGGGCGAGCACCGGTCAGGAGTTTCAAGTGACGAGCCGGTAGACGCTTTGATCGACTCGCTGCGTGTACCTCGCGACAGACGTGGCGCAGTCCGGATGCCGGCGTAGGGACCTCCTCCTGCGGTACTAAGACTCGGGTCCGCCGCTTTTAGACCAGGCGGGATCCATGCACCCTTAAAGGCGCCAGCGTTGGGATCGAATCAGGGCCGGTTCGCCGCCTCTAACCTGCTTTGATGGTGGGCAACGAGAGGCGCAAAGAGGGCCGGCCGCTCGAGACAAAAGCGGAGCCGATCGGAGAACAATCAGTATGCCCCCTTCCTTTCCACAGTGCATGGCCAGAATACGGGCAGTCAGTGTAGTGATTGTTTGCGCCAGCCAGACCGGCCTTCGCCAGCAATCAGAACAGGTTACAAATAGGGCCGAGTGCGGGACCGCTTTCCACGCTTAAATCAATGGCTACGCATACGAATCGCTGCTTAATAATATACCGATCGCCCGGCCCCACCGCTTGCTGCGACCGGCTCGCCGGAGACCGCCCAGGCCTTTTCCGAGGCCAGGAAGACCGCGACGAACGCGACCTCCGAGGCATCAACCATGCGGCAGATGGCATTGCCGCGCGGCGAGTCCGGAGCGAAGTCCTGCCGCTCCGCCTCTTCCGGGGATACGCCCAGCTGGGCGGCGCGGGCGGCGAGCAGGCTCGGCGTGCGCTCGGTACGGGTCGTGCCGGGATGGATGCAATTGACCGTGATCCTATGACGCCCCAATTGGATTGCCAGCGTCTTTGTCATGTGCACCAGGCCGGCATTGCGGGCACCGCCGCTGAGATTGCCGGCGTTCCGCGCGTTGCCGCCGCTGATGTTGATGATGCGGCCCCAGCGCTCCCGTTTCATGAACGGGATGACAGCGCGGGAACAGCGCAGCGCGCCGACATATTTCACGTTGAAATCCTGCAGCAAATCCTCGTCGACGACCGTTTCGATCGGGCCGGTCGCGGTGGTCGAGCCCCCTGGATGGGACCCGCTGTTAACCAGGATGTGCAGGCCGCCCAATTGCTGCACCGCCTCGGCGACCATGCGGTCGACCTGCTCCTTGCTGGTGACATCGGCTGCGAGGGGAACGATGCGCCGGTTCGTCTCGGCAGCCAATTCCCGCGCCGTCGCTTCCAAATCCGCCTTGTTCCGCGCCACGATCGCTACATCGACGCCTTCGCGAGCCAATTCCCGCGCAATGGCTTTACCAATGCCCCGACTGCCGCCGGTCACAATCGCATGCTTGCCTTGCAATCCGAGGTCCATGGCACTCTCTCCTCTTGGCGGCGCGGCCGCGATTTAGTGCTCACTCACTGCTCAATTCTTCCGTCTGAGGGAACCTGGCGCAAGGGTGTTGCCAGACGCGGGACGATGTATGGAACGTGCCTACATTGCCTCCGGCAGAGCCGCCGTCCTCGAGGACGATACATGGGGCGCACCCCATCCCAAAGCTGCGGTAGCGGGGCCTCGGCCCGAACCGCCGGATTCCACCCTGCGCCGACTTTCCCTACGCCGCGGTCGTAGATGGACTGAGGGGATAGGCCGTCATCGGGGGCTCGATTTGAGCAACGACCGCGAGGGGGCGCCCGCGGCGGTTAGGGGGAGGGTTGGGCAAGTCGCACGAGGAAACCATTGAACGAAACGGCAGACCGTCAGCTTGCCGGGAAGAAGCTGACCCTCCCTGACAAAATGGAAAGGCGGACGCGGCCACTCGTCTAGTAATGGCGCGGTCACCCGCGCTGCGGCCTCGCTTATTGCGCGGCGGGCGCGTAGCGCCGCAACGTGCTGTTCGGCTCGTGCGCCTTTAGAAAACGGCGCACCCGGTCAATCGTGCGTTGCTTCAGCTCTTCCGGCTCCTTCCACGGGAACACCGTGATCTCGGCGTTCGGCGCCAGCGAGGCGACATCGATCGAGGTCTGCAGCGGATGGCCCGGTACGTCATCGGCAGCACCAGCATCGGCGTGCGGCAGTTCCTGATGAAGTCGCGCGACACGCTGTACAGGAAATCGGGTTGCACTGCGTACAGGTTGTGCAGGTATTTCTCGATCGTATCCATCGATACATCCGACCGTCGCTTCATGAAGTCGGGTACCCAGTTCTCCTTGCTATGCCGGTACATGACGCTCGGGTTTTCCGGCCGATGGCCGAC
>Ga0209656_10001921_pt1 | contig 13558 bp, 12 predicted proteins | sample BogFormECP12_OM2_FD_188239 | JGI IMG/M metagenome (GOLD analysis project Ga0209656, IMG submission 188239) | Bog forest soil microbial communities from Calvert Island, British Columbia, Canada - ECP12_OM2 (SPAdes) (version 2) | ecosystem: Environmental > Aquatic > Freshwater > Wetlands > Bog ... | reverse complement strand
GATCCACGCATCCGTGCTCTCGGTCATCATCAGCTTCGCCTTGCCGTTGTTGACGTTGATGAAGTACAGGTCCATGCGGTCCTGCACCCGGTTCAGCGCCATCGCCCACAGCAAGCCATCCCGCACCCACCCGAAGCGCGGAATCAGCACGTCGGAATCGCCGCCCAGCGGCGAAGAGCCGGTGCTCGCACCGCTCACGGCGATCCACTTCAGCTTGCTTCCGTCGGAGTTCACCACCGCCAGGCGTACAGTCGGATTCGGATCGCCGGGTTGCGGATATTTCTGCTGGTCCACCGTCGCGTGCATCGGAACCCAATCGGTGATCGGATACGTCGGCACACCCTTCTCGTCCATCTGCAGAAAAGCCATCTGCTTGCCATCCGGCGACCAGAAGTAATTGCTGCGTGTGTACAACTCCTCCTCGTATACCCAGTCAACTTCGCCGTTCAGCAGATCCTCTCCACCATCTTTCGTCAGGGTCCGCTCCCGTCCGCCGCTCAGTTCGCGCGTGTAGAGGTTGTGCTTGCGGACGTACGCTATGCGATTTCCATCCGGCGAGAACTTGGGGTCCTCGCTTGGCTCGGAGCTCGAGGTGACCTGCACCGCGGTCCCCGTGTCGAGTGTGTACAGCCAAAGCTGGCCCTGCGAATCAAACAGCAGCTTCTTCGAGTCCGGCGACCAATGGTACGCGGCGATGGAATAACGCTGCGCCGCTTCCTTCTTGCGCTCGTCCTTGATGGCGCTGCTGGACGGCGCCAGCGTTGACAGCTTCTCGCTGGCAACCAGCACGGCGCGCTTGCCGCTGGTGACATCCACGAAATAAAGCGCCCCGCGTTCGCCGCTGTCATCCCGTTGCACAAACGAGACCTTCATGCCGTCCGGGCTCCATTTGATCGATTCCGGTTCGCGTCCCAGAATGCCGCCCCCCTTGAATATCGACTCGATGGTCAACTCCCTGGCTCCTGGTGCTTCTTGCGCGGGGGTTGTGGCGTCGGTCTGGGCGAATACAAACAGCGAAGAGAACAGACAGAGGATGAACGCTGCACAGCGGAGTTTCAAGACGGCTCCCGAAACAGAAATTAGGCTCGGAAAAGTTTATATCAGGAGCCGATTCGACCGCGACGCGGCGCCGTTCGAGTGGGCCGGCTCTGCGGCACTGGCCCTGTTTTCGCGTGCTAGAATCCCAACAGGTTTCGATGGGGGCCAATGCAATCCGATCTTCTAAAGCTGATTGACCTGCAACAGGCCGATTCCCGCGTGGCTGCGCTCCGAGCCGAGGTAGCCGCGCTGCCCGGGCAGGTGCAAAAGATCGAGGCCAAACTTGCCGTCTCCAAGGCCCATGTCGAGGCGGCGCAGGCCGCCATGAAAGCTGACGAAACCGCCCGCCGCAAGTACGAGTCCGAGATCCAGGACCACCAGCAGAAGATCAGCAAATACCGCGACCAGTCCCTCAACGTCAAGACCAACCAGGAATACAAGGCGCTGCTCAGCGAGATCGAGCAAGCCGAAGCTGCAATTCGCAAGCTGGAAGACAGGATTCTGGAGATCATGGTCGCTGCCGACGCCCGCAAAGAGGAACTGAAAAAAGCTGAAGCTTCACTGCAGGCCGACACTGCCGACAACGAGAAGGAAAAGGAACACGCGCGGCAGCAGACCGCGGAGGACGAGACAGCACTCGCTGAACTCGACGCGCAGCGCCAGGAGCTTCGCGCCAACATCAACGATGACACCCTTCGTCACTACGATCGCGTGCTGAAGCTGCGCGGCTCGGCGCTGTCCGCCGTGCACGACGACCAGATGTGCTCGGTTTGCCGCGTCCTGCTGCGCCCGCAGGTCTTTCAGGACGTCATGCGCGGCGAGGAGACCATGTACTGCGATTCCTGCCAGCGCATCCTTTACTTCGTTCCTCCGCCGCCCAAGCCCGAGGGCGAAGCGCAGCCGGAACCGAAGAAGCGCAAATCCAAAGCCGTCACCGAGGTTCCACAGGAAGAGTCGTCACCGGCAGATGAAGCGGCGGCTCAATAACCGGCAATCGTCCGGATTAGTCCCGGCCGCCGGGCCCCCGTCAACGACCGGGTTCGGCTTGCGCAATAGGATCCGCGCCGTCGCCACTCGAATGGTGCTGCGACAAGATTGCCCGGTGGTAAACCCTTGACACGAGTCCGATGGCAGTTCCTGCGGTGACGATAAGCAGAACTTCGGAACACAGCAACAGCAAGAACAACAGTAGAAACCCAACAATTAGGGCAGGAGCCCGCAAGCGTTTTCGAACCAACTTCCGTTGCGGCGTGTTGTAAATCGAGACGTCCGCACCAAAACTGAGTACGCCCATGGCGATCCTCCATCCGTCAGGATTTCCGACGGAGTTGCTGCTGGTCTCCATCTCCGGTTCTTCAGCTCGTTTTGGCCGAGATTTCCGTCCAGCCATCCCAAGTTTCAGCAACTATACACCCCAGGCAGGTGCGGTCAAGCACTTTTTTAGAGCGTTTCATCCCTGCTGGGGCTACGAAGGATCCGGATCGCGGGCGGTAATCCGAACGAGTTAGGCGGCCGCCTGGTATTAAGGACCGGCGCTTGGTTAGGGCAATGTGTCCCGCTTAGCCAGAAAAATGTCTTTGCGCGGGAATTTCTCGAAGCACGACTCATCTTGGGAGAAGTTGGTCGCGAGGATATCGGTCGGGTTACCAGCGATCCACTGCGACAAATCAATGGTCTGGTAGTGACCGTTGTTAAAGACGATAAGGATACGCGCTTTCTCGCTTCCTACGTTCTCGATCGAGTGTCCAAAGCCCTGCGGGATGTAACCAACCTCGCCCTGCCGCAGTTTTTCCTCGCGCCAGCGCCCCTGCGAGCCAAACAGGGTCACGTTGAATTCGCCGCTCAAAATGTACTGCCACTCGGCGGCATTGGGATGCCAGTGCAGTTCACGCAGAGCGCCCGCCTCCATCTCAAGCACCACGCCCGTCATGGTCGTTGAAATAGGAAATTGAGAGCCATCCACGCGCCACTCAAGGCCACCGCTGAAGGTTTCGAAGGGCTTTTGGGAAAGCAAGCTGTACTTGTGAGTGAGCGGCGGTGTCTTCCAGCCCTGCAAGGGCGGAGCAGCAATCGCAGGTGGAATTTTGCCCTTGGCGAAATAGACCTCGGTCTTCGGAAAACTCTCGAAGGCCGAAGCCGGAAGGCCGAAATTCTTGGCGAGCAGTTCTTGCGGAGCGTGGCCAATCCAGTCCGAGATGCTGAAGGTACCGAACTCGGAAAAGTAGCCGTTATCGAAGACAAGAATAAAGTGGCAGGGCTTGTCGCCCAGGGTCTCGATCACATGGCCATGACCGCGCGGAAAATACCAGATCTCGCCCGGAGCAAAATCATTGGTCTCGGAGCAGCCCTGGGGATCAATGACGGTGGTGCGCACCGCACCCTCTGTGACAAACGCCCACTCCGCGGCGGTGGCGTGCCAGTGCAGCTCGCGCATGATGCCCGGCTCCATGCGCATCGAAACTCCTGCAATCCCTTTGGATATCGGCAACTGATTCACCGTCGCCTCTTTGCCGTAGCTGCCGCCCATCACACGGCCTTCTGATTTCTCCAACGCAAATTTGAACGTCGGAAGCTCCTTCCCCGAGGTTACGGGATCTGGAACGTTGTTTTGGAAGCTGTTGTGGCCTCCTTCGGAACTGATGGGAACCGTCAATGAAAACATGGAGTCTCCTGTCGGGCGCTACTTTGCCCCTGTATTCTGTGCAGTCTTGTGTTGGCTTGGAGAAGCGAGTTTTCTTACCCTAACCGATGGTGCTCCGGCACCGCAACCGAAGATTTCCTACTTCATAGCACACTCGGGATGCTTGTCGAATTCTGCCCGCAATCCGGTCATGTCAAATGTGCTGGTGACCGGCTCTCCCGTCAGGAAGGGAATAAAGTGGATGGAAACCATCGGTGTGCCAAGCAGGGTTTGCAGAAAGCTGAGGCGCTCGGGCTCGGTCTTGCCGACATAGGTGAAGCTGTCGAGGTCACGGTGAGCCACCCAATTCGTAGCAATCTTCTGTTCGCCGGCGGTAACTTCCAGCTCCAGGGAAGCGGCGCCTCCAAAGGTTGAGTATTCCTGTTCCGTAAGGATGCCTCCCGGCGAAAGCATGATGGCGTGCAAGGGTTTCTTGCTTTTCTGTTGACAGCTTATGCTCAACACCGGCGCGGTTGCGTGACCGTGGACCGTCAGTTCATAGGGCTTCTGTGCGCTGACGCTCAGGGTCACAACGCCATGCTGGTTGCTGACATGCACCGCTTGGCCCAGGGCTGCCGGCGCACAGAGAACCAGGGCAATGCTCACAGCCAGCGATACTGCGCTCGTGATCTTCAATATTGTTCCTCGGGTGGATCTTGGGGGACCGTGCGGTCGCCGCACTCTTCAGGATAAGCGCAGTGTCAATCTCGGGTCATCAGGAGCCGTTTCTTTAGCGTCTTGGAATTCGCAGGGCCAGCGCCCCCTACCCGCCCGGCCGCTATTCACGACCAGTAGCGGCGGTCCCTCAAGAAATATGCGTCGTTCCACGAATTGAAGGCGGTGCGCAAAAACAGCGTGGCCATCCTGGCATGACCCATTCTGCGGAAGCGTCGATTCGTAGTGCACACCTTGCCATGCACGATTCCGAAGCGCCGCGGCGAGATTCGTTTGCTCAGTAGATAATCCTCCGCAAAGAGCGCCTTCTCGTTGAAGCCTCCCAGCTCGTCGAACCTGCCCTTGTCGAACAGCATGAACATGCCCGTGGCAAACGGCTTCACCCATGCGCCCGCGTACTGAAAGAGGTTGTTCCCGGCATAGAGGACGTGGTCGCCCCACTGCCCGCCCGGGCACCAGATGTTGGTGGTCAGGCAGTGCAGTTTGCGGCGGCGCATCTTCTCCATGGCTCGCCGCAACAGCGTTCTGTCATGCAGCACAACATCGGCATCGACAAACAGGACATATGGCGTAACCGCCAGGCGAGCTCCCGCGTTGCGACCGACTGCCGGCAGGCCGCCCGGGACCACACTGACGTCGAGCCCATCGCTCATCGCCAGCGCAATGTTGGCGGTGCCGTCGGTTGAGCCCGCATCAGCAACGAATACTTTCGTATGCGGCAAAAGCGGGTAGTCCTGCCTGCTCAAAGAGGTCAACAGCATCGGCAGGTGCTGGCTCTCGTTCTTTGCCGGAACCACGATCGTTAGTTCCGCCTTCATATTCACGGATGGCAACTCCTTCGTCACCGACGGTCACATAAGTCGGGCAGTGGTCGATCCAGGCCCCGGTGTTGTAGTACTCAACTCCATCACGCTGCCGATGCAAAGGCCGATGGGTGTGCCCGCAGAAGATGCGGTCAATCTGTCCAGCTTCGGCGTAGGCCAGCGCACTTTCCGCCACCTTGGCGGACAGCCGCAGCCAGCGTGTATTCAGCCGGTCAACACAGCGGGAGAGGCGCTTGTTGCGCCTGTCAAGCTTCTGCATGCGGCTGAAGAGCCGTTCTCCAACCCGGCTGAGGAATTCGTTGTCAAGCACGAAACGGTCGAACTGGTGGCCGTGAATGGCCAGGTGCCGCAGTCCGTTATAGGTCCAGACGTAGCGCTTGAACACCGGAACTCCCACTAAGTGGGACATTACGTTGGAGAATCCCTGGTCATGGTTGCCCTCCACCCAAACCACCTCGACGTTGCGCTTGCGGTTCGAGAGTTTCCGGATGTAGGAGAGGAATTTCCAATGATCGCCGTTGAGCCGCGCGAAGTTGAGGTCAGAGAATATATCGCCCAGGAGGATCAAACGGCGGAAGCCGCACGATTTCAGCAACGCCAGGGCGTCGCGAGCACGGCTGATATCGGACCCGAGATGAATATCTGACAGGAGCAACGTATCAATCGTTGGAGCCTGCATGCCTGCATTGTGAGACAAAGTGCGTGAACAGATGATGAAAAGACCATGAACAGATGACGATGGGGAACCAGATCCGTTATCCAGGTAAAATGCCGGCTGCCGGGGCGGCGGATAGCGGGGATTCGTGCCGATTTCATCTCCTTTCCGTTTTCCCGCTGGTGTTTGCACTTTCCGAATCGGACCATTCGTAGCGAAATACCGCTTCCAACGGTACTCCGAAGACGAGGGCGAAGCGGAAGGCCACCTCCAGCGACGGCGAATACTTGTCCTGCTCGATGGCGATGACCGTCTGCCGGGTGACCCCGACCCGCTCCGCCAACTGCTGCTGGGTCATCTCTGAGTGCTCGAAGCGCAACCGACGCAGGTTGTTGCGGATGTGTCCTTTGCTCATCGCAGGCCTCGGCGGTAATAAAACAACTGGGTGAGAAACTTCATCAGCTCGGCCAGTACCATGAAAAACAGCACCAGGTTGACCGTGATGTAAGGCGTCACGACGATTCGGGTGGGAGCGGCGTCGCGAGCTAGTCCGGCCATGATGACGCAGGCGATCACCAGGAAAGCGCCCGTGGCCAACAGGAAGTAGGCGTTGCGATAGGCTTTGCATTCGATCAGAATGTCGCGCTCGTCCTTGGGCTCGGGCTTCGACTCCAGGGCCAGCACGATGTGATACACGATTTCGATGACGATGATGGCAATCACCGCAAGCACCAACCGGCCCACGTTGCCGCCAGCGAACTCGGGGCGGCTGGCGTCGCGTAGAACGGCGGCGAAGTAATATCCGTAAACCACAACCATCGTGAGCAGCGATCCTAGAATGCTTTTCTCTTGGTAGGACAGATCCATGATGCTTTCTCCTTTATTGAGTCCGGTTGGATGGTTTTTTAATGTTGCTCCGAGTGAAGTAAGGTTCAACAGACATAATGTAATGTTTTTATGACTTAATGTCAAATAGTTTTAACATTTACTGGATGAGCGCTCGGGGAGTAATATAAGTCATTGATTCTAAGGAGGATGCCTTGCTTCCCGTGATCACCGTCAATCGCCGAGGCGCCGCGCGGTTGCAAACAGGACACTTATGGGTTTATCGCTCCGATCTCGTGCCGCCGGAAAATGTTCTACGTGGAACAATGGTCCAGGTGCGCGACGAGCGCGGTCGCCGGCTGGGATCGGCGCTTTACAGCAGCGCGTCGCAGATCGCCATCCGGCTGCTGAGCAGCGACGACATCACCGAAGCGCAGCTCCCATCGCTGCTGCGCGAGCGCATTGCCAGCGCCGTGCAATTTCGCCGGCAAATCGCGCGCGACACCGACTCCTACCGCGTCATCTTCAGCGAAGCCGACCTGCTGCCCGGGCTCATCGTGGACAAATACAACGACGTTCTCGCGATGCAGGCGCTCACCCAGGCGTTCGATCGCGAGGACTTGCGTCAAGTTACGATCGAAGCCTTGTGCGAGCATTTTCCCGATTGCGGCCTGATCGAGCGTGTGGACCCGCACATTCGCGAGCTGGAGCAGTTGCCGGAGCGGCCGTCGCAATTGGTGCGAGGAGTCCCCAGGTTAGCCCAACAGAAGGGCGAACCTGGGGCACCGCGCTCCAGCACCATCTTCACCATGAACGGTGTCAAGTTTCACTTCGACGGCCTCAGCGGCCAGAAGACCGGCGCCTTCCTCGACCAGCGTCAGAACTACGCAGCCGCCGCTCGCTACGCCCACGGCGACGGACTCGACTGCTTCACGTATCAGGGAGGCTTCGCGCTGCATCTGGCGCGCGTCTGCCAGAGCGTGACCGGGGTGGACTCATCGCGCCCCGCCCTAGAAGTGGCCGAGCAGAATGAGCAGCTCAACCGCGAGGAGCATGGCTGCAGCGAGATCGAATGGATCGAGGCCAACGCCTTCGACCTGCTCAAGGACTACGCCACCGCCGGCCGCCAGTACGACACCATCGTCCTCGACCCGCCTGCCTTCGCCAAAACCAAGCGCACCGTTTCCACCGCCCTGCGCGGTTACAAGGAGCTCAACCTGCGCGCCCTGAAGATGCTGCGCCCCGGCGGCATCCTGGTCACTTGCTCTTGCTCGTTCCACGTGAGCGAGGCTGAATTCCTGGAGATGCTGGGCTCGGCCGCAGCCGACGCCGGGCGTCGCGTCCGAATCCTGGAGAAGCGCGGCCAGGCGCAAGACCACCCAATCCTTCTAAACGTGCCAGAGACTGCCTACCTGAAGTGCATCGTGGTCGAGTTAGCGCGGTTCCAGGGTTGATGGCGCCAAGACGAATTGTTAAATAAGCTGAATCCTTTAATAACTATTCTCATCTAGCAAGCGTGCATTTGAGTCATGAACAGTTTCGGGAGCTTGCCTGGAAGCATGGCATGGCAGCCACGCACCAGCGCAAGGTCATCTTTGATGCCGTGGTGGCCGCTCCGGGACACTACTCGCCCGAACAAATCTACGCGGTCGTCAAACGGCGCGTGCCCTCGGTGTCGCTGGCCACGATCTACAAGAATTTGCGGATGTTCGTGGAAAGTGGCTTGTTGCGGGAGGTGTCGCCCCATGCCTCCACCTTGCGGGTGGACGGCAACCTCGAATCCCATCATCACCTGGTCTGCACCCGTTGCAAGTCTGTGCAGGACATTGCCGGTGACTTCGTTGACTTCAAACGGCTGGCCCGGCAGGCGCCGGGCGGCTTTGATTTAAGGCAGCCGCTGATCGAGGTGTTTGGCCTCTGTCCGCGCTGTAGTGGCAAAACTTAAAGACAACCCCATGCAAGCGTGAGGAGCAATTATGACTGACCAGAAGAACGTACTCAGCACCGCGGCCGGCACGCCAGTCCCCGGCAATAAGGAGCAAAACCCGTCAACCGAAAATAAATGCCCGGTAATGCACAGGGCCCGCACGGCCCCGACGAATGCGGACTGGTGGCCGAATCAGTTGAACCTGAAGATCCTGCACCAGCATTCGCCTCTGTCCGATCCGATGGACAAAGAGTTTAATTACGCCGAAGAGTTCAAGAGCCTCGACCTGGATGCCGTGATCAAGGACCTGCATACGTTGATGACGGCGTCACAGGACTGGTGGCCGGCCGACTTCGGCCACTATGGGCCACTCTTCATTCGCATGGCCTGGCACAGCGCAGGTACGTACCGCATCGGCGACGGCCGCGGCGGGGCCGGCTCCGGCGAACAACGCTTTGCGCCTCTGAATAGCTGGCCGGACAATGTGAACCTGGATAAGGCGCGCCGGTTGCTGTGGCCTATCAAGCAGAAATATGGGCGGAAAATCTCCTGGGCCGATCTCATGATTCTCGCCGGTAATGTCGCCCTGGAGTCGATGGGGTTCAAGACCTTCGGCTTCGGCGGCGGGCGCGAGGATGTGTGGGAGCCGGGAGAGGACATTTACTGGGGCTCCGAGGGCAAGTGGCTGGCGGACGAACGCTACAGCGGCGATCGCGATCTCGCGAACCCTCTGGCCGCGGTTCAGATGGGCTTGATCTATGTGAATCCGGAAGGGCCCAATGGGAACCCCGATCCTATTGCCGCGGCCCGCGACATCCGGGAGACGTTCGCCCGCATGGCGATGAATGACGAGGAGACGGTTGCGCTCATTGCCGGCGGGCACACGTTCGGCAAAACTCACGGCGCTGCCGACCCCAACAAGTATGTCGGTCCCGAGCCCGAAGCCGCCCCAATCGAGGAGCAGGGTCTGGGCTGGAAGAACAAATTTGGCACGGGCAGTGGGGATGACACGATCGGCAGCGGCCTGGAAGTGACTTGGACCACGACGCCTACGAAGTGGAGCAACAACTTCTTCGCCAACCTGTTCGGCTACGAATGGGAACTGACCAAGAGCCCAGCCGGTGCGCATCAGTGGCAACCAAAGAATGGCGCCGGCGCAGGTACGGTTCCGGATGCGCACGATCCATCCAAGCGTCGCGGGCCCACCATGCTGACCACGGACCTCTCCTTGCGCTTCGACCCTGCTTACGAAAAAATTTCCCGGCGCTTTTACGAGCATCCGCAAGAGTTGGCGGACGCGTTCGCCAAGGCGTGGTACAAGCTAACGCATCGCGACATGGGGCCTATCTCCCGTTACCTTGGCCCGCTCGTTCCGGCGGAGCCCCAGTTGTGGCAAGACCCTGTTCCCGCCGTGGATCATGAATTGATAGACGAGCAGGACGTCGCTACCCTGAAGGCAAAGATCCTCGCATCCGGACTGTCCATCTCTGAACTGGTGACGACTGCCTGGGCATCGGCGGCTTCGTTCCGCGGCTCCGACAAGCGCGGCGGGGCGAACGGGGCGCGCATTCGCCTCGCGCCGCAAAAGGATTGGGAAGTGAACCAGCCGGCCGAACTGGCGAAAGTCCTCGAGAAGCTGGAAGCCATCCAAAAAGAGTTCAACCGCTCGCAGTCCGGCGGCAAGAAGGTTTCGCTTGCTGACCTGATCGTTCTGGGCGGCTGCGCGGCCGTCAAGGAAGCTGCGAAAAAGGCCGGCCACGACGTAAAGGTTCCCTTCTCGCCGGGGCGCACGGACGCTTCGCAAGAGCAGACCGACGTGCACTCCTTTGCCGTACTGGAGCCGACCGCGGACGGGTTCCGCAACTATCTTCGGAATGGTAATGGGAAGGGCCACGGCATGTCGGCCGAGGAGCTGCTGGTGGATCGGGCGCAGTTGCTGAGGTTGACCGCCCCTGAGATGGCAGTTCTTATCGGCGGTATGCGCGCTCTGAATGCGAACTTCGGGAAGTCCAAACACGGCGTCTTCACCAACCGGCCTGGGACGCTGACGAATGATTTCTTCGTCAACCTGCTCAGCATGAATACGGAGTGGAAGCCTTCTTCTACTTCGGAAGGCGTGTTTGAGGGGCGCGATCGCAAGACGGGCAAAATCAAGTGGACCGGCAGTCGCATTGACCTGGTCTTCGGCTCAAACTGCCAGCTCCGGGCAATCGCGGAAGTCTATGCGTGTGACGACTCGAAAGAGGCGTTTGTGAAAGACTTCGTGGCTGCGTGGAGCAAGGTGATGAACCTGGACCGCTACGACCTGGCCTGAGCTCCGCAGAAAAGAGGGCGGTCAATTTGTTTCTTAACCTCCGTTCCTTTTGTTTGGATCGGCAAAACCAAAGTTGGCCGCTTTTCTTGGCTCGCTCGGGCCCGGATCACGGAAGAGCAGATCAAGATCCTCGATCCGGCGCGCATCACCGAACCGGTTCGCCCGCTAGACGCAGCCAAGCAGCGGGAGAAGCCCAAGGCGAAGTAGTCTGTACCCCTCCCTCACCGGTTCTGTGAAATCAACGAGTTAGGCAAAAAATCCGCGCATATAACACAATCCAAATGGGTTACATGTTCATATCAGATTCCAAAGGACTTACGGGCGACGAAATGGGCGAAAAGCCTCAACATTGACGGCAAGACGGCAAGTTATACATATTAAAAATGTAGCGTTTGCCACTCTACTGCCGGGTCTGGCTACTGACCACTGACAACTGTTTTTCAAAGAGCTTCTCGGGCTGCACACTGGGTGCGCCCCACGTAGAGACACAACAACCTCTCCTCGCAATTCCTGAATACCCCGCGGAGAGGCCCGTCGGCAAGGGCACAGATCACGTAGGCATGTGACGTCACCAGAGAGGGAAAACCTGCCCCGCCCAAGCAAAACCGGCTTGAACGGGCACCCAGGCTTCGGCACGTGGGGCTACACGATGGGCCATTTAGCGGTTGCGGCGGCGGGCGCAGAGATCGCAGCAATCTACAACCGCAATGTATTTACTGATTTGAAGGTGACGTGGGGCACTTACCCCAACAACCTCGGACACACGGATTTTCCCGGATGCTTCCGTTGCCATGACGGATCGCATTCCAGCCCAGACGGTAAGAGTACGATCCCGCAGGACTGCGACACCTGCCACGACGCGCTCGCAGTCGACGAGTCCAACCCTCAGATACTGAAGACGCTCGGCCTGGCAGAGCGCATCGCTAGTTTGCAGAAGATATCCGCCGCAGCGCCTGAGCCGTCTCGTTAACGCGGGTTGTAGCGTCCTATAGAGCGGCGTGAAATGTGACTTTTGTCACAGACTGATTACAGACCATTCATGTAGGGTATGCAGCCGTGTAGTTCGTAACCAGCAGTGTCGAGGTGTGTATGCATGTTCGCGGTCTGTTCCTGCTTTGTCTCTCATTTATCCTGTGCCTATCGGCTTTGGCGAATGCGAATTCTCAACAACCTGCCGGCGTTGGCGCGCAGTGCGTGGACTGCCACAGCAAAGTGACCCCAAACATCGTTAACGACTGGAAGCAGAGCCGGCACAGCGAGATGGGGATCTCCTGCGATACCTGCCACGGCCCCGATCACAGGACCGCGGCCGACGCTGCCAAGGCAAAGATTCCCACGCCGGAAACCTGCGGCCAGTGCCATGACACGCAGGTTGCGCAATTCAAGAAGGGCAAACACGCCATGGCCTGGGCCGCGATGGAAGCCATGCCCACCATCCACTGGCAGCCTATGGCCATGACGGAAGGCATGAAAGGCTGCGGTTCGTGCCACAAGATCGGTCTCAAGTCGCCCGAACAGCTTGCGACCTTACAGAAAGAAGAACGTTTCGGCACCGCGTCTTGCGACTCCTGCCATACCCGGCATACCTTCTCGGTGAAAGAGGCCAAATCGCCGCAGGCTTGTGAAACCTGCCACATGGGTTTCGATCATCCGCAGTGGGAGATGTACTCCTCATCGAAGCACGGAGTGCGGAACGAACTGAAACAGCTCGGGATCAATCCAGCGCAGTCTGCGGCACCGACTTGCCAGACCTGCCACATGCAGGAGGGCAACCATGAAGTCATGACCGCCTGGGGCTTTTTGGCCGTGCGGCTGCCCTTGCCTGATGATCCGCAATGGAAGGCCGATCAGGTCACCATTCTGCAAGCGCTCGGCGTGCTGGATCCCAGCGGCAAGCCGACGGCGCGTCTTGATGTAGTGAAAGCGGCCAATGTGGCGCGACTGGATCAAGCCTCATGGCAGGCACAGCGCGACAAGATGCTGAAGACCTGCAACCAATGCCATTCCGGCAATTTCGCAGCCCAGCAACTGCAGTACGGCGACGATATGATCAAGAACGCCGACCATCTGATGGCGGAGGGGATTCGCACCGTCGCCGATTTGTATAAAGACGGCATTCTCCCCAAGCCGAACAACTATGCGTATCCATTCCCCGACCTTTTGACGTTCCACGATGCCCCAACCGTCATTGAACAGAAGCTATTCGTTATGTATCTGGAGCACCGTATGCGGACGTTTCAAGGCACCTATCACTCCAGTCCGGATTATGCGCTGTGGTACGGCTGGAGCGAGATGCAACGCGACTTGACCGAGATTAAGGAGCTGGCGGCGGAAGCGCGACGTGCCGGTCACGTGGCTTCCATGAACGTGAATCCCGTAGCGACGCAGGCATCGCCGCCGCCCAACAAGTAGAGTCCTGTCTGGCTCTTCGACGGACCAGCGTTGTTGATTGCTATGCCGGAAAACGGTCGATTGTCGTCTTACCTCGGCCCAGGAGGCTGATTAGATAACCGTGTCGGCTCCAGAACGCCGAGTAGACTTGGTGCGCTCAACAAACCAAGGCTCGGAGGAAAGGAGCCGAGCACATGAAGATTGTAGGTTGTGGTTTGCATACACGCTA
>Ga0209656_10001916_pt1 | contig 13589 bp, 9 predicted proteins | sample BogFormECP12_OM2_FD_188239 | JGI IMG/M metagenome (GOLD analysis project Ga0209656, IMG submission 188239) | Bog forest soil microbial communities from Calvert Island, British Columbia, Canada - ECP12_OM2 (SPAdes) (version 2) | ecosystem: Environmental > Aquatic > Freshwater > Wetlands > Bog ... | reverse complement strand
CACCAAAATCAGAATGGCGATGCGGCTCGCGAGACGTTTTGGGTCATCCTCTCGGCGATGTCGAGGCGTTGAGTCCGCGAGGTTTGATTCGATTCGTATAACGCCTTGAGGAAGGCGGCGTCCCAATTGCTGAGACCCGAGGGTTGATTCGCGCTGGACGCGGCGAACAACTGCAAGATTGAAGGCGCGCTCGCAAGCCGGGCGTCTAGATCGACGCGGGTCAATCCCGCCATGGCCACATAGTCCGCTAACTGGTCGAGCGTGGTGTGCTCCGTCCGATGAGTGTCGATGATCGCGAAAACAGACAAGAAATCGAAAGCTGCATTCCCGACGAAGGCTGAAGATTCCGCTCGAGTGTTGCTTGGGATGAAATGGCCATTGCGCGTCCCGGACTTACGGCCCTGATCGATGTTGTACCAGACGCGCACCGGTCGGGATCGAGAATTCTCGAGGAACTGGCGAATTTGTGCCGACGTTGCATCGCCGAACAGCCGGCTATCCCGCGCGTACCATGCATCGAGAACCCGCTCCGGTTCGGAGGTCGCGACGACAATGAAGTTGGGCTGACATGACGAACGCGCGAGCGGTGCACCCGAGGAGGAACTGATCTGCGATAGACGGGCCGACACGAGTTTGACATCTTTTGCGGTCAGTCCCGCTACCAAGAGGCAGATCGGTGAATTCCAGCGAACCAGCGAATTCTCATCGGACAATCCGGGATTGCGCGTAAGCGCGCGTACGAACGCGTCCACACGTCGCTCAAGAGCGGCTGGTGCCGTTTCTGCCGCGACCTCCGACGGGGGTTGCAGCGATTCGGTCGCGGCGGGTGCAGACGTTGGCGGCGGGTCGGATCTCGCAACGATCGAGCAACACAACGCAGCAAGCACCGCAACGCTCCAGGCCGCGCAGTGGCGTCCAATCGTCCGCCAGGGTATGCCGGCGTTTGGAACTATCTTCCCGGCCACGGAGGTCGCATTGCCGTCAAGCTCACGTCAATGAAAAATCGGCGATGACGCGCAACGCGTCCGACAACTCCGTCCGCCCGGTACAACCATTTCAAAGTGACACTCCGCTCAGTTTTTACAGGAGGCCCCCAAGCATTGGTAGGAGGGCTGATTCAATAAGTCCCTGGCTTTGGTCACGTTTTGCTTCTCAACCTGAATCTGTGCCGCGGTCAGACAAATCCGCGTTGCAATGCGCTGCCCGGTGATGATTTCGTTGCGACAATAGAGGACCTCACCGCGGCGCCTCATCACCGAATAGCCTGCCTTGACGAGGCTGGCGTCGACTACGCCGGTCGGCGCCGCTGCGGCGTCCGATGCCGTGCCAGGCGCGATGGCGGGTGCGTTGCCCGCCGCCGCAAGTGTCTGCGGTGCTGATTGGAGTGGTGCAACGGTTCCCACCGCGGGTTCATGGTTGCGTGACGTGCTGGTGGTTGGTGTGCTCGAGCATGACGCCGCCAGCATTGCGGAGACGATGAAGGCAATTGGCGTGATGTCAGAAGGCATTCGTCACCGTGGATGTCTGGCCAAGAGCGGCCCCGAAGGGCCGCTCTTGGCCTCCTGACATGACTGCGTTAGAACTTCGCAGTAAATGCGACGAATAACTGCCGACCGAACATATCGTAGGCATCAGAAGTATTCGCATTGCCGCCCGCTATGATTCCCGTCTGCGCCACCAGCAGCGGCGGGTTCCTGTCGAGAACATTGTTGGCACCGGCTCGGACGGTGAGGATCTTGGTCGGATGCCAGGTCGCCTCCACATCCATCCAGCTGAAGGAGCCGATGCGGGCGTTGTATGTGTCGTAGTTGTAGTTGGGATTCGAGAGCAACGGGTTGCCCGTGTTGGCATCTTGGCCGACAGCGCCAATGTAACGCCAGGTGAGCGATGCCGACACGTCCCAGGGCGTATTCCACGTGGTGCGCAAAATATGATGCCAACGCGGATTCACCGTCTGGCAGGTGAAGCCGAACAAGCCCGCGCAGTCATAGCTGGCGCCGCCGGGGACGGGGGTCGTGATGGAGTGCTGCAGCCAAGTGCCGTTCATGTCGAAGTGCACGTTGCCGAAGCCGGGCGGCAGGTCCTGGGTGTAAGCCACCTGCATATCGATGCCGCTGGTCAACACCGAACCCAAGTTTACATTGGTCTGCACGATGTAACCGCCGGTCCCGAGGCTCGACCCTTGGAGACCCCCGGTGGCCGGGGCGCGAACAATGGCGCTGCAAAACACCGGACTGCCGGTGTTGGCGCAGCCGCTGATGATGTTTGCCGCGGGCAGCACATTCACCTCGTGCTCGATCAAGATGTGCCAGTAATCGAGGCTGGCGGTGAACCTGGGCAGGAAGCTGGGCTGAAAGTTGACGCCAATGGTGTAGGTTTCACCCAGCTCCGGCTGCAATGCCGTGTTGCCCCCGGTCAATTGTGAGCACTGTCCTGCGACGCACTGGGGGATGGGATTTACTCCATTGACCGCGTGACCCGCGACGCTCGCGGCATATTGAGCCGCCGAGACACCCAGGTTGGCGCACTGCGCCTGGGAATACGTGACCGGCGGCGCGCAGGGATCGTTGCCCGAGGCAATCAGTGCGACGAGCTCCGGGTTGTACAGCTCGATGACACTGGGTGAACGAATGGCCTTGTCATAGCCCACGCGCAAACGCACATCCTGAATGGGCGCATACTGCACTTCGAACTTATAGGTGTGGGCCTCGAAGCCAATGGTGTTCGATCCGCTGGCGCTGGTGTAGCTCGAGTACCGATAGCCGGTGTCGAGCAGCAACTCCTTCGCTCCGGGCATATCCTGGATCAGGGGCGCACGAATTTCCGTGAAACCCTCGGTCACGGATAAACTCTCATCGATGGGTACCGCGGCGCTGCCAAAGCCGGACAGCAGCTGATTCTCTTCGGCATAATCGGGCTGGTAGAACTCGTGGTCGTTGCGATGTTCGAATCCCGCGTTGACCGCAACCCCTTCGTGGGCGAGCGGCGAGGTGACGCCCCAGGTGCCGAGTTGCGCCGTCAGTTCGCCGTGCTCGGTGCGCAACGTAGAGGATCCGATGCTCAAGCCGTTGATGTAGAGGTAGTTCAACGCGGATTGGGTCACTCCACCGTCTTTGAAGATATTGTAGGGGACACAGGGCGGCCCGCTTACGCACGTGGGCGTGCCGTTGTTGTTGTACACTTGGAAGGCATTGTCGAGGGCCTGAAAGTTAAAATAGTTCAGGTTGTTACTGGTAAAAGTCGTGTAGTAATACTGGGCGTACACGTCGTAGGTCAGCGCACCGTTGTCAATCAAGTCGCCCTTGGTGCCGAGCACCGCGCGATAATTCTCGTGCTCGAAGTCCGCTTGCCGGGGTACTCCCTCCACATTGCGGCGTCCAATCCCGAGATCCACACAATTGGCCGATAGCATGTTCCCCGCCGCCAATGTGCAGGGCGCGGTTGGATTAGCATTGGCGGCCGCAATTTGCGCCGGTGTACACAAAGTGGACTGCTGTTGCGCGCTCAGAAACGGGTTGTTGCAATTGACCGGGTAGCCACCGGTCTGGGTCGGATCGAATGGATTGGCCCCGAAGAAGGCCGCGGCAGGTGCGACGGCTTGGTCGGTACGGTCGTCCATGAAGTAAAAGTCGGCATAGGGTTGGAAGTAGTCCGTCACCTTCATATGCGCGAGCACGGCCGCATTGGCGCGGTCGTCTTCGCGCGTCATGAATATAAAGGGCTGCGAGTTGAACGCGCCCGGTGGGTTGGTGCCCGCCGTGGGGAAGGCCACGAAATTATTGCCGAGCACGGAAAAGGCATTGCCGGCCTGCGGACCCGTATTCGGCGAGAAGAGATTGGAGTTTGCAGAACCGTCGCAATGCGAGCCCACCACGGTATTGCCGTGCGAGGTGGTCGCATAGTTGGGATAGAGCTCGCAGCCGCCGAAGTCATAGTCGCTGCTCGGCACCGCGTCGGCATGACGCCAGCTCAGATATGCCGTGACATTACCCTCACCGTCCGCGAAGTTCGTCCCCATCAACACATCGAATGAGCGTTGCCGGCCATTCGTCGTCGTTCCGGTCACCGGCGAATAACCAAACCCCGTCACCAGGTTCTGCATGTAAGTGTTGTCGTTGCTGTGCATGTTCTCGTTGTACTGGCCGTCGAACTGCACGCCTTGGAAGTTCCTCTTCATGATGAAATTGATGACGCCGGCGATGGCGTCTGAGCCATAGGCCGCCGAGGCTCCTCCGGTGACGACTTCGATTCGGTCGACCAAACCCGCGGGGATCTGGTCCAGATCGGGCGCCGGCGATTGAATGGCGGTGTTGGGAGATCCCTGGCCCAGCCGGCGTCCGTCGACCAGCACCAGTGTTCGGTTCGGCCCGAGTCCGCGCAGGTCCGCGGTGGCGATGCCGCCCGGTGTGGTGAGGCCGCTCGTGGTATTGCCCAAGTCCTGCCCCAACCCATTGTTGAGGTTTTGCGGCAATTGCATGATGAGGTCGCTGATATCGGTCTTACCCGTCGTTGCGATGGACTCGGACGATATGACCTGTATCGGGCTGGTGCTGACCGCGTTCGGCGCCGCGATGCGCGAGCCGGTGACAACGATCTCTTGCAGCGGTTCGACGGTGGCAGCCTCCTTGATCTGTTGCTGCGCAACGGCAGTCAGGCTGCTAGCAGAGGCCAACACCCCGACGATCAGCAGTTCTTTCCATTTCCACATAGTAAGGATCTCCCAAAAGAGTAATGGACACGATGTGTCTGACGGAAAGCGACATCGTTGCGTCATCGCAACCAATGCGTAGACCGCGCGATCGTTTGTGGTTCAAAAAATACTCGTTGAAAATCTCAACGGGAAAAAATGTGACGAGCCGTCTCTTCCGCGTGATAAAGCGGTCGGCTACGTGACGAACACCGGAGGTTCATGTGCCGAATCCGCGGAGGCGTGACGCGAGCCGCCGACGGGTCCGTCCATGGTCCATGTCACCGTTCGCGTGCGAACGACACCGGCGCGGCAGCTTCCTCGAAGATGCGGGACTCGCCAAAAGACTTGGCTGCCGCGCCGCACGAGGTGTCCCCGCACGTGATGCAGCCGTCGAGGCCGCCGCTCGATGCCGGCGCCCGCGGCGCTGGAAGGGGCATACTCCGGTATCAATGGCGCGAAAACCTCCATGTGGTCCAGGAGCGGGGCTTTTCCCGACCTCGACCGTGCTCGATTGAGCCGCTCGAGCATGAGTGGCCGTCGTGGCAGGCCGGGACGGGTCGCGAGGAGTAGAAAGAAGGTCAGGATCACGGGGATTTCGATTGCAATCGTGCCAAGGGCATGGCGCGCGACCGCATCTCTCTGCTGAGGAGTGAGTGCCGTGTTCGCATAGTACTCGTCCCACGTACGCTCATATCGGAAGCGAAAGCAACGACGCAGAATATCGGCGTCGCCGACGCCATGATGAAAGACGCTGATGGTCGGTCTATCGGAGGTGTCTGGCGCAGCTGGCGCTTCGCCCTCCGGCGTGTCGAAATCGAAATAAGCCTCCATGCTACTCGCAAGGACATCTAAATCCGTTTCTCCCGCTGCCCAAAAGGCCCGCATTAATCCGCGACGTCCCGTGGCGGAGGACAGGATGAGAGCGCCGCGTCGGCCCCCGACGATCGATTGTTCGTCGGCTTTGAATCCATAACGGGTGAGTTCGGCACGCCAAGGCGCTTCGCACCATTCAACCCAAACGCGCTCGGCCGGCACATGCAGCAGGTCGGCGCAGGCCAAGGTGCTCGTCCCCTTCGAGTAGGCAAGTGCAGCGCATAATCGTGTCAGATCGTCGCAAAGCACGTATCGAGTCGGACACGCAAGGATCTCGCCGGCGAATGTGGCTGCGCCGCTCAAGTGCGTCATGACGCCGTCTTTCGTGTTTTGCACGATGAAAGGCGTTCGACATTGGGTAATGCGGTCGGCCAACCTCATGGTTGGCACGATTACATAGCGAGTTGCCTGCGGATAAATTGTGGGATGGAACGCCCCCTGACAGGGAGCAACCCCGAGATCAGGGGTATCACCGTGATCGCGGGTCTGCGGGTTGCTTATGCGCGAATGGGTTGCTGGTTCGGGACCGATATATTCTAAAGATCCGCTCCCGCTCGACAATGATGCCACGGCAACACGCTCAGGATGGCATTGCGGTACGTCTTACTGGAGTACAGGCACGTTCCGGAGCACAGCGTGAAGGCCAGTGTTCCGTGACCGACGGGCTCCGCAAACTCGACCGCCCGAATATTCAATAGAATCGAGCGGTCGATCCGCACGAAACCAAAGACGGCGAGGTCCGCCGTCAGACGCTTGATGGTATCCCGGCTGATGTATTCCGTATTGCCCGCCCGGATGGTCACGTAGTTGCCGTCAGCTTGAATGTAATCGATTTTCTCGATGTTCAGCGGGTAGAGTCGATGTTGTCGCTCGCCGATCAGAATTTTGGGCCGCCTTCCCATAAGTTCCAACATTCCCCGCGTCATATGCGCTTGTGCGGCCCGCTCGAAAATGTAGCGCTGTCGAACCCGCCCGATCGCATGCTCGAAACGCTCCGCGCTGACCGGCTTGAGTAAATAATCGACGGCTCCTTCCGCCATGGCACGCTCGGCGAAATCCGGCCGGTGTGAAATCATGATGCCAAGCGGTCTTGAGTTGCCCGTACCGCGCAGGACGTCAAATCCGGACATATCGGGCAGGGCTACGTCGATGAGCATGATATCCGGCGACAGACTCTCCGCGGCATCGATTGCCTCGCCGCCTGACTCCGCCTCGCCAACCACATGCACATCGGTGGCCCGAAGACACAATTGGGCGAGTTCGGAGCGCACCGACGGCTCTCTGTCGACAATAAGCAGCGTCATGGGACGCGGATTGTGTGGAGCGAGCTTCTCGGGTGAGGGCATGGTGGCCTTTAGAATTTCGCCGTGAACGCCAAGAAGAGCTGGCGGCCGAAGAGGTCGTAGGTGCTGTAGGTATTTGCAGCACCGCCGGCGACGATATCCGTGTTGACCAGAGGCGGATCCTTGTCGAGCAAATTGTTTGCGCCAGCGCGGATTTGCACGATCCCGTTGACATTCCATGTGGCCTCGAGGTCCAGATAGTTGACCGCCGGGATTCTGGCGCTGACATAGTCGTATCCATTGAACGTAGAGAAGTGCAGTGTCGGTTCTGAGCTGTTGTTGTCCTGTGAGACTGCGCCGATGTAGCGCCAGGTGAGCGAGGCCGACACATGCCACGGGGTTTCCCACGTCGTGCGCAGCAGGTGGCGCCAGCGAGGATTGACGGTTTGGCAGGTGTAACCGAACAGTCCGGCGCAATCGTAGGTGGGTGACCCTGGCAGCGGCGTCGTCTCGTTATGCAGCAGTTCAGTCCCATTGAGTCCAAATACCAGATCACCAAAGCCCGGAGGCAGGTCGAGCTTGTAGTTCAGCTGCACATCAACCCCGCTGTTCAGCGCGGTGCCTAGGTTGTAATTCTTCTGGATGACAAAGCCGCCGCCGGCGACGGTGTTGCCGTTCAGGCTTCCGGACTTCGGCTGGCGCACGATCTGACTGCAGTACATCGGGTTGCCGGTGTCGGCGCAATTGGACAGAACCAATAGGTAGGGGATGACGCCGATCTCGTTCTTAATCTGGATATGGTAGTAATCGATGCTGCCGGTGAGATGTGGAATCTGGCTGGGCGCGAAATTCACGCCGAGGGTGTAGGTGTTCGCCTGTTCGGGCTTTAGGTTCGGGTTGCCGCTCGTTTCCTCCGACAATTGCGCGGCCGTGCCTTGGGGGATCGAGCCGCTGTTGTATTGAGTGACGGTCACTCCTGTGCGCTCGCACTGCAGAAGGGTGTAGGTGATGGGCGGCGCGCAGGGATCGGGAACGACCGTGGTGATCCCGACAATGGGTGGAGTGAAGGCCTCTGCGACGCTCGGCGCGCGAATGGCTCGGTCATAGGAGGCGCGGATCCGGTAGTCCGGGACGGGTGCATATTGCACCTCGAACTTGTACGTATTCGCCACGCCGATCGTCGAATAATCCGAACGGCGGTAGCCGGCATCGAACAGCAACTCCTTGGCGCCCGGCTTGTCCTGAACCAGCGGTGCCCGCAGTTCAACGAACTCCTCCGCCACCGAAATACTGTTGTCGATCGGCGCCACGGCGCTGCCAAATCCGGAAAGCAAACCACTCTCCTCGGCGGCGTCCGGTCGCAATAACTCGTGATCGTTGCGGTGCTCGAACCCGATATTCACGCCCACGCCCTCGGTCGCGAGCGGCGATTTGGCACCATACTCGCCCAGCATGCCTGTGATATCGGCATGCAGAGTACGCAAGGTGGAGGCTCCTTCTGCGGTGCCCAACTCATAGAGGTAGTCGAGCTGCTGCTGCGTGACACCACCGTACGAGAAGATGTTGTACGGGACGCATCCCTGAGACGCGCTAATGCACGTAGGGTGGGAGGCGGTGCCGGTCACCAACAAAGCATTGGTGATGCTCTGGAAGTTCAAGTACTTCTGATTGGAATCGAAAAATGCCGTGTAGAAGTACTGCCCATAGGCATCATAGCTCCACGCGTCTGCGAATTCGCCCTTGGTGCCGAACACCGCACGATAGTTGGTATGCTCGAAATCGGTATACCGCGCGCCGCCCTCGATGTTGCGGCGGCCGATGCTCACCTGCGCGGTGGCCGATCCCGGGTTCACCTTGTCGGCAGCGATCTGCGCCGGCGTGCATAGAATTGCCTGCTGCTGTGTGCTCAACAGCGGATTGCTGCAATTGATGTAGTAATCGCCTGCGCCCGTGGGATCGAGCGGATTGGCGTTCTGGAACAGGGCAGCCGGCGCCGCTTGCTGGTGCGTCCTATCGTCCATGAAAAAGAACTCGGCGTACGGTTGGAAGAAGCCGGTGATTTCTTCGTGGGCCATGATGGCGGCGTTGTAGCGATCATCTTTACGCGTCAGCGAGATGTTGCCCTGACCGTTGTAGGTGGCCGGGGGCGTACTCGCGACCGTTCCCCAGGGGACGAAGCTGTGTCCAGACACGCTGAAAGCCAAGCCCGCGTCGGGTCCGGTGAGCGGCGCGAACAGATTCGAGTTGGTGGAGCCACCGCACGCAATGCCGATGACATTGTTGTGCACGTCCTGGATCGGGTCCAATTGGCAGGCACCGTAGTCGCGTTGATTGCTCTGGATGGGGTCGGCGCGACGGTAGCTCAAGTAAGCCGTGACATTGCCTTTGCCGTCCGCGAAATTTGCGCCCATCAGCATGTCGAAGGCGCGATTGCGCCCGTCTCGTGCCGTGCCGGTGGGCGGCGTGTAACCGAATTGCCGCACCAGGCCCTGCATGAATGTGTCGTCATTGTCGTGCCAGTTCTCACCGACTTGGCCGTCGACTTGGAAGCCCTGGAAGTCTCGCTTCATGATGAAATTGACGACACCGGCGATGGCGTCCGAACCGTAGGCCGCGGATGCCCCGCCGGTGACGACTTCGACGTGATCCACGAGGGCGGCCGGAATTTGATCGAGGTCGGGCGCCGGTTGCGCGATAGCCGTATTGGGCGAACCCCCTCCAAGCCGGCGGCCGTCGATGAGCACCAAGGTACGGCCCGGTCCAAGTCCGCGGAGGTCCGCCGTGGCGACGCCGCCTGCGCTGGTCAGACCGGATGTGCCATTGCCTAGATCCTGGCCCAGATCATTGGTAAGTATTTGCGGCAGCTGGTTGATAATGTCGGTAATGTCGGTTTTACCGGACACCTGGATGGACTTCGCCGAGATGACCTGAATGGGGCTGGTGCTCACTTCATTCGGCGCGGCGATGCGTGAGCCCGTGACGATGATTTCTTGCAGCGGCGGGGAATCCGCCGGAACGCGGGGCGCTTGCTGCGCGGCACCCGGCACTGCTTGGGCCAGCAAAATTCTTTCGGACGCCAAAGTCTTGGCCTGCTGCGCGCGCGAATCCGCGGCGATTGCACCCCCCGCCTGCGGGTGCAGCGATGCTCCGGGTCCCTCTGAAGGGCCGGGATCGCTCAGCGGAACAATGGTCACCGTGTTTTCGTCCAGATACCGGTAGGTCAAACCCGTGCCGGCGAGCAGCTGATCGAACGCCTCGTTGGCGGTCATATCTCCGTTCGCACCGCGCGTCTGCACATCGCGAACCGTAGCGGAGAGGTAGAGAACTTGCAGGCTGCGGCTTTGCGCGAGCTGCTTGAGCGCGGGCCCCAGATCTTGCGCGGCGATGTGGGTGAGTTTGCGCCCAGAGGTGCCGGCATTGTCGGCGGTCGCAACGTCGACGAAGGAATGGCAGGCAACAGCCGCGACAACCGCTACACGCAAAAACGCTCCCACGCCTCTTAAAAGGCTTTTGATGCCGGCCGGCCGATATGGCTGGCTCCCATGACAGTAGAGCGTTGTCGAATAAAAAATGGGTATGCTCAGTGCGTTCCGCGGCGAACGACGCGCACCTGGTTCTCCGTTTCTATGACGTTGATCGATTTCTGGCTGCGTAGAAAGTTAATGAGCGAGGCTGGATCGGTCGAGGAATAGACGCCGCTGATCTTGAGCGTCTGCAGCTCAGCATCATCGATGGCCAGCGGCCGGCGATTGTACCGATTGAATTCTTCGGCGACCTCATTCAGAGGCGTCTCTTCGAACATCAGACGCTTCTGCACCCACGCCGTAGCTGCGACAGTGTCGGCGCGCTTGGGTTTAGTCAGGGTATGCGGCAGGACGGTAAGCTGTTCGCCCGCGGAAAGCATGATGGCCGCGGCATCGGCACCGTCGGCTCCCGAAAAGGTTTCTACGCGGCCTTCGACGACGGTCACGACGGTTTCGGCCTGCTTCTTATAGACATCGAACTCGGTTCCTACTGCGCGCACTTGGGCATCGCCCGCCCGCACCACGAAGGGCCGCCGCTTGTCCTTTGCCACGCTAAACAACGCCTGGCCCTCGATCAGCGCCACATCGCGCCGACGGTCGGTAAGGCGAACCTCGACCTTCGATCGCGCGTTGAGCTCGACAGTCGAGCCGTCCAGGAGCTGAATGGTTCTCTGCTCGCCGATCCCGGTGGAATAGGAACGCGCGGTGTCAGACTCGATCCAAAGGAATAGCGCCGCAATGGACGCCAGCAGCGCGAGGGCAGCTGCGGCCAGTACAGGGCGTCGCGACAGCTTGCGCAAGGCGCGCGGTTCCGCTGCGGGCGGGGGAGGGGGCAGCCGGGGAATAACCTGCGATAGCGGTATGACATCGGGCTCGCTCCGGGCGCGGGCGATCAGGGACGCGATGTCGAATCTGCCCTCGGGGTCGGAGCTGGGCAGCTCCGACCAAACGCCCGACACCTCGAGATACGCCTGGATGTGTTCCGGCGAGCGCCGCAGCCACTCGATGAAGCGCAAACGAGCCTCATCGTCCACATCGCCGGCGCGGAAATCGATGAACCACTCCGACGCCTCGGCGACGACCGCCGCATGAGTCTTTCCGTTCAAGTATCTAATTCTCATAGGCCTTTGATGCTCTCCCCCGCTCGCAAAGTTCGGCAATGTTCGACCGCTCGGGCCAGATATTTCTTGGCGGTCTCGCGCGATACGCCCAGTTCATCGCCGACTTCTTGGACCGAATAACCCGCGATCCGGTGTAGAACCAGAGCCGTCGCGACGCGCGCGGGCAGATACGCGAGGATGCGGTCGAGTTCGTCGATTTGCTGGGCATGAACAGCCTGATCGGCCGGGTCGTCGCTGGCGGAGGTTCTGAGCTCCGAGAACACTTCCGTAATGTCGACCGAAACGGGTTCGCTCGAACGCCGTACGGCATGCTGATGAACCACATGGCTGGCAATGGTAAAAAGATAGGCTTCGGGGCTGCGGATACCCTCGTAGCCCTCGACTCGCAACAGGCGCAAGAAGACTTCCTGGGCCAAATCCGGGACGTCATCGGCGTTGCGCAGGCGCGCCGCCAAAAACCGACGCAGCCGCGGTCCGTACCGAGCGGCAATGGTTGCGACGAAATTTCGATTGCCAGACATACCCACGCCCGCACCCAGGTCGAGTCTCACCTCAGCATTAGAGCGCGATCCGCATGAAAGTGGGTATGCCTCTGGCATGTTATCAGGCGCAAATTGTGTGAGTTTTCCTTGAAGACGTCCTTTTCTACGTTTTGGATGTCCTCTCGGTGATATTTACGTTCTTTGGCGACTAAGTCACGATCTCCCAGCCGGTCGGCGTCCAGCGCAGGAGAATGTTTGATAGGGGACCGGGCGCTCGGCTCATGAGGTTGCGAACAAGCGCCCGTAGGGCGTCGATTGCGAGCTGGGTGTCCTCGCCAATGTAGAAGAGGGCATCGGTTGCCGGCAGGGCGACGATGAGCTTTCCACCCTGGGCTGCGGCAAGAGGCGCCCAGGCGTCGAGGAGAGCCAAGCGACTCGGTTGGAAGGTGTCGCCGACCAGTTGCCCGATTTGGCCGTGACCGGCGACCTTGGCGACATCCATGAGGGGCTTCAATGAGGTGCGGAGGTTGGAGAGTGCGAGTTGCTGAAGTTCCTCGGTGGTAAGTCCGAGGGTTTTGAGGTCGTTTGTGTTGAGCAATCGCAGGGTGCGGGGGGAGTCGAGCACGGGGAGTAGGACGAGACCCGGGACGAACGGCTGCGGCAGAAAGGAAGGGGCGTCTGGCCGTAGGACGGCCTGCGAATTCTGAACGTATTGGGTGGTTCGAACCACGAGCCGGATCGCCTCACGGGTCGGTGGTGTCATTTGGTCTCGGTAGACTTGAACGGCGCCCTTGACGTAGGTGTCTATCTCGATCGAACAGCGGTCGGCGTTTTGCCGGCAGAAGGTGTAGACGCGGTCGAGGTTGGCCTGCAAGTTACCGACGCCGAGTGCCAGCGGGCTCTTGACCACGACGACGGAATCGCCGATCTCGGCGCGAAATAATCCTGCGACATAGTTGGTGAAGCCGGTTTCGTCCGCTGGAATGTCGCCGGCTATGGCCGTCAGCGAAGATACGAGTGTCAACGCGGCGATCGGCCAGGGACTCAAAGTTCGTTTCTTGGATATGGACATGGGATCGCCCCGCTCGGTGTCGGTTAACGGCGAAGGGCACTCTTGCTCCGTAACCGCATCGGGATATTCTAGAAGAACTCGTTGTTGACGAATCCAATTTTTTTCAAACCCCGGTGCTGTAAGTCCGCCAAGAGTTGCGCAACGATTTCATACTTTGAAAATTTGTCGACCGCAATGTGCACTTCGGGCTGCGGATTCTTAGCGGCCTCGTGGCTGATATAGCTCTGCAGCGTGGTGCGATCCACCGTTGCCTTGTTCCACTGCAATGTGCCGTCGAAGTCGATCGACAGTTCAATGACTTCAGGACGCGTGGTCGGCGGCGTCTGGTGGTGTGAGGGATTGTCGATCTTCACCGCGTGGGTCTGGCTCGGAATTGTGATGATGAAAATGATCAACAACACCAACATCACGTCGATCAACGGGGTCATGTTGATATCGGAATAGGACTTACCTTCGTTGCTGCTGACGGCCATGGCCATGGTTGCTCTCCCAAGCCTCAGTTTGTTGCCCATGAGTGACTTGACATATGCGCGAGCGATGCGGC
>Ga0209656_10001915_pt1 | contig 13592 bp, 10 predicted proteins | sample BogFormECP12_OM2_FD_188239 | JGI IMG/M metagenome (GOLD analysis project Ga0209656, IMG submission 188239) | Bog forest soil microbial communities from Calvert Island, British Columbia, Canada - ECP12_OM2 (SPAdes) (version 2) | ecosystem: Environmental > Aquatic > Freshwater > Wetlands > Bog ... | reverse complement strand
ACCTTCTCTTAGAATGCTCTAGCCAAAACAAGTCCGACCCTACGGATGCAGGGTCTGCAGCTTCTGCGAGGCGAGCTGCCCGATCTGGCCCGTCGGATTGTCCTTCTGCATCTGCTCGTAGAGCTTGCGCGCCTCCAGCGGCTGGTGATTGGCTTCGTAGAGGTTCGCCAGCTCGAACTGCGCCGTTGTCTTGCCTACCGATGTGGTCGGCTTCTCGATCAAGCCTTTGTACAGGTCGATGGCCTGCTGGGTCTTACCGCCGTCCTGATACAACGACGCCAGCGCCAGCTTAGCCAGACTGCCGACCTCCTTGTCCATGCTGCCGGCTACCCGCTGCAACTGTTTCTCAGCGCCCGCGTTGTCGCCCATGTCGTGCAGCGTGATGCCGGCAAAGTAGCGCGCCATGCGTCCGTTGCGCGTGAACGAGTACTTGTCGGCGATGCGCATGAAATCAGCATTGGCGGCCTTGGCGCGCTCAACCGCCGAGGCGTAGCTCAGCATCTCCGGACTGGCAGGCTCACCCGCCGCCCGAATCGGCGCCTGATACTTCTGCAACGCACCCGAGAGCTCCTGGCTGGCCTGCTGGTCGCGGTAATTCACGTAGGCCCAGCCGCCCAGTACCACCGCAGCTACAACCGCCACGACAATGGCGGCGGCGGTCAGCTTCGAGCGGTGTTCTACCGCCCAGGAAATGGTGTCAGCGGTGGTTTCCGCAAACGCGTTCTCTTTCAGTTGATGTCTTGTATAACTGCGCACGGTTGGTCCTTGTTTGGTCTGCCACGAGGCGGGGAAACTTAAGTCTACAAGCTGGAGAATCAAGGGTCAAACGCGGGTAGCGGATAGCTATGGAGGCCGAAAAATCCGGACACCTTGGGAAAAGTGCACTAATCAGTTAACGTGTGCGGGAGGTGAGCGCGGAACCGGGATTGGAATCCCAGGGTGTGGATTGGCCTTCCAGCCAAGAAACCTAGCGGATTTCGCGGGAGTAGAAAACAGGATCGATTTACGGCATTTTCGTGAGGTACAGTTAAACAACAGTCAATTCAGATGGACACGCGCTTTCGCAGCCACCCCAAAAAACCCAGAGCGGGGGCCAGCATCGCCAGCGTTCCGGGCTCCGGAGTTGAAGAATTCGCCGCGCCAGTGACGGTCAACGTTCCCTGATTCGGAAACCAGGAGCCGATGACATCGGTATAGGTGCCGTCAACGGTGAAACTCGGTGGCGCGAAATAGAAATAGAACCCGCGGCCCGGGACTCCATCTTCCAGGACTCCATAACCGATCATATTGCTTGGAATCTTCGTAAGTCCGTGGGCTACGGCGTCAACCGCAAACCAAACGTTAAAGCACGTGTCGCAAACTAACTGGCCACCCGGATCAAAAAAGGCGTCTGCCGTGATAGGGCTCGGCACGGTAAGTGTGAACGAAAACGGCCCAACTATTTCATGAGTGTAGGAATTAGAGTATGCACCGGTGAAGCTATAAACGACATCGGCGCGGGCCAAGGCCGGGAGCATTATCGCAAGCAACAGGGCAAAGGTCGCTTTCTTCATGAGGAAAGACTCCTTTGGTTAAATATGAGTCGTTCTATTGAGGCAACATCTCTAGTATTCCCAGGCCTGGGTTAATTTGCAATTTCAAAAATGAAGCGACGGCGAAAAGATTCGTGCAGTCCCACTTTGGGAAGCTCCTGCCGGGTGCCCCGGCCAAGCGCAGTAAACACACACGAAATCCTCAACCTGGGGAGCCCCGTTCTAGCCCGGTGTTGGGCTGGTGGCCCACATTTGCCTGCGGTTGGCAATGTGGGGCTGCCAAGCCCACACGTAGTGCGCTTCCTGACGGATTCACCCGGCGTATAATAAGGCCGGTTTCAGGCCACACGGGACGCGCCGGAATGTGATTCAGAGTTCTTGGCGTATCGTTCACCCGCGCGCTTGGAGGAGTACCCCAATGACTAAATCCATCGCTCTCAGAGTTCTTTGCGCGGCGCTTTTCCTGGTCATGATCGGATGGGCGCCGCAGTCAGCTATTGCCCAGCGTGGCGGTCACGGTGGAGGCGGCGGAGGGTTTCACGGTGGTGGTGGCGGCGGCTGGGCCCGCGGCGGCAGCTGGGGCGGTGGCAGCAGCTGGCACGGCGGCGGCTGGAGCGGTGGCAGCGCCTGGCGCGGCGGCACCGTCTGGCGCGGCGGTAGCGTCTGGCGCGGCGGCAACGCCTGGGGTTGGGGCGGCTGGCGCGGTAGTGGTTGGCGCGGCGGCTTCTGGGGCTCCCCCGGCTGGGGCAATAGCTGGGCATTCAGTGTCGGCTTTAACTGGGGACCTTCCTGGGGCGGTTTTGGTTCTCCGTTTTTCTTCGGACCCGTCTGGGCTCCCCCTTTCGTGGTTCTTTCCCCCGCTCCGGTCTTTGTTCCCGCCACTCCAGTCTTTGTTCCAACCGCTCCGGCAGATTTCGCTGATTCGTCGAGCCCGAACAACGACGGCTTCGCCTATGCTTCCAGCCAGAGCAGCAACTACGTTCCCGACACCTCCCCAGCGCAGCAATACAGGGCTCCTGCGCCCCGAACGAATGCTCCTGCGCCGCCACACCCTCCTGCCGCGAGCTCGGTGACCATTCGGGATGCCTCGTACACTTCGCCGGCTCCGCAATACGCGCGCGCAGCCACTGCCACATCGAGTAACTACCGGCCCGCAAGTTCGACAGCGCGTCAGCTTCCGCCTCTGCGCCCTGAAGTGCAGAACGTCATTCGCGCGTTACGTGCCATGCCGCCTTGGGCTCGCGAGCGCCAAATCGACTCCGGCCGTTACAGCAACCTCACGCCGCAGGAGCTCCAGATCGTGCGCCATGCCGCCGATCTTCCTCCGGCCTAGCGAGCGCTATCGCATGTTCCCCGCTCCCGACGTGTAGCTGGCGGCGCGGACGGCGTTTGCGATAACGGTGTCGGCCTGCGCGACCCCGCTGCACTGCAGCATCGCTGCGTTCACCACCACCGCGATCCACACTACCTATTGGGGCTTGCTGAAGCAACCAGATAAGGAGAAGCTAGCTAGCCCGAGGGTTGAAATGGTAGTGCGGCGCTTCAGCGCCGCGTTAGCGGTACGCGTTTTTGGACTTGAGCCGGGTTTCAACCCGGCGGCACTTCCGCCTCCTGCGGATACAGCAGCGCCGGACGGGTGGCCCACAATTGCCCGATTTTGGCAATTGTGGGGCTTTGCGGAAGCCGGAGCGCACACAACAATTCTTATCCGTGTTCATCGGTGTCAATCCGCGGCTGACATCTTTTCTCCCCGCCCCCGCGGTAGACCCGGTTCCCAAAACCGGAACGCCGCCCACTTTTTCGCCGATTTCTCTTGACACCCTCAAGACCGTGGGCGCAAGGTAACCACGCGGAAGTTACCTCCGCTCGGACACTGTTCGACTTTGCCGAAGGTAGACCGACGGCCTGTATCAATTCCCGCTTGGCCTCTCGCGAATAGCGAATGGCGAAAAGCGATTAGCCCATTTTTCGGAGGCACTCATGTCCTACTCCACCTGCAACTATCTCAAGGCAAATGGCATCCCCTGCGGTTCTCCCGCCCTTCGCGGCCAGAAACTCTGCTACTTCCACCAGCGCGATCAAAACCGTACGCAGCAGCGCGCCCGTCTCCGCCGCCGCGCCGAAGTCTGCCGACTCCACCTCCCACCTCTCAATTCCATCCTGGATGTGCAGATCGCCCTCTTCGAGGTTATGGACGCTCTCGCCGCCAATCGCATCGAACCGCAGCGTGCCGGCGCCCTGCTGTTCGGCTTGCAACAGGCGTCCTCGCACCTCCGCTCGCCGAAAGCGGCCTAGGAGTGCTGATGCAACCCCTTGCGCCTCAGGAGTTTGCGTGTAAGTCCTTTAGCATGTGCGGATGCGCGCAAATTGTCCCTACGCCCATGAAAACAAGGAATTTTGGGGGGAGGGGGAGGGGGTGGCTATCGCTGCGCCACTGCCGCGCTGGGCACTTCCAGCGGCGCATCCACCGAGCCGATCTGCTGCGTGGTGCGGTCCATCACTCCAATGCGAAGGTTGTACTTCCCGGGCGGGAGAGAAATGAGTTGGTGGGCCGGCAGGCCGTACGTCTGGACTGCGGCGTAGGCATTGGCGGGAATGGTGGCGTCCAGCGTATCGGATGCGTGCGCGACTTCCTTTCCCGAACTGTCGAACGCGATCACCATGCAGTCGATCTGGACGTGCTTTTTGTTGTCCGCCACGTCGCTAAAAGCCACGCCATTGCTGTCGATCACGTAGTTGATCTTAACGTCTTTGCGAGTCGCACCGGGAAGCTCCAAAGACGCCGTCAACATCATCGACGTTGCCGGAGGCATGCCGGGCTGCAGCGCCGCGCGCAGGGCAGCAGTCCCTTCGGCGCCGGATGCCGTTGCCTGCGGAATGCTGTAGTAGCCACGGCGATACGCCAGCTTGAGGCCCTTGTCCGGAACCTGAACGACCACGCGGTGATATCCTCCGCCCTCGTTATCCTTGGGCGGAGTGTAGGCCAGCGTGTAATAGGTTGCGCCATCCTCCAGGCTGCGATTAATCACCCGGCGCAGGTCGTTGGTGTTGACAAAGGCCTCGCCGCCGGTTTGCTCCGCCATGTTTTTCATCGTGGCTCGATCGTCCGCAAGCGCGACGGTTTCGGCACTGATCGTTGCCCCGACACTGCTGGGTGACGTCGCAATCACCCCGTGCACGGCCCCCGGCGCCACATCGCTCATCGGCTGGTTTTCAGCGGTGGCAACGCTGATATCGATCCCCTTTGACTGCAGCCCGCGTACATCCACGGGATACACCGCCACCCGCGACGTGGCTAGCAGCGAAGAGGTGGTGCGAATCTGGTCCTGGAAGCTGCGCATGTTGCGGAACTCATCGGGCGACGCCGGATCAGGCTCGATCTGTATGGGAAAGCTACCGGAAAGCCAGATCAGGTTCTTGCGCCCGGGATAGCCGGAGACGGCCCGCGCCAGCCCTCTCATCGCTTCCAGCGTAAACAACGCGCGGTCGGTGGTTCGAAAAGCCTCATGATCGTTATAGCCCTGAGCGATCCGCGACGCTTGCCCAAAGGCGATTGAACTGGTGTCAAGCGTCCCACCGGGAGTGGCAGCCCCTGATGATGGCGCGGCCTGTTGCGCAGTACTTGTGATTCCGCTGATCGTGCGTTCGCGCTCAACCGTGGTGGTGAGTATCTGCGACTTCGAGGGGTCCAGTAATTCGGCCATCTTTAGCAGTTGGTCGGGGTCCTGCGTAAACCCCTGCAGCATCTCGAGCCGCCGCGTGAGCACGAACAACGCGACCGGCTGGCCGCGGGGCACAGACTTCAGCAGTTGCAGCAACTGTTTGCGTGCATATGCCTGGTCGGAAACGCCGGTGTTCAGCAGGTCGAACAGTACAACCGTCCAACTGCTCTGCGGAGCTTTCGCCGGGATGTTGGTAAAGGTGTTCTGCGGTGCTGTGGCCGCTACAGGCTTAGCTGCGGTTGTGGCGGGCTCCGCGTCCGGTGTGGCGGTAGGGGTATGAAATTCGAAGGCGCGGATGGTTTGAGGCTTTCCGTCCTGCAAAACGGTGAAGTCCGCAGCGGTGAGGTTCTTCACCGGACGGCCCTGATTATCGGTTACCACCACGTCAAACTGCACCAGCCGAGCATTGACGTGAATCGTCGCTGCCGCAGACGAGTTGGGAGTTGTCACGCTGGGCGGCGGCGGAGCAGTGGCACTCGGCGGTGCTGCGTTGCTGGTCGCAGCCACGGCCGTGGTGTTGGTCGCAGTTAATACGGGCGCTGCGTTGGCTGTTGAAGCCGCAACTACAGCCAGGGGCGGGCCCGTGTTGTCAGCCGGCTTCGGCAACTCCGGCGGCGCAGCCTTTGCCACCTGCACTTCCGTCGCGGGACGTTTGCTGGCCCCGAGTCCTCGATCGAGAAATAGTACATACACGCACAGCAGATTGTAGGTCTGGTTGTAAACTGCCGGGTCAACAGTTGTTTTCAAAGCGAACGAATGCGGAGTACTCGGCGGCACCGTATGCACGTCGGCGGGTAGCAGCGGATTCGCTTTTGCTTGCGACACTTCCTCGTCGCGACTCGTTGAGACGTATCCCGGGGAGTAAATCGTGATTGCCCGGAGGTGAGCGCGCTGGAAAAATGCCGCGTTGCTCTCCGGAATGTCAGCAACCGGCTGTGGTTCCGGGCTGATCTGCAGCGCGCGGGCCGCAGCGGGAAGCAGCCGGGCCATCACCGCTCCGTTGGATGTCGTCGAAAATCCGGCGGCCGTACGTCCCAAGTGGTCGAGGTCAACCACACCACGGAACTCGCGGCGCTCGACTTCAGTCAGGTTCCTCCAGTACCACGCGGCGCCCGCGGCGTTGCTGCCGGAGAAAGCGGCGAACACGAGGGTGTGGCGGTGACTTGTGGAGTTCAGCGACTCGGTGAGCAGCGCGAGCATTACCACTCCTCCCCAGCCTACGGCACCCTCGTCGCCGCGGCCGTCGTAATCCAGCCTCGCCGTAATGAGAATGCTTCCGTAATCGGTTCCTGGCAGCTTGCAGAGGACGTTGGGTAGCGCCTGGTCGGGCACGGGCTGCAGCACGACGTTCTCTTTCGCGCAACCCGCCTTCTCGAACATCGACTGGAGAGCGCGGACGCGCTGCTCAGCATCTTGCGGCGCGTGTTGCGCGCGCTCTTCTACCACTGATTTGTCGATGCGCAGAAAGGTGACGTTATCCGCGAGGCAAGCGCTGGCCAGAACGAGGACCGCTACTAGGCTTGGCCACCGGATCATAAACATCCGTCCCGACGCCATGAGGTTAGCACATCAGCGGAGCCGCCGGCGGCATCGTGCAATCGGGGCCGGGGCCGAATGCGAGCACGCGCGGCCGGAGCCCAAAGACAAAAGACCCGTCGGGCGACGGGTCTCTCATGGTTCGAGCAGCGTGCGCGGTTTAGCGCGCAGCGCGAATGTTGCGGTGTTGCTGCGATCCCCGCGCTGCAGCACCGTCGCGAGCCGTGTTGGCCACGCCGGTCAAAATTGGAGCCGCTACCGCAGATGTTGCTACACGCACAATACGATTCGTGCTGCGGCCCTGGTGCGAGCTGACCGACAACTGGTTGCCAAAGCCTCCGGGAGGAACGCCGGCGGCGGCCTTTCCGCACCACAGTCCGCAAGCTACGGAAGCGCCGGCAACAACGGCGGCTATTGCGAAGACCTGGTTGCCCGTGAGTTGGCTGCCCGGGAATATCGGAGCAGCCTGTGGCGCAGGAGCGGGAGCCGGTGCGGGCGTCGACTCCGACGTGCGGGAGCTTGTAGCGCCAGCCTCCAATTCCGTGGTCGTGCCGGCCTCGGTGATCATCAGCGCACCGGTGTGGCTGGTAATCACGACATTGTTGTCCATGCGGGCGATTTCATAGGTCGCAGTCTTGTCTTTCGGAGCGACGGTGATCTGGGCTGCCTTTGCCGACATTCCGTCCGTGGTGCTGATGGCGGCGGTACCGCGATCGACACTCACGACTTCAGTCCCATAGCGAATCGCCGAATAGGGATTGACCGTAACCTTGGATCCGTCCTGACTAACTGTGGTAGCGGTCGCGCCTGCGGTTTCGATCTTCGCTCCAGGAGTGACGGTGGCCGAATGGGCAATCTCGGTTCCGTTTAGAGTTACGTTCCCCGACGCGTAGACCACGGTATTGCCGGTCTCAGCCATAAGCATTGCCGCCGGAGTCAGCAACATCATCACAATGCTCAGGATTTTCGTAGCTAAACAGTTGCGCATAATTAGTTGGCCTCCAAGCCTGATTGCGTTCCGAATCCGACAGAAATTGACGTGGTCGTCGCGTGAAACAACAAACTACCACCGACAGCCCCTTTGCGTCCCACCAACCAGAGTGCAGCAGTTCCGGATGGATTGATCGAAGCCGCCCCGACAGTCTGCGGCCAAATCGATTCCGTTCGCAAGCCTACGTTGCTTATATCAAAAGCAGGGCGCGAATTGCGAGACCAAATTGTAACGTACGCGGCGACGGCTTGCTAGTACATCCTCTATTGACCGGATAGTTACTACACGATTTCGGAGCGTGTCTTGCCACAATCGACACCCGCCCTCCGGGGACCCACCTTCCCGGTTGGGCTCCAGACTCGTCCGCGGGCGTGGCTCCGTGGCCGGACGGAGGCAAAATCCCACTTGTCGACTGCGGTTGCTGCGATATAGTTGCATTGCTGCAGCGACTGCGAAAGCGCAGTGGGCATTTCCTATTGCAGCGGAGGGTGGCCATGAAACGCTCGACGCAAGTTTTACTTGTGGCTTCAGTCGCCGTCTCGATTTCTCTTCTTTCCGGCTGTTCCCGTCACGACAACAACGAGCGGTACATTCTCGTTACGGTGAATTCAAAATTGGCATACTGGCAGACCGCCGCTGCCGGATTGGCGAAGGCGGGCGCGCTATATGGCGTGAAGACCGACGTGCGCGGGCCTGAGACCTACGATCCCCAGGCCGAAGTGAAGGAGTTCCGCGACGCGGTTGCGTTGAAGCCTGCGGGAATCCTGGTCTCAGTTGCCGACTCTGGATTAATGCAGGCACCCATCAACGACGCCATCGAGGCTGGCGTTCCCGTGATCACCATTGACGCGGACGCTCCTGCAAGTAAGCGTTTGTACTTCATCGGCACGAACAATCTGCAGGCGGGACGTCTGGGCGGTCAGCGCGTGCTCGACAAACTGCATGGCAAAGGCAACGTCGTCTTCTACACCATGCCGCAGACCAACATGGATGAGCGCCTTAAAGGCTACAAGGATATTTTCGCCGACCATCCGGGGCTCAAAATTGTGGAAGTCTTCAATATCAAAGGCGACGCAGGCAACGCCTTTGATCGGACTCAGCATTGGCTTACCGAAAAGGGTGTGGAACACATCGACGCGTTTGTCTGCCTCGAAGCATCCTCAGGCAGGGACGTCGCTGAGGCCGTCCGGCGCAACAACGCGACCGACCGATTGATTGTTGCCATGGACACGGACGAGGCCACTCTAGGTCTCGTCAAGAGCGGTCTCATCGACGCCACTATCGCGCAGAAGCCCTACACCATGGCCTTTTACGGGATGAAGCAACTGGATGACGTACATCACTACCCGGTGGACTTGAAGAAGGACTTTGGCACTGACTCGTTCTCGCCTTTCCCGCGCTTCGTAGACACGGGCGTGTCGCTGGTGGACAAGGTGAATGTGGACTTGTACATCCGGGGTCTCCAGGAGGCGCAGTCGAAGTAAGGCCACATGGCGACGCACTGAATTGCGACTTTCTCGGCAAACTCTTCAGAGCAAACGCAGAGTTGCTGTAGCCCGAGGATTGAAATGGTAGTGCGGCGCTTTTAGCCCTGGGAACGCGCAGTGCGGAACGAGCGGCGTGCCGCTCGGCATCTGGCCCTCACGCGCATGCGCGTTCAACGAGGAGCGTAGATGCTGCGGATGATCGTGCTGGTGGCCATCGGATGGATTGTCGGATTGTCCGCGCGGGTCGTTCTGCCCGGCAAAGGCCCGGACGGATTTCTGGCCACCACGGCCATAGGTGTTGGCGGTGCGATTATTGCTGCCGTGGTCGGCCGTTTTGCCGGCTGGTGGCATCCCGGAGATGCCCCTGGGTTCATCCTGTCGTTGCTCGGCGCGATTATGATTCTGGCGTTGTACCGCGTGCTCAAGAGCAAGACGGCTTGAAGTCAAATAACGGATTCAGTCCATTTTCTGCCGCGTTTTCAAGGGGCGCAGCTTTAGCCATGCCCTGAGCTTGTCGAAGGGTGCGCCGTACGAGCCCCCTATTTTTGTCATTCCGAGTGGGCTTCAGCCCACGAGGAATCTGTTTTCCCATGTTCCGGCAAACACCGAAGGCGAGTTCGAACCATCGCCCATGCAGCAAGGCTGTAACTGTTCTAGTGTCCTGAGTCATTAATCCGACGACATATTCGGAGGGTGCGGACCTCGCCGAATCATCTGCCGTCCCTCCGGGACTCGGACATTTCCCCCACTTAACCCAGGACTGAAGTCCTGGGCTAAGATCTTTCGCCCCTGCGGGGCTGGTTCCTCGCGTGGCCTCGCGGCCACCTTTTCACCGACGAACTTCTGACTCAGGACAGTAGTGAGCCTTCAGGCACTCGTGTCTTTGAGAAGCTACGACCTTCAAGATCCTCACTGCTGGCCTGACTGCTGCGCTCTCGGCTCGACTGGCTCGGGCTCAAGCGGCACCGCCGCAGACTCCGACAGCGTCTCGTGTCCCGCATCGTCGATCGCGGGCCGCACACTCACATCCACTGACAATCGTTGTCCGGCGTGCCCTTTGTACACGCCCCGCACCGGGGCCACATCCGAGTAGTCGCGTCCGTACGCAATGCGCACATGACGCTTTCCTACTGGCTTGCCCAGGGTGGGATCGAACGGCATCCACTCTGATTCGGGTATATAGGCTTCAGCCCAGGCGTGGGAAGCCTGGCCTCCAATCACCTCTTCCAGCTTGGCCGCCGGATTATCCTTGTTCTCGGGAACGAGGTATCCCGAGACATACCGCGCGGGGATACCGCGCTTGCGCAGCACTCCCAGCAGCATGTGTGCGAAATCCTGGCAGACACCCGCGCCCAGTTGCAGCGAATCGGCGATCGACGAATTCACGTGCGTCGCGCCTTTCACGTACTGGAAACGCTCGTGGATCAGGTCTGACGCTCTCTGCGCAAATCCGACCACGGTTCCATCACATCGTGCCTCAGCCTCCGCGATCAGCGGCGAGAGCTCCGGCAGATGGGGAACGAACTGGCTGGCGGCGAGCATGTCATAGAACTCCTCGTGGAGCTCGTCCAGTCGCTCCTGCAGCTCGCTGAGCTGAATCCAGCTTGTAGTTGGCGCAAAGTCGTGGGTCAGCACTACCGATTCCGCCTGTACTCGCAACCGGCTGTGGACCGGCAGCACATTCACCTGGTGTACCCAATTGCCGAGCGCGTCACGGTACGAGAACGCCGGCGAAGCAGGCGCCGTGGTCAGCCGGAACGACAGGCAGCTTTGATTGTCGTCGTGCATCGGACGCAGCCGCACTTCGTTGTAACTCTCCGACACAGGTCCGTCGTAAACAAACTCGGTTACGTGTAGCAGGTGGTACCTGTTCATGCGCTGGCTCCGTAATAGAAATACGATCGAGCGATGTCTTCGCCAATCGACTGGAAGCCAGCCAGCAGGTCGGTCAGGTAACTGTGCAGCCCGCGACGAAAAATATCATCGACAGTGTCGTAGCGTAGGCCTTCCAGGACCTTGCCCGTGAGCCGTTCTGCTTCGTTGGCGTAGGTGCCCGGTCCGCTGCCGCTGATGGCTCGCAGACCCGCCTGCAGTTCGGTAATGCTGAAGCGGATCGAGCGCGGATGCTTCGCGTGCAGAATGAGCATTTCCGCGACCCGCTCCGGCTCAATCGGCGAGTGGAATTGCCTCCGGTACGCTTCGTACGCCCCAACCGACTTCAGCACCGCCATCCATTGGTGGTTGTCGGCAGTGCCGACGATCATGGGCGTCTCCAGCAGTGACTGGAATTGCAGGTCCACCAGCCGCGCCGTCATTTCTGCGCGTTCCAGCGACCACCCGATCTTCAGGAAGTCCCAGCCTTCATCGTGCGGCAGCGTCGCGTCCGTCACGCCAAAGAATCGATGGCTCCCGAACTTCACCGCATCGCAGAATCGGTGCGGTCCGCTGGAGATCTGCTCCGCTGGATCGAAGCGCGTCACCGAATGGTAGAGACCGTTGATGTCCTCCCACATCTCGCGCGAGATGCGGTCGCGGATGGTGCGCGCATTCTCCCGCGCCTTGGTGATGCACTGCACGATGGAGTTGGGATTGTCGCTGCGAAAGGCGAGAAACTCATACACCGTTTGCGCATTGGCTTCGGTGTAAAACTGGAAGAAGCGCTCCTGCTCGCCCGCCATGATGATGAGGGGGTCCCAGCGCAGCCGGTATGGCGTCGCCGACTGTTCCAGCAGCATGTGATAGTTCACGTCGAGAATCCGCGCGGTGTCCTCGGCTCGCTCCATGTAACGCGCCAGCCAGAACAGCGAATCCGCGATGCGCGACAACATTACGTTGCTCAGGAATCCTCCCGGAGGACCCAAGTGTCCTTGCTGCCACCGCCTTGGGAGGAATTCACCACCAGCGAGCCCGGCTGCAGCGCCACCCGCGTCAAGCCACCCGGCACGATCGTCACATTTTGTCCGTCATACAGGCAGTAGGGGCGCAGGTCCACGTGCCGTCCAGCCATGCGCTTCGAATCGACGTCGTAGGAAGGCACCCGCGACAACCCGATGACCGGCTGCGCGATGTAATTTCGCGGGTCAGCTTCAATTTTCTTGCGGAAAATCTCAATCGTCTCTTCGTCAGACGCCGGACCGATCAACATGCCGTATCCGCCCGACTCGCCCACCGCCTTTACCACCAGTTCCGGCAAGTGTGCGAGCGTGTAGCGCAGATCGTCGGGACGCGAGCAGAGATACGTTTCTACTGTGCCCAGGATCGGTTCTTCGCCCAGGTAGTAGCGGATAAAGTCGGGGACGTAGGCGCACACGGCTTTGTCGTCAGCCACGCCGTTGCCCACCGCATTCGCGAGCGCTACGTTTCCCGCTCGATATGCGCCCATTAATCCCGGCACGCCCATCAGCGAGTCCGGACGAAACACCAGCGGATCGAGATAGTCGTCGTCCACGCGGCGATAAATCACGTCCACCCGCTGTAGTCCGTGGATCGTCTTCATGAACACAACGCCCGCGTCGACAATTAGGTCGCGCCCTTCCACCAGCTCGACGCCCATCTGCTGGGCCAGGAAGCTGTGCTCGAAATACGCGCTGTTGTAGATGCCGGGTGTCAACAACACAACTTGCGCGGTGGCCTCTCCACGTGGCGACAGCGTGCGCAGGATGCGGCACAGCTCAGTCGGGTAGTGATGTACCGGACGCACTTCATACCAATGGAAGGCGTCAGGGAAAGTCCGCGTCATGACCTGCCGGTTTTCCAGCACGTAAGACACGCCGCTCGGCGTGCGTACATTGTCTTCCAGCACCAGGAAATTGCCGGTCTTCGAACACCGCACCAGGTCGATACCGCAAATGTGGGTGTAGATCCCGTGTGGCACCTCGACGCCAATCATTTCGCGGTGAAAATGCCGGCACGAGTAAACCAGCGAGCGCGGGATCTTGCGCTCCTTCAGAATGCGCTGCGCCCCGTACACATCCTGCAGGAAGAGGTTGAGCGCAATGACCCGCTGCGTCAGCCCGCGTTCGATATGGTCCCAGTCTGAGTGCGGCAGAATGCGCGGGATCAGGTCGAACGGAAACAGGCGCTCGGTACCGGTGCCGTCGCTGTAAACAGTGAAGGTAATGCCCTGCAGCAGAAATGCGATGTCAGCCAGGTTGCGGCGGTCTTCGAACTGGCTTGCCGGCATCGCCGCCAACATCTGAAACAGTTTGGCGTAGTGTGGCCGCGGCTCTCCCGACGGCAGGAACATCTCGTCGAAAAACGCACCCGTATCGTAGCCCTCGAAGAGCCCGCGAGTGAGAGCCGGCGACGGTACGCTGGTCATGGG
>Ga0209656_10001914_pt1 | contig 13592 bp, 14 predicted proteins | sample BogFormECP12_OM2_FD_188239 | JGI IMG/M metagenome (GOLD analysis project Ga0209656, IMG submission 188239) | Bog forest soil microbial communities from Calvert Island, British Columbia, Canada - ECP12_OM2 (SPAdes) (version 2) | ecosystem: Environmental > Aquatic > Freshwater > Wetlands > Bog ... | reverse complement strand
GCCCGGCAATGGTTCGCAACACGATCGCCGCATCTTTCGCGGTCTTGGCCAGTGGACCGATGTGGTCGAGCGAACTAGCAAACGCGATAAGCCCGTAACGCGAAACCCGGCCGTAGGTGGGCACCAGACCCACCACGCCGCAGAACGATGCCGGCTGACGAATGGATCCGCCGGTGTCGGAGCCCAGCGTAACCACTGCCATGTCCGCCGCAACGGCCGCCGCGGAGCCGCCCGACGATCCACCCGGCACGCGGCTGAGATCGCGCGGATTGCGCACAGGCCGATATGCGGAGTTCTCGTTCGATGAACCCATCGCGAACGCGTCGCAGTTCATCTTGCCGAGCACAACCGCACCCGCCGACTCCAGCCGCGCGACCGCCGTGCAATCGTACGGGGGAATGTAGTGCTCCAAAATCTTCGAGCCCGCGGTGGTACGCACTCCCCGCGTACTCATCACGTCCTTGATTCCCACCGGCACGCCCGCCAGCGGAGGCAAGGGTTCGCCCTCGGCGGCCATGCGGTCGATGCGGTCCGCCTGCGCCATCGCGCGGTCTTTGCACAGCGTGAGGAACGCGCCAATCTGCCCGTCTTCATTTTCAATGCGAGCGTAATGCGCTTCCGCCAGTGCGAACGCCGTCGTCTTGCGTTCTTGCACTGCTGAGCGGGCCGCGTCGATGGTGAGGGCGGTAAGGTCCATGGGGGATTATTTATCGCTCGATCACTTTGGGCACGCGGAAGAAATCCTCATCGGCATCGGGCGCGTTGGCGAGCGCTTCCTGATGGGGCAGGGATTTTCTCAGGCCTTCCAAAATATCTTCGCGCGTGGCATAGGCGAATCTGCCATCTGGCTGCTTCGCCTCGTTCGCACCATAGCGGTCGGAGACCTGCGCCATGGGCGGAACATCCGACGTGTCCAAGTCATTCAGCCGGTCGACATATTCGAGGATCGAGTTCAGATCGCGGAGCATTCCTGTGCGCTCCTCGGCGGTAAGCTCCAGATTGGCCAGATCCGCGACGTAGGCAACATCTTTTTCGGTGACTCTCATGCCCTGACTTTCATACGATGCGTAGCGCTTCAGCGGGTCTGCTTTTCTGAAGGCGCACGCCCCGCAATCACGAATTCGATTCTGTAGACCGTCTCGGTCGTGTACTGGTTGATGCCCGCCAGGTATCGCGGCGCCAGGTTTTGCAGCTCAGCTTTCCATCCCCGGTCGGCGACTTCAATCCGCAAAACTCCGGCCTCGAAGCCAAGCGCACGTGTGCGGTCGGCCACCGCCGAGCCGCATACCAAGGGCCACGCGATCAACGGCGCTTCGGACGCCGGCATCTGCCGCAACGACTGTGCGACGATTTTTTCCAGCCCGCGGCTGGCCTGCTCCAGGTGATGATCTTTCTGCATTGCGAACAAAGAGATTCTAGCATTCTGAAATTGTTGAAAAGCGGATCGCAATGGCCTACGCAGGAAATTCTTGCCGCACAAATTCCAGTGCGGCATCGCGAGACGCCAGCCGGCCTTCGAGTTGCGCATCTTCGACAGCGTTCAATATCTCGCGAAACTTCGGGCCCGGGCTGTGTCCGGCGGCAATCAGGTCGTCTCCGGTCACGAGCGGTGCAGGGCGGATATTCTCCTGTGGAATTTCTCTTTGTTTCTGCTTGAGGAATTCATAAGTGCTCAAATTCCTATGGCTCGCCAGCGAGTCGGCGCGATGCAGCGCCAGATGCTCGTCGAACGCGGGCAGACGCAGGAATCGCTTCAGCGTCGATTCCTTCATCCGGCCGACGTGGCCGAAGCGCATGTGATTGTCGACCAGCGCAAGAATTTGCGCGGTGTCGTCGTTGGAAAATCGCAGGCGCTGGCAGATCTCTTCCGCCATCTTCACGCCAACTTCGACGTGATTATCGAAACGGATGCGGTCGGGAGCAACTCGAAACGTGGGCGGCTTGCCCACATCGTGCAGCAGCGCGCCCCAGGCGAGCGTCGCCGGGCACGGGTTTGGTAAGTTGTCGAGCAGCAATAAGGTGTGCACGAAGACGTCGCCTTCAGGATGAAACTCAGCGGGCTGTTCGACACCTTTCATGGCGGAAATCTCAGGCAGAACCTCGACCAGTAATCCGCTTTCGTCCAGCAGCAAGAACGAACGATGGCCGCGCCCTTCGGTCAGCATGCGAGTCAACTCGTCGCGCACGCGCTCGCGCGACACGGCGTGAATTTCTTGCGCGAACTTCTGCATCGCCTCAAACGTGCCTGGCTCGATGGCATATTCAAAGCGTGCGGCGAAGCGCACGGCGCGCAGCATGCGCAGCTTGTCTTCTGCGAAGCGCAGAGCAGGGTCGCCGATGGCGCGGATGATTCCGGCCTTCAGATCGTCGCGGCCGCCAACGAAGTCGAGCACCTCGCCGCTTACCGGATCGAGCATCATTCCGTTAATGGTGAAATCGCGGCGAGCCACATCCTCTCTCGGGTCCTTCGCAAAGCGTACCTCGTCGGGATGCCGGCCATCGGTGTATCCGATATCGCTGCGGAAAGTTGCAACTTCGATGGCGTGTTTTGAGGACTGATCAGATGAGGCTTGCGCATCATCCGGGGCCGGCACCAGTACCACGCCGAACTGCGCACCCACGGCATAGGTCTGGGGGAAGATGCGCATGACCTGCTGCGGAGTCGCGTCGGTCGCAACGTCGTAATCCTTGGGCTCGCGCCCCAGCAGCAGATCGCGCACGCATCCCCCGACCAGATAGGCCTGAAAGCCCTGCTGGCGCAAGGTTTGCACGATCGAGGTGGCAAATTCCTTCCACATGGTGCGAGCCGTTCATTCATCATAGCGCTCTGACCTGTAAGAAATCTCTTGACATGATGTAAAGCGTGCTTTACATTCTCGATTGTAAAGCATGCTTGACATCGTCGTGACACTTGTCAGAACGCTCGCATGACGGTTTGCACTGGCGCATGCATCGGCAGTGCAGCACCATCGGTGGACGCAATTCACCATCATCGCGGGCCCGACAAACGAACAAAGGGAGGACATTATGATTTCGCCTCGATTCAAAGCCACACTCCGAGTTCTGGGCTGGATGGGCTTCTACGCACTGCTCTCTGCGCCGGCGTTTTTCGTGGGCCACGCCAGCAACAGCAACGGCTTCGTGATCCGCAACGCACGCGTGTTCGATGGGCGCAAGGTCTTCGGACAGGCAGACGTTTTAGTGCAGGACGGCAAGATCCAAGCCGTCGGCAAGAACCTTAAAGCTCCATCGGACATAAAGGTGATCGCCGCGTCCGGTGACACTCTGCTTCCCGGGCTGATCGACTCGCACACCCACGCCTGGGGCGACGCTCTAAAGGAAGCGGAGATCTTCGGCGTCACCACCGAACTCGACATGTTCACCGACGTCAAGTTCATGCAGCAAACGAAGAAAGAACAGGCTGCGGGCAAGGATCTCGATCAGGCGGACTTGCGCTCGGCGGGAACGCTGGCGACCGCGCCCGGCGGTCACGGCACGGAGTATGGCATAACAATACCGACGCTCACCTCGCCGGCCGAAGCCCAAGCGTGGGTCGATGCGCGCATTGCCGAGGGCTCCGACTACATCAAGATCGTGGTCGACGACGCCAGTGCCTATGGGGGCCATCGTCCGACGTTGAGCATGGAGACAGTGAAAGCCTTGGTGGAAGCCGCTCACAAGCGCGAAAAATTGGCGGTTGTTCACATCGGCAAGCAGGTGGACGCGCGCGCAGTCATCGAAACCGGCGCGGACGGCCTTGCGCACTTGTTCGCCGACACCGCTCCCGACCCTGACTTCGCAAAATTCGCCGCGGCGCATCACGTTTTTATCGTGCCCACGCTGACCGTGCTGGATAGCGTCAGCGGCACTGCCAGCGGAGAATCGCTCACCACCGACGTTAACTTGGCGCCGTATCTCACCAGCGACGACGTTACGAATCTGAAGCGCGCATTCCCGAAGTTCTCCACCGTGCTGAACGAAAAGTATGCGGAGGAAACTGTCGCCCAGCTGAAGGCAGCCGGCGTTCCCGTTCTCGCCGGCACCGATGCGCCGAATCCCGGCACGTCGCACGGAGCCAGCATCCATCGCGAATTGGAGTTGCTGGTGCGCTCCGGCTTTACACCCATGGAAGCGCTGCAGTCGGCAACGTCAGTTCCGGCAGCCACCTTCCACTTAGACGACCGCGGAGTAATCGCACCCGGCAAGCGCGCAGATTTACTTCTGGTCAAAGGCGATCCCACGCAAGACATCCTGGCCACTCGCGACATCGTTTCCGTGTGGAAGCTGGGCGTAGAAGATGACCGCAGCGCCTACCGCGCGTCGATTGAGAAGCAGAAAAGCGACGCGGCCAAAGGCGCGCAATCGGCTCCTGCGGGCGCCGAGGCGGGGCTTATCAGCGACTTCGACGATGGCAAGCCGAGCACGAAGTTCGGCGCAGGATGGATGATCTCGACTGACAGCATCATGAACGGCAAATCCACCGCGGACATGAAAATCGTGAACGGTGGCGCCGAAGGCAGTTCGCACGCCATGGACATCGCGGGCCAGATCGACGGCGGGCTGCCATTCGCCTGGGCGGGCGTGATGTTCTCTCCCGGAGCGCAGCCATTCGATCCGGTGAATCTCTCGGCGAAGAAAAGCATTTCTTTCTTCGCCAAGGGCGACGGCCAGACCTACCGCATCATGTTCTTCACCGCCAGCGGCGGCCGCATGCCCTCGCAGCAAAGCTTCACGGCCGGGAGCGATTGGAAAAAAGTCAGCGTTCCCTTCTCCGCATTTAATGGAACCGATGGCCACGATATCGCCGCGATTCTGTTCGTCGGAGGTCCAGCCGCCGGCAAGTTCGATTTCCAGATCGATCAAATCAAGCTGGAGTAACCACTTTGCAGATAGGGGACGCGTCGCAAGGCGTGTCCCCTATGATTTTGCGCTCAAAAGCCAATAAACTTGAACCATGCCCGACGCCTACATCCTCGGCATCGAAAGCTCCTGCGACGAAACCGCTGCGGCGGTGGTGCGTTCCGGCGAAGAAGTCGTCTCGAATGTCGTCGCCTCGCAGATCGCCACTCACCAGCCTTACGGTGGAGTCGTTCCCGAGCTCGCCTCGCGCGAGCATCTGCGAGCGATAGTCCCTGTCGTCAGGCAGGCGCTGGCCGAGGCCAATCGATCTTATGACGCGGTCGATGCGATCGCAGTCACCCGTGGTCCCGGCCTCGCCGGAGCTTTGCTGGTCGGCATCAGCTACGCCAAGGCGCTGGCGTTCGCGCTCGACAAGCCACTGATTGCCGTCAACCATCTTGAAGGCCACATTCACGCCGTGCTGCTTGAGGAGCGGCAGAAGGGCAACCGCGAGTTGCAGTTCCCCGTGCTGGCGCTGGTGGTCTCCGGCGGGCACACCCACCTGTATCTCGCCACCCGAAACGAAGATTCCTGGACGTACGAAAACATCGGCCACACCCGCGACGATGCCGCCGGCGAGGCCTTCGACAAAGTCGCCAAGCTGCTCGGCCTGGGATATCCCGGAGGCCCAGTGATCGACCGTCTAGCCCCGCACGGAGATGCAAGAGCGGTGAAATTTCCTGCCGCGCAAATCAAGCATCGCGATCGTCGCGGCCGCAAAGATGGGCGCGAAGTCGAATCAGAAAATCCAGAACAGGAGCGTTTCGACTTTTCCTACAGCGGCATTAAGACGGCAATCCTGCGATATGTGGAAACCCACGATCTGCGCGCCTCGATCGAAACCCGCCGACGTGCCCTGGCCAATATCTCGAAGCCGAAGCTGGAGGACTATCTCGCACTCTGCGACCAGCGCACGCTCGATCTGGTGGCTTCATTCCAGCGCGCAATCGTGGAGGATCTCGTGGAAAAGACTCTGGCAGCCGCACGAGCCCACGATATCGCGACCTTGTTCGTGACCGGAGGCGTGGCCGCAAACCAGGAACTGCGCCAGACGTTCGAACGCGAAGGTGCCCAGCAGGGTCTGCCGGTGTACTTCCCTTCCCGTCCTCTCAGCACCGACAATGCCGCCATGATCGCGGCCGCCGCCTATCCTAAGTTTCTCTCCAAAGATTTTGCGCCTATGGATTTTTCGGCGGAGGCAGGTCTGGTGCTTCGCTAGCTTCGAGCGATAAGCATCGAACTCGATCAGACGTCGTCCTGCTGGGCGCTTTCTTCGATGTTCATATCTTTGAATTCGCTGGATTCAAAGATCTCGCCGCATTCCTTGCACTCCACGAATTCAGCATCGTCGGTGCGGCTCACGATCTGCACGCGCAGGTGCTTGCAGGGCTGCTTTTTGTCAACGTTCTGGGGAGGTGCGGGCGACTTGGAGGTCATAAATCCGGGAGAGCCCAAGAACACCACCAGCGGGAGACTCCCATTTGCGGGGATTTTCCGGTATTTTAGTTCGGCTATGCCGCTTGTCAAGTCCTCAAGCGTTACGATGCGGTGAATTTTCGCCGGAAGCATGAACCCAATTTCCGACCACTTGAGTCGCAATTCCTCAAACCACTCAATAGGCGCTAGTTACCGTTAAATCCGCCTTTTGTACCGTCGGCTGGCAGGTCTTGCCCGATGGAGCAGAAATGTCATATGATTAACTACGACGGAAAGGGTCGGATATAACTCCGACTGAATCACTCGGAGTTGGACGGGACCATTCATTGCTGAAGCTGACCAAAAAAGCCGATTACGCGCTCATGGCAATGAAGCATCTCGCCGAAAACTCGAGCGTTGGTTCGCGCAGCGCAAAAGATGTCGCCGACGCCTTCGGCATTCCGCCCGAGGCGCTGGCTAAAATTCTGCAGCGTCTGGCCAAAGCCGGACTGCTGCAATCGCATCACGGCATCAAGGGCGGGTACATCCTGGCGCGCGCAGCTCACACGATTTCGGCCTTCGAGGTGATTGAAGCCATCGACGGTCCGCTGTTCATTACTTCATGCATCACGCAGCGGGGAAACTGTGATCAGACCGACCGCTGCAACATTCGCGAGCCGCTTCGCAAAGTAAACGAGAGCATAGAAGCAGTGCTGAAGCGAATCAAGATTTCGCACATGCGCGAAGAGCCGGAAGAAGTGGTGAGTGCCGCTCCGAAAGCGACAGAGTTAGTCACAATCAGTTGAAACGTTGAGCCGACAGTTTTCATCGAAAGAAAGACGGAAGCAGGAGAAGCAATCAATGAGCACGGACGTAAAGATCCCCCAGTCACTGACTATGACGGAGCACGCGACGCCCGAGGGCGTGAAGCTGCCCATCTACATGGACAACCACGCCACCACCCCGATGGACCCGCGGGTGTTGGAAGAGATGCTGCCCTACTTCATGGAGAAGTTCGGCAACTCGGCCAGCCGCAACCATTCCTTCGGATGGGCCGCGGAAGAAGGCGTTGAGACCGCGCGAGAGCGCATCGCCAAGCTGATCGGCGCGACGACCAAAGAAATCGTCTTCACCTCAGGCGCCACCGAGAGCGACAACCTCGCCATCAAGGGCGTCGCCGAAATGTACCGCGAAAAGGGCAACCACATCATCACCGCGGTCACCGAGCACAAGGCGGTGCTCGATACCTGCAAGCGCCTGGAGAAATTCGGCTACCGCGTCACCTACATGCCGGTGCAAAAAGATGGCCTGATCGATCTCGATGATCTGAAGCGCGCCATCGATGACAAGACGATCCTGGTCACGATCATGGCGGCCAACAACGAAATCGGCGTGCTGCAACCGGTCGAAGAGATCGGAAAGATCTGCCGCGAGCGCGGCGTCATCTTCCACACCGACGCTGTGCAGGCCATCGGCAAAGTTCCGGTCGACGTGAACAAGCAGAACATCGACGTCATGTCGATCACCGGACACAAGATTTATGGCCCCAAGGGCGTGGGCGCGTTGTATGTGCGGCGCAAGAATCCGCGCGTACAGATTTCCGCCATCATCGACGGCGGCGGCCACGAGCGCGGCATGCGCTCCGGAACTTTGAATGTTCCCGGCATCGTCGGCCTGGGCAAAGCCTGCGCCATCGCGAATGAGGAAATGGCGAAGGAATCGTGCCGCCTCGCGGGCCTGCGCAACCGCCTGCGCGACCGCATCATGAACCGTCTCGATGAAACCTACATCAACGGATCGATGGAGCATCGCCTCCCGGGCAACCTGAATATCAGCTTCGCCTACGTGGAAGGCGAGTCGCTGCTGATGGGCATCAACGACATCGCGGTTTCGAGCGGTTCGGCCTGCACCTCCGCCACGCTGGAGCCATCTTATGTATTGAAGGCTCTGGGAACAGGCGATGACCTGGCACACAGCTCGATTCGTTTCGGCATCGGCCGCTTCAACACCGAAGCCGAAGTCGACTACGTAGCCGGTCGCGTGATCGAAACGGTGGAGCGCCTCCGCGAACTTTCTCCGTTGTACGAAATGGCGAAGGAAGGCATCAATCTGAAAGATGTGAAGTGGGCCGGAGAAGCGAGTCACTAAGCGGCAGCCCCGAAGGGGCGACATATATTAGCCCAGGACGTAAGTCCTGGGTAGGTGGGGAAAAAAGGGAACAAGTCCCGTAGGGACGACAGAAGATTCTAGGAGCTCAGGAGAACCAAATGGCATACAGCGATAAAGTCATCGATCACTACAACCACCCCCGTAACGTCGGCTCCATGGACAAAGCCAGCGCCGACGTGGGCACCGGCCTCGTGGGCGCTCCCGAATGCGGCGACGTCATGAAGCTGCAGATCAAGGTCAACCGCGAAACCAACGTCATCGAAGACGCCAAGTTCAAGACCTTCGGCTGCGGCTCGGCCATCGCATCGTCTTCGCTAGCGACCGAGTGGGTCAAAGGCAAGACGGTGGACGAAGCTCTCGCCATCAAGAACATGGACATCGTGAAGGAGCTGTCGCTTCCTCCGGTGAAGATCCACTGCTCGGTGCTGGCGGAAGACGCCATCCGCGCCGCGATCGGGGACTGGAAGAAGAAGCAGGAAGTTTCCAGCCCGGTAGCCGCAGAAGCAAAGTAGGTCTTAGCACTGAGCGATGAGCCGTGAGCGGTGAGCAAGTTCGCCGAACAAGCTCCCTCACAGCTCATCGCTCACAGCTCATTGCTCGTTATGACGACTGCAACTGAAACAACATCGCCGCAGGCCACCGCGAAAGGAATCGTGGTGACCGACAAGGCCATCGCGAAGATCCGCATCGCGATGGCCAAGGAAGGCATCTCGCCCGAGCAGGGCGGGCTGCGCCTCGGCGTGCAGGGCGGCGGCTGCTCCGGCCTGAGCTACAACATTCGCTTCGACACGCAACCGCGCGAGCGTGACCGCATCTTTCAGTATGGAGACGTGCGTGTGTTCGTCGATCCGAAGTCGTTCATCTATCTGCACGGCATGACGCTCGATTATCAGGAGACGTTGATGCAGCAGGGCTTCGTGTTCGTGAATCCGCAGGCGAGCAAGTCGTGCGGCTGTGGAACATCGTTCTCCGCCTGACGCCAGTGTGGCGCGGGCACTCCTGCCCGCGAGCGGCGTGCGCCACCCGACAGTTCGGCTGATGAACAGGCGCTGAGACATGACCAGCGCCGAAGGAATTGGAACGCAATGACAATGACGAAGTCCGCCCTCACCGCGATCAACACGAAGCCGATTCCGGAGGAAACTCTCTCCTGCTGGTCGTGCGGCTCGATGCGCGCCGCGCACTTCTGCGAATCGTGCGGCAAAGTGCAACCTCCCGTGCCGGTGGACTATTTCACCTTCTTCGGCCTGCCGCCGAAATTGCAGATCGATGTCACTTCGCTCGAAAAAGACTTCTACGAATTAAGCCGCAAGCTCCATCCCGACCTGAACGCAAAAGCCGGCAGCAAAGAGCAGGAATGGAGCCTGGAGCAAAGCTCCCTGCTCAACGACGCGTACCGCACGCTTCGTGATCCCATTAAACGCACGCAATATCTGCTGAAGCTCGAAGGCGTGGAACTGGAAGAGCAGTCGAAGACCGCGACAGAACAGGCGCGCGCGACCGGGGAAGTAAAGAAGCAGATTGTCCCGCCTGATCTTCTCGAGGAAGTTTTTGAGGTGAACATGCACCTCGAAGAGCTGCGCATGCAGAAAAAGATGGGCGAGGACGATCCCGCGCTGCTCGAAGAAATCGGCAAAGCCAAGCTGTCGCTCGAAACGAAATATGAAGCGCTGCTCGAAGAACTACAGAACGATTGGAAATCGTGGGACAGCTTGATCGACCGCGGAGTAGAAGCGAATCCGGCGGACCGTTCTGCAATCTTGAAAAAGATGGTGAATGTGCTGAACCGCCGCAACTACATCCGGAACTTAGTCCGCGATGTAAATGAGGTATTGGAGAGTTGAGAAATTGGGAAGTTGAGTAATTGAGGCAAGGTTTTCAATTACCAAATTACTAAATTACACAATTACTAAATGGCCTCCGATCACATTGTCGGCATCGATCTCGGCACCACGAACTCCCTCGTGGCGTTCATGCAGGGGGATACGCCTGTCGTCATTCCGGGCGACGATGGCCTGAACCTGCTGCCGTCGGTGGTTGCGCTCGACGCCAACAATCAGCCCGTCATCGGCAACGCCGCCCGTAATTCTCTGATCGAAACGCCGGAACGCGCCGTCTACTCGATCAAGCGCTTGATGGGACGTGGCATGGAAGACATCGAGGAAGAGTTAAAGCTGTTCCCTTTCCGGCTCGCCGAGGACTTACAGCCGGGCGAAGTGCTGCGCATTAAGCTGGGCGATAAGACCTTCACTCCACCGGAAATCTCCGCGCTCATACTGCGCCAACTCAAACGCAATGCCGAACGATTCTTTGCTGGGCCCGTAACCAAGGCCGTGATTACTGTGCCCGCGTATTTCAATGACGCGCAGCGGCAGGCCACCAAAGATGCCGGGCGTATTGCGGGGCTTGAAGTGCTGCGACTGGTGAATGAACCCACGGCCGCATCGCTGGCCTACGGACTCGATAAGAAGCAGAACGGCATCATCGCGGTCTACGACCTCGGCGGCGGAACGTTCGACATTTCGATCCTCAAGCTGCATGACGGCATCTTCGAGGTCATCTCAACAAACGGCGACACGCATCTCGGCGGCGACGACATCGACAACTTGCTCATCACCATCGCGCTCGACGACATTCGCGGTGACCTCGGCCTCGATCTGCGGCGCAATGCGGAAACCGTGCAGGCGATTCGCAAAGCCGTGATCGAGGCGAAGATTGCGCTCTCGTCGCAACCATCCGGGAAGCTGGATATCGAACTCCCCGGCGGACACCGTTACCAGCGTGAGATTACGCGGGAGCAGTTCGAGCAACTCATTCAGCCGGTCATCGATCGCACGCTTGGCCCGTGCAAGCAGGCTCTGAAGGATGCCAACTTGAAGCCTGAGCAGATTGACGAAGTCGTTCTCGTGGGCGGATCGACGCGTATTCCCAAAGTTCGGGCGCTGGTGAAGGAACTGTTTCATCGCGAGCCGCACACCGGTTTGAATCCCGACGAAGTTGTGGCCCTGGGAGCGGCTGTGCAGGCAAACATCCTCGGCGGCGGGTCGGAAGCAACGGAGAACATGTTGCTGCTCGACGTGACTCCGCTGTCGCTGGGGATCGAAGTCGCGGGTGGCGTTACCGACAAAATCATCCTGCGCAATTCGACCATTCCGGCTTCGGCAACGCAGTTCTACACGACGCAGGTCGATGGGCAGGCCAACGTTGCCATTCATGTGTTGCAGGGCGAGCGCGAACTGGCTACCGATTGCCGGTCGCTGGCGCGCTTTGATCTGAAAGGCATTCCGCCGATGGCTGCGGGCATTCCGCGCGTGGAAGTAAAGTTCCTGATTGATGCCAACGGCATTCTGCACGTTTCGGCACGGGAACAGCGTAGTGGGAAAGAGGCCGAGATTCAGGTGCAGCCGAGTTATGGGCTGACTGACGATCAGGTCGAGAACATGATTCTCGATTCGTTCGACAATGCGGAAGAAGACTTCCGGCGGCGTCAGGTCATTGAGGCTCGCAACGAGGCTGCAACCATCCTGGCTGCGCTTGAAAAAGGCAAGAAGAGCGCGGCTTGGGGACAGCTCACGACCGACGAGAAGAAGCAGATCGCGAAGATGGAAAAGGCTCTGGTTGCGGTGAAGGCGGAGGACGATTATCAGGCGATCCGCAAGGCGATTGACGTGCTCAATCAGGGCACGACGCGGCTGGCCGAAATGATGATGGATACCGCCGTGACGTCGGCGCTCAAGGGGAAGAACATGGATGAGACCGACCTGGGCGAAGGGCCTACGGCGCCGCATCCGATGGCTAAGGCGGAATTCGAGTAACCTCTGTGTTCCTCAGTGTCCTCTGTGGTTAATCGAAACCTTTACCACAGAGGACACTGAGGAACACAGAGGAAGATACAGGAGCAGTCATGGCTGACGAAAAGATGCAGGGAGCGGGCACGTTGACCGAAGAGTCGCCCTCCGAAAACAGGGTTCAGGTTACGTTTATGCCTGAGGGCAAGACGGTGCAGTTTGAGAATGGCAAACTGCCTTACGAGCATCATGGCGAGCCGCAGTCGTTGCTGGATGTGGCTTTGAACTTTGGCGTCACGCTGGACCATGCTTGCGGCGGCAATTGCGCTTGCACCACCTGCCACATCTGGGTGAAAGAGGGGGCGGAGAATCTCTCGGAGATGGAGGACATTGAGGCCGACCGGTTGGACATGGCGGCTGATCTCCAGCTAAACTCTCGTCTCGGCTGTCAGGCTCGGATTACCAAGCCCGGCAAGGTTGTGGTTGAGATTCCGGCTTGGAATCGGAATTACGTTTCGGAAGAGCACTGAGTCGAGCTGTGAGCAATGAGCTTTGAGCAGTGAGCTTTGAGTTCTCTTCTTTGAGGTCTGTTTCTTATGGCTAAAGCTTTGGATTGGGATGATGCTGAGGATTTGGGCATTCTGCTTTCGGAGAGTCATCCTGAGCTTGATCCGCTTACCGTTCGCTTCACCGATCTGCATAAGTACGTGACGGAACTGCCTGGGTTTGCCGGCGATCCGAAGGCTTCGAATGAAGGGAAACTCGAGGCCATTCAGATGGCTTGGCATGAGGAGTTTCAGGATCGTACTCAGGGCTGAGCTTCTCTTCGTAAATCCCTTCGCTAATCGATCTCTTCGCCAATCCTTGATACCCTCCCCCCATATTTTTTTTATATCGAGGCTTGCAAGCTATTGAGCCTGGGGTAGTTGTCTGCCCTGGATAGGCGTGCTTCCGCGCAAAATCTTCTCGCCAAACGACTTAGGGGCAAAATCTTGAATCGCAAGGACTTGGCGGGCTGTTTTCGCGTTTCTCTGTCTCGAGCTGTCTGCTGGATGGCGCACGTCTCCATCATGAGCTCTCTGTAGGCTCAGTCAAGGTTGCTCGTCACAATGGTGACGATTTATCTGTGGAAAACAGCGCCGGTCCTGTGAGTCAGGGCGAGACGTTTCCAGTCGGCGCTTGATATTGGATGTCCGCGGAAAAGTAGCGGCGAGGATTCCTTCGTGAACTCCCCACGCAGGTCCTTGACCCTTTGTTGAAATGTCTCCCAATCGGGAATCTCGACGGCTTCCATATCTTGAGGTTACATGAACCTCGTCA
>Ga0209656_10001911_pt1 | contig 13601 bp, 10 predicted proteins | sample BogFormECP12_OM2_FD_188239 | JGI IMG/M metagenome (GOLD analysis project Ga0209656, IMG submission 188239) | Bog forest soil microbial communities from Calvert Island, British Columbia, Canada - ECP12_OM2 (SPAdes) (version 2) | ecosystem: Environmental > Aquatic > Freshwater > Wetlands > Bog ... | reverse complement strand
GACGGCAAGTACCTTCTTGCTGGCGACGTAAAACGCCAGCTCTGGCTGTACCCACTGGCTGGCGGGAGTCCAAGGCAACTGGACATAACTTTGGGCTCCGAAGAATCTGCTGTCGGCCTCTCCGGAGATGGCAAGGGCTTGCTGGTGGCGAGTCGCGGCATCCCACTGAAACTTTTCCGATTGGATCTCGCTTCCGGTCACCGCGAACCTTGGAAGGAGATTGCACCCGCCGATCCCGCGGGCGCGCAAGGTATCCCAACCATCCGATTTAGTGCGGACGGAAAGTCGTATGCCTATTCCACATTCCGCGTGCTCTCCGACCTCTACGTGGTCGATGGCTTGAAATAAGTCGCGATTTTCTCGAAGTAGCCCCGTCTATCGCATGCCCGCGTAGAAAAGATGCTCGCGCTCTTCCCTCTTCTCTTCCGCACGCTTCTTCTTGAAGGCCATCAACTCCGCAGCTTTGAGCGCGATGTGCTCACCGCTTACTTCGAATTCCTTGATCAACTCCCAGGGTGCGCCGGAGTCGCCAAAGCGGTCTTTTACCCCAATGGCGCCAGTGATTATCGGCAGCCCATACAGTTTTGAACTCTCGGTCAGAATCGCGCTGACCCGCCAGGCCAGAGCTCCGATCTGATGCTCTTCCGCCGTAATCACTACGCCAGTATCTTCAGCCGCGCGAGTGACGGCTTCCGCGTCGATTGGTTTGAGTGTGTGCAGGTTCAGAACACGAGTTTCGTAACCGTAATCGCGCTTCAGGATGTATGCCGCGCGCATGGCTTCCGGGACCATCGGCCCGCAAGCAATGATGCTCAGATCCTCCCGCTCACTTTCATGGGTCGATTCCAGGCGAGTTTCAAAAGCGTCGGCGAAATTTGCTGTCTCGCCGCGCAGGCGAATCACATTTGCTTTGCCAAATACAAACGGCGTCTTCTCATTCGTGACCACCGGCGTCGCTTCGCGGGCAAAGCGAATATATTTCGGCCCCACATGCTTTAGCAGCAGATAATTGGTGGCCTTGCGCGTCTCCTCCACGTCGCAGGGCACAACCACTGACATGTTCGGCAGGCCTTGCATGGCGAACAGATCTTCCAACGCCTGATGAGTGGCGCCGTCGGGGCCGACCGAAACTCCACCATGAGCGCCTGCAATCATGACATTGAAATTTCCGTAGCAGACTGAGGTGCGAATCTGGTCCAGATTGCGCGCCGCGGCAAAGGTAGCATAGGTTCCCAGCACGGGCAGCTTGCCTTCCTTGGCCAAACCCGCAGCCGCCGACGTGGCGGATTGCTCCGCGATCCCCAGGCTGATCCAGCGCTTCTTGCGCTCGGGCTTATTGGCGTAGAAGTCGCTGATGGTAATCGATCCGGAAATATCCAGGCCCAGGCAAACCACGCGCTCATCGTCGCCATTGGCCGCCAGCGATTGGCCGAATCCTTTCCGCGTCGGCTCCATCTTGACTTTCATCGTGTCCCCGGCATTCCACCAGTAATCGCGCGAGAACTTCGGCAGGTGGGAGTCGAGTCTGTGCTCCACTTCCGTTTGATATTGCTTCGCTTTCTCGAGCAGTTGCTGCACGGGGAGGCGTTCGCTGAGGCCGAGTTCCTTCAAAGCCTTGGTCAGCTCTTCATAGTTCGGCGCCTTGCCATGCCATCCTGCCTGATCCTCCATGAAGCTGACGCCCTTACCCTTGACGGTATTGGCGAGAATGACAATCGGCCTTCCCTCCGACGTCTTCGCCTGCTGAAGCGCGTCCACTACCTGACTCATGTCGTGTCCGTCTATCCGCATCACGTCCCAGCCGAAACTGGCGTACTTGGCACAAAGGGGCTCAACGTCCATCACATCTTTCACCCAGCCATCAATTTGCAGACGGTTGCAGTCGATGATGCCGATTAGGTTATCGAGGTGGAAGTGCCCAGCCTCCATGGCCGCTTCCCAAATCTGTCCTTCCTGCTGCTCGCCATCGCCCATCAGGCAGAATGTTTTGTGATGCTTGCCGTCGAGTTTGGCTGCTAACGCGATGCCTACTGCAATGCTCAAGCCTTGCCCAAGCGAACCGGTAGACACCTCAACGCCCGGTAGCTTGAGCCAATGCGGATGTCCCTGATAGGCGGAGCCAAGTTTGCGCAGCGTCATCACATCCTCGACGGGACAGAAGCCCGCGACGGCCAGCCCGAGATACAGGCTGGGAGCCTTGTGCCCGGTCGACCAGATGATGCGGTCGCGGCCAGGCCAGGAAGGATTCTTAGGATCGTGATTGGCGACCTTGAGATAGAGCGCGGCGGTGATGTCCATTATTGATAGAGTGCCGCCGGCGTGACCCGAACCTGCCGCGCACAGCGCGATCAGATCGTAGCCGCGCATCAGGTTGGCAGCGTCCTTCAGCTGTTCGATGGAGTAGTCCCGGATGATATTGCCAGTAGTGGAATCTGTGAGGGCCATGGCCGTCCCCTTCGCGCCGGAAGAAAGAAAAACACACGGAGCTACGCTGAGCTTAGTGGGATGAAGTACGCACTGCCGTGACGGAGATCACTATACGGGGTGACGGAGCAGCCAGGAGCAACTGAGGACGTTCGCTGCGCCTGCTCCTGTGCCGCAGGATTCAGCTAACATCCTTAACGATGAAGGATCTGGACAAGAAAGCCTTCGCCGGACTTCTGCGCCTTGTCATTACCCTCACAGTGCTGCTGTTCCTTTCTGCGTGGTCCCTCCGTTACTGGCAAGCGTGGATTTTTCTAGCCGTGTTTTCCCTGTCCTCGCTAATGATCGGCGTCTACCTGATGAGGAACGATCCCAAACTGCTGGAGCGGCGGACTGAGGCCAGTCCATTCGCCGAGAAGGAACGAGGCCAAAGAGTCATCCAGATTTTCGCAATGACCGGATTCCTCGCCACCATTGCCTTTCCCGCAATTGATCATCGCTTCGCATGGTCTACCGTACCGCCGTATGTATCGATCATCGGCGATCTCCTGGTCGCGCTGGGCTTTCTAATCATCTTTTCGGCCTTCAAAGAAAACACCTTCGCCTCGAGGCTCATCGAGGTTGACCCTGAGCAGAAAGTTATATCGACCGGGCCGTATGCGCGAGTACGCCACCCGATGTACGCGGGGGCCCTGGTTATGCTTGTCGGTGTCCCTCTTGCGCTGGCCTCGTGGTGGGGATTGTTGCCGGTCATTCCGATGACCTTGGTGCTCATATTCAGGCTTCTTGATGAGGAAAACTTCTTGGTGAAGAACTTGGCGGGTTATGCCGAATACCGGAACACGGTGAGATATCGACTGATCCGGTTCATTTGGTGATCAACTGCGTCTCAATCACTCTACTCCGACTCGAACTTCCAGCGTGTGGATTTGCCCACGAATTCCTTCTCCCATAGGCCGAATACCACGCGAGGGCGAACCGCGAAAACTGGCTCCTTCATGGAGAGGATGTCGGGCTCCATTCCTTTCATGTTGAACTTGTACTTGCGCTCGTACTTGGGAAGGAACCTCCGGCGCGCCGGAACATCGGCGATCTCGGCGACGCCTTCCACAATGACCGCTTCCTGCGCATGCTCGGTGCACACGACACACCTCTTGTTGTGCACCAGGTTGCGAGCCTTGCGCGACTTGCTGCCTGTGCTGAACAGAAAACAACCATCCTGCCATAGGCCCCAGACCACCATTGTGTGCGGGGAACCATCTGGTTTGACCGTGGTGATCCAGTAGTTGTGCGATTTCTTCAGGCGCCGTTCCGCCCAACTCCACGGGAGCAAGCCTTTATTGCCTGTAGGCAGGCCGTAGCCGGGTGCATGCGGACGGCTGGCGTTCGGCTTTCCAGTTCGCGATGGAGTCTTTTTCCCAGACATGAATCTGATCGCCGAAAACGAGCCCGGGCAAACAAACCCGGTGCGAATGAACTTACAGATTCTTCCTCGTCCACTCATCGATGCGCTCAAGCGCCTGCTGCAGGTTCTCCAGCGAATTCGCGACGCTGAAGCGCAGGTAGCCTTCCCCGAAGGCGCCAAACGCGGTGCCCGAAAGAGCCGCTACTCCGGCCTGTTCCAGCAGCGCATCCGCCAGCGGCTTCGACTTCCATCCAGTCTTCGTGATGTTGGGAAAGACGTAGAACGCGCCCTTCGGCATGCGGCAGGAAAAGCCTTTGATCTTATTCAAACCGGCAACAAACACGTCGCGACGCCGCTTGAACTCGCCACACATATGATCGACCGAAGTCTGATCTCCGCGCAGCGCCTCAATCCCAGCGATTTGCGTAAAGCTGGCGGTGCAGGAGCTAGAGTTCGTCATGAGGCGAGTGATATGCGCCGCCAGATCAGGCCGCATGACGCCGTAGCCCATGCGCCATCCCGTCATGGCGTAGGTCTTCGAGAAGCCGTCGAGTAGGATCGTGCGCTCCTGCATCCCCGGCACCGACATGATCGAGAAGTGCTCCCCTTCAAAAAGCAGCCGGCTATAGATCTCATCCGACAGGACCAGAATGTTGCGGTCGCCAATTATCTTCGCGACCTGCTCAACGTCTTTCCGCTGCATCACGCCGCCCGTAGGATTTTGCGGTGAATTAAGAATGATCAGTCTTGTACGGTCGGTGATGAGCGCCGCGAGTTCGTTTACATCCAGCGAAAAATCATGATCTTCGCGAAGCCGAATCGGGATCGCTTTGCCGCCCACGTAATGAATCATCGATTCATAGATCGGGAAGCCTGGATTGGGATAGATGACCTCATCCCCTTCGTCAATCAATGCCAGAATTGTAAAGAAAATAATCGGTTTACCACCGGGCACGACCACCACTTCTTCCGCAGCGACTTTAACTCCACGAGTGCGGCTTACATAATCGGCGATGGTCTGGCGCAATTCCGGCAAGCCGGCTGATGGGCCGTAGTGTGTCCAACCTTTATGCAGCGCGTCGACGGCGGCTTCGATCACGTTCGCCGGAGTATCGAAATCCGGCTCACCGATCTCCAGATGGATGATGCTCTTACCCTGACGCTCCAGCGCCCGCGCCTTGTTCAAAACTTCGAAAGCAGTTTCGGTGCCCAGCCGCGACATCCGGCGGGCCAGTTGTAATTCATGTTGTGTGGTTGGCATGATTCTCAAAGACCCTCGCAATAGCTAAACGGCACATTATACGCCGGGGTTGGAGGGGAGATTCGGAGGATGCTGGCGTACGCCTGGTTTCAGCAACAACCAGACGAAAGTAACCGATGGTTCGGTTGCCCTACTGGGACGTTTGGACGTCCATGTTCTCATCAATTGAAAGCTGTGCGGGCGTGCCAGAGTTATCGTCCCCGGAGCGGGTAGCGACCACACGAAAGCCGCCGGCACTGGTCTCAATCTCGTAACTATAGGGAGGACGCTGCCGGGCGACAGTCACATAGTGGTTCGAAACCAGTTCGTCGAGTGATGCATATTTCGCTTCGCTGGCGTAGTACTGGCGCTCCGCAGTAGCAATGCTGATTAGATCGGCTCTCACGCCGGTGATGTTAATAGCGGCCTTCGGGCTATTGGCTCCCGCGGCGGCAGAGGAGCTCTGCGCCTGCCTGGAATAAATGTACATGCCAACGGCTAATGTAATCACGACGCTGAGGAAGCCAAACGCGCGGCCCATGTGTCGCCCTCCAAAGCCAATTGCACCGCGAATCGCGATTACTGACAAGTAACCAGAGGGCAGGACCTGTCTGGCGCGGGGGTTCTGAGGGTTATTACCTACTAAGTCAACTATCCCGAACTCTACTCTGAGACGCTGTGTTCTTCGTTTTGCGAACGAAGCACGCGGTCGACAGAATAAGGAGCCCGATGGCGGGGTTCGTGATAGTGCCGCACCTGCATCTCCCCGAGGAGGCCGATGGCGAGCAGATTCAGGCCGCCGAGCAGTAATCCGAGAGCCAGCATCATCAGCGGGCCGTGAGAGGCCATGACGGGAACATGGCGCAGGAACTTCTCCACACCGAGCCAGGCTACGACAGCGCTCCCACCAAATACGCTCAGCAGGCCGAGGGTTCCGAAGAAGTGCAACGGACGGGAAAGATACCGGAGCAAGAAACGAATCGTGATGAGATCGAAAAACACCCGGAAGGTGCGCGAAATTCCGTAGTGAGACGCGCCCCGCTCGCGGTTGACATTGCGAATCGGCACTTCGCAAATCGACGCCCCGTACCACGACGCCAACGCTGGAATGAAGCGGTGCAGCTCGCCATAAAGCGGAACTTGTTCGAGAATCTCGCGGCGATAGGCTTTAAAGGTGGTACCGAAGTCGTGAATGTCCACGCCGCTTAACTTGGCCATCAGCCAGTTCGCCATGCGTGAGGGGATGCGGCGCATCCAGAAATTATCCACGCGCACCTTGCGCCAGCCGCTGACAATGTCGTAGCCGGCCGCAATCCTCTCCAGAAACACGGGGATGTCTGCCGGATCGTGTTGCAAATCGCCATCCATGGCGATGATGTATTCGCCACGGGCGTGATCGAAACCCGCGGCGAGTCCAGCAGTTTGCCCGAAATTCCGACGGAGCTTGACCACCGTCACGCGGCTATCTACCGCGGCGATCTCGCGTAGCATGGCAAACGTGTGGTCGCTGGAACCGTCATCCACCAGCACGATTTCGAAGCTTTCGCCAGCCGTCTCCATCACCACTTTCAGTCGGTCGTAGAGATCGGTGACGTTCTCTTGCTCGTTGTGCAGAGGAACGACGATGGAATATTTGGGCACAGTCCCTTTATTATAGCCTGAACTGTTCCAGGTTCACGATCAATTTCTTCCGGCGCTTCCAAACTCTAGAAACTCCAACGGAACCGGTACTAGGAGCTCAGCCCTGCTCTTTAAGCTTCAATCGCGACTTGTTTTCTTCCATGAAGGCTTTGATATCATTGGCCGCTCCCAATAGCCGGTTCCACTGCTCGTAATACAGCGTGACCGGAAAACGCCCCAGCCCGTAGACGCTGACGCCACCTTTCTCCCCCACTTTGAATATCAGGTCTCCACTGCGCTTCTTCGTCTCCACTTCTTTTTCCAACTGGGACAATCGGGCTTTCAGCTCTTCGTACGTCGGCTCTGTCATGCGGGTTCCTCGTCGATGAAGTTTGCTGGATGATTCTACAGTAACTTGCCCACGGGTTATCCACGCCGGACAACCTTCCAGGACGAATCGTGCCCCGAGAGATTGGATTTCGGGATGCGGACTCCAAGGGCACGGCAACGACCGCGTGGCAAAAGCACTAGCCGCATCGCAAAGGCAGAATTAGTATTTTCCGTGAAATATCGCCTGATCGATGTCCGGCCAGAACTCCTTTAACACGTTGAACACTCCGTCCAAGCCCACCTGCGTTCCCCAACGTTGGTACGTTTTCACCCACTGGTTGGATTCTGCCGGATAATACGCATTGCCGATGCCCGCAGCAGCCCCAGCCCCCACGACTTCCGACAGATTGAAGGTGCTGCCTCCCGAGTTGGTCCTGGTGATGAAAAGCCGACTTACCGCATAACCGGTCCGCTTAACGAATCCGCCTTTGCCCATCGTGTAATATCGCGGATCTTCTTTCGTCGCCGCTGGAACGATCGCTTCGGTCATGTAGTTCTCTATGGCGCCGTCGACAAAGACGTGCCAGTAGTATTTGCCAAAGCCCTCTGCGCCTTGCCCAAACGTTGGCTGCGACTTACTGGCCATGTCAGCTCCCGCGAGCACTCCTACAAAAATGAAATCGGAGTAGTCGAACGTATCCTGGGTCGCCAGCCACAGTTCACCCTTGAGATCCAACGGAGGCAAATGCTCGTTGGCGCTGACCGCACGGTAGTTGGGGATGATCCCCAGAATTCTCTTGGGTTGTTTGCCAACTTGGTCATTGGGGTGATTGGAATCTACGGGGGCGAGATTGGGCGTCGGCGCGTCGGGTAGGGTGGACTTTCCATCCGTTGGGGCTGCTCGCGGTGGGTCCTGGTTTTGTGAAACCTGGTTTTGTGCAACCTGGTTTTGTGCAACCTGGTTTTGTGAAACCTGGTTTTGCGCGACATCGGCGAGCGCAACATTGGTCATCAGCGCAACATCGACCTGCCCCGACGGCACCGTTCCCTCGGTGGATTGTTCTCGCGCGCTCGCCGCTTCCTGAGCTTGAAGAGGCGCCGCTGCCAACATCCCGGTCAGCGCTACCGCCATGCAAAATAATCGAATCGCTATCAAATCTCCCTCGCGTTTAATATTTTCCCGTTCGGGTTCTATCTGCTGTGCTTTCAGACGATTCCTTACAGTTATCCAAAGTTGGATTGTTCGAATCGGCCTTTGGATGCACGGAGCGGAGGAAAACGGTTAGGGGGAACCCGAATTGGAAGGGTTGGTCGAGTGCGTTTTCTGCAGCTTTCTCTCGTGGTAACGCTCCTCTCTCCTCTGCACATAGTGGTGAATATCGGGCCAAAACTCCTTCAGCTCATTTCCAAAGGCGTCGAGGCCCATCTGCGTTCCCCAGTCTGACAAACTCGACGAAAAACCGCGGTCGGCGGCGGGATAATAGACGTTGGAAATAGCAATCGCCGTTGCGTTGCCGGCAAACTCCGGAACGTTAAACATCCGCTTCCCGGAGTCTGTTCGAGCGACGAAAATACGGCTAATGGCGTAGCTAAAGCGATACATGAACGAACCCCTGCCTAGTTGAAAATACCGAGGATCAACCTTCAGGATCGTGGGGAAAACGCCGCCCACCATAACGTTGCCGTCCACCTGATCGGCGAAAGCCGTTCCATACCGCTTCGCGTATCCCGACATTCCCTGCCCGAACGCCGGAAAGGCATTCTCCTCTTGGCGAATTCCCGCAACAATGCCCACCACGGTGAATTCGTAGGGATCGAAAGAGCCCTTCGCCGAGATGGCGAACTTCTCTTTCCATGAGATTGGCTTTACTTGCGACTGACTATCGACCGTCAGATAGTTCGGCATCACGTAAAACATGCGGTCGTCTTTGCTCTTCTTTGTGTCTTGTTGGACCGGACTGCTTGGGTCCGGAGAGTCACCCCGGGCAGACGATGGGTCTCCAGCTTTATCCTGCCTTGAAGAACTGGTCGCAGGCGATTGGGAGGATTGGGCTTGCTCCGAGGCTTGAGTTTGCGGGGCGCTTTGACCTGCGCAAAAAGCCACAGACGATAAGATCGACACGATTAGTAGGCCTACAAATGCTGAATGGCTCAGTTTCAAATTGATGATGGCTCCAGGTCCAGTTGGTTAAAATCTCGCCCAGGCAATGTTGGCCGTCCACTGTTGGCAGTCCATTCTCCGCAGACAGACTCCGCAATCCTGCCAGCATACCGGCCTTATAATATTCCGACTTAACGAGTCGTCTGCGATTCTGCGGTCAGGTTTCCCCCACATGTTCCAGGATAAATCCACCCTCGAATCACGTCGCAAGCCAGGGAACGCCTCTCCCACTTTACCAGTAGGATGCAGTTAGGGGCGAGCGGGCCGTCCAGGCCCATTGTTTTCAGGTCGCGCAGGGTATCGACGCGGTAAAGGCTGTTCAGCGTGTGCTCTGACAACCGGTTTCGGGCAATTTTCGAGGATGGTCGCACCTACGGCTGGAGAGTCAGTGCCCTGGTTTTTCCCCTGCGGGCTTGAAAATAACACCCTGGCTGGTTCGACTGTTCATGATCACGCGTATGGGCGTGTCGAAACGCAGGTGGCGAACGCATCCGTCTTCATCCACAGATGGTTGCTCAGTCAGCCACTCCCAATCGACCGATCCCTCTCCTGCATCCGGATTCACCGTGAAGTAGCCGATCTGGAATGCGGTGAGATTCTGGAAGAAATGGCTGCCTTGCGAAGGCGTCACGCGAAAATCCCGGAATCCCGCTTCCACAATTACGCGCGCCCCGGAGATTTCATCCCACTCCACCGGAATTCCCAGCCACGGATCGTTTGACCCCCAGCGACCAACTCCAATCAATAGATATGGACGATTGTCAGCGCTCAGCAGACCATTAAAATGTGCTACCGCTTTAGCCACTTCCTGGCTGCGGCTGCGCTCGAAGCGCTGCGAATCAACGACGATTACGTCAAAAAGATTCTCGATGCGCCCGTTGCCCAGCACTTTGTTGCTCTGGCAGAGGAGTTGTCGCGGATCAGCATCGCCGACCGACAAATCCTGGTGATCGCGCGAAAGAGTCAGTGGACGGATCTGCAGGAACCCGAACTCCGCAGCTTCGCCTGTTTTCCGCGGCAGCCGAACCGCAAACTCGATTTCCACAGGAATGCCCAGAGCGCTTTCCCCCGCCTTAACCAGGGTCTCAAGAATCGTTGGGAGCGGAAATAGATTGTGCTTGAGCATGGGCGCGAAGCTCACGATTCGTACGCCGGGGCGGCTTACGCCGTCATACACTGCCTCGTTATCGTCCGAGTAGGTGGAACCGACAGGAGGCAACGTGCCGTCGGCCTCGGCCGCATCCAGGCCGAAACGCATCTCGTGCAGATGGCCGGCGCGTCCCTCGGGAACGCCGTTCAATGAGAGCGCCCAGAATTCCGTTTGCGAGTTCGCGAGAATATCTTCCACTGACGAGAATTGCACCAGATTCTGCGGATACCGCGGGCAGAACGTCAGACACTTTCCTCCGTCCACCACCGACCGCCCCAGACCAAGCGCCACCGCTGCGATTCCATCGGCAAACTTCATCGGCGGCACGGGATAGAAATTGTGCGAGCGCACCACACCAGAGAAATCCGGATAAAAGCGCCGGCCATGCCCCGCTCCCACAAGCTGTTGCACAATCACGGCCATCTTTTCTTCTTCCAGCCGATACGGAGTGGCGCGCACGTAAGCCTTGGCATGCCGGCTAAAGGTAGAGGCATAGACGCGTTTGATAGCGTCAATCAACTCCGCGAGGCGTAGTGCGGGATCGGGTTGCTGGTTGCCCAGCATGAACGTCTCATACACTCCCGTGAAAGGCTGGTACTGCGAGTCCTCGAGCAAGCTGGACGAGCGCACGGCGAGTGGATATGTGACTTGTTCGAGGAAGGCCTGCAGGTCTTCTTGCAACTTCTCGGGCAGCGGAGCGGCGAGAAATCTCTGAAGGATTTCATCGTCATCGTCGCATCCCAATGCGAAGTCCAACAGATTATTCTCGGCCATGAATTGGTCAAAAGCGTCTGTTGCGAGCACTAGAGCCGCCGGCACCGCGATGCGAATGTTAGGAAAGCGGCGCGTGATGCGATTCTTGCGCAAGAGATGACGCACGAAGGCGAGACCACGAGCCTTCCCTCCCAGCGATCCCGAACCAATGCGCAAGAATCCTGATTCGGAGGGTTTGAAGGTCTCGGCGTTGAAGTCGCCAATCAACAGTTCACTCTGTTCGCGCCGGTAGTCCTTAATCGATGCGATCACGTCACGGCGCAAATGCTCCGGACCGTCGAAGTCCGAGACCTTGCGCGGCCGCAGCTTGGCGGCCAAAGCAAACTCAGTTCGCGCCATCAGCCAGTGGGAAAAGTGATTGCTCTGGGCGTGGTACATCAGGCTCTCGGCGGGAACTGTCTCCAACTGCTCCTCGAGCTCGTTCAGATCTTTCGCACGGCCCACTTCCTGCAGATCGGGTAGACGAAATACGAAATCGCCAAAGCCAACTTGCTCGGTGAGAATTCGCCGCAAGTCCTTCAACAATGTCGGCGAGCGCTTTCGCAGAAACGAGTACCCAGCAGCCAGCGCCCGCGGACGGAACTCCGTGCGGCTGGTCTGCAGCACCACCGGCACATCCGGCACCAATGCCTTCATCATTCGAGCGAGCTCAAAGCCAGCCTCCGGACTGAGTTTGCCCTCCCATGGAAATTCAACATCCGATACCAAACCAATCAAATAATCGCGGTACTCCTGCACCAGCTGCGCCGCATCTTCAAAGTTCGAACTCAGCAGAATCTTCGGACGCGCCTGCATCCGCACCAGTTTGTGCGCAACATTGATCCCTTCCTGAATGACTCGTCGCGATTGTTTGATCAGCTCGGTGTAGATCACCGGCAGGAACGACGAGTAGTAACGAATGTTGTCTTCCACCACCAGCAACACCGGCACTCCCATGGCCCGTGTGTCGTGTAAAACGTTGCGCTTGTCTTCGATGTATTTAACGATGGCAATCAGGATGCGCGCATTTCCCTGCCATAGAAAAATTCGCTCGACATCGGTGACCGGATTTCGGCTGATAAAGTTCTTTACTTCGCGATAGTCGTAAGCGAGCACAACCACGGGAACATCGAGGCCACTGCGCTTCACTTCATGCGCCAACTGCGCCGCCGTCATATCGGCTACCGCCAGGTTGGTCACGATCAGATTGAAGCGCGGCTGGGAGCGCGCCATCTCCAGCGCCTCGGCACAACTCGAAACATGCGTAATGCCGGGAATCTGCCGCAGGTTCAGTTCGAGCGATTCGTCAATCAGAAGCTCGTTAAGCCGTCCGTCTTCGCGCAGGATGAAGGAGTCGTAAAGGCTGGAGACCAGCAGGATGTTCTGCACCTTGAAGGGCATCAGGTTGTCGAAGCCTTCCAGGCGCGCTTCGGCGTCGAGAAACGGCTCGGTCATGGAGCGGACGGCCATGTGGCAGTATCCTACGCGAAAAGTCGGACGGCAGAAGATAGGGTTGCCCCATCCTCGTCGCGTTTTTTGCGACAGGATGGGGACTTTGATTTAAAGATCTGAGAGCCGACCTTTTCTCTCTCGGATTAACACTCTGAAAGTCAAAATCCCCACCCTGTCCCTGCAAAAAGCGCAGGGACAAGAGTGGGGCACCCGTCATTCCGGCAGCCTGACCACTTACACCAGGCCCTGATCCAGCATTGCATCGGCGACTTTGAGGAAGCCTGCAATGTTGGCGCCGTTCACGAGGTTGCCGGGCGTGCCGTATTTCTCGGCCGTCTCGTAGCAGTTGCGATGGATGGAGATCATGATCTTGTGTAATCTGTCATCCACTTCCTCGCGCGTCCAGTTCAGCCGTGCGCTGTTCTGCGCCATTTCCAGACCCGACGTAGCCACGCCACCCGCATTCGCCGCCTTCGCCGGACCGTACAGGATCTTGGCATCCAGGAACAGCTTGGTTGCCTCCAGCGTGCTCGGCATGTTGGCGCCTTCCGCCACCACCTTGATGCCATTCTTCAGCAGGTTCGCCGCATCTTTCGCGGTGATTTCATTCTGCGTGGCGCTGGGGAACGCGCAATCCGCTTTGATGTTCCATAGCGGGTTGTGCTCCAGCTTTACGTCCGTCGGCATGAAGATCGCTTTCTTGTAGCGATCCGAATAATCGCGGATGCGGCCGCGCTTCACGTTCTTCAACTCCAGGATGTAGGCCAGCTTCTCGCGATCAATTCCATCCGGATCGTAGATCACGCCGTTCGAATCGGAGACGGTCAGCGGCTTCGCACCCAGGTCGAGCAGCTTCTCGATCGTGTACTGGCAGACGTTGCCGCTGCCCGAAACCAGGCAGAGCTTCCCTTCCAGCTTATCCTTGCGGCTCTTCAGCATTTCCTCCGCAAAATATACGCAGCCATAGCCGGTCGCCTCTGGACGAATTAAAGAGCCTCCCCATCCCAACCCTTTGCCCGTAAGCACGCCGGTGAACTCATTGCGCAGCCGCTTGTACTGGCCAAAT
>Ga0209656_10001910_pt1 | contig 13603 bp, 10 predicted proteins | sample BogFormECP12_OM2_FD_188239 | JGI IMG/M metagenome (GOLD analysis project Ga0209656, IMG submission 188239) | Bog forest soil microbial communities from Calvert Island, British Columbia, Canada - ECP12_OM2 (SPAdes) (version 2) | ecosystem: Environmental > Aquatic > Freshwater > Wetlands > Bog ... | reverse complement strand
TGACGCCATGGATCGTCGCAGCGTTCTCGGGGATCACGCTGCTCAAAGTGTACGTCACCCATCTGCTCTTTATCCATAACTGGTTCCACGACACGTTCGGCACGGTCAACGGCGTGCTATGGACGCTCGCGGTGGAGGTCCAGTTCTACGTCGTCTTCCCGCTGCTGTGCTGGTGCTTCCGGCGCTGGCCGCTGGCGACGTTCGCCGGCATGCTGGCGATCGCCAATGGCTATCGGCTGTTCTACTCGCCGTGCTGTATCGGCGACTACGTGGTGATGACGCAGATGCCCGCATTCCTCGACCTCTTCGGAAGCGGGATGCTCGCCGCATGGCTCTTCGTGTGGCTGCGCGCGCGTACGCCCGATCCTGCGCGCTGGCAACATCTGTGGACCGTGCTCGCGATCGCCGGCTTCGCGCTCTACGGCTGGCTGCTCTACGGCCTGTTCCTGATCCGCATCGAGCCCAATTGGCAATACGTGTGGGGCAACAGCCATCTCACGCTCCTCGGGCTGACCTTCGTGCTGCTGACCGTCGGGTCGTGCTTAGCGGCGGGGTGGTGGCGAGCGGTGCTCGCCAACCGCTTGCTGGTGTTCCTGTCGGTCATCTCCTACAATCTGTATCTGTGGCATCAACTCATCGCGACGTATCTGGCGCGTCACTCGTTCCCGCTGCCGCGTACGCAGGATTTCCAGGACGATCGCCTCTGGCAGTGGACGTATCTCGTGATCACGGTCGTCATCTCGGTCGCCGTAGCGTCGGTCATCACGTACCTCTTCGAACGCCCCTTGCTCAAGAACGGCTTTCGCCCTATCACCGAGCTGTTCTCGAGGCGCGCGCCGATCGCAAGCGCCCCGACGAACGGCCGAAGCACGCAGACGTGAGCCGCTTTCCGCTGGACCACATCGATCATCGTGTCCGCAGCCTCGCAGCGGTGCGGCCGTTCTATGACGTGCTCATGCCGGCGCTAGGCTACACGCAGACAGAAGATTGCGGCTGCTCGTTCGAATACTACTGTCCGGATCGGGCGAGCCAGTTCTTCGTCTTGGACGAGATCGCGCATCATCAGCCGAGCGAGACGCGCATCGCGTTCGCGGCGGCGACGCGCGCGGATGTCGACCGTATCGGCGGCTTGCTCCACTCGGCGGGCGCGCGCGCGATCGAGGGCCCAGAGGACTGCCCGGACTACATCCAACCCTATTACGCGGTGTTCTTCGAAGACCCAGAGGGCAACAAGCTCGAGGTCTGCTGCCGGCGCTAAAGAAGGGTTGCCGGCTCGCGCGGGAGGAGCATCGGCGGTCTTCTGGTGTCACGGCGCGCGGGGGTGCCACGTCGACCGATGAGATTCGTCCTCTTCGCGCTGGCGTGGATTGCGGCCGGGTCGATCCAGCCGGTGCCCGCAGACGCGGCGGCGACGCCGAGCCCATCGCCGGCGCCCACGTCGCAGCCGGGCCTGCGTCTGAGCGGCGACGGGTTCGTCTCGTTCATCGATCAGGCGCAGAATGGACCGGGTCTCACGCCGCCCGAGGGGCCGGGCTTTGCCGCCGGCGCGCCGCTTTCGCCGATGACTCCGTACGACGTCTTCTCGAGCGCGCCGAACACGCCGGGCGTGGCGGGTATCGCGCAATTCGAACTGCGTGGCGATTACTCGACATCGAAGTTCCTCGCATCGGCGACGCTCGGCGCCGGATACGCGACCGGCAGCGTTCAAAACGCGGCGTATTGGACCGAGAATCTGATGCCAACGCTCAATCCGCATCTCGGATCGCAGGCGCTGCCGTATCAGATCGCGTTTCCCACCCACGCCGGCTTCGACGACGGCAGCGCCGCGCGCATCTCGTTGTTGTCCGGCTCCATCGGCACGGCGGACGGCGCGCTGAACCTGCGCGCGGGCTGGTTCGACCTCGTGCAGAACGACAAGTTCGTGTTCGTGCAGCCGCCGCTGACGAACGTCACGCCGAACATCGGACTGCAGCCCGCCGAATCGCTCGGCAACGGCCCGGCCGCGTTGGATTCGTGGCCTTCGGCTCCGGCCGGCCTACCGCTTGACGGTCTCGATCTGGTCGCGCGCCGCGGCGTCGCGACGCTCGAGCTGACCGACGCGTCGCTGCCGGCGTTGCCGGGCACTGCCGCGCGACTCGTGCTCGGCTCGCTCGTGCTCGATCACGGCGAAGGGACGCGCTGGTCGGCTGATCTGCTTCACGCGAGCACGGGCGGCGTGATGCTCTCCACTACGACGATGTACGGCGCGGGCGCCGTCGCGAACCCGGGCCCGCAAGGACCGTTGCCGCAAAGCCAGCTCGGCGGCCAGCAGCAGACTATTGCGGGAGTGCGCGGCGCATTTCATGCGGCGCACGGACTCGACGCGACGATCGCGATCGGCCGTGCCTGGTACGATGCGCAACAGGTCCTCGAGCCCGGCACGCAAGCGCCAGGCGGTTATTATCATATCGGCCTTGACCACCCCTTCGGACGCGCATCGGTCGGCGTGGACGCGTATCGTTTCGAAGGGCGTTACGCGAGCGCGATCTTGCCGTACGGCGCGCCCGAGAACGTGTGGAGCGTCGCCTGGTCGTGGCCGGGCGTGTGGCTCAAGTCCAACTATCAGCTCAACGACAACACCACGATCGGCTCGAACCGCCAGGGTTTCCGGATGCGCTACTCGCTCGACAGGGGTCCCGTCGAGATCCACGCGGCGTACGCGCGCTTCCAGCAGATCACGCCGGCGGTGTACAGCACCATCAACCAGGTGGGCTTTGTCGAGGGATTCTTCTTGCCCCAGTATGACAACTCAGGAACGCTGGGCGAAGGCCATCAGTACGCGCTATGGACGGCGTGGCATCCGGCCTTCGGGGACCTGACGCTCGACTACGTCGCCGACACCCAGCACCGCGACTTCACGCCGGCCAATCCTCAAGACGCGGTCTCGTATCAGGCGCCGCAAGTGGTGTTCACGTACGCGCATCCGTTCGGCAAAGGCGCGGTCGCGGATATCGGCTATGGCAGTTTTGCCATGCGCGGTTCGTGGGCGTTCGGCGCGTTCACCAACGTCGACTATCGCCAAGACATCGAGTTCATCGGCGCGCAGATCGCGCAGTCATCGCATGCCGCGCTGCTCGTCCAATTGCGGTATGCGAACTTCACCGGGCTGCCTTCCCAAGCGGGCGGCCCGCCGCCGGATTTCAACGGTTCAGTGCTCGTGATCGAGCAGCGTTACCACTTCTAAGCGCGGGACCAGGGCAAGAGGAGCTCCGGGACGCCGCATGTCCCGGTCCAAAGCGGCGCCGACGGTGACGGCTGCAACTCTCCTACTGCCCAGCGAGTAGAGCGGCACGGTCCCCTTACCCCCGGCAGTGCATCCGCACGACGCAAAGGAAGCCTACGTTCATGGCCAACGCGCAGCGAGTCTTAGGACCGCTCTTGCTCATCCTTTTGATCGTGGGCGTCGTGTTCGCGACCTATGTGTCGATCACGCGACAGCGTCAAGAGCATGCCGCGCAGGTCGCCGCCGGTGCGGTGGTCACGGTGACCGGTCTCATCGGTTCGGAGAAGGAAGGGTACCTCACCGACCCGCGCGTGCTCGACGTGCTGCGGCGCAACGGCATCGATCTCAAGGTCGAAACGGTCGGCTCGCGCGAGATGGCGTCGCGCGCCGATCCGAAGGTCTACGATTTCGCGTTCCCGGCCGGCGTGCCCGGCGCGACCAAGATCATGCAGGCCACCGGCATCAAGAAGTCGGTCAGCCCGTTCTTCACGCCGATGGCGATCGCGTCGTGGAAGCCCATCGCCGACGTGCTGCTCGCGAACGGCATCGTCAGCAAGCGCAACAACTACTATTATATCGTCGACATGAAGCGCTTGCTCGACGCGATCGTCGCGGACAAACGGTGGAGCGAACTGCCGCACAATCCGGACTACGCCATCAATAAGTCGATCCTGATCTCCTCGACCGACGTGCGCAAGTCCAACTCGGCAGCCATGTATCTCGCGCTGGCCAGCTACATCTTCAACAACGATGAGATCGTCGACAACCAGAACCAAGTCGATGCGGTGCTGCCCAAGGCCGCCAACCTGTTCTTGCGCCAGGGCTATCAAGAGGGCAGTTCGGCGGGACCGTTCGAGGACTACTTGGCGATGGGCATGGGCAAGGCACCGCTGGTGATGATCTACGAGGCGCAGTTCATCGAGTACCAATCCACGCATAAAGGCAACCGCAACGGCGACATGGTGCTGATGTACCCGCAGCCTACGGTCTTCACCAAGCACATCTTCATCCCGTTCAACGCCAAAGGTGAGAAGCTCGGCGACCTGCTCGTCAACGACCCCGAGCTGCAGCGGCTGGCGGTCGAACACGGGCTGCGCACGTCGAATGCCGACGACGCGCGCGCCTTCTGGAAGAAGAACGACATCCACGTGCCCGACACGCTCATCAACGTGATCGACCCGCCGAGCTACGACATCCTTGAAAGCATGATCAAAGGCATCGAACAGAAATTCAACTCGTGAGAGGACGCATGTCATGAACCAGGATCCGACCACACCGACCACCACGGCGACGCCGGCCGACGCGAGCGCGGCGACCGCGCTCGTCGCCCCGGCTCCCATCACGCCCGTACCGCCCGATCAGGCGGCGCAGATGGTGCCCGTGACGCCCGAGGCGGCGACGAAGCTCGACTCGCAAGTCGCCGACTTCGTCCAACAGGTCATCACGCTCGACATCAACGGCCCGGACTTCAAGAACCGCGTCGACGCGATCAGCTCGATGGGCGACGCCGAGGTCGCCGCCTCGGCGCAGATCTCGAACCGCCTGTTGCAGCGGCCGGTCAACACGATGAGCCATGGCGCGTTCACCCAGAGCTCGGAGATCTCCAAAGGGCTTGTCGACCTGCGCAATACGGTCGAGGATCTCGATCCCTCCAAGCAAGGCGACCTGTTCTCGCCGCGCAAGCTGCTTGGCATCATCCCGTTCGGCAGCAAGATCGAGGCGTACTTCGAGAGCTACCAATCGGCGCAGACGCACCTCAACGCGATCATCAACACGCTCTACCACAGCAAGGACCAGCTGCAGCAGGACGACGCCGCGATCGATCAAGAGAAGGCGACGATGTGGGCGCTCATGCAGAAGATCGAGCAGTACATCTACCTCGCCAAGAAGCTCGACGCCGCGCTGACCGCCAAGATCGCCGGCATCGAAGCGAGCGACCCGCAGCGCGCCAAGGTGCTCAAGGAAGAAGTGCTCTTCTACACCCGCCAAAAAGAGACCGACCTGCTCACCCAGATGGCGGTCAACATGCAGGGCTACATGGCGCTCGACCTGGTCAAACGCAACAACGTCGAGCTCATCAAGGGGGTCGATCGCGCGACCACGACCACCGTGTCGGCGCTGCGCACGGCGGTCATCGTCGCTCAGGCGCTAGGCAACCAGAAACTGGTGCTCGACCAGATCACCGCGCTCAACACGACGACCGGCAACATGATCGAGTCCACCTCGCAGCTGTTGAAGCAGCAGAGCGGACAGATCTACGAGCAGGCGTCGAGCGCGACGGTTAGCGTCGCGCAGCTGCAGAGCGCGTTCGACAATATCTATCAGACGCTCGACATGATCTCCGATTACAAGATCAAGGCGCTCGACAGCATGCAGCAGACGGTCGACTCGCTGTCGACCGAGGTGGCCAAGGCCAAGACGTACCTGGACAAGACGCGCGCTGGACAGGTGGCCGAGTCGATGGCGACGCTTGACACCTCGACGGACACGAGCGGCGTCGTCAAACTGCTCCCTTCATAGGCGGATGCGCAGAGGTATGGCGGACGTGAAACCATCGATCTTCGGCGCGCGGGCCGCGGCGTTCATCGCCGCGTTGAGCGCGGGCGTGAGCATCCTGTTCTCGGGCTGCAGCTCGGGCGGCAACACCACCTCGTCCGGTCCGGTCGATGCGGGTTCGCCCAACACCTTGGTCGTGATCGCCGGCTCCGAGCTCAAGGACCTCGAGCCGTACCTCGGCCAGATCAGGGACGCGACCGGCGTGACGTTGTCGTTGCAGTACAGCGGCACGATGGCCGGCATCGACCGCATCAACGAAGGGGAGAAATTCGACGCGGCTTGGTTCTCGCAGGCCAAGTACCTGGTGATGAGCGATACCGCGCATCGCATCAAGGCGCAAGAGAAGATCATGCTGTCGCCGGTCATCATCGGCGTCAAGCAAAGCAAGGCCAAGGAGTTGGGCTGGCTTGGCAATCCCAACGTCACGTGGAAGGACGTCGCCGACAAGGCGGGCGCAGGCCAGTTCAACTACGCGATGACCAACCCGGCCAGTTCGAACAGCGGCTTCTCGGCGGTGATCGGCGTCGCATCCGCGCTTTCGGGCACCTCCGACGTGCTCAAAGTCAGCGACGTCGATATGGCGAAGCTCAACAATTTCTTCAAAGGCCAAAAGCTCACGTCGGGAAGCTCGGGCTGGCTCATCGACGCGTACACGCGCGATCAAGACCACCTTGACGGCATAGTGAACTACGAGGCGAACCTGATCTCGCTCAACCGCAGCGGACAGCTCAAGGAGCCGCTCGCGCTCATCTATCCCAAAGAGGGCATCATCACCGCCGACTATCCGCTCGTCCTTCTCAATGAGGACAAGCGCCCGGCGTACGACAAGGTCATCGCCTTTCTCAAGAGCGCGCAGTTCCAAAAGACGATCATGGACAACACGTTCCGCCGCCCGGTCAACCCCGACGTGCCGCTTTCAAGCGTGTTCCCGAAGTCGCTGATCGTCGAGCTGCCCTTCCCCAACAACCTGGCGACGGTCAACGCGATCCTGTTGCGCTACCTCAACGTCAACCGCGTGCCGGCGCACTCGTTCTTCGTCCTCGACGTGAGCGGTTCGATGCAAGGCGAGCGCATCGCCGGCCTGCGCCGCGCGCTCTACACGTTGGCGGGCCAGGATCCTTCGCTGACCGGACAGTTCGCGCGCTTCCAGAACCGCGAGAAGATCACGCTGATCACGTTCAACGGGAACGTCGCACCGCCGGTGACGTTCGAGATGAGCAGCGATAACGACACGAAGACGCTCGACGCCGTCAAGCAGTTCGCCGACAGCATGCACGCGGGCGGCTCGACCGCGATCTTCGACGCGATCGAGCGCGCCGAGGCGCTCGCACAGGCCTCGCGCGGCACGGAGGGACAGCGCTACTACTCGATCGTGCTGATGACCGACGGCGAGAACAACACGGGCGACGACTTCGACGCGTTCAAGGTCAAGTACGAATCGCTTCCGCCCGACGAACAAGCGATCAAGGTGTTCCCCATCCTGTTCGGCGAGGGGTCGAGCGAGCAGTTGAACGAGCTCGCCGCGCTGACCGGCGGGCGCGTGTTCGACGGCACGAGCGCGCCGCTGAGCGTGGTGTTCAAGGAAATACGCGGCTACCAATAGGCATGGAACGGTTCATGCTGTTCTTGTACGGCAACAAGAACATCGTCGGCTCGCTCGCGGCGCTGGGAGCGCTCGGCCTGTTCTTCGGCGGCGTCATCCACGCGTTCTGGCTGCCCATCGTGCTCGGCTCATACGGCATCGGCTATTTGGCGACGCCTTCGAGCAAGGAGCTCGAGACGAGCATCAGCGCGCAGATGAGTTCCGAGCAGATCAAGGCCGCGCTCGACGCGCTCGCGCAATCCATCAAGGGGCGCGTGCCGGCCGAGGTCGCGACGCTCGTGGACAGCATCTCGCAATCGATCATCGCGATCTTGCCGACGTTGTCAAAAGATGACACGACCGACCAGAACACCTTCATGATCCGTCAGACGGCGCTCGAGTATCTGCCCGAAACGCTCAACAACTACTTGAAGCTGCCGCCCGCGTTCCGCAGCCTCTATCCGGTGCAGGACGGCAAGACGGCCACCGCACTGCTGGTCGAGCAGCTCACGCTGCTCGACACCAAGCTCAAAGAGAGCGTCGCCAATTATCTGAGCAACGACACGCAGGCGCTGGTGGCGAACGGGCGCTTCCTCGCCGACAAGTTCAAGACGCAGAACTTCCTGACGCCCGTGTAGTCCGCGCCGCGGTCACCCGATCACTCGTACACCGTGACGACGTCGCCGCTGCCGGGCTGGACGTACATATTGCCGATGCCCGTCGCCCTGGCGACTTGCCAGCCGACGACCGGCTGCCGGCTCGGATAGACGACGCGCTGCTCACCGGTCGGGCCGCCCACGATGCGCAGGCGCACGAACCCGAGATGTTCGAGATGCAGCGCGAGATGCTTCGAGCCGTGAAGCTCGATACGCACGGACCCAGGAGCCGGAAAGGGCGGGAGTCCGGTGCTCGACGAGTGCGATCCGAATTCCGCCAGGCGCGCCTGCACCTGCGCCGGATCGAGCACGACGTATTCCGCTTCGTCGATGATGCCCGCGTGATTGATGCCGGGCACGTCGGCGCGCGCGAGGATCATCGAGTCGGCGACCGATCCGATGGGGACTTGGAAGACCGGCGCGCCGGCCATGGCGATCCCGACGCGGACCAGTCGGTCGTGCGGCAGATTGGTGGCGACGTCGTGATTCATATGTGAGACGAATGCCGGCAGCAGCGTCGAGGCGTGCGCGGGATCGAGCAGCTTGTTGCGAAGCAGGCCGAGCACCTCGACCTCGGCCTGCATGCGTTGATAGTCGTTGATGCGATACGAGTTGCCGGCCTGGTTTTGGCGCACGCGGATAAACGCCAACGCTTGCGCGCCGTTCATGTGCTGCACGCCAGGTTTGAAATCCGCATGGCTGAATTGCGGATCGTAGATGCGCTCCTTCACGTTCACCGTCAAGCCGCCGACGTAATCCACAGCCTCCTTGAAACCGGCGAAATTCGCGACGATGTAGCCGTCGATCGGCAGCCCCGTCAGCGCGCTGACCGCCTGCGTGAGATATTGCGGTCCGCGCGGCGGCGTCTCTTGATCGCCCATGAAGAACAGCGTCTTGATCTTCGGCACTGAATTGTGCCAGCGCGGCTGCGCGATGAGGGCATCGCGCGGGATGGTGATGGCGTAGATCGCGTGTGCGCGCGGATCGACGCGCGCGAGCAGGATGACGTCCGCCTGTCCGGCCGCCGAGCCCAGGCCGAGCGGATCACTCGCTTTGAGATCGCGTCCGTTGTTGGCGATCAACAAGACGTTCATGGGCTTGTCGCCCATGGTCAGTCTGGCGGCGACGCCGCCGGCCCAATGCCTGCTCGATCGCCACAAAAAGGCGGTGGTGATGAGCGCGATGAGCACGATGACGACGGCGGCGATGATGATCAGCGTCGTCCGGCGTCCCAGCGGTCTGCGGGCAAGCACGAAAGATCGGTACTCCATCCGAAAGCGCAGGCGCGCGTGCGGCCGGTGATCGCACCGCGGCGGCAAAGCAAGATCGGTCCGGTGACTTGGTCAGTAGGAGGGAGATGGTGGCGCGCGTTCGCCGATGCCGCTGTGCAGCGGACTCGAGGAGGGCAGCCATCCACCGAGCATGCGCGGGAGCATCCTGGCGCCGACGCCGGCCGCGGATAGGATCGTTTGGAGCAGATACGCGATGCGTGCGGCCCTATGCGCGAATCCGTGCAGCGCTCGCGTGAGCACATATGCGGTCGCGACGCAGAACAGCGCGTGGAGGAAAAGACTTACGGCCAACGGGCCGCCCAGCCAGAGCGATCCGCCGAGGAGATGACCGCGCACGGCGATCTGCTCGATGCTCTCCATCGAGAACAGGACGAGCATCTGGATTCCGAACACCGCGGGGATGAAGCGCGCGATGGTGCACGGGTGTAGCACGTGGCCGGACAGGCGCAGCCACGCCGCAAGGCGCTTGGCGTTGCCGGCGGCGGCGAGCTGCCAGATGCGCCCGAGGATGACGAGCGCGGCAAGCGCGATCCCGAGGACGATGGTCGGGATCACGTCGAGATTGCTGCGATCGGTGAAATCGCCGCGCCCGAACCAGCCGGCGTTGGACGCGAACTCGATGCCTGGATTGGCGAGGCCGGCGGCGATGATCGCCACCACCCCGCAGAACCACACGCGATACGTCAGCCTAGACATGTGTCAACCCCAGAGTTAGGCCGGATATCGGCGCTTGACCTCTGCGGCTATTCTCAGCGGCGCAAAGATTCAAGGACCCTTTGCGGCGACGACCAAGCCTCGCGCATGGCGATGGAGCTCACCGGTACCACCGTGGCCGTGACCGGCTCGAACGCTGGCATCGGACTGCACACCGCGCTGGGTCTGGCGCGGCTCGGCGCGCGCGTGATCATGGTCTGCCGCAACCGCGAGCGCGGCGAATCGGCGCAAGCGTGGATCGAACGTCAAGAGCCCGGCGCGAAGACGGCGCTGGTCATCACGGATCTGTCCGACATGCAGCAGGTGCGAGCGCTCGCGGGCGAGTTGGCACGCGTCGCTCCCGATCTGCGCGTGCTCGTCAACAATGCGGGCCTCATCACGAGCCGAAGGACGATGACCGGCGAGGGCTTCGAGCTGACCTTCGCCGTCAATCACCTCGCGCCGTTTCTGCTGAGCACCTCGCTGCTCGATCTCCTCAAGTCGAACGCTCCCGCGCGCATCGTCAACGTCAACTCTGACGCACATCTTTCCGCGCGGCTTGATTTCGGCGATCTCAACGGCGAGCGCCACAGCTTTCCGCCCAACGCATATGGGCAGTCCAAGCTCGCGAACATGTTGTTCACCGTCGAGCTGGCCCGACGCGTCGATCCGCAAGTCGTTACCGTGAATGCATTGCATCCGGGCTTGGTCGCCACCGATTTCGGCGAGGTCGGCGGCTTGGTGCAATTCGGTTGGACGTTCATGAAGCCGTTTGGGATCACGCCGGAACGCGGCGCGCTGACGCCGATCTATTGCGCGTCGTCGCCGCAGCTCGCCGGCGTGACCGGTGGCTTCTTCGTCGAGTGCGCACCGGCGCGCCCGAACCCGCTGGTCGAAGACGAGCAGCTCCGCCTGCGCCTCTGGAAAACCACCGAATCCATGCTGGTTTAGCGGGGCCGGGTCCCGGGTATATTTTTCAGCGACCTCCGGAGGTCGCCAATATGGATACAGTCGTGATCATCGTGCTGCTCGTGCTCATCCTGCTCGCCGTCACCGGCCATTTGAAACTCTAACCGCCGTCCGCGTCTCTATCGCCGCTCCGTCGGTCTGGATGGAGATGCCGCCGTCCGTATCGGTGCGGTAGAGCGCCGCACCGGCCGCGCGAAGCGCGTCCAGCGTCCGCCGGCTCGGGTGACCGAACACATTGTGTCTGCCGCATGAGATGACTGCAATCGTGGGGTGCACTGCGGCCAAAAACGCCGGCGTCGACGAATATGCGCTGCCGTGATGGCCGACCTTGAGGATGTCCGCGCGTAAGTCGGCTGGTCCATGCGACAACAGGCGCGCTTCGGCTTCCGACTGGGCATCGCCCGTGAGCAAGATGGCCGTGCGGCCGAACTCGACGCGCAGCACCACCGAATTGTTATTGATGTCCGACGACGTGCCCGTGATGAGCGGCAGCTCGGGCGCCAGGATTCGCACATGGGTCTGCGGACCGAGATCGAACGATTCGCCGCGGATCGCTCTGTGCCAGGGGATCGCGCGCCGGCGCACGACATCGAGTGCGCGCTGATACGCCGGCCCTTCGTAGAGCTGCGCGGAATCCCAGATCGATGCGACGTGCTCGCGTGCGAGGATCACCGGCAACCCGCCTGCATGGTCGCCGTGCGGATGTGTCAAGACCACGGCGTCCAGATGCAGCACCCAGTGGCGCAGTAAGAACGGCAGCACGGTCCGGGTCGCGATCCGATCGCCGATCGGCTGCGCGATAACGCCGCCGCCGGCGCGCTCGAGCTTGCCGCCGCCGTCCACGAGCATCGCATGCATGCCCGGTGCGCGCACTAGAAGACAGTCCGCTTGGCCGACGTCGATCGCGTCGAGATGAAGCCTGCGGTCGAATGCGGCTGCGATGCCGGGCGCGCAGTAGATGAGCGCCAACAACAGCGCGACTGCCGCGCCGCACACCGCAAGCCGACGCGGTCTGATTTGCGCGTGCACCGCCCATGCAAAGGCGCCGAGGGCGACCCAGTAGCACGCCAAGAATGCATGGCTCGGTGGGGGCAGATCGATGTGGGCTCCCGGCAGCGATGCGAAGCGCTCGACCGCCCCGATGATGAACAGCAGACACCACCAGGTCAGGTTCGAGAGCGGCCAGGCAAGAGCAGGCATCGCGAGGGCGGCGGCGGCGTAGAGCGTGCCGGTCGCCATCACGATGCCTACCATCGGCACGACGACGAGATTGGCGGCCACTGCGTAGGGCGTGAACGCGTTGAAATACAGCGCTTGGAGAGGCGCAAGCGCGATCTGCACCGATAATCCGGTCCTGACGAGCTCTGCCAGCCAGCGCGGACCCCATGCCCCTTCGCGGATGCCGAGCGTCGCCAGCGTGGGGCTCAAGAGCGCGATGCCGGCGACACACGCAAACGACATCGAGAACGAAGGCGAAAGCAGCGCAAGCGGATGCGGCAGCGTCACCGCAAAAGCCGCCGCTGACAAGACCGCCGACGCGGTGCGCGCTCTGCCGCTCTCGAATGCGATGATGCCGGCCGTCAGCATCGTCGCGGCGCGCAAGGTCGGGATGTGCAAACCGGCGAGTGCGGCGTAGGCCCACGCGGCGGCGACGACGAGCCCGGCGCGCGCCGTGCGGGGCAGCGGCGTCTGGCCGAGCAAACCCGCCACCAACGCAGCCATGATGCCGAGGTGCAATCCGGCCGTCGTCAGCACGTGGACCGTGCCCGTGTCGGCGAATTCTTGTCGCAACGCGGCGGGCAGATTGCCCCGATCGCCCCACAGCACGCCCTCGAGCACCGTTGCGGGCAACGCCGGCAGACGAGACTCGATCGCCCCCGCGAAGCGGCTGCGAGCCTGAGCCCACCATGCATTCCAACCCGCGCCCGGCCCGACCATGCGCACGTCGCCGGAGCGGTGCACGGTCAAGATAAGAGAGACCCCTTGGTCCGCGAGCTGATCGCGTTCGGCGGGCTCGCCGTCGTTGCGGGGACCTGCCGGCAGATCAATGCGAGCGCGTACGCGTGCCTGCTCTCCCGCGAGCGGAGTCGTGACACCGGCGGGGAGTTCGAGGATGGCGACCCTGCCGGCCAAAGACGCGTCTGCAGGCGTTTCGCCTCCGTCGAGGATCGACGCACGGGCGGACCAGCCATTGGCCGACGGCCGCGCGCGCTCGAGGAACTCGACCCCCACGACGACATGCCGTCCGTCGAACGCGCCGAGGCTGGAACGTTCGCGAACCGACTCCGCAAGACGAGCCGCGGCCACGCCAAGGGTGAAGCATACAAGCGCAGCTAGCGCGGCAGACCTTAGACTCTTGCCGGCTCCGATGAAGAATGGCGGGGCCGCGGCCAGCACTGCCAAGCCAGCGATGATGAATCCCGCCGGCTGATGCCAAGCGAACGCTACGATGCCCGCTGCGTATGCCCCAAAGGCGATGGCCAACAGGTGGCCGCGCGCGAGATCATCGAGCTGCTCCGGCATCGAGACCTTCAGTCACGCGATTCCGGTCTGCGGTCAAGGAGCCGCCCGCCCGAGTGCGAGGGAAACATAT
>Ga0209656_10001909_pt1 | contig 13603 bp, 12 predicted proteins | sample BogFormECP12_OM2_FD_188239 | JGI IMG/M metagenome (GOLD analysis project Ga0209656, IMG submission 188239) | Bog forest soil microbial communities from Calvert Island, British Columbia, Canada - ECP12_OM2 (SPAdes) (version 2) | ecosystem: Environmental > Aquatic > Freshwater > Wetlands > Bog ... | reverse complement strand
CGCCGGTGATATCACTCAGCTCCTTAGCTAATTTGGCGTCGTCCACGACGAATTCGTCTGGATGCTGCCGGGCATAGCTGATCGAGTTTCTCCGGGTGAGAAAATCGAACCGCTTTTGAGCGTGCTCGGCAAGAACATCGCGCTGATTCTGTATATCCAAGAAATTGAACCGGTCATTTGGCAGTTGGAGGGCGTTGTAGTCCGCCAGCGAGACCGCGTAGTCAATAGCAAGATCACCGGCAACGGTGGGTGGGAAGTTGTGCGCCTTTTGCAGTATCTCGGCCATCGTTTGATCGGTGTGATCAATGGCGCCGGCCTGGAACACATGGACGTGCACCTCAACGTGGGCAGAGGTAGTCGCCTTGGTATTGTCCACGTCTACATCAACATGTGCAGCCGCCAATACATCGTCGAAGCCGGCTTCGACCACAGTGGCGATCCGCTCGCGAACAGTCTGGTCAGTCGAAACGATTTCCCACGTCGCAAAATACTCTCCTCCTTTCTGGACGCCATCAATAAAGACATCTCCGAACCTTTGCCGGAAACGTAACGATTCTGGAGCGCCAACGTTCTTTAGCAGATCATTGGCCTCAGGGGTCAGCACCGGATTAATGAAATTCTCGAAGGCATCCTGGACGCTCACGCGAACCATCACGTGCGTCGCAAACTCCGACATATTGCATTCTTTTGCGTACTGCACTTTTACGTCGCCGCCGACGCCAAAATAGCTTCCGCCCGCGTCCACGTTGACGCCGATGGTCTCGTGCAGTGTCTTCTGATCGTCGATCCTGAGGAAACTGGAGAGGACCGTCTGACCGTGACCGCCCGTTGGAGCAGAGATGGCGCCCTGGACCGCAGGGTTGTAGAGGGCGCCGCCATTCAGCAGGTCATAGCCGAAGCCGACCTGCATACCATTTTGAAAAGGAACCATACGAGGAGCCATAATGTTTCTCCTTTTTCCAGCGTGTCATTGTGCGGGCGCGGAAAACTGTAACGACCAATTGACGTGGACAGCCAAAATGCGCGAATGTCAAGTTAATATAAGTAGCCCGCCATTCGATCACTTCTGTAAGAAGTGTTTTTTCGACCCGTGAGATGGCTGGTCGCGCGGGTTCATCCGCTGATTGACGTTTAAATTTTTCGACTTCCTCAGGAGAAGCCCCTTTCTGAGGACCGAGTAATGAGCCCATTGTCTTACCCCTTTAAAAAAATTGTTATCCACCGATTCGTGTACGCTAAGGGGGCTCTTCATGGAGCGCCGGCGGACGAGCTTCCGATCGAGGATATACTAGGGGTCAGCGGCCCATGGAAACACGCCATGGCCGCCCGCGGCCAAAAGGCTGCACAGTTGGCCTGGCGCCGCGGGACGCCAGAGCGTTCCGACTTCACAGAAAATTCTTCAGCAACTCTGAATGTAAGCTGCGCAATAGCTTGTCTTCTGACGCGCTGGCAGCGCTTAAAGCACCGATCTTAGGGTAGGTGGTGACGAACATTCGACCCGTCCCGCTCATATCCATACCGGATACGCGATAGAAGAGAATGAAACCGGCGACGTGCTCCGGGACGGGCCTCCTTAGAGTCTTCACGTGTTGGTCGATGAAAGACTCCCGCTGATGAACAGCTGCTCCAAACTGGCTTTCGTGTTTCACTGCGACTACATCTGGAGACAGCAAATAGTCGCCGTAACGGGTCGGTAGATAGCGTGGAACACCGGAAGCGTCTAAGTGGACGATTTTAGAAACGTTCAGGCCAACGAAGCCCAAGCAAGCGTTTGGGTCGGGTCGATTCTTCATAGCGTTGCGCGACAGTTTCGTTGCTAATATTTGAGAATTTTCGGTTCCAAATTGTCGCCATACTTCGATCAAGGCATTCGCTTCGAAGTTAATTTCTATAAATTCGGCGGGCGGAATCTGCTTAAGGATCTGATCCGGACGATTTTCTAACAACAGTCGGAAAGCATGGCTAAGTTTTGCTCGGTACATCTGAAATCTACTGGCGGGACCGGGAGCAGCCATACTCTCGAGCCAATCCATTGCACGATCGAATTCTGCGAGTATCTGCGCTCGCGACGGCTTGTGAATGTGTGGTCTACAGCTCTGATTCACGAAATGGACCTATTTGAATTCTCTTCCTAACTAATGAACTTGTTTAATATCTTCTCCAACTAGAACTGCTCAAACCGAAATCTTGTCAGTCTCATCAACGTCGTGCGAGGGGATTCGTGAGCGTCAATCTTCTGAGCCATCTCAAGCGTTCCGTTGCCTTCAAGATAAACCGTAATCCCGGTGGCCCGGGCGAAGGTTTGAAAGAAGCGCGCGCTGACTTGCTCTAATCTAGGGACAGTCGCGCTGGCGAAAAGGCGAAGGTGTCAGATGCCAAATTAAATGCGACTGGCCGTGATTTTTGCCAAATTTGGTGCGACTGAACGTTCCACATTATTTGCGACTACAAGTCGAGGATGCTGAAACGGCCAGTTTGGGATAGTGCGTGAGTCGGTTACGATCGGCCAGTGGGAAGAGCTATTTACGCCATCGACGCCTTTCCTGCGAACCGCTCATCGACGTTTATCTGGCGCGGCTTCCCAAGGGCGAAACGAATTCCCTAAGCGCGAGATCGCGTTCTTCTGAAACGAAATTTGTCGCGAAGATCGGCGTTGGCCTCCTGCCGTTCATCTCTACTGCTTCAGTTTGGCAGAAGGGCCGGCCAGTAGCCACCGATTGCGCCGCTTACCGCCGCCAGCTAACGATTGATACCAAGTCGTGTCGCACGGAAAAACGTTCGAGTCTCCGCTTCCCAACTTCCCGCGCGATGATCGCCTCGAACCCCGTGCAATCGACAACAACAAAGCGCTTCCGCCAACGAATGATTCTGCCAGGGGCGAATTCGACCGACAGTTTGTTGCTGATGTTTCGCCTACTCAAGAAGTAAAACTCTGATATCACGGGACTTCTTCTCAGTCGCAAATAATTTGGGAGATTCAGTCGCATTTAATTTGGAATCTGACAGATTCGGGTGAGATCTATTGGAAGGATTTGCAGACGTATTTCTCGCTTCCCGAGAACCGAGAACGCTGCACGGTGCGTTTCTCGAAGAAAGCCGACCGGTTTGATGTCTCCTGCCGCTCCGCGTTACTGACGGTCGCGAAGCCGGAAGGTGGGCTTGCTCTGGGAGCTCTACCAAAGCGAGAAATTTTGGGTATTAATCTCCTTTCTTTAGGCGGCTATCCTGGCGAAATCCTCGCGACGTCGACCAAGGCTAAGGCTTGGGACAACTTCTTTGCCGCGCTTAAGGAGATGAGAAAGCCGTGGCTACGGGAGTTCATCTGGGAAGGAGGAACTCTCTTTTCGTTTTTTAATCCAGAGGCAGAGGGGATCGACGACCTCTGCGACGGCGATTCCAAATGCTTTCCGACTAATTCTTGGGCTGAGTCCAGCGACCTGCTTTTCCAACGGCATTTCGCCGAGTTGCTCGGGAGAGCATTCGAGAATCGCTGCTTTGGACAGGGTATTGTGGTAGATCGCGAGATCGGCGTTTTCTACTTCAAAGCTCCGGAAGATGGCACCGAACTAAAGATCACCACAAAGAGCCTAGTGAATACGACGGCAAAAACTGTGGTAAGCAAACATCAGTCCCTTCGCCAGGACGGGACACCGAGTATTTATTACAAACACTACGCATTTGAGGGAAGGATGAGGCACTTCTCAGAGCAATGGTTTTTTGAACTTACACCCACCTATCACTTCACTGAGGACGGCAAGATTTCGCATCCCAACGCGGATGCGCTCTTGAGCGGCATAAAGCGGATGGAGCGTCATCCCGCAGTATTGGGGGCGTTTCTAACGTGGAAGGAATTCCTGACGGAGAATACTCTGTTTAACTCCAAATATCGCTATTTAACAGTTATGCCTCCGGAGGCACTGGCGATTGACCGAGGAATTGATGACCAAGCGTGGAGACCCCCCGTCGTGATAGAGGAGGAGTTACAAACCGTGATCCAAGACGCCGGTGATGTGGTAGAAGCGCTCGAAGAAGAGGAAGGAGGCCTATTCTCATGGAAGCCCAGTTGATCGACGAGCCCGATCTAGAGTTTGGCTACCGCGGCCTACATCCCGACCTTCGTTTCGGCATTATGGAGCATGGTCCGTCGGACCGCGGAAGAGATCGGAAACCGAGTGAAATAAAACTCGCTGTCGTCGGCACCGAACGATCCATTGAAGATGCTTGTCGCTGGCTAACCAGCGCTAGGGCGGGCTTCGAGGGCAGTGGCAGCCCGAAGCGAAATCTTTCCGGCATTTCCCGGATTCTCCAGAGATGCTGGCTTCGAGTGTGACCTGATCCTTGAGCGTTCGATGTTCTCGTCTATCTCGCCTCGTGACATTCGTGAGGCAAGCGCGCACGGCGACTACGAAGAACGCATACTCCGACTGACCGACCTCTTCTTCGACGCCGTTTCGAATGCGGCAGCCAAGTCACCTTCTCTCATTCTCGTGGCGATGCCCGTGGAGTTGCTCGAAGAAACAGTCAAAGCCGAAACCTGCTTGGGGCCGCAGAAGCGGAAATTGAAGTTGTTCTTCCATGATTTACTCAAGGCGAAGTCGCTCTCGCTTGGGCGGCCGCTGCAACTGGCAAGACCGCAGACTTTCGGCACGAAACTGCCGTCGCTCCAAAAGGACGTAAGCGCGCGGGCCGGCAACCAGGACGAGGCAACGAGAGCGTGGAATTTCTTTAGTGCTCTTTACTACAAGGCCGGGGGCTTTCCCTGGCGGATCCCTTCCGCACGCGGGTCCTCCACAGCCTTCAGCCGCAATCTCGGAGGACAGCGTTACCACTCTGCGCTGGCTGCTGTGAAAACAGCCAGCAAGGCTTCTGGCATACTGTTGCCTCTTTGCACGAGTAAACGCGTGTTCCGTTACAGTAGCGCGTCAAATCGCATTGTGGAATAAAATTCCTGCCACTCGCGTCCTGCGCCGCCCATGTTGATAACGAGCTTCGGCGATGGGGCTGGTTCGAAATTAAAAGCTGTAAAACAGTTGCCTTTCGAGGTCACCGTAAACCGTGTGGTTACTAAGGCGCCAGCTAAGCAGCTGCCGGACAGAGCTAACGCTGGCAGGGCAGTTCGCTGCAAGTAGATCGATCACAAAAACGAATCCACGAAACGCAGTCGAACGCCCCGGCAGTTGAGATCGTTGAAGAAATCAGGGCGCTGCAGGCATGTCACCAAAGAGGTAAAGCATAACCCTGTCCCCAGCCGACCAGTCGTCATAGCCGCTGTTCCACTCTGCATCGAGTAGCTTCCCGTCCTCCATCCGCACCACGTAAGTTGCGGCAACGTTACGGAGAACTGTCCCCCGGTAGCCTGCCTCGTCCGCTTTCATATTGCTCTGACAGAATGCAAGCAAGCCAAACGCTAGAACATTTAAAATGAGTATCCGTTTCACAGCCAGAGTCTTAAGAGAATAACGAGACACCGGCAAAAAGTCGATCATTTGCCTGCAGCGGCCCGAGAACATAAATGCCCTGCGGTCAGCACCGCTGATAGAGAGCGGATCGCGCGCGGCATCGCGGAACGTCTTCTCAGGCTATGAGGGCGGCAATTTAGACTCCACCCACCCCGCTTCCGCCAAAATCAGCTGGCTTTCTCGCCATACCGCAGAACGAGTTGCGGCGGATTGAAAGTAGGCGCGATGATGGGCTAACAGTTCGGCGAAATCAGCGGTGTTGTTTGCTCCTTGCTCGGCATTGGATTGTTTGATGGTTACAGATTTTGCTTCAGTCATTGAGTGCCCTCGATGAGTTAGTTATTGTCTTGCTTTCGCCCTGATCCTATGGGTTGACGACGTAAAGCGGATCCTGGCCGGCTAGCACCCGTCCGATGTTTTCCGCCGACATCGTCATGATCCTGCGCGCGCTTTCACTGGATACGCCGGCTGTGTGTGGGGAGAACAGGATATTGTCTTCCTTGGCCTGAAGCAAGGGATCCGCCGCACTCGGCGGTTCTTCGGCGAAAACGTCAGTGGCCGCGCCGGCGATCACTCGCTTGCGAAGGGCGTCCGCCAGAGCGGCCTCGTCGACGAGATTTCCACGGCCCACATTAATCAGATAGGCCCCGGACTTCATGGACGAAAGTTCGTTGGCGCCAATCATGTTCTGCGTGGAATCGGTCAACGGCGCGTGCAGACTCACGATATCGCTGGATTTCAGCAGCGTTGGCAGCGGGCTGTACTCGACGCCGTACTGCTCCTCTACCTCCTTCGGAACTTGGTTAGGATTGTAATAAAGCACTTTGGCCAACCCGAACGGCCTGAGCCGGACCGCCACGGCGCGCCCGATCCGGCCGAGACCGACCAGGCCCCAGGTTTTGCCCGCCAGTTCGGAGGGCTGCAGCGTCATCTGCTCCCATCGGCCCTCGCGCACACTGCGGTTGGCGGGAATCAGCTTTCGCAGCAAGGCCAGTCCCATGGCAATGGTGTGCTCAGCCACGCTGACGGTATTTCCGGTTGGCGCATTGGCCACTCGGATTCCCCGCTCCGAACAAGCTTTGATGTCAATATGCTGGTAACCGGCACTTGGCTGCTGGATCAGCTTGAGCGGTCCCGCCTTAGCCAATAACTCCCTCCCGATGCCTCGCTCGAAGGTATAGTCTCCGAGGACGACGTCCGCTTTGGCGAAGACTTTAGCAAGCTCTTCTGCGCTCATGTCGTGGCCAGCAATAAGGTCCGTATCGGCAGCAACCCCTGGCGAGACCTGGACCAGGAAGGATTTGAGTACTTCGACGGGGAGTGGCGCCATTGATAATAGAGTCTTTTTCATGGGCTATATATTGATTTCCTTTCGTACGGCAGTGATACGTGTTCGCGATCCGTGGGAATGTACGTGTTGATCGGCCCAAGTTTACCTAGACGGTGAAAGTTTTTCTAGGATTTGCTACCGACATTGGCCATCACAGCAAAAGCCCGTGCGCTCGCTCAATCGCCTTGTTGAGTTCCCGAACCGCGTGGGCGTAATCCCCGCCGCGAAGCGTCAATGGTTGATTGTTGATCCGTGAATTTCCGAAACTCTCGAATTGCCTTCAGCAAACTGTCGAGAGCGACCTGACGATCTTTGACTGTCTTTCGGACGCCGTCTTGCACAATCCGGCCCTCCAGGTCGATTGTCTTTCTGGCCGGTGCTGGTAGCTCAATCCCTGCTGTGTCTTTGAGAGCCCATCTAATTTCTTGGAGGTTATCCCAGGCGCGTTTCCGTGAGGCTCTTGATTTCTCGACCTCGTCGAGGAGTTTCTGAACTGCTTGCGGCGTGATTGACATGGCAGTAAATGTTCATATGAACACTTACTGCACTTCATAGAAAATTTCCAGCACCCTCGGTTTTCCAACTCGCCATTTTTCTCAATTCCGCGCGTTGAATGAGTCTGAGCAAGATAACGATTCGTAACTTTCGGGAGAAAAGACTTTCTCCCCGTCGCCCCGAATGCCTTCGGGAACCCACGGGCGTCCTTCAGCGCAAGAGTGCCGTCTACGGCTTAAACGGCCATAGACTATACTATATAATATCCTTAATTAAAGCAGCTTATAAATCGACTATTCAAGTATCACGCAATTTTCACGCACTTTTTTTGCAAAGACCTTCGAGAATTCCGATACTTGCGATTCATGCGCGCCTCTGTCTCCTCCACCCGAGAGCCGATGAAGCCAGAATCCCGCCCGAGCAGCGAACAGGGCTTAGCGAGTGCCGTCAATCTGGCGGGGGCCTTTGATCACGAGTTCACCCAAACACCCCTGGCTAAGCACGCCTCCTTTAGCGGATCTCTTGTAGCCGAAGTGTCCTCGCTTTGCATCTCAAGCGTTTGTTTGATAACGCTGGACTTCCCACAACCAAACCGAAAGACAGCGCGCTGCGAGCAGTCACCAAAGAGGTAGTCGGAATCCGTGTCCTCCTGACCCGTTTGCTTTTTGGCGATGGTATTCCGCGTAAGTTGCTTCGGCGCGTTTCTGCAGTGAAATCGACTTCTGCTCCTTTGCAGTGCTGATGGCAGCGCAGAACGAAGCCTCAATTTGGGTCTCGTCCGCACCCAAAGTCGCGAGAAACACACCGCGGAGCCGGTGCAGTTCCGCGCACCACCAGCGTTCTTCGAATCTTTCGACCAGTGCTTCGGCCTCGGTTATCGCCTCAAGTGCTTCGGAGGGGCCAACTGCAAGGTATAGGGCTTCAGCCTTGAGTGCGAGATAATATGGCACGACCAGAATCGCGCCGGTGGCCCTCCAGTCCTCTATTCCGTCCTCGATCCATGCGAGACCTTCAGCGGCGTCCCCGGAAGCGCTGCGCACCCAACCGCGGAGGACCTCCCCTCTAGCAAGAAACTGCGCAAAATTCTGACGCGTCGACAGTTCAATTAAATCCGACGCCAAGCGTTCCACTTCAGCCGGATCACGCTTAGCTTGACCGAGGATCGCTGCCCAGTTTAATGCGTGGGCTAATGCATGCATGTCGTTCAGTTCTTTCGCTAGTGAGATCGCTTCCACCATCGTCGTGTGGCACGAAGCTATCTCTCCTAAGTGCCACTCGGAAAGGGCCTCATAGCATAGACAAATAACAGCGGGCGCGCTGACCTCTTCGACCGGAGACGCTGTGCCTCCCATGCGCCAGATCTGAAGACCACGCATCGCGTATTGTCGTGCGGCCGCGAAATCGCCCAAGTAGTATAGTGTGACTGCTAAAGCGCGATAGGCCCCAATCATTAACGCCGAGTCATTCTGCTCTTGTGCCAACGAATAAACTCGTTTGGCAATCTGCATCGTCGCAGTCAGCTTGTCGGTTAAGAGGGAATAGCGCCACTGACCTACGAGTGCCACGAACAGGAGCAGGGGACGATTGAGGGAATGACACAAGGATTCGGCGCGCTCGTAACAAATCCGTGCCTCGGGCACTCCCAATCCTCGCGTGGCCGTTAGGTACGATCCCGCCTGCATGAGAATAAAGAGCTGATCTTCCCTAGTGAGATCCTGGCCGTCCACATCTATTTCCACCGGTGAGCCCCAATGTCCATGTTCGAAGAAATGAACTAAAACCAAGAGCAACGCTCCTCTGGCTCCAAGAACGTTAGCGGCAAAGGAGGAATCTCCTCGCTGAATCCGGGGAATGTAAACTTCATGCAGCACTTCTCGAAACAGACCGGCATTGCAGCCGCAGATGACTGCTAAAAAAAGTGGCTCCATCTCCCTGAAACTATTCGGCAGTTGCGGCGCAAGTGTTCGATAATAATGATAGAGCCGCTTATTGCATTCCTTCCAGGCTTCGGTTCGTTGACTGCGAAGCTGTTCGCCAAAGTATTCACGAACGAGAGGATGCGTGTCGAGATGCCCAGAATTGTGGGGATCTTCCCCGGCTAGGAGTCTTGCTCGTCTTAGCCTGGCAAGAATCGTTCGCCACTCGGTCGGACTCAAATCAGTTAATGACTCTGTAAGGCCCCGGATAGCGGGTTGTTTCAGTAGGGCTCCAAGCGCCTTTTCATCAACCGGGCGATCAAACAGACCCAGCATGCGGAGAATTGACAGCTCAGGACCTTCACCAAACCAGGCCTGGTAAGATTCCATTACTTTCCGGGCATGGACTCCCTGTCGCACGTCTTGAGCAAGATGTTCTGACACTTCTTTGTGAAAGCGGATATCTCCATTATAGGCATCCGTCAGATAGCTTCCCAAAAGGGTCAGAGCAAGACAGTGGCCGCTGAACTCGTCACTGGCACTTCGTAGCTCCGCCTCATCTCCCTTTACACCCAGCGCCTGGAGCAGTTTCGCCCCGGCATCGCTGGATAGTTGCTCCAGGTCACGGCGCAGGGCTGAGGTGCCCGCGTGATCAGCCAGATCAGCGACCGGCAGGCGCGTGGTAATCACGCAAAGCCCCTTATTGAAAGCCGCAAGCTCGCGCAAAAGCGCTTGAAGGGAAGGCTCACGTAACCGGCCTTCTTGTGGACCGGGCGGATTTTGGAGCGGCTCCATGCCGTCCAGAACTAATAAGGTCCGCCGATGGGCGACGAGCTTCGCGAGTCTCTCGCCCTTCTGCCACGCCGTTCCGATCCGTGGATCTTGATCTCCAAACCAAGTGAGAGCCGCATCAAGAAATTCATCTGCGGACGAAGTGCCTCCACTGGTACCCTGCCGATAGAAAGACCAGCCAAAAACTAGCTCCGCAGAACGATAATGATCAGTAGCCATCCTTCGGAGCCAATGGTTGACGAGCGTCGACTTTCCGACCCCAGCCCATGCAATGATCGAAACGACATTTACATCCTGGTTTGCCCATGCACGATCCAGGAAAGCGATATCCTCCTCTCGACCAAAAACATCGCTTCCGGTAACGGGCAATCTGGCGATTGAAATTTTCTTTGGCACGGATCCCGGCGAGCGTGATTCAGGCACCGGGCTTCCACCTTGGGTATTTGACGGCGAAACGTTCGCTCGGCCAAGGATGAAGGACACGAACCGTCCCAATCTTGTCGATGGCTTACGAGTTACGACGGGCGAAGCGGCAGGGGGCATCTCCTGCAAGCTCTTACGAGTGATTTGACGCCCCGCATCGATAGCGCCGGTTATCCTCGGCATCACCTTCAGAAGTTCGGCCGGGTTCTGAAAACGCCGCCCGGGATCCTTTTCAAGGAGCGCTTCAAGTAGAAGAACGACTGGCTGCGAGACTCTTTTCAGTCGGTCGAGCGGTAAGGACGCGTGCTGATGCTGATACATTACCTCCGCGGGAGAACCTTGGAACGGTGCCTGGCCGGTTAACATCTCCCAGAGCGTCACACCGAGCGAATAGAGATCCGAACGGATGTCCACGCCGACTCCGGCGAACTGCTCGGGACTGGCAAACTCCGGTGTACCAGCAAAAGCTCCGGGAGTTGAAATCGCGGTTTGAGCACCCGGCTCACTGAGCGTCTTGGCTAGGCCGAGGTCGATGATTTTTGCGGTCACAGCGCCACCCTCCTCCAAGCTCACCATGATGTTGCTGGGTTTGATGTCCCGGTGCACGAGGTTCTGCTTGTGCACAGCAGCCAGACCGGCGGCGACCTGTGTCACAATTTCCAACGCCAGCTTTTCGTCCAGCCGGCCGGAGCGTTTGATGAGGCTCTCCAGCGTTTCCCCCTCTACAAACTCCATCGCGTAGAAGTAGTTCTGACCGGTTCTTCCCAGGTGCAGCACCGAGGCAACATTGTGATGGCGAACGCCCGCCGCTACCCGCGCCTCGCGGAGAAACCGAAGCCGCGCTGATTCGTCACCGAGGTATCGCTCACTGATGACCTTCAGTGTGACGGGGCAGCGCAGATTGATATCGAACGCCTTATAAGTGACTCCCATCGCTCCTCGACCCAACTCGACCGGTTTTCCGTCTTCGCCCATCAACAGCTCGTAGTGCTCAAAGCGATGCGCTGGCAGCGCGGGAGATGATTCGACCGAAGCCTTTTCCAAAGAAGACTCGTCTGATTCAGGTGGCTCATCCAAACCCCGACGCAGCGCGCAAACCGGACAGAACTCCATGTTTGCAGAGAACTCAGTTCCGCAAACCGAGCAAGTGCGTCTGTCCTCCATTTTCATGGACCCTAACCGTCCTTCGGATGCCACGAGAGCTTCGCAAAGAGCATGGATCTCCTCGTCGATCTCTACCGGATCGCAAACCGTGCGGCCGACCTCCTCACGCAGAAGGGCGGTATACTGTTTGCGCAACCGATGAATCAGCGTCTTGACCCCGCCCATGCTGACCTGAAGCTGATGCGCCACCTCTTCGTACGACGGCGGAGCTATGCTGTTGATAGGATCTAAGAAAACTTTTAGCGTTTCGAATGTGGATGCTTTTTCCTCGGTAGCGTATTCCTGGCGCAGCCGGCTCATCGCTTCTCCAAGGACCGTCATCGCCCACCGGGCATCGAAGATTTTTTCTGCTGTTAAGGGCTCGACCGGCTCGAACCGATAGCGTTCTTCGGCGTCTTCTGCATCCAGGTGTACGAATTCTTGGCTTCCTCCTCTTTTAAGGCAGCGCGCGCGGTCGAGCTCATTAGAGACGTAGTTCTGCAGCGAGGCGAGCAAGAACGACCGGAACTTCCCTTTGAGCCGGTCAACGCCCGTAGGCGCCCGGTGTTCCAGCAGGTGCAGGAAAAAACCTTGTATCAAGTCCTGGGTGTCGTCCGGCGAATGCCCGCTGAGCCGAGCGAAGACGTAGAGTGGATACCAATAAAGCCGGCACAACTCGGCTAAAGCGGACTGCCCCCATTGCGCCTGGCTTTGCACCGCCCTCATGACGATCGTCCAGTGGGTGGTGTGAGAACTTACCGCGCCCTCTGCTGCCGGACCATGGTCGCGTTTCACAAAGAATTGCGTGTTTGACCAACAATAGCGGATGAAGTCATGTTTCGGAACAAATTTCAACTGGTGGCGTTTTCTGGCGTTCCGTCTGAAAACGAGCTCCCACGATCTCGGTTGTCTGAGACCATGACACTGACGCGGACTACCGTTGCCCCGTTTCGGTGGACCGGCGGCGAGTAGGCCTGCATGGCTCTGGAGAATGCGGTTCCTGCAGTTCCGTAACGGCTCCGAGACATGTATCTAGCGATTTCGTAAGAGACCTGAAACTCGGGCATCGCAATCCCTTTGTATTTTATTAACGCCAGCCATCTCCCCTGGTCAACGAGAACGGCTCACAGCGTCCAGAAGGATAAAGGATCGGCGTTTAGCTGGTCTGGCAGTGTTCAAATTACGCGCTGACGCTCTGGAAGCGGCGTTGCCGCTTCCTGGAGCACCCGGAGCTCGAACTCTTTCCAACCTGCCGAAAACGTTATCCGGCCGTCGTCCTCGGACGTAAGAACTTGATCCGCATCGGCAGGTAAGAAGCCGGACCAGGTGGTTCCTCACCCGGATGCAGGAGAATTTTGCGCAAGGTCGCCATTTTGCCTGGCAACGGGGCTATAGTGTTTTCAGCGTCAGCGTTTCCCATTTGCTCGAAACGAACGCCTAAATTCAAAATCAGGAAGGGCGTTTCTGCAGTCTCCATTGCCTTTCGGCTAGGTGGCGGTGACTAACCAGTTCCTTGTTGACGCAAAGAAAAATCCCCTCCCGTATCGGACCTTCTCCGATATGTAAGTTCTTTGCTCGCTCGATGATATTTTTCTCGGCTTTCGTCATCCGGCCGCGTTGCAATACATATTGCGTCCAAGATGGTACTATCATTTCGACACGAAAGATATTGAACTGGGTCAGATCTTCGTGCAGTTGCCAGCTGAACGCACCGTTTCGCAGATGAATCAGCCGCACCTGCCTCATCAGTTCCATAAACTCGTCTTCGCGCACCCGATCCACTTCAAACTCGTACGTGATTGCAACCGGTCCGTCTTGCGGCTGAGGCAAGGCGATCAGTTTATGGGAGAAACTTGTCTGGGAGAAACTTGTCACGGATCCAGGATCGAACTCTAGCTTTCCGGTGAAATTAATCGAAAGAGGAATCGCCAGAATCAAACTGATCGACAACAGGACTGCGCCTCCGATCAAGGTAGGATACAATCCCAAGATGGCTGCAGCCGCTCCCCAAACGACGCCGCCCAGAGCCATCGCCCCTTGGGAAA
>Ga0209656_10001907_pt1 | contig 13618 bp, 14 predicted proteins | sample BogFormECP12_OM2_FD_188239 | JGI IMG/M metagenome (GOLD analysis project Ga0209656, IMG submission 188239) | Bog forest soil microbial communities from Calvert Island, British Columbia, Canada - ECP12_OM2 (SPAdes) (version 2) | ecosystem: Environmental > Aquatic > Freshwater > Wetlands > Bog ... | reverse complement strand
CCGTTTCAAGAGCAACGCGGCGGCGGCCTTCCGGCATGACGGCGAGGCCTGCGAGGATTTCCGCCTGACAGATCGTGGTGGTGAACAGTGCATCTTCCGGCTGGCCGGCGATCCATGCAGCCACCTCCGGCGACGGCCGGGCGCTCATGATCGCGGACAGGATGTTGGTGTCGAGGACGAACATCAATCGACCCGGGCATCAATCGACCCGGGCATCAATCGAACCGGGGCGGATCGCGATCCGGCAGACGCGGCGGCAGCTCGAGATCGTCCGCGCCGCCAAGGGGCTCGAAGCGGGCGCGGATGCGCTCATAGAGATTGCGCGCCGGTAGCCGCTCCGGCTCCTTGAGCGTGCTCTGCAGGATGATCCTGGCCTCGGCCTCCATCGAGTGACCGTGCTGGGCCGCGCGGATGCGCAGCCGCTCTTTGACCGCAGGGTCAAGGTTGCGGATCGTGATGCTGCTCATGTCGGCGTTGCTGTCTGCATACAATGATTGTAATCAACGATCGCATTGATGTCAAACTTTCCCCGGTCGCCATGGTCCAACATAAGAGAGTCATATTACGCTAAGGGGGGCCATGGGCGAGGTGTGCATGCGGCACTGCAATTTGACCCTCCGTGCGCCGGCCACGCCGAACGGCTGGCGCGGAGGTCGGGGTGTGGGCCAAGCCCCCCTCTCGTCACACCCTAGTCAAGCATCGCCGCTCTTCAGGGCGGCAGAATATGGTCGACCAGGGCGTCACCGGATCGAAGTGGCGCACAGCAGCGCATCCCAGAAGGAGATGTGTGCGCGCTGACAAGATCGAGAGCCGCCGCCAGATCGGGCTCGGCGGCGGGTTGCACCGAGAACCCGCCGCACCAGCCGTCTACGCGCCGACGCACCGAAGCGACGCTGACCCCGAATTTGCGCGTCGCGACGTAGCTGAATTCCGCCAGCGACTGCAGCAACAGCACGGCAGTTTGGCGACGGGCTCCGCGAATTATCAGGCTTTGTGCCCGCTGGCGTTTGACATCCGCGGGTTGCCCCAACGTGTAGACCAGGATGTTGGTGTCGAACGTGCAGCTCATCAGCACTCGTGCATTTCGTCGCGGGTGAACGTTCGAAAGCCGCCGCGCAAGGTCACCGGCTCGTTCATCGAAGCGATCATTCGATCGATAGCCGCTTGGCGCTCGGCGGCGAGGGCTTCGGCAGGGTACGGCGACATCAGCGCTACCGGCCTCCCGCGTTTGGTGATGACCACCTGCTCGCCGGTTTCTACGGCCGAGAGAACCTCGGAAAAGCGCTGATTGGCCTCGCGCGCGGTGACGCGTCTCATTGCATGCTCCAAGTAGTACAGGTGGTACATCTGTCTCGCGGGGTCGTTGTCCACCTGGAGTCACGGTTCCTTCTCGAATGGACATTGAAAACGAGCGCGTGCCAAACTTCGTTGGCCGACAGCTGGTTTACGAAGGGCTTCGACCTATCGGACCTGAATCGCGGGCCGTGGACCTGCTCGAAACGCGCGGTAATTGAAAGGAAACCGCATGCGTTGAGCCGCCTGCGGACATGATAATCGCGAAGGACGGAAATTCTGCGCCTCGTGCAGGGCGCGGCTGGTCCTTGCCTGCCCGGTATGCGGCGCACCGAACGAGCCCGACGAGAAGTTCTGCGGCGACTGCGGCGCGCCGCTGACGGCCGCCCCGCCGCCGCCCAAACCGGCCGCCCCGCACGCGCCGCTCCCACCCAAGCATCTCGCCGACAAGGTCCGCCAAGCGAAATCCGCGCTGGAAGGCGAGCGCAAGTACATCACCGTCCTGTTCGCCGATGTCAAAGGCTCGATGAACCTCGCCGAACGCTTCGATCCCGAACAATGGTTTCGTATCGTCGAGGATTTCTTCCAAGTTGCCGCCGACGGCGTGAATCGGTTCGAGGGCACGGTGAACCCGTTCACCGGCGACGGCGTCATGGCGCTGTTTGGGGCTCCGATTTCGCACGAGGACCACGCTCAGAGAGCCTGCCTCGCCGCCCTGCACATCCGCGATGCGGTACGCGCTTTCGCGGAGAAGGTTTATGTCCAGCACGGCGTCCAGTTCGACATCCGCATCGGCCTCAACTCGGGCGAGGTGATGATCGGGCGGATCAGCGACGATCTGAGCATGGACTATACCGCGCTCGGCCACGATGTCGGCGTCGCGCAGCGCATGGAATCCCTTGCCGAACCCGGCCTCTCCGAACAGACCGCGCGGCTGGTGGAGGGCTACTTTCAACTCCGCGACCGGGGCCGCGTCCCGGTCAAGGGCGTCGTCGAGCCGGTCGGCGTGTTCGATCTCGAAGGGACCGGCACGTTCCGCACCCGCCTCGACCGCTCGCGCGCCCGCGGCCTGTCCGCCTTTGTCGGGCGCGACCACGGCGCTATTGGAGGCGGCGTTGGAGCGGGCTGGGAATGGCGGGCAGGTCCTGGGGATCATGGCGGAAGCCGGCGCCGGCAAGTCGCGGCTGTGCGCGGAGTTCCTCGACCACTGCCGGGCTCAGGGCTTTACGGTGCTGGAAGGCCGCGGCGTGGCGCACGGCAAAGCGATCCCGATGCTGCCGATTCTGGAATTGTGGCGCGCTTATTACGGAATCACCGAGGCCGACAGCCCGAGACCACACGAGCAAAAATTTTCTGGCCAGTTGCTCTCGATGGATGAGACTTACGGCGAGGACCTGCCTTTTATCGTCGATCTGTTCGGCGTTCCCGACCCGGCGAACCCGGCGCCCACGATCGACCCGGAGCAGCGGCAGAAGCGGCTGCACAACGTCGTCAAGCGCGTATTGCGCGACCCCGCGCACAGCGCCATTGGCTCACATGTGCTCGTGCTCGAAGACCTGCATTGGTTCGACGGCGCCAGCGACGCTTTTCTGAAAACCACCGTCGAAAGCATTCCGGCCAGTCGCGATCTGCTGCTGGTGAATTTTCGTCCTGAATATCAGGCGCGCTGGATGCAACGATCGTATTACCAGCATCTGCCGCTGCAACCTTTGACCTCCGAGGCGATCCGCGCCCTGCCGCAGTGATCGGCAAGCAGTTTTCAGAAATACTGCTGCGCCAGGTGTTGGCCAGCGTCGCGCCGATTGACGATGTGGCGCTGGATCAGGCGCTGGCGGCGCTGGTGGTGGCAGAGTTCCTCTACGAGGCTTCGGTCTATCCGCAGGTCGAATATTCCTTCAAGCACCCGCTGACGCAGGAGGTGGCGCAGCGCTCGCAACTCCAGGCGCGCCGAATACGCGTCCATGCTGCGGTGGCCCAGGCGATGGAGGATGAAGGCGACAATCTGGACGAACGGGCGGCGGAGATCGCGCAGCATTGGGCGGAGGCCGAGGAACGCGGCCGCGCCGCCCAATGGCACCGGCGCGCGGCGCTCTGGGCTGGGCTGTCCGACCCGCGAGAAGTCTTGCGAAACTGGCGGCGGGTGCGGGAACTCGCCGCGGGACTGTCGGATGAACAAGAACGTACCGCGCTATCGCTGGAAGCCTGTCAGCAACTGATGGGCTTCGGCTGGCGCATCGGATCCAGCGACGAAGAAATCGCATCCGTTTTCGCCGATGGCCGCGCGCTGACCCGGCAGTTGGGTGATCGACGGGCCGAGGCGATGCTCGTGGGCGGCTACAGTGCCTTGCGGGGTTTTTCGGGCGGTTCCGCGGCCGATTACGTCCGTTACAGTGAGGAGGCGGCCAGCATCGCGGCTGATATCGACGATCGAGCCTTCCGCGCTGCGATCGTCAGTTTGCCGATGTTCGCGTACCAATTCACTGGCGAAGGCTGGAAAATGCTTGGGTGGATGGAACGCGTTCTCGCCGAGACCGGATCGGACATCCAGCTTGGAAAGGATGTTCTTGGCTACAGTCCCTTCGCGGGAACTTATATGATCCGCGTGTTGGCCAATCTTTCTCTTGGACGGTTGGACGAGGCCCTGGCGGCCGCGAAAGTGGGAGAAGAACTCGTCTCGGCGGCGGGGGAATGGGAACCCCTGGCCTGGGTCACGTTCGCGGGGTCATGGGCTTGTTACGCGGCCGGAATCCCTGGACGGGGCGTGGAACTGGCGCGCCGGTGCCTCGCGGTCGCGGAAAAATTCCACTTTGAAATAACCGTCGTCCTGGCACATTGCCTGCTCGGGATGGGATGTCTGACCGATGGGCAGCCCGCCGCGGCACGCGAATCGCTTCTGAAATCAGCCGCGATCGTGCGAGAGAATCGTACGAACGTTGTCGTCCTGCCTCTGATATTGAGCGCACTCGCGGAGGCCCAACTGGCCCTCGGCGCGTTGGCCGAAGGCCTGGCGTCGGCTCGGGAAGCGATCGAGCACGCGAGCGCGGGTGGTTGCATTTACCTGGAAGCGGGCGCGCAACTCGCGCTGGCTAAGGTTCTGCTGGCAGCGGACGGAAGCCTGCCGCGCGCGGAGATTGAGGCCGCGCTCGATCGTGCTCAGGAGCTGGTAGACGCGATCGAGGGCCGTTCTCTGTCGCCACGCGTCCTGGAACTACGCGGCCGTCTGGCCGCGGCGCTTGGCGATGCGGCGGCGTCCGAGCGGGCGCTGCGCGAGGCGCTTGATCTTTACCGTGAGATCGGCGCCACCGGCCACGCCAAACGCCTCGCACTCGAGACCCAACCAACATCAAGCCAGCGAGAGCAGCCATGATCTATGAAATACGGAACTACCATTTCCGGCCCGACCTCATCGACGCCTACAAGGCATGGGCAAAAGCCGAAGCGATCCCGCATCTCGCTTCGCAACTCGATGTGCTGGGATTTTGGATCAATTCGAAGGACGCGCATGAGGTGAACGGGGCACCGCAGGATCATCTTGGCACGGCCAATGTCACCTGGATCATTCGATGGCGGGATCTCGCCTAACGCAACGAAGTGCTGCCCCGGGTTTTGTCGAGCCCAGCGTGGCAGGAGATCTTCTCGCGCGTCCCTGAGGGCATAGCCAGTTATTTGCGAATCGAGGCGAAGTTCGCAGACGCCTTGATGTAACTTAATCGCTAAAGGCGGAGCTGCCTTCAAGCCGCTGCATTGGATGGCAGCACCACCGGCCGGCCGCGCGGCGTCACCCGATAAGCCTCTGCCCAGGCCGTGGGCCACTGCCGCCTGACCTTACCGAATGTCGGCTCACGATGTACTCGATTATTCGCGGGCCGCAGACATGAAGGTCGGTTCAGGGTCGAAAAAGGAAATTCGGCTGAGGCGTTACCGGGCTTGTCGGTGGCGCCAGGTCAGGAGAACGCTATTTTTATCGCATGCTCAGGTTCGCCTTCGTTGTCGTTTTCACTCTGACAACAGCGCTCGTGCTCGCGCCGTCACCTTCGGTCGCCTTCGATCTGTTTGCGATGCACGAGGTGACGGTGCAATTCGCGACCCAGGACGGCAAACCGATGGCGAACGCCGAGGTGCAGGTATTCGCCCCTGGAGACGCTAAAACGCCTGCCCTTACCGGGCGCACCGACGCTCAAGGCAAATTTGTCTTCGAGGCCGATCAAGACGGCTTCTGGAGCGCCGAGGCGCACGGCAGCGATCAGGTCGCGCGGGTAATGATCCGTGTCGGCGGCGAATCGCGGCCATCGCAGAGCTGGATTTCTCCGTTTCTCGTGATCGGCGCGCTCGCCGTTCTTCTTGCTCTCGCGATTTGGTACCGGCTGCTGCGCGCCCGAAACCGCCGGCCCCCTTCCTGAGCGACCGACTCAAAATCCATTGCGGATTTGCACTGGATTACCGTCAATCGCCTCCCCGGCGAAAGCCGGGGCCCATCGTTCCGCCGCACGAGCCTGTCATAATTGGTAAGCCGTGCGATTACTTGAAGAGTTCGCGGGGTGGGTGCCATGGGTCCAGGCTTTTGCCGGGACAGCAATCGGGACAGGCGTGAGATTCATCTCGACATCGGCGTCCACCTGGCTCCTGACTACAGCCGCCGTGCTGGCCAAATCGGCGCCGGCGGCCTGCGCCGGGCTCGCGCTGGTCCTCGCGGTCGACGTGTCGGCCAGTGTGACGGCCGACTCCTATCTGCTGCAGCGCAACGGCATTGCGCGTGCGTTCGAGAACCCGCGCCTGGTCAGCGTGATCTCGGCTGTTCCCGGAAGTATCGAGGCGCTGGTGCTCGAATGGTCGGATCCCGACCGCATCGCGATCACGGTCGGGTGGACGCGGCTCTGGGACGCCAACAGCGCCGCCGCCTTTGCTAATGCCGTCCGCGCCACGAAGCGCAGTTCCGGAGGGCTGACCGCGATCGGGCCGGCATTGCTCGCCGCCGCCGCCGCGTTCGACCATACGCCCGAGCCGGCGCCGCGCCGGATCATCGACATCTCTGGCGATGGAATGGCCAATTTCGGGCTGCCTCCCGCCGTGGCGCGAGACCGCATCGTCGCGGCGGGGATCTCGATTAATGGGCTCGCGATCCTGACTGAAGAGCCTTGGCTCGAGGCGTATTACCGCAGCAACGTGATCGGCGGCCCCGGTGCCTTTGTCCTCGTCGCGCGGGATTTTGGGAGCTTCGCCGACGCGATGCTGCGCAAACTCGTGCAGGAGATTGCCGGCGCCGCGCCCGGGTCGCGAGAGGCCGGCGCCTCCGAACGCTCAGATGCAGTAGGTTCGGATCGGGTCGAAACCGTTGAACCCGACCGAGGCGTAGCTCGCCGTGTAAGCGCCGGTCGACAGGATCTCGATCTTGTCGCCGACGCGCAGGGCGAGCGGCAGCCGGTACTCGGTCTTCTCGTAGAGGATGTCGGCGCTGTCGCAAGTCGGCCCGGCGATGATCACGGGACTGGAGGACCCGCCGCGACCCGGTGTCACGATGCGATATTTGATGCTCTCGTCCATCGTCTCGGCGAGCCCGTTGAACTTGCCGACGTCGAGATAGACCCAGCGCCGTTCGTCGTCGCCGCCTTTTTCGGAAATCAGCACGACCTCGCTCTGAATGACGCCGGCATCGCCGACCAGAGAGCGGCCCGGCTCGATGATGACCTCGGGCAGGTCATTGCCGAAATGCCGCGTGATCGCCGCCATTACCGCTTGGGCGTAGCGCTCGACCCCCGGCACCTCGCCGCTGTAATGCGCCGGGAAGCCGCCGCCGATATTGACCATCCGCAGGTTGATATCGGCCTCGGCGAGCGCCGAGAACATCTGCGCAGCGGTGCCAACCGCGCCGTCCCATTGTCCGAGGTCGGTCTGCTGCGAGCCGACATGGAACGAAACGCCATAAGGCTCGAGACCGGCGTCGCGGGCTTGCCGCAACAGTTCGATCGCCATCTCGGGAGCGCAGCCGAATTTGCGCGACAGCGGCCACTCCGCGCCGTCGCAGGTGACGAGGATGCGGCAGAAGACGCGCGCGCCGGGCGCGGCCCGCGCCAGCTTTTCGAGTTCGTGGGCGCTGTCGAAGGCAAACAGCCGTACCCCGGCCTGATAGGCGTGGGCGATATCTTTCTCTTTCTTGATCGTGTTGCCGAACGACAACCGGTCGGGGGCGACCCCGTTGCCGAGGCAGAGCCCGATTTCGCCGCGGCTCGCAACGTCGAAACTGGCGCCTTTCCGATTGAGCATGGCGACGATTTCGGCGGCCGGGTTCGCCTTGACCGCATAATAAATTCGGGCGAGCGGCAGATAATAGCGCAGCACCTCATAGGCCTCCCCGATCACGTCGAGATCGACGACGAGGCAGGGGGTCTCGGGGGCGTGTGCGGCAAGAAAACGAGCAATCCTCTCGGTCATGACCGGGGTCATCCTTCCTGCGAGGCGGCTAATCGCAATCGGTGTCGCCGGACGACAGCCGAGACCTCACCGGGGATACCCACAGGCGCGGCCTCGGTTCGCCCCAAGGCGGAACCGACACTGACGCCGATACAGCCTCATTGAGGCCGCTCGGCCGAAATGTTGCGGATTAGCCTAAACTACTCGGGTCGATGACCCGGTTACCCCGCCCGCGGAGACGCGTTCCTCGAAGGTTGGCGTCAGGACAGGGCACCACGCCCCTTGATCGGAAAGCAACCATACCGTCCTCCCTCTCGGGACCGGCCTTGCGGCCGGGCTGCCAAAAAGGACGCGTTACGTCGTTGCATAACCACCATGGGCCATAGGCACGTGCGAGTGCGTCGAGAGCCCGATAGATACGCTTATCATTCGGGAGTGCAAGGGCAAATTGAGAAAAATGAAGCTTTGATGACGCGTTCTACGCGCGACGAGAGGCGGCACGGGCCGCGCGGCGCTCGGCGATCGGAATCACGAGACCCGGGTGTTGCGCCGCGACCCGCTCCTGGGCGGCCTCGATGATCAGCTTCAAAAGGTCGGAGTAGCGCAGCCCCGCCATCTCCGCCATCAAATTGAGCTTGCCGTCCCAGCACCAGCCGGGGTTCGGGTTGACCTCGAGCAGCCGGATCTCGCCCTCGGCATCGGCGCGGAAATCGAAGCGGGCATAGTCTCGGCAGCCGAGCCGCTCGAACAAGATGTTCGAGTAATCGACGATCTTGCGGCGCGCCTCTTCGTCGAGCCGCGCCTCGCGATAGCCGATCTGCGTCCAGTAGGGCGAGTCGGGAATCCATTTCGACTCGTAGGGCAGCAATTGTGGCAGCGCCGGGTCGAGCCGGGAGTAGTCGACTTCGAGCGGCGGCAGTACGCGGTAGCCTTGTCCCGGGTTGCCGATAATCCCGATCGAGTATTCCGGACCGGTCAGAAATTCCTGGATCAGGATCGGGCAGCCCGGCATCTGCTCGCGCAAGCGACCGAGGCGGGTGATCGCCTCTTCCCAGGTGTGGACCACCGCATCCTTGGTGATGCCGATCGAGGAGTCGCCGTAGTTCGGCTTGATCAATGCCGGAAACACCGACGGGATCGTCGCCGCCAGATCGTCGGAGTTGAAATAGGTTTCCGCCGGCACCGGCACATCGATCGCCTGGGCGATGCCGCGCACCAATGACTTGTTGTAGCAGAGGCCGAGACAGCTCGGTCCGGCGCCGCTGTAAGGGATATCGAGCATCTCCAGCACCGCCGGTACATGCATTTCCATGAAAGCGTCGTTGTTGAAGCCCTCGTCGCAGAAATTCAGGACGAAATGCGGACGGCTTGCCCGCAAATCGGCGAAGAGAGAGGCGTGATTGTCGACAAAACGAAAACGGTAGTCGGGAAGCTCGCGCAGCGCCGTTTTGAGCCGGTCGATCGTCTCGATGTCCTCTTCGCCAAAGCGCCCGTCGCGTTTGACCGGATCGGGCAGGCGCGGATCGCCGAGGATTACGGTAATGTCGGAGAATAGCGCGGCGCGGTGCGGCAGCCGCCGGGCCCGGCGCGGCGCTTCGCAGGTCACGAACAATCGGTGGGCCACCATGCCCAGATCCTGATTGCGGTGCGAATCCGGCGCCAATAACGAATGAAAGCGGACATTGGTGAACCCGGCGCCGGTCAGCAGCGTTTCGAGGCGCTCCTTCGAGTAGAGCCGTTCGGCATAGAATTGGTCGGCGATGACGCCGCGCTCGGCGTGCACGACGACCTCGCGGCTGATCAGCCGGTCGCCATCCCCGGCGAGGTCGCGCTCGCGACAGACGAAATGGTTCTGGTCGACCCACTCCCAGGAGCGCGACTCGAAATGGTGGCGCATCCAATCGCCGTCCATCAAATCCATGACAAGGGACCCGCCCGAGGAGAGGGCGCGGTTGACCGCTTCGAGCACGGCGAGATCGTCCTCCGGACGCTCGAAATAGCCGAAGGAATTCCCCAGGATACAAACGCAGTGAAAATCCCCGTCGCCGAGGCGAAACCGCCGCGCATCGCCTTCGTGAAACGAGACCTGCAGGTTGCGCTGCTTGGCGCGCTTGCGGGCGAGGCGGATCAGATAGCGGGAGCGGTCAAGCCCGGTGACATTGGGAAAGCCACGGCCCGCGAGCTCGAGCGAATGGCGCCCCTGTCCGCAACACAGGTCGAGGATGCGGTCGTTGCGCTCGAGCCCGATGCTGCGGATCAACAGGTCGACTTCGTCGGCCGTATTGCGATCGTTCTCGATCACATCGCCGTCGGTCTCGAGGTAGAGGGAGTTGAACAAGGTGCGCCACCAGTCGGAAGGGAGGTGACGTTCGAGATCCGAGACCGGGCCCAAGGTACGGGCGCCGATATTCCGGTCAGGCTGCGCATGCTCGAGATGGGGGTTGGTGGAGCCGGTGTGGGCCGGGTGAAGCTTGCCGGCGGTCTTCGCACCGTTGGTTTTCTTCCCCATATCGATCTACCTCGGCTTTCCGGACATCAAAAAAGGCCGCTCCCCGTTAAGGGGAACCGCCGAGCAGGGATGGCTTATCGGTGCATTAACAGCATCGGAGCCGGCCACCGGCGCGATCTGGAGATGGCATCGGGTGATTAGTGGTCAGCGTGGAAGGTGTACGAGAATTATGTTGCAAGCCAGCAGCGACGAGGAGCGCATAATCGCTCGAAAAATTCGGTTCCGGGTTGGCGAACAGCGCAAGTCGGCGAGAAGTTCGGAATAAATGCCGCGGCTTTCAAGGCGACTTTTGGTTCCCCGGCGGAATTAGTGTGACAGCGCCACATCGGGAAGCGGACGGGGCATCACGGCGTTCTATGATGCGCGCAGAATGCCGAATCGGGGCATCACGGCACGGGATGCAGTTCGATCGTGCCGAGCCGCGCGCCGGTCGCCAAGTCGATGACCAGGAGCTGCCTTCCACCCTCGGGCAGCGTCAGCGCGAGGATCAGCCGGTCTGGCGCGGCTGTCATCGCCTCGATGCGGGCGCCGCGCGGGATGTCGATCGACGGGCCGGCGAACACCCGGGCTGTCGCAGGCGAGGGTCCACCCCGCGATGCTCTGCCGGCAATGATCGCGACCAGAGCCGCGAAACCGACGATCAGCATTACGCCCATGACGACAACCAGGATCTTGAGCGCGCGCATGCCTCTAGTGTGCGATGACCTCTAGTTTCGAGGTTGCCGGCCCCGCAACCGCGATCCGCGCCGCCAAAACCGATGCCGGGCAGCGGCTCGATCGCGTGCTCGCGCAGCATTTGCCGCAGCTGTCGCGGACGCGGCTCAAGCGCCTGATCGAGGCCGGCCAGGTCACGCATGACGGGGCGGTTTTGCGCGATCCGTCGCTGCGCGTGCGATACGACCAGAATTTCGTCGTAATTCTCCCTCAGATTGAGGAAGCCGCGCCGGTTGCGCAGCCGATCCCGCTCGATATCCGCTTTGAGGATGCACACCTGATCGTTATCGACAAGCCGGCGGGCATGGTAGTCCATCCCGCCCCGGGGAATCCGGACGGCACTCTCGTCAACGCCTTGCTTGGTCATTGCGCCGCGAGCCTGTCCGGCATCGGCGGGGTCCGCCGCCCGGGAATCGTGCATCGACTCGACAAGGACACCAGCGGCCTGATGGTCGTCGCCAAGACCGAGACGGTACATCATGCCCTGTCGCGCGATTTTGCCGCACGCCGGATCGATCGTGCTTATATCGCCTTCGTCTGGGGTGTGCCGACCGTGCCGGCGGGCGAGATCGCCGGCAACATCGGCCGCAGCAGCGTAAATCGCAAAAAAATGGCGGTCGTCGGGGACGGAAAGGGTAAGCCGGCGATCACCCGTTATCGGGTCGAGCGTGCGTTCAACGCCTATGCGGCGCAAATCGAATGCCGCCTCGCCACGGGTCGGACCCACCAGATCCGGGTTCATTTGGCCCATCTCGGCCACCCGCTGATCGGCGATCCGGTCTATGGCACGCGTGCCGGGCGATCGGTCGCTCGAACCCGGCCCAGAGGTGGGCAGATTGCCGCATTCGCGCGCCAGGCGCTGCACGCCCGGCTGCTCGGCTTCACCCACCCCGTCGAGAGGCGGACTCTGGAGTTCGAGAGCCCGCTCCCGGCGGACCTTAGGGAGCTCGCGCAGAGTTTAGAGCGACTTTAAACTGGACAAAATCCCACTATCTTAGTAGGGTATGGGGGTTGGGGGATCGTGACCCTTCCTCTAGCGTTAGCCCATAACCGACTTCAAACGGAGCAACAATCGTCAATGGCCACTCTTTCGGTACCTTCCATCTCTTCGGAAGGAAACCTGACGCGGTACCTTCAGGAGATCCGCAAATTTCCGATGCTCGAGCCGGAGCAGGAATACATGCTCGCCAAGCGCTGGAAGGAGCATGAGGAGCCTGAGGCCGCGCACAAGCTGGTTACGAGCCATCTGCGCCTGGTCGCCAAGATCGCCATGGGCTATCGCGGTTACGGGCTGCCGCTCTCCGAGCTGATCTCGGAGGGCAATGTCGGCATGATGCAGGCGGTCAAGCGCTTTGATCCGGATCGCGGTTTCCGGCTGGCGACGTATGCGATGTGGTGGATCCGCGCCGCTATACAGGAATACATCCTGCACTCCTGGTCGCTCGTTAAGATGGGCACCACGGCGGCGCAGAAAAAGCTGTTCTTCAACCTGCGCAAGCTGAAGGGCCAGCTGCAGGCCATGGAAGAGGGCGACCTCTCGCCCGAGAATTTGAAAAAGATCGCGACCGAACTCGATGTGCCCGAGGCCGATGTCATCAGCATGAACCGCCGGTTGGCGAGCCCGGACCATTCGCTGAACGCCCCGTTGCGCTCGGACAGCGAGGGCGAATGGCAGGATTGGTTGGTCGACGAGAGCGAGAGCCAGGAGACCCGGCTCGGCGAGCGGCAGGAGCTCGGATTGCGTCGCGACCTTCTGGAAAAGGCGATGACGCATCTGAACGACCGCGAACGCCACATCTTGACCGAGCGACGCTTGCGGGAAAACCCGACCACCCTCGAGGACCTGTCGCAGCAATACGGCATCTCACGCGAGCGTGTCCGCCAGATCGAGGTGCGCGCCTTCGAAAAATTGCAAAAGGCGATCAAGGCCGCCGCCATCGAACGGCGCCTCGTCACGCATTGATCACCAAACACAGCTGAAATAGCCCTTCTTGCGCGCTGCGGGAGGGTTGAGCGGCGTCGGGCGCAAAAGCGCAGCGCATTGCGCCAGTTATCCGGGAAAAGCGGGTGGTTTCTCCGTCCCGGGTTGCGCCTATTTAGCCAGGGACTCGGGCGTTCGCCGCGGAAACCCTCGCCTTTTCGGCAACAGCGGCGGTGACATAACAGCCATGAACAACCAGCAAGAACTGCGAGAAACAGCGGGAAACAACGAGCACGAACAGCAAATTTTCTGCTATCGGGAATAGGCCGTAATCTATAAACATAACGATGGATTATTGCCTGTCAGTCGCCTAATTAAGCAACACGGCGCCATGACAATACGGCAATTTTCGGGTGCACTGCAGCACGGTGACGGCGAGGATTGCGTTGACCGGAGGGCGCCATTATATCTACGGCGTCGGGCGACCGACTATGGCGATACACGGCTTACGAAATAAGCGTTGCGGACCCGGGGGCAGTACCCGGCGCCTCCACCAAGCTCGCCGCCGGCGTGGCCGGCGGTCCATGGGGGCGAACCAGGCTCGACGCGCGTGGTAAAGGTAAGATCCGTCGCCCGGTATGATTCCGCCGTTATCGGGTCATAATCTAGCTGCGAACGACAACTTCGCACAAGAGGCGCTCGCGGCCTAACCCCTAGCGGGGTAAAAGCCTAGAGCAAATCGCGGTTCGAGGGGCACCGGGCAACAGAAGCCC
>Ga0209656_10001906_pt1 | contig 13623 bp, 7 predicted proteins | sample BogFormECP12_OM2_FD_188239 | JGI IMG/M metagenome (GOLD analysis project Ga0209656, IMG submission 188239) | Bog forest soil microbial communities from Calvert Island, British Columbia, Canada - ECP12_OM2 (SPAdes) (version 2) | ecosystem: Environmental > Aquatic > Freshwater > Wetlands > Bog ... | reverse complement strand
CGGCTCCCTCTACTACGGTCCGTTTTTTCCCACCAGCCTCGCGTACCGGCTGGTCGATCTTATCCATCGCCACTTCCTGATTCCGTCGTGCAAGCTCGACCTCAACCGTTACTATCCGCGGCCGTGTTTGCAGTACTACATCGGCCGCTGTCTCGGTCCGTGTGTGGAAGCGCTCACTACGCCGGAGCGCTATGCCGAAGCCGTGCACGACGTGAAGATGTTCCTCGAAGGCCGCGGCGCCGACCTGTCGCGCTCGCTGCAACAGCGCATGGTGGCTGCCGCCGAGCGCGAGCATTTTGAGCTGGCGGCCAAGTATCGCGACCTGATCTCGACCATTAACCTGCTGGAACAGAAACAGCGCATCGCCGCTGTCGCGGGCGACGATGCCGACGTCTTCGGCTATCACTACGAGAACGGAATGCTGGCCGTGAACCTGTTCCACATGCGCGGCGGCAAGATCGTGGACAAGCGAGAATTCTTCTGGGAAGACCTGGGCGACACCATCGGCGGCGCGGCATTCGAGCCGGGCGAGTTCTTCTCGACGCTGCTGAAGCAGGTCTATCTGGATCAGCAGTATGTGCCGCACACGATTTACGTTCCCGTGGATTTCGACGATCGCGCTCCGCTGGAGGAGCTTCTCTCCGAAGGCCAGAAGCGGCGCGTGCAAATCCACGTGCCACAACGCGGCGAGAAGCGATCGCTGGTTGACCTGGTCGGGCAGAACGCGAAGCAGGCCTACGACCAGCGTTTCCGCGTAATGAAGCCTGCCGCCAAAGCCATCCAGGAGGCGCTACAGGACACGCTCATGCTGCCGGAATTGCCCAAACGCATCGAGTGCTTCGACATCTCGCATATCCAGGGGGCGGAGACCGTGGCCTCGATGGTGGTTTGGGAAGACGGTCGCATGAAGAAGTCGGACTACCGTAAGTTCATCATTAAAGGAATCACCGGAGTGGACGACTTCGCCTCCATGCGCGAGGTGGTCACTCGCCGCTACAAACGGATACAGGATGAAAAGCAGAAGATGCCCAGCCTTGTGCTCATTGACGGCGGCATTGGACAATTGCACTCAGCGGCCGAAGCTCTGGAGTCGCTGGGTATCACCAACCAGCCGCTGGCCGCCATCGCCAAGCGCGACGAGATCATCTACGTGCACGGCCAGGAGGACGAGCCGATTGTGCTGGACCGCCACTCGCCGGTGCTGCATCTGGTGCAGCAGGTGCGTGATGAGGCCCACCGCTTCGCCGTAACGTTTCATCGCAAGCGCCGCCAGATGCGCGATCGCAAGACCGAACTGCTCGACATTCCCGGTGTCGGGGAGCGCACCACCAAGCGCCTGTTGCAGCACTTCGGCAGCCTGCAAGCGGTGAAAGATGCCGACGCGGCAGCGCTGGCATCGGTCGTCAGCCGTCCGCAGGCGAACGCTATCTTGCGGCATTTTGGGAGAGGTAGTTAGTATTTGGTATTTAGCGTTTGGCGGTTTTCATTTACTCTGTAAAATCTTGGTTTTGGCCAGTTACCCACTACCGACGGAGGCCCTATGAGCTCAGACATGGAAGCGTTGGACAAAGCGAAGGAAGCTGCGGAGGAAGGCAAGGAACGAAAGCATATGGCGCCCGTCAGCCTCACCATCGCGATCCTAGCCGTGTTCGTGGCCATCGTGTCGTTACTGGGGCATCGGGCGCATACCGAAGAGCTTCTTATGCAGACCCGCGCCACCGACCAGTGGAGCTATTACCAGGCGAAGAACATGCGCCTCAATAACCTGCAAGCGCTGGATGAGATGCTGACGGCACTGGAGAACACCAAGGCCGAACGCGCCCAGGAGGTGCAAAAGCACTTCCATGAAGAAATTGACAAGTATGGCGAGCAGAAGAAGGAGATCCAGTCCAAAGCCGGCGAGTTCGAGGTGGAGGTGCAAGTCGCCAGCCGCCGCGCCGACCGCTTTGACCTGGGCGAGGTATTTCTGGAAATCGCGCTGGTCGTTACCTCGATCACACTGCTGACGGATAACCGTAGGTATTGGTACTTCGGAATGATATTGGCCGTGGTTGGCGTGGTAGCGGCGGGCAGCGGCTTGCTCGAGCACTGACCGCCTCTCGTTTGGTTAGGTTTGCCATCCCTCTGTGCCCACCAAGGGCACGAAGCGGCACAAGTCGCGGGCGGTGACGAAGATTTCCGTGCCCTCTTTGCGGACGATCTGCACCTGCTGCTCGTAACGGGTGCCAACCGGCAGCACCAGCTTGCCGCCATCCACAAGCTGCGCAACCAGGCTCTCGGGAATTCGCGGTGCGGCGGCGGCCACGAGGATCCTGTCAAATGGGGCATGCTCCGGTAAACCGAGGCTGCCGTCGCCATGAACTACATGCACATTTGTACAGCCCAACCGCGCCAGGATCTCCTGCGCCTCGCTGGCCAGTTCCTGGTGGCGTTCGATGGTCCACACCTCACCCGCAAGCTCTGCGAGGATTGCCGCCTCGTAACCGGTGCCCGTTCCGACTTCGAGCACGCGGTCGCTTGGCCGCAGCTCCAGCGCCTCGACCATGGCCGCCACGATGTACGGCTGAGACACGGTTTGCCCGGCGCCGATCGGCAGCGGGTGATCGCCATAAGCGTCCCCGAAGTCCTCCCTGGTAATGAACTCTTCCCGGGGGACCTTGCCCATGGCCGTGAGCACGCGAACATCGCGAATACCGCGTGAGCGCAGTTGATCCTCCACCATTCGCGCGCGCTGTTCTTCCAGGGTCCCGGAACCGCGACCGTTATGGAAAATCGCATCCAGCATCCAGCATCTAGCAATTAGCAACTAGCTAAAATCGAGATGTTGAGAGTAATTGAAATTATCCTTTAATCGCTCAAAGCAAGTTGCTAGTTGCTGCTTGCTCCCTATCGCTTCCGTTTGCGGATCAGCAGATCGATGCTAACCACGCCGTTCTCATCGCGGATGCCCTGCAAGCTGTATTCGCTGTTGATGTTGTATTCGAACTGAATCACCTGCTGGGCTGCGCGAGTGAGGTTGGTGATATAGGTCAAAGTCACATTATTAGTGACCTGCTGCTCAACCGTGAGGCGAGCATTTGGGTTGTTGTCGGGTCCGCCAACCGCGGGGTTAATTCGGATGGAGCTCACACCAAACAGTCGCGACATGCGGTTCGAAACAGTTTGATTGAGCGCTTGTCCAAGCACGGCGTTGGATGCGCTTTCGGCAAATCCTAACTGGGGCGTGGCGGACGCCGTGGTGTCATATTGAGTCCGTCCAAAAGCGAGCAGGGCGACGATATCTTCGCTCGACAGCGGCGGCTCGGAACGATAGGTGGTGGTGAGCCTTTCCAACGTCCCATGCAGTCCAATTGTGATGTCGTAGTCGCGAACGCGGGTGGTGGCCTCGACGTCGAGCACCGGGTCGATGCGTACCGGGTCGATAAACGTGATATCACCACGTTCCAAGTGGTACTTCGCGCCTTGGATTTTGAGGTCGCCCTCGGCAATGTTGATGCGGCCTAACAGCACCGGCCGTGCCGCAGTCCCTCGCAAACGCAGGTCAACACCGCCTGACAGCTTGGCCAGCGTGGTTTGCACCGTTAATTCCGGGGCGGAGAGTATGCGAACATCCAGGCGCAAGCCATTGAGCGGCGATTTCGGGTTGGGCACCGGCGACGGCTGGCTGGCCTGTGCCAGGGCGGACGCAAGATCGGTTGAGGGAATTTGCGCAAAGCGCGTGACCGTAACGTCGCCGCTCAGAGTTGCGCTTTGCAGGGTCCCCACCAAATGCAGCGTGTGGTCGGAAGTAACACTGATGCCCGCGTACCGGAAACGAATTTCGTTTCCATTGGTGGTCAGGTCGAAGCCAATAGCCCGGCCATAGGTGACAAAACCGCCGAAGGTCACAAGTCCGCCGCCGGTGTGCGCAGTGAGTTGCTCGACTTCGAGGCGATCCTGGTTGAATACAAAGCTCCCATTGATGTCGCCGAGACCGGCGGGCAGGTCGATCATGGAGAGGCCCGCATGTTCAATCTTGATGCGGCCGTTCATCAGCGGCTTCGCGGCGTCACCGGTGACGGTAACGCCGATGGTCACCGCGCCATAGGATGAGATATCAGGGTCGAGCGTGTGCACCAGTTTCAAGTTGACACTGCCATCGGCCCGCAGGTCGAGCCGTCGGGCATCCTCGAAGCTAATAGTGCCCGTTAGCGCGAGACGGGAGTCTTCGCTGACCAATGCGCACTCTCGCACCGCGACCACTCCACGGTCTAGCCGTAACTCGATGGGCCCGTCGCTGGCAATTCGTATCTTCTCGATTTCCACACTGAATTGGTCGATCTTGAAGTCTCCGCTCAACAGCCGCGGCTGCTTCAGCGGTCCCTGCAGAGTAGCCCACCCGGCCATGGCCGAGTGTCCCGTGATTTTTCCCCTTATTTCTGCCCGCAGGAAGGGATCGATGTCGAGATTGGAGAACTGCATGGTCACGCTGGCAGGCATCTCGCCCTGCAATTCCACACCGCCATCGACAGAAAGGCTCGCCTTGGGAAAGTTCGACCGCGCTGTGAGCTGAAGCTGCCTGCCGCGGGTAACAGCGTCGGCAGTAAACCCACCGATGGCCTCGCCGTTCAGCACCAGGTTGTTCACCTGCAGATGACCGTTGATGACTGGTTCCTCGAGCGTGCCCGAGCCTTTCGCTTCGAACCGGGCCACCCCGGCTGTCTGCAGACGGGCGCTTTGCAGTTCAGGAATGCCCGCCAATTCCAGACTAACGCCGTTCAGATCGAGCCGGAGGCCTTGGTTGCTGAAATTGTAGGCGGCAGTGCCCGCAATCACCCCGCCAGCAGCCTGCAAACGGATGTGGCCGAGCTGGAGTTCATGATTGGCGAACGCGAGGTCGGCGCCGGCTGACTTGACGGGACGGCCATAGACTTCCGCGGCGGTCAAGGTAAATTGACCCCGGGCCTGCGGATTGCCCTCTGTGCCGGCGGCCTCCAGCGTCGCGGTTATTTTGCCGATAACTGGATAGTCAACGCCTGCAGCGTGCTGCAACTCGGCGACGTCGGCATTCTGCACGGCAACGTGGAGTTGAAATGGAGAATCATCCGTGAAGTTCCCCTTCTCCAGGCCGGCTGTCCAATCCACGTTGAGGCGCGCACTGCCTTCCTGAATGGTCGCGTGATGGAGCGCCACCTTCGAGACCGAGTACTGTACGTCGGAAGCGAATTGGTCGATGTGTATCCGCCGTGCCGGCGCTGCGGGTGGCAGAGGTGCCAGCGGATTCGGCGGCGCCATGCTCCGTGAGGTGCCCTGCTTCAAGGATGGGTGGGCCGGACGTTCCGGTGCTTTTGGCGCCGGCGTGTAAATGTAGGTGAAGTTCGAGGCTTGAACATGTCCCGCAACTTGGGAATCCGACAGCCTGCCGCTGACCGTTCCGGTGAAGGTTGCCGCCCCTTCCAATTCGATCGGCGGAGGCGCGTAACCGAGGGCAAGCACAAAGGGCTCGAATTCCTTTAAGCTTGTCGCCGCGAAAGCCACCTTGAGATTCTCCGAAGTCGTACCCAGAGTACCCGCCGCGCTCATGTCGGTGTGCAGGGTCTTCAGGTCGAACGTCGCAATCTCCATAACCTGGGGCCGCAGGTACCAATGGCTGTGCAGGCTCCCGCTCATCGGCAATTCGCCATCGGCAGGCTGCGCCGGGGCAGCGAGATCGAGGACGAGTTCGCCCTGCGCCTCGGACAAAGAGCGCGTCCATGCCAGGACAACAGTTCCGCCGACCCTGCCGGCTGGTTTCAGGGACGCGAACGGCAGCGACCTGGTCGAGATCGCACGGGCCAGTTCCGCAAGAGATACGCCGCTTACACGCAGCCGTGCAGTTCCATGTTGCGGGCCCGGACCGCTGATTTTCGTGGTGGTCGTTGTACCTGACTCCTTGCCGACTTTAGCCGAACGCTCCCCGGGCACTCGCGAATATTTCTTCACCGCCATTGGTGCACCAGCCGCGCTTGAACTCGCTGCCAAAAGGTTATCGATGGTCGCTTCGCCGGTGATTTCACCGCCCAGCAAGTGCCCAGCAATGCCAGTAAGCGCAATCCGGCTGTTATCCAGCGAATAATCGGCCGCGACATTGGCGCTGTGCAGAACAACACCTTCCTGCAGGTATTCGATTCCCCGAATTGCCATCTTGCCTCGTGATGCGCGCGTCGTCTCTGAATAGCTGCCCGAGCCGCTGGCCGTCAGCGTTCCGCCCCGCAGATCGTACGTTCGCGTGATCGCTCCGAGCTGACCCAGGTCCAACGTAGTGTTGTAGGTGAACTCGACGCGGGGATTCTCGAAGTGGGTAAGCCTTCCCTGCGCTTCCAGTGATGACTCTTCTGAGGTCAGCTTCAGTGATTTGATCTGCGCCGTGTCGCGCCACAACGTAAACTCCACCTCTGCCTGGGCGGGAACATCGCGGAAGTCACGGTACTTTGCATCAATCTTGCCTATGTGCAACGTCCCGTCATAATGATGGTCGCGACGGTCATAGGTCATGTCAGCATCAACATCATTGGCGCTGAAATCCAACGGTATCTCGCGATCATTCAGCAGCAACACGCCGTTGTGGAGATCGGCGCGGCTGATGGCCAGCTCGAAGAGTTGCTGCACCGGGTTCGGGTTGACGTGCTTGACCTTTGGCTCCGGCGCGTTGGTAGTTCCGTCGGGATAAACGATGAGGCGAATGACCGGCCGTTCAAGCCCGACATACTTGAGGTGAGCCTGGGTTCGCAAAACGGAGATGATGCGCAACCGGATAACGGCACGATCTGCGTGCGCAAAGGGCACTTGGTCCGGCCCTTCACCGCCGTGGACGGTAAGATCATCTGCTTCGAATTCCAGCTTCCCGAGGTTCCAGTGAAAGGCGTGCAATTCAACCTGGCCGCCGGTCGCATTTTCGAGAGCGGCAATTACCTTGCGGCGAACCAAGTCCTCGAAGGCCGGACTGCGCAGGTACCAGACAACGCCCGTGACAGCCGCCAGCAATAGAACGCAGATCCCCGCCGCAATCCAGAGGCGGGTGTGCGTGTGTCGGGTTTTCGATTCTTCGGGCATTATCAAAAAGCGCCGGAGGCTTTCGGCTCCTCGGTCGAGGGACTCAACGCCGGCACGGGTACGCTGGATTGGATATCAGCCTGCTGCCGCAAGTTATGCAGCCATACATCCAGCAGGTCGTCCATGCGCTGCTGCGTAAGCAATTCGCGAATCCTGGGTTCAACATCCGCGAACGAAATCATTTTGCCGCCGGTTTTTTCGAGGTCTGGCAGCAGTTGTCGGTTGTAGTACGCTTCAATCTCTTCCGGCTGAACGTGAACATTGGGGCGCAAACGCACTTCCACGAAATTCATGACCTGCACTTCGGTCCGCAAGTGCGTCTTAAGCAGCTCGTCGCTCAAGCTATAGCTGGCGAGCAGCTTCTGCCAGCTCTCATCGCCCTTGCCCTCGGGAACCTGCGATCGGAGCTTCGCCAGGTCTTTTTGGAGTTCCTCGTCCGACGGCTGCATGGAATGTGTGTCCAACATCTGCACCTTCAGCAATTGGCGATCAATAAGCCGCTGCAAGGCATTCGCGCGGTCGGCGGCCGTAACCTGCGCCAGCGGCTTCCGCTGCATGAATAGTTCGTAGCAGACGGCTTCATCCCAATCGCTTCGAAAGATGGGTTCATGGTTTACAGTGACGACAACGCCATCGATGACCTCACCCCCGTTAGCCGGGAGCATCGCTGCCGGCAGTAACAACAGGCACATCGCGAAATGAAGAACTGGTTTCATCAAAATGTCTGTCCAATACTGAAAAATACGTTGATACGTCGCAGCGACTCCACCTTGTCCTGTTCCTGGATGGGATACCGCGTTGGGTTGATGTTGTAGCCGAGATCAAAACGGACCGGCCCCACCGGCGTCTTGTAGCGAATGCCCGCCCCGATGGCTTGCGGGTTATAGCTGAAGTTACAGAGCGTCAAGCTGCCCGGCGCAGAGCACGCTGCAATCGAAGGTTGATGAATCCGCAGCATGCCGCTTGCGATCTGGCTCGCCGTGGCGAAAACGTTGCCCATATCGTGGAAGAAAACCAGGCTCAGGTTGTCACCCACATAGGGCAGTTGAACCGGCGGAGTCCGCACCTCCAGGTTGTTGACGAACAGCCCCTGGCCACCAATGGGATAGCCGGTTTGCTGGTCGCGCGGCCCGGCCTGGTTGATGGAGAAACCACGAAGCGAGTTGCCGCCGCCGGCGAAGAACAATTCCGGCAAGGGAACCGAAGTGGCTTCCGAAGGCAGAGTACCATTTGGCGGCGTGCCCAGGAAATTGTTGGTGCCGTACGAATGTAGAATCCCAATCTGCGTGTTCCGTGCCAGCACCCATCTTTTCTTGAACGCGTAGTAGGTCGAATTCTGGAGCAGTACCTTCCCGAAATTCGCCTCCGAGCCCAGCGCGCCGGTCGCCAAGCCCAGGTCCGCCAGGGTGTAACTTCCCTTGTGCGAATCGATGGGGTTATCACGGGTATCGCGCAGATAGGTGAAACTCGGAATCGCGAGCCGTACCGGTTTCGTATACAACGGGACGAGTGTGGGATCGATCACCAGGCTGTTGGGATCAATGGATACGCGCTGCCAGCTCATGCGGTAAATCAGCGTCGTCGTCCGGCTGTACTTCTGCTCGGCGGAGAGCGTTCCGGAAAGCCGCTCCGAGGTAAAGGTGTTTACGTCGGCGGCATTGTCGTAAAACGTGGTGACGTTGAAGCGCCATTTCTCATTGTGAAACAGCCGCGGCGCATCGTAGCTGATGAGTCCTCGGCGAACCAGCAAACCCACCCGTGCCTGAAAGGTGAGGGTCTGGTTGCGGCCAAACATGTTCAGGCGAGTGATTTCCAGCACTCCGGTCGGGCTGACTCCGGTACTTCCTTGTGGATTGCTGGTGGTGGGAATGTTGCCGGTCGCGAATTCAATTCCGCCGCCGTAGCGGAAGGTCCACCGCTTCGCTTCCTGCAGATTGAAAAGAACATCCTTGGAAGGCTCCTTTCCCTCTGGATTCTGGACAGCCATGTCCACCTCGTTGAAGAGTCCCAAGTCATAAAGCCGTCGCTGTGACGACACCATGCGGTTCTGGCTCAAGGGATCACCGTCATGAATCCGCATCTGGCGGTCCACGACAAAAGGACGTGTGAACTCAAGACCGCTTACCAGCACTCGATCGACGAAGACCTGCTGCCCTTCGGTAATGGTGTAAACCACGTTCATGCGCTGCGGCTGGTCAGGAGCCGGTGCGGCCGCAGCTTCAAACTGCACATCGGGAAAGCCGTGGTTATAGTAGTAGAGGGTGACATTGTCCCGGTCGGCGGCGACATTGGCATCACTGTACGGCTGATTGGGCACCGAGGCCACCAGTCGCTCCAGTTGGCCTGCCGGGTAGGTGTGGTTGCCCAGGATTTGCAGCGATTGAACCAGCGTCTGCGGACCTTCCTCGATCTTGATCACGACTGCGATCTGGTCCTGCCGGCCCTCATAGTTGCCCTGAACTTCAGAGTTCACCTTGACGTTCAGAAAGCCGTTCGATTGGTAAACATACTTGATAGACGCCACGTCCCCGGTTAGGAGCCGCTGGCTGAAGCGGCCGTTTTTCAGCATCAGGCTTGAACTCTGGATCGCCATCCTCTCCGTGATCGTCTCGGTGTCGAAGTACCGATTGCCCTCCACCTTGATGGCAGCCAGCTTGTGCCGGTCGCCCTCATCGATGACGTAGAGAATATTGACGTGGTTTTGCGCCGGGACAGGATGCCGTTCCACCTCGACGGTCGCGTCGAAATACCCTTTGATTTGCAGGTAGTCACGAAGATTGCGGCGGCCCTCGTTCAGTAGATCGTCATCCACCGAATTTTCCTGGTACACCGGGACCAGTTTTTTCAATTCTCCCTTGCTGATCTTTGCGCCCTCGGTGGTGATGGCGACGGTGGGCCCCTCCTCCACCTTGAAAACGTAATTGACCGTGTTGGAGCCCGGTTGATATTGCCGTCCGATGAGTGAAACCTGCGCCTCCAGATGGTTGTTCTTCTGATAATTCTTGCGCAACCGGTCCAGCGCCCGGGTGACATTTGCCTGCTTCACCACGGCTCCAGTCTTCAGCTTGGTGAGGCCGCGGATCTTGTCCGGCGGAATTCCTGTATCCCCTTCGAGGGTGACCTGGCCCACGCGCGCCAACGGGCCGGGGAGGACATGGAAATTGATCTGCATCTGCCGCGTCTGCGCGTTCGGCTTCAGCTGATAGGTGATTGCGGCCTTGTAGTACCCATTGTCAGCCAGTACCTTTTGCATGCGCTCGACGGTACGATCCACTTCCGCTTGCGAGAACGGATATCCCAAGTCGAGCTTGCTGGCGTCGATCAACTGATGTGCTTTGGGGTTCGTTTTCTTAGGTGTGCCGTCTACGTTGATGTCGCCGTAAAAGTAGTTCTCGATGGCGACAAACACCAGCGTCAGCTCATTCTGCTGCACGTTTTCCGCTTCCGCCTGCAAGGTGGCGAAGCGCCCGGTGGCGTAGAGCGTCTCCAGACTGCTTCGCAGCTTGTTGCGCTCCAGCGGCTCGCCGGGATGCTGCGCCAGCAACTTGCGCAGCATCTCCGGATTGCTGCCCGAGATTCCACGGAACTCGATGTCGCGGACGATCCTGCCCTCGTACTTGGCGATTGCGTTGAAACTGTTCGTCGTGTCAGGTTGGGAAGATTTCTGATCGTCACTGTGAATCCCCGGTGGCTGCGCGCTCTGCGGCCATGCCGGAGACACCACCAGCATCCATAGGGCGATGAGCGACGCAAGCTTGCGCGGCGATGGCGTGATCGGCTCCCTCAAACTTTGACCTTCAACCTGGCTGCCCGCCGGCAGACTTCTCTGGACGAGACCTGCCCGGCATCATGGCTCACGCACTTGCGTCCACCGCGGCCCATTTTGCGGCGAACCTCCCGTCGCCCTGCCCAGAAGGCGAGGTTGTTGTGGTGTCCCTATAATAAACAAGGAAGCCTTCCACAGAGCAGGTACAGTCGTTGGATTTCGGTGAGCGATACTCCCGCCAGATTCTCTTTCCCCCGATTGGCGCTGAAGGCCAGATGCGACTTGCCGCCGCGCGGGTTGCGATCGTGGGATGCGGCGCCACCGGGTCGGCGCTGGCATCGTTGCTGGCGCGGGCGGGCGTCGGTTACTTGCGCATTATCGATCGCGATTATGTAGAGCCCAGCAATCTGCAACGCCAGGTACTGTTTGACGAGTCCGATGCCGCCGAGTCCCTGCCCAAGGCGATTGCCGCGGCCCGCAAAATTAAGGCCTTCAACTCAGAAATTGTAGTCGAGCCGCACTCTGCTGACTTAACACCGCACAATGCCGAAGAGTTGCTCAGCGGCATAGCCGTTCTTCTCGACGGCACCGACAATTTCGAAACTCGCTATCTCATCAACGACTTCGCCGTGAGCAAAACAGTGCCGTGGATCTATTCCGCCGCCGTTGCCAGCTACGCGGTTACCATGACCGTGCTTCCGGGCGAGACGGCCTGCCTTGCATGCGTCTTTCCTGATTCTCCTCGCGGCCTGGTTGAGACCTGCGACACATCGGGCATTCTGAACTCGGCTGTGAACTTCATTGCGTCCGTCGCTTGCACCGAAGCCCTGAAGCTGCTGGTGGGCGCCCGCGACAAGCTGCGACGAGCGCTGCTCTCGTACGACGTGTGGAGCAACGACTTCGCCGAGATCAACACCGCTAAGCCGCGCGCGGGATGCCGGGCCTGTGGCCAGCATGATTATGTGCACCTCGCCGGCGAAGGCCGCCCGCATATCACGCTCTGCGGGCGCAACTCGGTGCAGATCCACGAGCGCCAGCGGCCCGTTGACTTCGACGAAGTCACCCGCCGGCTGAGCCCCCATGGCCCAGTCCGCCACAACGAGTTCGTCCTCAAGTTCTGGCGCGAACCCTACGAGCTGACGTTGTTCCCCGACGGCCGCGCCATCATCAAAGGCACCACCGACACCGCCGTGGCGCGGAGTTTGTATGCGCGGTATGTGGGGTCGTGAACAGCATTTGGCACTCGGCAGTTAGTAATCGGTGTCCGCACCAGGCTAATTGCTAACTGCTGATTTTTTCGGAAACACCACCGACAACCCCACCGATACCGCCAGCACTCCCGCGACCACCCCAAGCGCCACGCCAGTCGGAATCTGCACGTAGTTCGACGCCAACATCTTCACTCCGATGAAAATGAGGATGAGCGACAGCCCGTAATGCAGGAAATGAAACATCTCAATCATTCCTGCCAGCGCGAAATACAGCGAACGCAGGCCGAGAATCGCAAATACGTTTGACGTGTACACAATGAAAGGCTCACGCGTCACCGCCAACACCGCGGGAATGGAATCGGTGGCGAACAGCACATCGGTGGTCTCCACCAGCAGCAGGACAACTGCCAACGGCGTTGCGTACCGCACCATCCCGCGTCGGACAAAGAACTTCCCATCCTCGTAGTTCTTCGTCACAGGAAACAGCTTGCGAAAGCCACGCAGAACGGGATTCGCCTCCGGGTGGATTTGTTCGCCCTTCTGCCGCAGCAGCTTGATACCGCTATAGATGAGGATTGCGCCGAAAATGTAGATGAACCAGTGAAACCGGTTGAGCAGCGTGATGCCCGCCGCGATAAAGACGGCACGCATCACCAGCGCGCCCAGCACGCCCCAGAAGAGCACCTGGTGCTGAAACTCACGCGGCACCCGGAAGTAGCGAAAAATGAGCAGGAAAACGAACAGGTTGTCGACGCTGAGCGAAAGTTCAATCAGGTAACCGGTGACGAACTCCAGCGAGAGCACGGAGTTCGGCCGCGCGTGCCCGACCATGGTGTGCCCGAAGAAGTATATGAGCACGGCAAAGCAGGCCGCCAGCGTGACCCAGACCAGCGTCCAGCCAGCCGCCTCGCGCAGTTCAACGATATGCTTCTCGCGATGAAACAGCCCCAGGTCCACTGCCAGCATCGCCAGCACGAACAGGTTGAAGACCAGCCAGAAGATCCAGTTGGAGGGCATGAGCTCGCAGAGGCCATTGTAGCGAGAGGACGGTAGTTGGTAGTTGGTGGTTGAGGCTGGGCAGGACACAGTGGAACCGTCAAACTTGCCGACCGTGCACCGCCAGGCATCCAGAGCCAAATACCAACTACCAACCACCGCCTACCGCAGTGTTGTAATCTAACTTCTTAACCCCAACTCCCGAAAGGATCCTCATGCCCCGCCAACCCGGCGTTTACGCCACGTTCGATACCAGCGAAGGAACCATCGTCTGCCGTCTCTTCGAGCAGGAAGCGCCCATCACCGTCAAGAACTTCATCGAGCTGGCCGAAGGCTCGCGCGAGTGGACGCACCCGCACACTCGCGCCAAGAGCCAGACCCCGCTGTACAACGGCACCATCCTCCATCGCGTCATTCCCGACTTCATGATCCAGGGCGGCGACCCGGCGGGCACCGGCATGGGTGGCCCCGGCTACCAGTTCCAGGACGAGACCCGCAGCTCGCCCCACAAGTTCGACCAGCCGGGCAAGCTGGCCATGGCCAACTCCGGCCCCAACACCAACGGCTCGCAGTTCTTCA
>Ga0209656_10001905_pt1 | contig 13624 bp, 12 predicted proteins | sample BogFormECP12_OM2_FD_188239 | JGI IMG/M metagenome (GOLD analysis project Ga0209656, IMG submission 188239) | Bog forest soil microbial communities from Calvert Island, British Columbia, Canada - ECP12_OM2 (SPAdes) (version 2) | ecosystem: Environmental > Aquatic > Freshwater > Wetlands > Bog ... | reverse complement strand
TTCTCGACGAGGAATCCGGCCCTGCCGAAATCCAGCATTTCCGGGACGGCGCACACCGCCGACGACACCACCGGCACGCCTCGGGCCATCGCCTCGAGAATCACCAGCGGGAACGTCTCGCAGCGGCTTGGCATGCAAAACAGGTCGGCGTCGGCCAGCGCAGGCTCGGGGCCGTCCGACCATCCATGCCAGTGCACCCGGTCGCGTACCGCGGCAGGGGTGCGGGCCTCTAGTCTCTCCCGGTCGGGGCCGTCACCGAATATCGAGAGTGTCCACGGCAATTCCGTCAGGCCGCTGAGCGCGTCGATCAGCAGATGGGGGTTCTTGAACTCGACGATCCGCGTGAGCACGACCAGGTGCACCGGATCGCCGGCCGGGCGGGTCCTCGGACGGGGCGGACCCGGCACGACGACACCGTTGGGTGCCACGAAATGCCGTCTCGTCAGCCGATGGTGTTCGGCCAGCATGTCCCAATGTCGTTGCGCCAGCATGATGAAACCGTCGGAGCGGTTCATGGCGGCGACCAGTGGCCGCGAGTAGATCGGCATGTCCGGATGAGTGTGCGGGGCGACCAGCCAGCGCCGGCCGGCGCCGGCAGCCCGCCACAGGGTGGCGAACCCGGTCTCGGTGTTGGTGTCGCCGCTGATAACCACCGCGGGACCCGCGGGCAGGTCGACGACCGGTGCCCACCAGGGTTGGCGCACCACGCGCACGCTGGGCGGAATTTCCTTGATCAGCGGACCGAACCGCTGCACGCAGGCGATGGTGACCGGGTAGCCGCGGCGAGCCAATTCGGTTGCCAGCACCGCCCTCTGCCGCTCGGCGCCGCCGTAGATCAGCCGGTTCGTGGTGATCACGATCGCCGGCAGGTCGGTTCGCTGTTTGGCGCGCGCCTTCCGGCGTGCGGCGCGCTTCGACCGCTGCAGCCGGTCCTGAAGTGTTGTCCCAGCAAGGTATATATCCGCGTGGTGAGCGGTGCTTTGGTGTTCGAGGAATAGCGCGGTATTGGTGCGCAGCAAGTCCTGAATGCGGCGACGCTCGACGGCCGAATAGTCTCCCCCGTGCGTCGAGCCCGGTCCGTGCGCACCCTCGGCGGTCACCGAATTACCGTGATCGGCGCCAAGTTCGTCGGCCAGCAGGTTGCGCCAGCCCGCCGCGCGGGCACGGGCCTGCCAGTCGGCTTCTTCGCCGTAGAGGTAGAACTCCTCGTCAAAGCCGCCGATGGCATGCCAGGCCGCACGGCTGATCGCCAGGCAGGCACCGGACAAATAGCCGTCGATGCTTTGCGATTCGGTGGGCTGGCGGGCATACAGGTGTGAGAACCGGGTACCGCGCAGCAAATCGGAGTAGCCGGAGGTCGACACCAGCAGCCGGATCAGCGTTGCGCGGCGCGTCGCAGTATCCCACCGCGCCGGACCAGGCCCGCCCTCATCGCGCACCAACGGCGACACCGCCGCGACTCCGGGTTGGCGGAGCAACTCTCTGGTGCGGGTCAACGGGCCCTGCAACCGGGCATCGGGATTCAGCAACAGCAGATCGGCGTCCGGCGGGGTGTGTTCGACCAGCGCGTTGACAGCCGCGGCGTAACCAATGTTCACCGACCCCAACACCCAGTGCAACCCGGGGTAGCGGGCAACCAGTTCCTCGCGACCGGGATATCCCTCGCCACTGTTCTCATAGACATAGACCGGCAGCTCAGGAAGGTGCTCAGCAACAGCCGCCAAACACTTCTCGACCAGCTCATGGCTCTTATACGCCACGATCAGGACCGCGAGGGGTCGCCCGGACCACGGGGGGGTCACACCGCGGTCCGGGCGCTTCAGATAAACCCGATCCATGTGGCGCTTCAGATGTGCCCGGTCCACTTTTCGAATCACGCCATCACCTGCCTTCAGTTGCCGAATTATTTCAAAGTCGCATAAAACCTAGCGGTGGATGCTGCGCGGCAACTCCCGGCTGCGGCGGTGAAACACCGCGATCGAATCATAAAACTCGACCCCGCCCAGCATGGTGGCCGCTGCAGGAACGGGGATTTCGGAGCGCCGTTGGGGATGGCCGACACGGAAATCCAGCTCACTAATGGCGGTTTGATAGTGGGCGTGCATGGCATCAATCAGATACTTCGTGAAGTCGACGAACGACATAGCTGAGTCGCGGTTATGTTTCCAATAGTTGGAATGGATGTCCTCCACGATGTAAACCCCGCCGTCAGTGAGGGCGTTGGGGAACAGCCAGCGGAACGTGTTAACCATGTGTGAGGTCATGTGGCTGCCGTCGTCCAGGATCACGTCGAACGGACCGAACTCGCAGGCGACTTCTGCGAGGAAGTCGGTGTCTTGTTGGGCGCCGATCCGCACATGCACACCGTTCGCGGGGTTGTCGAACTGTTTGCATTCGGGGTCGATATCCACCCCGACAATCGTGGAGTCGGGGTGCAGGTATTGGCGCCACATCTGCAGCGAGCCCCCCTGGTACACGCCGACCTCCATCATGCGGATCGGCCGCCCCCGGTATGGGGTTAACGCCGTTTCGTAGATGGGCAGGTAGTGCTGCCATTTATGGACATGTGGGGTGGTGGTGAAGATGTCGGCGAGTTCACCGCCCACGGGTGTGTCGGACGCCGGCCACCGCGTTTCGGTGTTGAGGGTGTCGCCCAATGCGTTCAGCATTTTGCGCCTGCCCCGGTAGGGGTAGCTGCGGGTCAGGAACGGTCGGTGTCGCGACGGCACGAGATTGATGATGTCCAACAGTGCGCGGATGCGCTGCTTAGAATCGGTCATTGTCGAACCTGTCTGTTAGCTTTGGCCGCCCCCCGGGGCCGTTCCCTGCGGTCGCCAGGCTCGTCGAGTGTATTTGTATCGGACCGAGTGGCACCGGTAGCTTTTCGCAGCCGCGCAGGGCCGACGCCGGGACTTTACCGGCGGACGCCTCGCCGGTGAGCCGCATCGGCAACGTAAGCCAAAGCACCCGGTGCAAACTCACAACACCTCATTGATCGCATCGAGGTAGGCGTCAGCCATCGCTTCCACGGTGTAGTGCTCGCTCATGCGCTCGAAGCCACGCTGGCCAACCGACGGCAAAGCGGCCGGGTCCGCCAGGATCTCGGCTAAGCATCCCCGCCATCCCTCCACCGACACATTCTCGACGAGGAATCCGGCCCTGCCGAAATCCAGCATTTCCGGGACGGCGCACAGCGCTGAGGACGCCACCGGCACGCCTCGGGGCACGCCGCGGTCCGGGCGCTTCGGATAAGCCCGATCCATCTCCCGAATCACGCCATCACCTGCTTTCCGAGCATCGAGGCCAGGGTCGACCACTTGATCGGGCCGATCGCCATGCTGGCCACCAGGTAGGTGACAGCCGCAGCGGTCAGCGCCAGGATCACGTGCTGCCCTGACAGCAGCACCGCCACCGCCACACTTGGCGCCGTCGGCACCAGCACCCGCAGCAAGAACATCGCCGGCGTGCGGTACCCGCACCGCCGGTGCAACCACCAGCCAGCGGCCATGAGGCCGAGAACCTCGGTGCATATCAGCGTGACGGCGGCGCCAACCGCGCCGAACCGCCCGTCCAGCGCGAGATTGAGCGCGACGTTGACCACCAGCACGGCGAAGGCCGATTGGAGCAGGAACCGTTGCTGATGGCAGGCGACCAAACCTTGACTGAGGGTGGCGGTGACGAATTGCAGACCTGCCGCGATGAACACCAACGCCAGGGTCGGCGTCCCGCGGGAAACGAACGCCTTGTCGCCGAAGAATCCGATCAACGGTCCGGCCAGCACCGCGCCGACAACCGCGACCGGGGCCGCCACGAAGCACATCAGTTCGACGCTACGGCGCAGAAAGCCGACGAACGCCGCGAAGTCACGCGAAAACAGCTCGGTGGCCGTCGACAGCGTCGACTTGAGGAACAAAAACGCCACCACGGCGGTGGTGCCTGCGATCGTGCAGGCCAACCCGTACACGCCGACCTCGGAATGGGTACTCAGCAGGGACAGGATCACGCCGTCGGCGCGCCAGTACAGGATCCCGATCACCATGGATGCCATCAGCGGCAGGCTTTCCCGCAGCAGATCGGCAGCCTCCCGGGGCGCGAAGATCGGGCGCAGCGAGATGTGCCGCGCCGCCGCGGCGCCCTGGATCAGCAGTTGCAGGGCGGGCGGGATGAGCTGCGCGACAGCGAACCAGATGACGTCCGCCCGTGCCGCTACCAGGCAAGCGACCATGATTAGCGAGCCCACCCGGCCGGCGACGTCGGAGATCGCCACCGCCGAGAACCGGACGGTGGCAAGAAACACCGGCTCGAATCGCGTCGCCATGGTCAGCATAAGCGGCCACACTGACAGCACCACGAGCATCACTCGCACGTCGGAGTCGCGATAGAAGAGCAACCCTGATACGGCTGCCAGCGCCGCGAGCGGAACGCACCAGACCAGGGCCAGGCCGCTGTTGACGCGCACCAGGCGCTCAAGCTCGCCGCGGCCAGAGGTGACGCGGCGCACGATGACGGTGGCGATACCGGGGTCGGCCAGGAATGCCCACATACTGATGAAGACGATCGCGATGGTGAGCTGGCCATAGTGCTCGGGACCCAGATAGCGGGCGGTCATCGCCACCGAAACCACCGAGGCCATCATCCCCAGTGCCCGGCAGATCAGCTGCATCGAAAACGCGTGCACGATCCGCGCCCGCGGCACCGACGGCGCGACCGCCACCGATTCAGTCATGGCCGCGGCTCACTCAGTATGCTCCGTCGCTGGCCAAGACCGCTTTCAGCGTCTTGGCGATGATCATGAGATCACCGGCCATCGACCAGTTGTCCACATGTGACAAGTCCACCCGGACCGATTCGTCCCACGAAAGGCCGGATCAGGCGCAACTCGACTGTCGCGCCCACGCGCCTCAACTCCATCACAGACGCAAGCCAGGCAGGCAGGCTAGAGAACACTCGAGCGGCCATCCGGAAAGGCTTCGACCGGCGCTGCCCGAGATGGAACAGCAACTTGTCCTGCTCCCGCCGCCGAACCTCGAAATGTCGACGGAACGCCGCCTCAAACTCCGTCCACGGCCGGTGGAAGACCTCATCCCGCATGAACGGACCAAGGTGGCCCCACCACTCGTCGAAAGAGGCGGTCTGGTCGCTCCACGCCGCGATCCCCCGCTCGTAGAACCAGCGAACGTACCGTTCACGCCAGCGGGCAGGCAGCCGGTGATAAAGCGGCACCTCCAGGTGGCCTTCGATGACGATTTCGCGCGTGGGGAACAGGTGAACATGCACGCCGTCCGGCTTGGTGACACGAGCCAGCTCGTCCAACACCGGCCCCAGGTTGTGGACGTGCTCGAATACCTCGTTGGAACACACGAAGTCGAAATGCTGGTCCGGGAAAGGCAGTTTCCCATCATCGGCGACACGCACGATCCGATTGGCGGTGTCCGCCGGGATGCTCGGCATGGTCTTGGGGTCTATCGCCTCGTCGCCCCAGTCCTTCTCGGCGCCCAGGAAGTCGTCGAACCCTCGTTCGCGCGCGCGGGTTATGAGCTTCCCCGGCCCGCACCCGAAGTCCAGCGCCCGGATCGGGCCCCGTTCAGCCCGTAGCTGCTCGTAGATCGCGAACAGGTAGTCATGGTTTCCATCGCCCGCCATGGTCTTCATTGCTTGCGCCACCCCTGCCACCGGTTCAGTCATGGCCGTGGCTCACTCAGTATGCTCCGTCGCTGGCCAAGACCGCTTTGAGCGTCTTGGCGATGATCATGAGATCACCGGCCATCGACCAGTTGTCCACGTATGACAAGTCCAGCCGGACCGATTCGTCCCAGGAAAGGTCGGAACGGCCGCTTACCTGCCACAACCCGGTAACGCCGGGCTTGATCAGCATCCGTCGCTTCACGTCACCGTTGTACTTCGCCACTTCTCGTCTCAACGGCGGTCGCGGCCCGACGACGCTTAGTTCCTGCTTCAGGACATTGATGAATTGCGGCAATTCATCGATGCTAAAGCGCCGCAGCATTCTGCCGACGGGGGTGACCCGGGGGTCCTGGCGGATCTTGAAGAGCATGCCGCCCGCGCTTTCGTTCAACGCCAGCAGGCGGTCGATCTGCGTGTCGGCCCCGTCGACCATCGTCCGGAACTTCAGCATCTTGAAGGGCTTGCCGTCCAGGCCGATGCGCTCGGATCGGTAGAAGACCGGTCCTTTGCTCGTGAGTTTGATCGCGATCGCACATGCAATGAGAAGTGGCGATATTCCGATCAGGGCCGCCAGCGAGAAGCAGACGTCGAAGGCCCGCTTCTGGAAGCACTTAGCCTCTTGATATTGCGGTTTTTCGACGTGCAGCAGAGGGAACCCCGCGACCGGCCGCAGGGCCAATCGTGCTGCGGCCACGTCTATCAGCCCGGGGGCGACCACGAGGTCGACGTCCATGGTTTCCAACTGCCACATCAGCTTTCTGATCCACTGCACACCGAAACGCTCCGTGCCAGTCACCGCCACGGTGTCCGCGCCGCAACGACCAATCGCGGCCAGCGCATGAGTTTCATCACCGAGGATCGGGATCTCCCGGCCGTGGACCATAAGCGTCTTGCCGCGGGAGGGCCCGTATCCTGGAATCCCGCACCCGACCACGACGTAGCCGTTTCTGGGATTGCGGGTCAGTTCGTCCGCCAGGTGTGAAACCCCCGGGCGGTCTCCGATCGCTAAGACCATCGTCTGATATTTGCCGCGTGCTCGCTTCCCGGCGAGGTGGTGACGCCACATGGTGCGGCTGGTCAGCAATCCGATGGTGCCCACCGGAAGCGCAACTGCTAAATAGCCTCGGGCCAAGTCGATTTTGGCAAGCAGAGTTGCCATCGCGATGATTCCGAACGTCCAGAATGACGCGCTGCCGATGCGCCGATATTCATCGATTCCCGCTCCGATGATGCGGGGTGATCTGGTGTGAAACACCGCGATAGATGACAGCCAAAGGGCCGCGAACAGAACCGAGAACAGCGTCATCAACTGGCCCGGATAACCCGAAGTGGCTGGGGACTCACCGAACCGGACGTACTGCGCGAGCATTACCGCAGCGCAGACGATCACCGAATCAGTGATACGCAGACGGCGCGAATACTGGTGCTGCCAGCGGCGAGCGGTCTTTTCCGCGGTCGGCAGCACCGAGTGCGCGGTCACCGGCGCATGGCCGTTTCGGCTGCGCGCGGTGACAGGCGGATGGCCGTTTAGGGTGCGAGGCATCGGCCCGGCAGCAAATAACGGCGGGCCAACCGTCGCGGCTCGCGGGTCAACCGGCAGAACCATGCCAGCCCGATCCGCTGCATCCGCGGTTGTGGCACGAGGTCGCCTTCGGCGGTGCGCATGCGGTTGCCGTCGCCGCACAGAACAGCACAACCTTCATGGCCTTCGGCCAATCAGGCTGCGGGCAACGCCGAGAGCGGCACCACCACGGCTGGCCGGGCTCCTCGAGAAACAGCCCCCCACTGCTCTGGTCGGCGGGACGATCCAGACACGAGCACCGTGCAAACCGAATCTCATCATGGCTGGAAGTATACATACTCCTCAGATGGTATGGAACGAAAATCCAAGCTTAGAGTATTTGCCTCTCCAGCAGGTTGGCGGCCGTGATGGATGGCGAGTTCGGCGAGCACGCGCCGCTGGGTGCCCAGTTCCGCGGCTCTCAGCGGGCCACGGGCCACCTTCAAAACCGCGGCGGGCGGTCCCTGCTCGGGACGCAGCAGGACCACGGCCGTGTCGCCGACGAGCTCGACTTCTAGTCTTTGATCGCGGGCCCGCGAAAGCATCCATATGCTCGAGATGTCAGCGAAGAACAGACCGCGGACGGATGGAAGCCTTCGGCGGAAAGAGCGCCGCCCTAGCGAGTCAGCACACGGTCGACGTGAAAACGTCAGGGGTGCGGCGAGTGGGTCTTAAAGCAGGCATCGGAGAAGATCTGTACGCCGACAATTTGAGAACGGCTTGGGACTACTGCGGTTCTCACCGGGTCGATCTATCGCGTTGGTCATCGAGTCCGGTGGTCTGGTGCGGAGCACGTACGCCAACTGTGGCACGGACAGATTGATCAGAGGGAGTCGTCAAAGCGACGGCGCCGAGGATCACGAACACCCCTGCCAGGAGCGCTCCCCCAATGACGTCGCTGAGCCAATGGGCGCCAAGATACAACCGGCTGAAAGCAACGATCACCACGCCAGCAACCACCAAAACCGTCGCCAGGGCCTGCACAATACGGCTCCGCCCGACCGCGATGCACACAGCGATGATTCCGAGCAGCGCGCCGATCGCGGCCACGTGCCCGGACGGAAACGAATGATGTTCGGTACTCAATAGCGGTGATGCTTGGATTTCCGCTTCGGTCACTGGGCGGTAAACGACCACGCTGATCGCGGTCTCGAAGAGCACAGCCCCGGCGACCGTGCCAGTCACTGCGGCTCCTGGCCTCAAGGAACGAGCACGCCAGGCCAGCAGTGCTCCGCCGGTTAGTCCGGCCGCTGCAACCTTGACGGGGGTGCCGAGCCACGCGGTTATCAACGACGCTTCCTCAAAGCCGTGAGATCGGTGGCCGACACTTCCGATCCAAGACGCGGTCGGAGCGTCGAACGCCGTTACCCATCCGTGGGCGTGCACGCCGATCGCCAGCCAGGTCAAGACCAACACCAGCCCGGCCAGACCCAAGGCTGTGGGCACCCGCCAGCGGCGAGACAACCCATCAATAGCCAACGACAACTCCGATGTCCGCGAACGCGACGGCCCCAAGGTCACAAACGACATTGTGCACCAGCACAGCGCGCCAAGCCCGGCCAGCGCCAGCGCCGATCTACGGCCGGTCGCCCAGAACCGCCATGATCCCGTCGCCGGTACCACTTAACACGATGGAGGTACACCGATGGTTGGCGGCCGGCGCGCCGAGTCCCACTGGCCGCGCTCGCGACCGACGAGTTCAACGCCACGGCGTTGCGCGTGGCCGCTAATCGAGGTGCGCTGCAGGGCCACAAAAGGCTCTGACGGGCAGTGGCGCTCAAGCCGTCAATGGGTGGAGGAGTACGTCCAGAGCCGCTACAAACGCCGAGGCTGACATTACAGCGCCCAATCGCGAATCTTGCAGCGCCCTAACACAATTCGGACGGTTCACCTAGCTCCGACTTGGACTGCCCCATGCGCCGCCAAGGACGACGCAAAAGCTGTCAGCCTTCAGAAGATGACCCGCGACCGATTGCGCATCCAGCAGTTCCCGCTGACACTCCGAGCGCCCCTGCACGCCAACATCGTCGTAACAACGACCAAACGGGGTGCGACCGCCACGCCGAATTATTTAGGGCGCACGCTGGCTCGCCGCCCCATGCCGCGTGCCGTTGTAGGTCATCTCGCCGAGGCCGTGCTGGTACAGCCAGCGACTCTGCTGGGCCCGGAAGGACGCCTTTCCTGCCATCGCGCCCCACGGCGATGCACCCAGCGGACCACGCCGTGCTGCCCATACCAGCGATCCCGTTCCAGCCGGTCCGCAGCCCAGAATCACTGTCTCGTAGATCGGGGTCCACATCGTGACAGCAGCGTCGGATCGCCCGACGATCTAGGCCCAGCTGCCGCCGACGGCGTTGTCAGTGGAGTTCATGTTGTTGCCCGCCGTCTGCACTTTTTGGCCGTGCTGGTTGGCTTGTTCGTAGATGACCTGGAAGTTGCGGCCCAGTTGGGTGATGAATTCCTGGCAGGCCACCGAACCCGAGCCGCCCCAGAAGTCACCGGCGGCCAGCACATCGCGCACGATGGACTGGTGCTCGGCTTCCAGGGAGGCGGCCTGGGCGCGGATCAGGGCGCCGTGGGCGTCCACGTCGCCGAATTGGTAGCTGATCGACATAGTGCTCTCCTAAAACCTAAAGATGTTGTGGGGGTGGGGTTAGCTGGACAGGATCTGCTGGGAGGCCTGTTCTTGCTGTTCGTAGTTGTTGGCGTCGCGGATCAGTCCGTCGCGCACACCGTGGAGCATGTTGACGATGTTGCGGAAGGCCTGGTTCATCTGGCCCATGGTGTCGTAGGACGTCATCTGCGCGGTACCGCTCCAGCCGGCACCGGCGATGTTTTGGCTTGATGCCCACATCTTGCGGGCCTCGTCTTCCACCGTTTGGGCGTGCACATCGAAACGTCCCGCCATCGACCGCATCTCGTGCGGGTCAGTCATAAAACGCGTAGGCATATCCTTATCTCCTTGCTAGTGCTCATCCGAAAACTCCGATCGAGTGACCCAACGGAACGAATGCCACTCCTTCTAGTCACATCATTTCGGCCCATGTCCGTTGCCGTTGTGTCCGTTGCCGTTGTGTCCGTTGCCGTTGTATCCGTTGCCGTTGTGTCCGTTGCCGTTGTTCGGCAGATACACGATGGCCGGCGTGTATCCGGGCGGCGACGGGATTCCGGGCGGTGCCGCATACGTCCCGGCCGGCGCCATTGGGACCGATGAGTAGCCGGCACCCGGTGAGCGCGTCAGCACCCTAAGGCGCGGCCCGTATTTGGAAGCAACCGCGCCGCCGACGCCCGCTGCGGCGGCGATCCCTGCGGCCTGCCCTACCCCGGGTGGTATCACCGGTAAGCCAGCCGCCATTGGTAACCCACCTCCCGTGTCCAGACTGATGCCGGGGAGCGCCGACGCTATCGGCACACCACCCACCAGCGGCGCCAGAGCTGAGGCGGCCCAGCCCCAGCTCGGCGGCGCCGACAAACCCCCCACCGAGACCGCTTGACCTAGGCCCGCCAAACCGCCCAGGGCTGGAAGACCGCCAAAGCCCCCGGCGAACCCTGACCCCAGCGCAGCCGGGGCGGCCGCCGCGGCCGCCGCGGGCGCAGCCGCGGCCGCGGCGGCCGCGTTGGCCGCGGCGGCCACGGGGATGTTTGCGTTTGACATGGCAAGATTCATAGGGGTACCGATAAGGGGCCCGATCGAGGAGCCAAACGATGAATTGATCATTCCAAGGGCGAGCCACTCTGGAAAGACGGCGTAATCGAGAAGCAGACTTTCCGCGAAGCCTCCGACCGAGAACCCGGACGAGGCCAAACCTGTAAGCAGTGGGTTTCCACCGGTCGTGGTCGGGGTCGACCCGGAGGAAGACCCACCCAGAAGCCCACTCAGGAGTCCCGAAAGTCCCGATGTCGACGAAGACGACGAACTGGGCGACGCGAGGCTCTGTAGCGTCGTTTGAAGCGAGGAGATCAGCTGCGACAGCGTTGACTGCGCGCCCGTGCCAGTCGACGTGCCGGCGACCTGGGTACTTGCGGCCGCTTGCGCGGCCAACCCGGTCGCGCTGGTGGTCTGCGGCGCCGCGGTGAACGGCGTCACCTTCGCGGTGGTTGCCGCCGAGTTCGCGGCGTAGCCGTACATCGCCGCGGCGTCTTGAGCCCACATTTCGCCGTATTGGGCCTCGTTGGCCGCGATCGCCGGCGTGTTCTGACCGAAAGTGTTCGTCGCGACCAGCGACGCCAGCTGGGTCCGATTGGCCGCGATCACCGGCGGCGACACCGTCATCGCGAACGCCGTCTCATAGGCGCTCGCCGCCGCTTGGGCCTGGGTGGCCGCCAGCTCAGCCTGTTCGGCGGTGGTACTCATCCACGCCGCGTAGGGTGCGGCCGCGGCCTCCATCGCCGTTGACGACGGCCCCAGCCACTCCCCGCTCAGCCCCGAGGTCACTGATGTGTAAGCGGTGGCCCCCGAATGCAATTGGGCGGCCAACCCTTTCCAGGCGGCTGCGGCGGCCAGCATCGACTCCGGCCCCGGACCGGCATACATCCGGGCCGAGTTGATCTCCGGGGGTAACGCCCCTAAATCCATCGCTGCCGCCTCTGCCGCTCAGAGGGTCGCTGCGGCGTTGCAGGCCTCGGTGACCTCGTACGAACCGGCGCTGGTCCCCAGGGTGTTCACAAATAGTTCATGAATCGCCGTGGCTTGGGCAGCGATCGCCTGGTACATCTGGGCGTGTGCGGCGAACTGCGCCGCCGTCAGCGCCGACACCTCGTCGGCAGCCGCGGGAACCACCCCGGTGGTCGGGGCTGCCGCCGCCATATTCCCGGCGGCCATTTCCGAGCCGATCCCGTGGAGGTCTCCGGCCGCCAAGGCCAGCAATCCTGGGTGTGTGGTCACGAACGACATGTGCTCCTCCTAACGGAAGCAGGCCGACCCATCGGCCGACCGCGGTTACCGTGGCGCCTATCCGATCGCACTCGTATACCGTCGATACATTAGAACCCTAGAATACATACCTATCGTCCATATTGCAACGAATGATCGCACTCGTGGTCTCGTGTGGCTCTTGAAGAATGCATACACCCGAAACAGCCGGCCGAAAAACAGACTGCGGCCTATACCGGGGGCCCTCCTCAGGCTGGCGCGCCCCGCGGCCAGCAAGCAATCGCGACCACCGCCACGATCACCGGCCGCGACAACAAGACCGAACCCCAACGCATCCATCGCGGAGTCGCGACGCCGGGGGGCCCAACGCCGTACCATCGCGATGCGCAAGACGATATGGGGTGGTACCGGTGTCTAGGGAAGGTGGCATGCGTCAGCTGTTCATCTCCTATGCCCGCGAGAACAAACCCGCCGTCGAGGCGCTGATCCAAGACTTGGATGCACTGGGCTATCAGACGTGGATGGATTCGTCGCTCTGGGGCGGCCAGACATGGTGGGAGGAGATTCTTCGGCGCATCGCCGCATCGGATGTGTTCGTGGCGATCGTCTCGGCTCACACGTTGAATTCGGTGGCTTGTCAACGGGAGCTGGAATGGGCGTTGGCGCTGCACAAGCCGGTGCTGCCGGTGGCGGTGTCGCGCCATCCTCAGGCGCTTCCGCTCACCTTGTCGATGCGTCAGATCGTCGACTATTCCAAGTCCGGCAAGAAGGCGGCGGTTGCCCTGGCTGGCGCACTGGGAACCTTGCCAGCGGAACCACCTGCACCTGAGCAGCTACCCGAACCCCCGCCTGCGCCGTTGTCGTACCTGTGGGATCTGGGGGAGCGCATGGGTCAGCCGCAGCCGCTGACCCATGCGCAGCAACACCAAATCCTCATCCAACTGCAGCCCGCACTGCGCTCGGCTGATCCCGAGGAACGCGAGGCTGGCCGCCACGTGCGAAAGATGTTCAGCGGGCGCGACGATCTTTATGCCGATGTGGATCGGACCCTGGCCCAGTTGGAGCTCGCCGATCACCTAGACGTCGCTGCCCGGCTGGAGCAGGCCACCCGGACGGCGCAGCGACGCAAAGCGCTGGTGGATGAGATGACCGCCCTGCACCATTCCGGGCAATGGGATGCCGTCGTGGCCGCCGCCCAGGAACTGGCTGGCCTCGACCCTGAGCACCCGGACCCTGGTGGGATCGTCTCGGACGCGAAGGCCAAGATATTCCAAGCCGACCTCTCCGAACGGTCTGGGCAGGCATGGGCGCAGGCAGCGGAGGTGTTCACCGCGATCGAGCAGGAGCAGCCCGGCTATCGAGACGCCGCAGCGCTGCTCAAGGCTGCCGAACAGCAACGCGATCTGGCCGGCTGGCTTGATCAGGCAGAGGCCGCCGCTGGGCACGACGACTGGGACACCGCGGTCACCGCTCTGGAAAACCTTTGTGCGGTCGATCCGGGCTAT
>Ga0209656_10001904_pt1 | contig 13626 bp, 13 predicted proteins | sample BogFormECP12_OM2_FD_188239 | JGI IMG/M metagenome (GOLD analysis project Ga0209656, IMG submission 188239) | Bog forest soil microbial communities from Calvert Island, British Columbia, Canada - ECP12_OM2 (SPAdes) (version 2) | ecosystem: Environmental > Aquatic > Freshwater > Wetlands > Bog ... | reverse complement strand
TTGACAGCCCCCATCGCAGCGTTCTTCGTAGCGGTCGGGCGAATAATCGAGCAGATCGGGAACTTTCGGTTAAGGAATGGGCATGGCTCCGGCATGATCAGGTTGGCTTGTAATAGCTCCGTCTGGTTGAAATGGAGGTCCACAAACGTCACCGTCGATTTGTTAACCGAGTCAAAGACCGTGAACGGCGGATTGGCTGGAGGCCCATTAGGGTTTGTATTCGCATTGCCCGCCTTGTCGTGCCAAGTCTGAAAATGCATTGTCTCGGTTGGGCCGATACTGAGGAGGATTCGCAAGACTTCTGGGTCGGTTACCCTCTGAGCCAGCGAAGGGTATAGGCTGGTGCCACCTTGCTCAATAAATGCAAAGTGGAATCCCGCCGTAAAGGCGATCGCGTTGATGAGGTTGGCGTTGTTCGCGTCATCATCAGTCCTGGGAATTGCCGTATGTCGTCCAACATTCAAAGTCGGGACTGGCCGATCTGCATTGGTGAATGTGTCACCAAGATCGGGGTTCCTTTTGTCGGAGCGGTATTTACCCCAGTAACTGGTGTCCACGGTGAGTTGTGTGAGGTTGGTGAGCCGTCCCTTTTTTGTGGACCCGGTGGCCTGACTGCCCGGCAACGTACGAAACTCAGTGCCTTTAAGGCGAACAAGCTCGGACGTCGAGGCGCCTTTAGAAGCTAAATAAGCAATCAGGAAGTTCGCGTGGCTGAACTCATCATCGGTATTGTCCTGGATATACTGAGGCATGTCGCCATCAAGAATCAAAAGGCCGTTCGTATAGGGCGTGTTCCCACCAGTGGGCGTGGGCGCGACACCGGTTGCCGGATTGGTAGATGCGAAATCTGGTTGCTGGTTTCCTCCGAGCTCCCAGTATTGCTCCCAGAGATCGCTTTCCAGAAGTTCTGCCGCGGCCAGGAACCGGAGAATTGCCGCATCGCCTTTGGTAAGGCTTCCGCTGTTGTCTCCCGGATTCGCGCGGGCATTGGTTGCCAATAGTGCGCTGGCTGGAAGCAAAGTTGCGCCAACCATTCCAAGGCCCTTTAAAAAAGAGCGCCTTCCGACTTCAGATCCACCGCGAGATTCCGTTTCTTCCCCGTAGGCGGGAAGAGCGGTTCTCTCGCTCGCTAGGGTGCGATCGTTGTTTTGTTCTTTTCTCATACATTTCGTTCTATGAATTCGGAGGGTTTGAGTCCGCGCCACAAGAAACGGGGTAACGTCTCAACTCCCTCGTTCGATATAAACAGGGGTGCGGCTGCTTTTATTCCCTCGGAGCCGGACTAAATTCGTTGAATGCTTGAATTTTCTGGATTTGTTAGTGGACGTTCTCTTGGCAATGTCCGAGTGACAGCCGACGCATAGGTCCAACAATTAATTTTATCCCCCGAAATAAATATGGGTAGACCAGTCACCTTGTTCACCGGCCAGTGGGCCGATCTCCAATTAAAAGACCTCGCTCCATTGGCGAAGAGCATGGGGTTTGACGGGCTCGAACTCGCCTGCTAAAGACCTCGCTCCGTTGGCGAAGAGCATGGGGTTTGACGGGCTCGAACTCGCCTGCTGGGGCGATCACTTCGATGTGGATGCCGCGGCCGAATCCAAGGATTATTGCAAAGATCGCTGGAAGCTTCTGACGGACAATGGGCTGACCGCGTTCGCCGTCTCCAACCACCTGGTCGGACAGGCTATCTGCGACAATATCGATGAACGGCACCAGGCGATTCTGCCGCCGCAGATCTGGAAAGATGGAAACCCCGAAGGGGTTCGCCAGCGCGCAGCGGAACAGATGATCAAGACGGCGCAGGCCGCACGAAACTTCATCGATGCGAAACCAGCCGGCGGCCTTAAATTTCCTGCTGTCGTGCCAGGTTTCACCGGGTCAAGCGTCTGGCACGCCTGTTACGCCTTTCCGCCAACGACCCAGGAGTTCATTCAAAAGGGATTCGATGATTTCGGCAAACGGTTCATTCCGATCCTCGAAGCGTTCGACAGTCTCGACGTCAATTTCGCGCTCGAGGTACACCCGACCGAAATCGCGTTCGATATAGCCTCGGCGCATCGTGCACTGGAAGCGGTTAAGAATCATCGCCGGTTCGGTTTCAACTATGACCCCTCCCATCTTGGTTACCAGGGCGTCGATTACGTAAAATTCCTGCGCGAATTCAAAGACAGAATCTACCACGCGCATATGAAGGATGTCTGGTGGGGTCATGGCACCGGAGATGTCGGTGTCTTCGGCGGCCACACCAGTTTTGGCGATCATCGCCGGTACTGGGATTTCCGATCAATCGGTCATGGCGATATCCGGTTTGAAGATATCATCGTCGCTTTGAACGACATCGGCTATCGAGGTCCTCTCTCGATCGAATGGGAAGACATCCGGATGGATCGTGTTCACGGCGGGACAGAATCGTGCCGGAACGTGCGCTCTTACGATTTCGCTCCGAGTGGCGTCGCATTCGATGCCGCGTTCGAGCGGGACTAAGGCTCAAGTGTCAATCCCCATCGAGAGCGCGTATTGCCCGCATTGCGCAAGCTGCTTGAGCTCCCATTCGAACTTGTGATCGTCTCACATGGCGAACCGGTGCATAGCCGCGCCGCTTATGAGCGTGCGCTTAAGTTGCTCCCTTGGACTGAATAAACCTCTGCTCGCGATTCCTGAACGCATGGACGATCCCTTCCATCCCTCCTCTCTGGCGAACAAACCGGACGCACACTGGATGCGTCTCGCGTTGTGCGAAGCAAGGAAAGGCCTGGGACAAACGAGCCCTAATCCCGCTGTTGGCGCGGTAATCGTTGGCGCCGGCTCGGCCCTGGCAACAGGGTGGCACGAACGTGCAGGAGGCCCGCACGCCGAGATCGTGGCGCTGTCCAATCTGAAGGATCCGGCACTGGCCGCCGGAGCGACACTGTACGTGACGCTCGAACCCTGTTCGACCACCGGACGAACGCCTCCCTGCACCGATGCGATCATCGCTGCCGGAATCGGCCGGGTTGTCGTCGGCACGATCGACGTGAATCCGAAACACCGGGGAATCGGCCTGGATCGGCTGCGCCAAGCGGGTGTCGACGTGACCGTCGGCGTGCTAGCAGAGGAGTGCGGACTGCTGAACACCGGCTTCAACAAATGGATCACTACCGGGATGCCGTGGGTGATTGCTAAAGTTGCACAATCGTTGGATGGCCGGATTACCCGCCCCGCCGGCGAACCGCAGTGGCTCTCCAATCCGCGGTCTTGCAGGGTGGTTCAATTGCTCCGGTCGACCGTCGACGCAATCCTCGTGGGGGCTGAAACGGTGCGGCGGGATAATCCGAGATTGACGGTGCGTAACAGGAAGCGTGGTGCACAACCATGGCGTGTCGTGGTGACGCGCTCAGGGAATTTGCCGGCCGATGCGACGCTGCTGACCGACGAATATCGGGATCGGACCCTTGTCGTGCAGGGCTTCGAGTGGACCGAATTGCTCAAGGACCTCGGTTGCAGAGGGGTGACACGTCTGCTCGTGGAAGGGGGCGGTAACGTTCTGGGGCAACTTCGAGATCAAGAGCTGATCGATGAGCTCTGGTGTTTCGTCACACCTTATCTCACAGGCGGGGACAAGCCGAGTTTTGGCGCAACCGGGATCAATCGGATGAGCGATGCAAGCCGACTCGAGCGCGTCCGCTACAAGAAGTTCGGAAACGATCTGCTAATCACCGGGCACCTGTCGCCGAACAGGTCCATCGGAAAAAGGCTGGATCCCTAACTAAGCCCGCATTTCTCACGGGGCCGTGAGAAATGCGCACGGAGTGCCGATTCCGCGGCCGCGGGACCGGGGCTCCCCGAAAGCCTTTCGGAGTTCGCCCCTGCAAGCTGCTTCCCAAGGAGCTTGCAACGGCTACCGGTGCCAAAAACCGTGCGGACGAATCGGTACGATCCGGTAAGGAGCATAATGGTACCGGCGATAGTAGTAGGGACGATGGTGGTAGACCGAGTACGAAACACCGCCGCGCGGTCCGCGTAAGAATGGCGGTCTGGCGCTTGAATTCAGCGGCGAAGCAAGTGTTGCAACGATGACAAGGAGGAAAAGCGAGTACCGGGCCACAAAATCTCTTATTGAGCGTTTGGACGCGGATCGACCGTCCCCTATTCGGCGCGACGCCGGAAAACATCCCCGAACCGCCCAGAAAAGATCAAGCCCGGGCGTTGCCGCCCGGGCCAATTCGATCTCTCGTTTTACGCCTCCTTCCGGCGCTCAAGACCACGGAAGAATCACGTCAACGAAACGTCAGCCCCAGATACCGGCTCATCGAACCGGCAACCGAGTCGCATCGCCTACTCCTTAGGAGGCCTTCGGAGTCGCGGAAGCCTCAGGCGAAGGAGAAGCAGCCGGAGCGGTCGACTTCTTGTGGTGTTTGTGATGATGATGAGTAGGGCTGGCGGCCGCGCTCGCGGCCGGGGTCGGGGTCGGGTCAGCGGCATAGAGGCTGGATTGAGCAACGAAGCCGAGGACCGCAGCTAGTAGAAGGATATTTTTTGTCATGGCTATTTAGGGTGTCCGTTATGAGGACGGTTAGTAATAATTACGTTTTTTTTTCAGCTGAAGCCTGGCCAATCGCATCTCTTGTGGAGCTTCATCGACCAAACGCAGCACGCTCCCGAACAAAAGGACCGGACTGCCAACAGCCCGTAATCCAAATGACCAAAGCGGAGGCTGGTATTTGTTGCATGTTCGTCATGCGTCACCTCACACTGCTCAACACCTCGAAATACCCGAAGTTTCAAAAAAGTTTTTGTTTCGCACTCCGATGACCTTCGATTGCCACGGGATCAGACCCAGATCATCCCTTGCGCGACCAGTCGCTCTCTGATACCTGAGGGTGTGTTTTATCGCCAAATTTAGCTCGGAAGAATGGCAGATTTACAGCTCCACAATATTGTAAAGCGGTTCGGCCAGGTCGAAGTAATCCACGGTGTCAGCCTTCAAATCGAAGACGGAGAGTTTTTAGTTTTCGTTGGCCCCTCCGGTTGTGGAAAATCAACAATGCTCCGCATCATCGCAGGTCTGGAAGATGCGACTCAAGGAGAGGTCTGGATTGGCGGTCGGAAAGTCAATGGGGTCGATCCTGCAAATCGTGGAGTTGCCATGGTCTTCCAAACACATGCGCTTTATCCCCACATGTCCGTCGAGGAGAACATGGGATTCGGCCTGAAAATGGCCAAACGCCCAAAACATGAGATTAAAGCGCGCGTAGCACGTGCAGCCGAAATCCTGCATCTGACCCCGTACCTCAAGCGCCGGCCGAAGGAACTTTCCGGTGGAGAACGCCAGCGGGTCGCGATCGGGCGCGCGATCGTGCGCGAACCCGAGGTATTTCTGTTCGATGAACCACTTTCAAACCTCGACTCAGAACTCCGAGTCCAATTGCGGATTGAGATCGCCAAGCTCCACACCGATCTGCAGACCACGATGATTTACGTGACGCACGACCAGGTCGAGGCTATGACCCTGGCCGACAAGATCGCCGTATTGAACGAGGGCAAGATTGAGCAGGTTGGCGTACCGGCTGACATTTACCAGAGACCGGAAAACCTTTTCGTCGCCGGTTTTTTTGGCTCGCCAAGGATGAATTTTCTGAAGGTTCAAACGGAACATACGGCGGACCGGACCGTTGTGGTCGCCGGGCCGGATTTTCCCGGCCAACACATCAGCCTCGAACGAGCCAAACCGCCCTCGATCGCGCCGGGCGCCGAACTCACTCTGGGTTTGCGGCCCGAACATCTGCGGGCGTGCGACCCCGGGAAAGGGCTCGGCACACTGATCATCGAAGTGGTCGAAAACTTGGGGGATCTCACTTTCGTTCACGGAACGACGGCGACTGGCACACGCGTAACGATGAACGTAAAAGGGTTCCAGAACTTCCGCCACTCAGATGCAGTCGGCTTTACGTTCGATCAAGGCCACGCGCATCTGTTCAGCGGCACAGGCAAGGCTCTCTGAGTTTCCGCGCCCCGGTAAGACCGGCCAAAGTACGACTTTCCGCGGCGATTCGGACGTGTCAGAAGTTCGTGCTCGGTTAGTTCTGCCCCCCCGGTTGGCCTTTCAACTCACCTTCGGCGGGGCCAACACCTTCCTGGTTCAAGCAAGAACTTAAAGCCAATGCGCCGGCCACGGCCAGTAGCGCGAAAAACCACCTGAATCGTCGCAATTTCATGAGCCGCAAACTATTTGGTCAGGCACGCAACATGTAAAGCACTTTCATGCCGCATCACCAACCGCGAAGATGAAGTCATTATGTTATCTTACGTCTTTCTGCAGTGGTCTGGGCTGGCGGCCAGAACGGCCCAGCCGTGAGCCGGAAGGCTTATCCAAGCATCGACGGTGCCAATCCGACCAAGATCGCCATGACCAGCGACGACATGGCGCATATGCGGCACCGGCTGGACGCAGGCTGCGTCATCCAGATTGAGTGCGATCAACAGATGTTGCGCACCGTTGCGCGCTTCGAACGTCATCTGCTTATTGCTCAGCCGGACGATCCTTGTGCGAGCCCGATGGAGCCACGCATTCCGGCGCCGGAGTCCGATCAGGCTTTGGTTCAGCCGGTAAGCGTGACAGCATCAACGCCGCTTTCTCGTACGAACGCAGAATAGTCACCATGGATGACCTCACCGAAGATGTATGCATTGGGACGCTCTTGCCGAACACTTGGTAGGACATCAGCCCAGAAGGCCCGAGGAACGGCATAAGCGGCGTCAAGCCGCCAGCCATCCGCGCCCCGATCCAACCAGTGACTCATAACACGAGTCACGTAGTGCTTGACCGCGGGCTCGTCGTGATTGAGCGCGACGAGGCCGGGGTGCCCCTCGAATGTCGCATATTCAGGCGCCGCGCCGGCGGCACGTCCGGATGGCCAGGTCAAGCGAAACCAGGAGGCGCACGGCGCCTGCGGTCCATGGGCCAGGACTTCCTGAAAGGCCGGAAAGTCCCGGCCGACATGATTGAACACGCCGTCCAAGATCAAGCGCAAGCCACGGCGGTGAGCGGCGGCGATCAGTGCGTCGAAATCGGCATCGTCGCCGAGCCTGGGATCGATACGGAAATGATCGACGGTGTCGTATCCATGTGTCGACGAGGCGAAGACCGGTCCGAGTCCGACGCCCGATGAGCCGAGCTCGACGGCATAGTCCAGCCAGCTAGCGAGGTGATCCAGGCGATGAGTGATTGCGGTGTCCGGCTTCGCTTTCGTCTCGGCTCCCACGAAACCGAGTGGGTATACGTGCCACCATATCGCGTGCGTGACCCAATCGCGCATTGTTCTCTTGCAATGTTCGGCTCCAAGACATAAGCTGGCGGCGCTTTCGGTAACCAAGCTGGAAGGCGACATCACGCCTTGCTCCGATCGGCCGCTGTTCCATCGTGAAAGGCGAGCTTGAGCATCGCTTCGGAGGCTTCGAAGAGCAGATCGCGCTCCGCCTCGGTGAGCGCAGCGGCGACAGCCGCTTCCAGCCATGCGCGGCGTGCCTCCATATCCTGGGCCAGAACGCACCTTCCTCCCTCGGTGAGAGCAATCACAATTTCGCGTCGATCGGCGTCGCTGCGCTTCCTGGCGATCAGGCCATCACGTTCGAGGCCGTTGACGATACGGGTCAGGGACTGGGGCTGAAGCCGCTCCTCGCCCGCGACGCGGATCGCCGGGATCGAACCTAGCCGATTCAAGGTGGCCAGGATGCTGATCACCGGCAGGCTCACCGATCCTTGGGGCCGCTCGGCCCGCAAGCGCCGGCCAAGGGCCAGCACAGCCCTCTGGATTGACGCGACCTTTTCGCTACCGGCATTTTGCATATACTACGCATAGCGTACTATTTCTGTGTGTTCCAGAGAATTCGAGGCGAGACGCTCGAGGCAGGCGGCAAAACGCATTTGGCGGAGACGTTCCGCTCGGCAGCGAAGACGAGGATAGAAACGGCCGAAGTTCTCGCCTCATTCCTCTCCGTCCTCGTTGGCGGGTATGGCGGGCGGGCGTGGCGGCAGCATTGCGATCGCCATGGCCAGATCACCATCTCCACTGGATCGCGCTCACCTGGCATTATTGCAAAAATGGCCATGAGCTGAACAAGATCGTTAAGGCCACAAGAGCGGACACGATTACCGCCAAGTTGAACCTCCTCATTCGCCGCTCGTAAGCCTGAATCAAATCGATTTCCATGGTATTAAACTCCGTTGTTCAATTGCCTGGGCCAAACTACCGGGCGAAGGGCAAAGGGGAAATTACCCGTTGGGATGAGGCTATACGGCGCGCTTCGCATAGGACCACGCCCCCGGAGGAAACAGATTCGAAAGCCAGGGACGCGGCTCCCTTCAAACTCGGCAATTGATTGAGCGCTGGAGCGGTCGCAAGAAAGTGATCCAGGTCCCCGTACGCTAAGGAGTTGGCGACACTTCGCACGGGGACCCGAAATCGCCTTAACCAGTAGAATTAGACAGCGCTGGTTCCCGATTCGTTGGATTCGACGGAGTTTTCAAGGTGGGTCACACACGAGCCCCTGAGTCTACGAAGCGAGCGCCTCCAGCAGTTGCGTGACATGGTCGGCAGGCTTCACTTTCTTCAGGATAGCTTTTATTCGCCGGTCGGGGCCGATGAGGTAGGTGGTCCTCTCAGTCCCCATTTGTTTTTTCCCGCGGGTGTTTTTCTCTACCCAAACCTGATAAGCCTGAATGATTTCGTGATTCGGGTCGCTCAACAATGGAAAGGGAAGACCATGTTTTTTGATAAATTCTTGGTGACTTTCAACGCTATCGCCGCTGATCCCGAAAAGTTCGACTTTAGATTGGAGTTCACGCCAGGAATCGCGCAGGTCACAGGCCTGCGTCGTGCACCCCGGCGTGCCGTCCTTCGGGTAGAAATAGAGAACCAGCGTTGAACCCTCGAAGTCGGCGAGCTTCACCTCTTGGCCACCACCGTAAATGCCGCCGACTGCCGTGGCCTTGAAGTCGGGAGCAGGATCACCAATCTTAAGTCCTATAGTCATGTTCGTTCTGGGCGAACGTGTCATGTCGAATGGGCTTCCGCAATCCACATCATCCCACTTACTTTACCAGCCCTTCGATTGCATCCCAGGATTCTGACCACTGACATTGCGAAGCGAGAATTTCAGCCCTCATCACTCGGAAATAATCGGGGCACTCTCGGTCTCGTGAAGTCAGTTCCAGAATTTGTAACGCTTCTTGCCACATCTGCTTCGAGCGCAGAATCGAACAGAGGTTAAATGCAGCGCCGAAATCGCGAGGATTGTGGATCAGTGCCTCGCGGCATTGCTCTTCCGACTGCTGACTTTGAACTGGAAACGAAACTCGGCGCATTCCTTGCCTACCGAGCTCATACGCTTTTTTAAAATCTTTTTCGGCTGCCGCTACCCAAGCTTCCGCTCGCAAGACCGCCTGGATGTCGTCAGCATTTAGCTCAGACTCTTCGGTTTCGAGAAACTGGAGCGTTCTTGAATCGGCATGCCCGCTGCGCAAGGCAGTGATTGCAAGCGAGGCCTTGCCATCGGACAGCCGGAGAGTGGCGCTATGCAACGCGGCGTCTCCTAACGACGCGTCCAACATTTGCCGATAGAGATCACCTCGTTCCTCCGGCAGACTGCGTCTCAAAGCTTCTTTCCATGCAGCAAGCGCTAACGCGGAATTCAGGCCGACCCATGCGCGTCCTTCGCTGAAAGGAACGATGGCTAGCTTTGGTTCGAGAACCAGAAGGAGGCCAGCCGCGTCTATCTCAAAGAACGCAACCTCTCGATGCGCCTGCGCCGGATGCGCGAGGGTATGCACCTGGCCCGCGAACGAGGGGACTTGATTGAGCGCGCCCTCGTCATAAAGCAGCTTTCTTTTCTCCTAATCGAGATACGCCAGAAACTACTCGCTCTCCCTCAGCGGATCGGTGCTCGCGTCTCCCGAGCCCGCGACCCGGAGCTGGCACGCGAAGTGGCGCGTGAGGTAAAAGAGGCCGTGCATGAGACCTTGCACACGCTTGCCCGGCTGCCTGAATGCGTCGAGCCAGGCTGGCTTGAGCGGTTGGGGGAAGATGACGTTTAAAGCAAACAAAAGCAGATTTTCTTTTCAGTCTGAAGGACCCGGTGGGCCTTTAGAGGCCTTCGACCAATTCCGAAAGACAATGGGAGCTGCTGCACCGACGTTCAGAGCAAGTATTGGTGGAAGCTTTACATTTGAATCAACGTACGCGAGTGCGAGAACGCCACCCGCGATTGGCGAAATCACAAACGGCACCCAATAGACCCAATAAGCAAGATCGGGTCGTTGTGCCTTCGGAATGTTGCGTAGTTCTCCAAGATTGAGGCATTGTACGATTAATGCTGCCGCCGCTGCCCAAAGGACCGCCGGATCCATCAATTAGTCTCCGCGATTTCGGAAGGCAGCTCCCAAACGCTCCCAAAATGATGAGCAGGCTCTGAAATGACGGCGCGTCGTATAAAGGGGGCTACCATCCGAAAATGAAACTGAGGACTGAAACACGATGCCTTTGTCAATGAGGCTATTCAGAAGCTCGGCCACTTCGGATTCAGAAATGTTCAATTGTCGGGAGACCCCTTTTATTGTCCTCCATTTGAAACGAGGATCTTCAAGCGCAGCCACGATTTGGTCACCAACCGCGGAGGCCCCGGCGCGTCGTTCATGTTCCGCTTGTTGCCTTGAACGATCTGCACTTACCGAGACGAGAGTGACATAGGAAACGAGGGCGTAGCTCCAATCGGAACGACTTGGCCCCTCAAACCATGTTCCCGCTACGCCACGAGTGTACTCGCGCATTTTGTCCACGCGAGATTGCCTAAGATAATCGTTTCCTCTGGCTACTAGTTGCACGCGCCTGACCCCAGGCGGGATGCGCGAAGAATTCGCGGATTGCGGTGCCGAACTTATGAATATGTTGGTCAATTCTGCTTCGCTCATTGTTTCGATTTCAGCTCACATGTGGGATTGAAGACTTTTGCATTAGTTCCTCTACGCCCTTCTGTTTTTTTAAAGCTCTTTGAAGCGCTTCCATTAATGCCTGCAGATCGTCTTTATCGAGACTAAAGTAAACGTCCTTTGCATCATTATTCTCGTAGTATCGGATCCGTAAGCTATGCGTCACCATTGCTGCCAAGATTTCGTCACCTGGCTCATTATAAATCGCCCGTAGATCGGTGAGAATGCGAGCATTAACGAATGTCTTATCCGTGTCGTAAAGAACGGATTGGGCCTTTCCGGTGATCCGAAGTCCTTGCGAGCCAAAGGCCTTAGAAAGCCGCAATTCAAGAAGCTTTTTTTGCTCTGCCGTGAATGGAAACTCCTCAGAATTTGCCTCAAGTGCAGCGCTAGAAATTTCCGACGCAAGTTCGGTTGCCTTGAAATCTGCTCGATATCCAGAATCCATCATTGCTAGGAGCTCGGAAATGATGAGCTTCACTGTAACGGAATCCAACTCCTTAGGTCGCGAAGACGCTGAGCCGATAAATTTGTCAGCGTCGACAGTCGGTGGCGTCTCTTCTAGGCGAGCGATCAATTCGTCATACTGCGAGGCGGTAAGACGAACTAAGGCTTGCACCGCTGTATATGCCGACTTGGGAATTTGCAATGATGCCATTGTGCACGCTCGATAACCAAACTTGTGAATATGTTAACGCACACGTCAAGGACAAGGCGGCCCGGATCCGAATTGAAGATCCTGGACGACAAGGATTTGGTTCGTTATAAGCAAAGAGTTTTTTTCAAAGTTATGGAATCCGACATGGAAAAGGCGTTCTTTCGTCCGATGATCCTCGTAAATTACTCGTAATCAACGACTGGCGGATGGGGAGGGATTCGAACCCTCGGTACCTTGCGGTACACACGCTTTCCAGGCGTGCCCAATCGACCGCTCTGGCACCCATCCGAAACGAGGGTGAGACTTTGATACCGCAATGCCACGGTTTCAACTTGTTTTCCGGGAGGTTGCGTCAGCCAGAAAAATTGCGGATGGCCATCGAACAGGACGCTACATCGTTTTGAGCGCCAGAATCAGCGCGTCCAGCTCCGCTTTGAGCTCGCTCTGGCGTTCCTGGATGACTTCGAGTCTCAACTGGTATCGGTGAAGCTGGATTGCGGCGTGATGAATATGCCCTTTGACTTCGGTCAGCTGAGTTTGCGTCTCGCGAAGCGACCGTTGCAGCTCAGTCTGGCGCCGGTTTAATTCATCTGCGGTAAGGCCTTCGAACTGATAAGTTTTCGGGGTCGCAGTCCGGGCGGCTTGAATCGCTTTCGCGAGCTTCGAAGTCGCCGCCTGCAAAAATTGAAGCGACGGGCCGTGATACTCCGACACCGTCAATTTGGCGCCGCAGTGGGCACAGTTGACCTCCATGCCGGCGCCGTCCATGTCAATCGCAAGCTCGCCACCGCAATTCGGACAATCGAAGACGATGTCCCGCTCGGTCACCTGCACGCCGGCGCTCTCGATTTGATCCGGAGATGGAACACTTTCGTGCGTGCTTGAAGTTATATTCGCGTCGATCATAACGGATCTGCGCCGAGAGTAACCGTGAGCATGCTAGCCGCACCGCGAAAAATCAAGCGACTCATCGGCATCATCGCGTGTGAGAGCGCCAGTGTGTCGCATGCTTGGTGAGACAGGTCGTGACAACATGGCACTCCTGGTCCGTGCCTGTGATTCAGCCGTTCCGCATAACACCCTTGCTATGAAATAGTTACATTAAAGATAATTATTCCTCTTTTCTGGCACACGGAGTGCACAGAGGTTTGGTCCGACGTATGGCAAAGATTCTTGGAATTGACCTTGGAACCACCAACTCCTGCATGGCCGTGATGGAGGGTGGCGAACCGGTCGTCATTGAAAATTCTGAAGGCGCGCGTACAACCCCTTCGATTGTTGCTTTTGCGAAAAGCGGGGAAAGGTTGGTAGGACAGGCTGCAAAACGGCAGGCGGTTACCAACTCGCAGAACACGATTTTCTCAATCAAGCGGTTCATGGGCCGCAAATTCGAAGAGGTTCAGGGGGAAGCGAAGCGTGTTCCTTACAAAATTGTCAAAGCTTCAAATGGCGATGCTCACGTTGAGGTACAGGTCGGGGGAGAACGCAAGGCATTCTCTCCGCCTGAAATCTCGGCGATGATTCTGGCAAAACTGAAAGCGGACGCCGAATCGAAGCTCGGTGAAACGATTAAGCAGGCGGTAATCACCGTTCCGGCTTACTTTAACGACTCGCAAAGAAACGCGACGAAAGACGCCGGACGCATCGCCGGTCTCGAAGTGCTGCGAATCATCAACGAACCCACCGCGGCCTCTCTCGCCTACGGGCTGGACAAGAAGCGGGATGAGAAAATTGCCGTCTACGATTTGGGTGGCGGTACATTCGACATTTCCGTGCTCGAGATCGGGGAAGGCGTCTTCGAAGTCAAAGCCACGAACGGTGACACGCACCTGGGCGGTGACGACTGGGATAACAAGATCATGGACTGGATCATTGCCGAGTTCCGTACCGAAACCGGTGTGGATATAAGCAAACAGTCCGACGCGCTTCAACGAATTAAGGAAGAAGCCGAAAAGGCGAAAATCGCGCTCTCCTCTTCGCAGGAGTACGAAATCAATCTTCC
>Ga0209656_10001903_pt1 | contig 13628 bp, 10 predicted proteins | sample BogFormECP12_OM2_FD_188239 | JGI IMG/M metagenome (GOLD analysis project Ga0209656, IMG submission 188239) | Bog forest soil microbial communities from Calvert Island, British Columbia, Canada - ECP12_OM2 (SPAdes) (version 2) | ecosystem: Environmental > Aquatic > Freshwater > Wetlands > Bog ... | reverse complement strand
CGAGGAGGCGGGACGCGTGCGGTTGACCGAGGCGGCGCGCAAATGCGTGCTGGTGGCCTGGCAGGAACGCAAGCGCGACGAGTTGCGGCATCCGTTTCTGAACGAGACCATTCCATTCGGCTTGCTTGCGTCGGTTCAGGCTCAGCTGCTTTCGCGTCATCTCCGCGGCGATCTGGACGGATATCCGGCGTTCATCTGGAAGTGAACCGTCGGTGCTGATGCTGGTGACGTATGACGTGAACACGGAGACGCCGGCCGGCCGCCGGAGGCTGCGCCGCGTTGCGCGCGCCTGCCTGGATTACGGGCAGCGTGTGCAGTATTCGGTGTTCGAGTGCGAGGTTGATCCGGCACAGTGGACAGCCCTGCGTGCCCGACTTATCGCCGAGATCGACGCGGAGTGCGACAGCCTGCGCTTCTACCGCCTTGGCACCGAGGGCCGGCGCCGGGTTGAGCATGTCGGCGCCAAGCCGGCGACCGACCTTGAGGGTCCTCTGCTATTCTAACCGTCGCGCGAACCTGGAGTGGACGAGAATTGTGCGCGAGGTTCGCGCGACGGCTAATGGCCTGTCTTGCTTGCTTTCGGTGGTGGTAGCGGCGAATGCTCGACAGTCTCGGCCACGAGGCGCCGCTTGGGTTCGCGCAAACCAGGCTGATTGCGTCGGCCAATCAGTCACTTATTGTGGCGCAGTCGCTCCCCGCGCGGGAGCGCGGATCGAAACGTGCAGACATACGGCGACCCAGGCGCGCCATAAGGGTCGCTCCCCGCGCGGGAGCGCGGATCGAAACACATTGACATAGAATGGGATTCTAATCGTCGGCGGTCGCTCCCCGCGCGGGAGCGCGGATCGAAACTTTTCCGGCGTCACAGATGAGCGTCAATGGCGGTGTCGCTCCCCGCGCGGGAGCGCGGATCGAAACACCGACCGGCGCGCGCCCGACGATTGGGTGCCGAGTCGCTCCCCGCGCGGGAGCGCGGATCGAAACCGCGTCAATCTGGGTTACGCAAACGATGCGCTCGGTCGCTCCCCGCGCGGGAGCGCGGATCGAAACGCTATGTCGGCGGGCGGCGATCGGCACGTTGGCGGTCGCTCCCCGCGCGGGAGCGCGGATCGAAACAACTAAAAGGGACCGCGTGGACAAGGCTCTGAAGGTCGCTCCCCGCGCGGGAGCGCGGATCGAAACAATGCGGCGGCGAACGTTGTCGGTAGTCTTGCCGTCGCTCCCCGCGCGGGAGCGCGGATCGAAACCAGGACCTGCGCAGGCGTCTCGGTCTGCGGCCAGGCGGTCGCTCCCCGCGCGGGAGCGCGGATCGAAACCCGAGACAGACGAGGGCCGGGATTGTCGCGGTGGTCGCTCCCCGCGCGGGAGCGCGGATCGAAACCACGAAGCCGCGCGCTGCTTGACGAGATGCTCTTGTCGCTCCCCGCGCGGGAGCGCGGATCGAAACACCGTCACCAGCCCGGTCGGCTGCACGGTGCCCGGTCGCTCCCCGCGCGGGAGCGCGGATCGAAACATCCGCGTTAACGCAGCCATCACGGGCACCGCGCCGTCGCTCCCCGCGCGGGAGCGCGGATCGAAACACCGTCACGAGCCCGGTCGGCTGCACGGTGCCCGGTCGCTCCCCGCGCGGGAGCGCGGATCGAAACACCGACATCGTGGCAACCGTGTTCGGTGACGGCAGTCGCTCCCCGCGCGGGAGCGCGGATCGAAACACACGAAAACCCGCGTACTCGGTGACTGTGCCGACGTCGCTCCCCGCGCGGGAGCGCGGATCGAAACATCTTGCAATATGACTTGAGCATCGCGGCGGCGAGTCGCTCCCCGCGCGGGAGCGCGGATCGAAACTGGCATCTCGCCGCATTGCGGAGGAGAGGCTTCGGTCGCTCCCCGCGCGGGAGCGCGGATCGAAACTATGGGCGGTATAGCATGGGCGGTTACTCTGCGTGTCGCTCCCCGCGCGGGAGCGCGGATCGAAACCTGGCGTGCCATCATCAGTGCCGAGCATCCCGAGTCGCTCCCCGCGCGGGAGCGCGGATCGAAACTAATTTCGTCAGGTGTCATTTATTTTGCCTCCGGTCGCTCCCCGCGCGGGAGCGCGGATCGAAACTGGATCTCGGGCGTGGAGCCGTAGAAGCCGAAATGTCGCTCCCCGCGCGGGAGCGCGGATCGAAACGCTACCCACCAGCCACCGCCGGTCTGCTCCCACGTCGCTCCCCGCGCGGGAGCGCGGATCGAAACGCTCTACTCTCGGCCAGACTGCGTCATGTCCGGGTCGCTCCCCGCGCGGGAGCGCGGATCGAAACGACGAAGAATCGCCAATCGCCTCGCCAATCAGGGGTCGCTCCCCGCGCGGGAGCGCGGATCGAAACCACACAAAACCGTCAGCGCGCGGCATCCCCGTAGTCGCTCCCCGCGCGGGAGCGCGGATCGAAACCAGCGCAAGGTTGTAGACGAACCGGCAGGCGCCAGTCGCTCCCCGCGCGGGAGCGCGGATCGAAACGGGACGATCGTGCCAACATACAACCCATTATTGGTGTCGCTCCCCGCGCGGGAGCGCGGATCGAAACCCATACCTCCGCTCGGCATTCCCATTCCACCGCGTCGCTCCCCGCGCGGGAGCGCGGATCGAAACAGAGGTAACCATGTCCGAACGCGGCGACTTTATGGTCGCTCCCCGCGCGGGAGCGCGGATCGAAACACTTCCATGGCCTTGAGTTTGGGGACGCAGTAGGTCGCTCCCCGCGCGGGAGCGCGGATCGAAACGAGTACATGTTTATCCTGAGCAATGGGCGCCCTTGTCGCTCCCCGCGCGGGAGCGCGGATCGAAACCCAGGGACGATCACGTTCACCCTCGCCGCGAACAAGTCGCTCCCCGCGCGGGAGCGCGGATCGAAACACAACTGGCGACACGCTGGCTCTGTCTTGCTCGCGTCGCTCCCCGCGCGGGAGCGCGGATCGAAACTCCGGACCATCAATCCAATTGCATTGGCCCCGTGGTCGCTCCCCGCGCGGGAGCGCGGATCGAAACGTCTGTCTGCAGAAGGGCATCCCCGAGCACGATCGTCGCTCCCCGCGCGGGAGCGCGGATCGAAACTCGACATGCAAGGACATCATACGGACGCTACCGGCGGTCGCTCCCCGCGCGGGAGCGCGGATCGAAACTCGTAGTCAAAGAGTTCCTCGACCCACGTGTATCGTCGCTCCCCGCGCGGGAGCGCGGATCGAAACAGGAACGCGAAATTGATCCCGTATTTGGCCGCCGTCGCTCCCCGCGCGGGAGCGCGGATCGAAACTCCAGGGGCCTGATGAGTACTCGCACGCCGTGGGTGTCGCTCCCCGCGCGGGAGCGCGGATCGAAACGCCGAGAAGCGGCTCTTGCCGAGCAGCAGCTTGCGTCGCTCCCCGCGCGGGAGCGCGGATCGAAACGCCGACCTATACGCCGCTGACTCCGGAACAGTATAGTCGCTCCCCGCGCGGGAGCGCGGATCGAAACAACCAGTATGCTGGCGGGACGGCGTTACCTGAGAGTCGCTCCCCGCGCGGGAGCGCGGATCGAAACACGAGCAACCTGAGCGTTCGTCAACGCCTCCGGCTGTCGCTCCCCGCGCGGGAGCGCGGATCGAAACTGGACCTGACGCCATATAGGACTGAGGTGGCGTCGTCGCTCCCCGCGCGGGAGCGCGGATCGAAACCCGGAGCATCGACTATAACGACGGGAGCCAATTCGTGTCGCTCCCCGCGCGGGAGCGCGGATCGAGACCTTTGGTGATGCACTTCAGCATCGCGTTCGCAAGAGGTCGCTCCCCGCGCGGGAGCGCGGATCGAAACGGAAACCTGATGATGGCGATCGAGCTCCCGTATCGTCGCTCCCCGCGCGGGAGCGCGGATCGAAACTACTGCAACGATGCCATCTGGCCTCCCGAGAGGAGTCGCTCCCCGCGCGGGAGCGCGGATCGAAACTACGTTCCACGCTAGGTTCGCCACCGACGCCAAGTCGCTCCCCGCGCGGGAGCGCGGATCGAAACCGCTCCGAGACTGGATGGCTCGCGTTCGACGGCGTGTCGCTCCCCGCGCGGGAGCGCGGATCGAAACACGACGGGTACGTCCGGGTCCGAGGCGCCGCTTAGTCGCTCCCCGCGCGGGAGCGCGGATCGAAACACGGAACAGCCGATGCGGTGCGTGATGCCGGGGGGTCGCTCCCCGCGCGGGAGCGCGGATCGAAACGCTTATCGAGCCGGAGCAGTTTCTGACGTATCTCGTCGCTCCCCGCGCGGGAGCGCGGATCGAAACTCAGAAGGCATGTTTGAGAAAACGGGGCCGAAACGTCGCTCCCCGCGCGGGAGCGCGGATCGAAACAACCTTCGCGGGCCTCGGGCAGCAGTCTGCCTCGTCGCTCCCCGCGCGGGAGCGCGGATCGAAACGCTTGTTCAGCTTTGCTGACCAGATGGACGCCGGTCGCTCCCCGCGCGGGAGCGCGGATCGAAACATTTTGTAGGGTTGTCCGTTTTGCATGAGCCATGTCGCTCCCCGCGCGGGAGCGCGGATCGAAACGAGTTTGGGGACGCAGTAGCTCGCCAGCTCCGCCGTCGCTCCCCGCGCGGGAGCGCGGATCGAAACTATTTTCAGCAGTGACGGAGGGCCATCTATCGCGTCGCTCCCCGCGCGGGAGCGCGGATCGAAACAGCTTCGCTGACCAGATGTTAGACGGAAGCCCGAGTCGCTCCCCGCGCGGGAGCGCGGATCGAAACCTGTTAACGCAGCCGCGTTTGCTGGTCCGGTACGTCGCTCCCCGCGCGGGAGCGCGGATCGAAACGCCGAGGCGACAGCTTTCCGGGACGTGACGCAGGTCGCTCCCCGCGCGGGAGCGCGGATCGAAACATCACGCCGCCTGCTGCATTATAGGCGGTTCCTGGTCGCTCCCCGCGCGGGAGCGCGGATCGAAACCCTTCAATTGCGCCGCGGGCAGCACGCCCGGCGGGTCGCTCCCCGCGCGGGAGCGCGGATCGAAACCATGCCCCCCGCGCCGGCCAGGCCCAGTGCCGCACGTCGCTCCCCGCGCGGGAGCGCGGATCGAAACAGCTTCGCTGACCAGATGTTAGACGGAAGCCCGGTCGCTCCCCGCGCGGGAGCGCGGATCGAAACATCAGCGACGTGCTGCGTGGCAATCGCAGGCCGGGGTCGCTCCCCGCGCGGGAGCGCGGATCGAAACAACGTCGTATTGAACGCGCTGATGCCACCTTGCTCGTCGCTCCCCGCGCGGGAGCGCGGATCGAAACGCCGCTACGCGCGGCACCTACGGCACGCTGGCCGTCGCTCCCCGCGCGGGAGCGCGGATCGAAACGCGCGCCAGATCAAGGCCGCAGCGAAGCACACCGGTCGCTCCCCGCGCGGGAGCGCGGATCGAAACAGTCCGGGCGCTTCCGGCTCTCACGCCGGCCGTGTCGCTCCCCGCGCGGGAGCGCGGATCGAAACTAGGAAGAATGTGAATTCGCCTTTGCATTCGAGCGTCGCTCCCCGCGCGGGAGCGCGGATCGAAACAACTTACCATGAGCGAGCGGTTCCCCGGGTCAGCCGTCGCTCCCCGCGCGGGAGCGCGGATCGAAACTCGCAGAGGAAGTCGCGCAGCAGCACGAGTCTGGTCGCTCCCCGCGCGGGAGCGCGGATCGAAACATCATGGACGGAACCCGCGGCCGCGTCGCCGAGGGTCGCTCCCCGCGCGGGAGCGCGGATCGAAACCTTTTCTCTGCCATGCAGGACGATTATTTCGCCGTCGCTCCCCGCGCGGGAGCGCGGATCGAAACATCTGCTGCCCCTATACCGACACGACATCGCTCAAGTCGCTCCCCGCGCGGGAGCGCGGATCGAAACCATGGTCTGAGACGTGGTCGTTGCTCAACACGGCGTCGCTCCCCGCGCGGGAGCGCGGATCGAAACCGTTGACACCTAGGTGGTGACGGAGGCGACTGCCGTCGCTCCCCGCGCGGGAGCGCGGATCGAAACTCTGAGGTAAGCGGATTACAGCGTGTCACCGCCGGTCGCTCCCCGCGCGGGAGCGCGGATCGAAACGCTTTTCCTCGAGCACGGCGCGAAGGGCGGCGCCGGGTCGCTCCCCGCGCGGGAGCGCGGATCGAAACCAGCAAAGCCGCTCACCCGGTTAGCCCCTCACGTCGCTCCCCGCGCGGGAGCGCGGATCGAAACACCTACGCGATCGACGAGATCCTCACCGAACTGGAGTCGCTCCCCGCGCGGGAGCGCGGATCGAAACAGTAATTCAGCCGCACGGTCCTGCGAAACCGCCGGTCGCTCCCCGCGCGGGAGCGCGGATCGAAACGCCGACATCACAACGGTCGTGCCGGTGGTGCTGAGTCGCTCCCCGCGCGGGAGCGCGGATCGAAACGCTTGAGATCGTCCAGCCGAGCATCTTGGCCGAGGTCGCTCCCCGCGCGGGAGCGCGGATCGAAACAAGATCCGCATTGAGAGCGCGACCGTCACGGAGAGTCGCTCCCCGCGCGGGAGCGCGGATCGAAACCCACGCCCCGCCCTCGTATGGCGGCGGGACAATGGTCGCTCCCCGCGCGGGAGCGCGGATCGAAACATCTGGAACCGCGCCTCCGGATGCAGCCGCACCGGTCGCTCCCCGCGCGGGAGCGCGGATCGAAACAGAACGATGCTGCCGGTCGTCTTGATGGCGATCGTCGCTCCCCGCGCGGGAGCGCGGATCGAAACTTCGGCAGCGGCGCAATCCAGCGGGCGCGGCGGGGGTCGCTCCCCGCGCGGGAGCGCGGATCGAAACCATCGTATTGCAGCGCAGAGTAGCGGCCGGACCTAGTCGCTCCCCGCGCGGGAGCGCGGATCGAAACAAGGCGATCAGCGATCCGCTTGACCGCGCGGCGAAGTCGCTCCCCGCGCGGGAGCGCGGATCGAAACATCTATCTGTCGGTCGCGGGGATGTCGATCGAGGGTCGCTCCCCGCGCGGGAGCGCGGATCGAAACATCTTCAGCGCCATTCTGTTGGTGGCGGGATCGGGTCGCTCCCCGCGCGGGAGCGCGGATCGAAACCGAACTGGGCCGAGATGGAGCACGTCAAGCGACGTCGCTCCCCGCGCGGGAGCGCGGATCGAAACATCTTCAGCGCCATTCTCTTGGTGGCGGGATCGGGTCGCTCCCCGCGCGGGAGCGCGGATCGAAACAATTGATCCGTCAGTTTCCAGCATGACCCTACAGCGTCGCTCCCCGCGCGGGAGCGCGGATCGAAACGTGCTGATGCGCTTGCCGTCGCTCTCGCGCTTGAGTCGCTCCCCGCGCGGGAGCGCGGATCGAAACCTGCCAGCCGCGCAGCTTCACCCAGCCCAGCTTGGTCGCTCCCCGCGCGGGAGCGCGGATCGAAACCTCTACCTGTGCGACGAGTTCGGCGAGCAGCCGGTCGCTCCCCGCGCGGGAGCGCGGATCGAAACGTCCGCCATCTGCGGCGCTACACGAAACGCGAGAAGTCGCTCCCCGCGCGGGAGCGCGGATCGAAACGGCTGAGCCGCGATCTTCACGCCGGACAGCTTGGTCGCTCCCCGCGCGGGAGCGCGGATCGAAACAGGTCGGCCGCCCCAATCATGTGAATATCCCGATGTCGCTCCCCGCGCGGGAGCGCGGATCGAAACGCTTCTGGCTCTCCTACGGTCGCCCTCTACAGGCGTCGCTCCCCGCGCGGGAGCGCGGATCGAAACAGCACGTGCTCGGCCGCGTCGAAGGCGTCGCTTAGTCGCTCCCCGCGCGGGAGCGCGGATCGAAACAGATGCAGCTCGGCGACGTTCGCGCTGAGCCAAGTCGCTCCCCGCGCGGGAGCGCGGATCGAAACAACTGCTTGCCTCAGTGCTGTTCAGTTCGTCTGGTCGCTCCCCGCGCGGGAGCGCGGATCGAAACCCGTTGGAGATGGGGAAGAAGACAGCATTCCGCGCGTCGCTCCCCGCGCAGGAGCGCGGATCGAAACGGCTTCGAGTACGGGACCAACGGGCATCTGCGTCGTCGCTCCCCGCGCGGGAGCGCGGATCGAAACTTGGCCGCGCTGCCCGAGCTGCTGCCGTAGTAGGTCGCTCCCCGCGCGGGAGCGCGGATCGAAACGATCAACGGCACGAACACCGGGACCGGTCCCGCGGTCGCTCCCCGCGCGGGAGCGCGGATCGAAACGCCGCATTCAGCGGGCGATGGATCGCTCTCGGCGGTCGCTCCCCGCGCGGGAGCGCGGATCGAAACTTTTCCGTCCTACTCGGCAACGATTGGGAAGCGGGTCGCTCCCCGCGCGGGAGCGCGGATCGAAACCTGTCCGACACGTCGCTGTCGATCCCGCTCCGGGGTCGCTCCCCGCGCGGGAGCGCGGATCGAAACCCGGAGGTCGCGAGCGCAGCCGACGACGGCGGCCCGTCGCTCCCCGCGCGGGAGCGCGGATCGAAACTCCGACCGGATCGAGTTTCGCCGCGAACCACCCTGTCGCTCCCCGCGCGGGAGCGCGGATCGAAACCCCATGAAGTCGTTAGGGTTCACGCCGAGGCTGGGTCGCTCCCCGCGCGGGAGCGCGGATCGAAACATCTGAATCGTGCCGCCGTATGTCGTGCTCGGGTGTCGCTCCCCGCGCGGGAGCGCGGATCGAAACTGCTACGTGTGTGCGGTCGACGAAGGCGATGACCGGTCGCTCCCCGCGCGGGAGCGCGGATCGAAACAACACGAACGGCGGCGCGTCGACCGCGACCTACGGTCGCTCCCCGCGCGGGAGCGCGGATCGAAACCGGCCCGTAGCGCCCGACGCGCATTGGCATCCCGTCGCTCCCCGCGCGGGAGCGCGGATCGAAACCTGTCGGGCGCGTGCGCTAGCTCTTCCACTCTGAGGTCGCTCCCCGCGCGGGAGCGCGGATCGAAACTGATGGTTCACAACGCCTCGACGTTCGCGTTCGGGTCGCTCCCCGCGCGGGAGCGCGGATCGAAACACCGTCCGCATCACGTCGAATGAAACCGGCGCGGGTCGCTCCCCGCGCGGGAGCGCGGATCGAAACCATACAATACGAGCGTGGTCGCGACGATCGCGCAGGTCGCTCCCCGCGCGGGAGCGCGGATCGAAACGATGTACTGGCAGGTCCGACCGCCGGCATCGGCAAGTCGCTCCCCGCGCGGGAGCGCGGATCGAAACATGGACGACCTCGCGGGCGTGCTGAAGGCGGCGCGTCGCTCCCCGCGCGGGAGCGCGGATCGAAACGCGAGCGAGTTGAACAACGAGCCCGTCATCAGCGTGTCGCTCCCCGCGCGGGAGCGCGAATCGAAACCTACGGGGTTGAGGCGACGTGGGGCACCCCGCCGGGTCGCTCCCCGCGCGGGAGCGCGGATCGAAACCCGACATGCTTGCCGGCGCCGGGATCGAGCCGTCGTCGCTCCCCGCGCGGGAGCGCGGATCGAAACTGATTGTCGCGCCCAGGGTTATGCCGGTCGGGACGTCGCTCCCCGCGCGGGAGCGCGGATCGAAACATGCGGGCGGACGGTAAGCTGGTCAGCGCGGCGGTCGCTCCCCGCGCGGGAGCGCGGATCGAAACGCGGCTACGGCCGTCCAGGCCGTCGGCCTGTTCCGGTCGCTCCCCGCGCGGGAGCGCGGATCGAAACTTCTTCCGCCTTCGTGAGGTCCGTCGCCTGAACGGTCGCTCCCCGCGCGGGAGCGCGGATCGAAACAACGCCTGCGCGACTTTCTGCGCGGCCGGCGTGATGTCGCTCCCCGCGCGGGAGCGCGGATCGAAACCCGCGTCGGCCTTCGCAGATTCCTCGCGCATCTGGTCGCTCCCCGCGCGGGAGCGCGGATCGAAACGATTTGGGTTCGGGGCGCGAATGTCTAGCCCAACTGTCGCTCCCCGCGCGGGAGCGCGGATCGAAACCGTGGCAAGACGGACCGTCTGCGTCGTCGCGCGGGTCGCTCCCCGCGCGGGAGCGCGGATCGAAACGCATACACGATCGACTCGTTCAGCCTTGCGGTCACGTCGCTCCCCGCGCGGGAGCGCGGATCGAAACCCGTATGCGCCGGTCGACTTCGTGCGGGCGCCGAGGTCGCTCCCCGCGCGGGAGCGCGGATCGAAACTCTAAAGTAAAGGTCGATGGCGTGGCGCAGCTCGGGTCGCTCCCCGCGCGGGAGCGCGGATCGAAACGCTCATGCGCCGGGCGCCTCGACGGTCCGACCGGTCGCTCCCCGCGCGGGAGCGCGGATCGAAACGCATAGAGCACGTCGCCGTTCGTGCTGCCGCTTAGTCGCTCCCCGCGCGGGAGCGCGGATCGAAACATGCCCACGCTGCGGACGCTCGCGCCGAGAGTGGTCGCTCCCCGCGCGGGAGCGCGGATCGAAACTGCGTGCCGTCCTGAATGATCTTGCACCGCGCGCGTCGCTCCCCGCGCGGGAGCGCGGATCGAAACTCGTCTATCGCGATCCCGAGAGCGGCGAGATCAGGGTCGCTCCCCGCGCGGGAGCGCGGATCGAAACTCGCTGGATGTCGGAGGCTGTCGGGCGCGACGTCGTCGCTCCCCGCGCGGGAGCGCGGATCGAAACTCGACAACGTGTTCGGCACGTCGACGGGCGAGCGCGTCGCTCCCCGCGCGGGAGCGCGGATCGAAACCTCGGAAGTCTGACGAGCCAGCTCGAGGAAGCTGGTCGCTCCCCGCGCGGGAGCGCGGATCGAAACACCTTCGAATACGGCACCAACGGCCATCTGCGGGTCGCTCCCCGCGCGGGAGCGCGGATCGAAACCCGGCGGGAAGGCCGAGGTGTTGATCCCGGTCACGTCGCTCCCCGCGCGGGAGCGCGGATCGAAACACGGTCGAGGAGTGCGCGTGCGCACCCGATCCGCCGTCGCTCCCCGCGCGGCAGCGCGGATCGAAACCTGGCCGTGGTGGCCGAGGGGGTGGACGAGCACAACGTCGCTCCCCGCGCGGGAGCGCGGATCGAAACCCGGAGATCGGCCGCTACTTCAGCCGCGACCACGGTCGCTCTCCGCGCGGGAGCGCGGATCGAAACCTGGAGAAGCTGGCGCGCCAGCGCGCGATCCTGCTGTCGCTCCCCGCGCGGGAGCGCGGATCGAAACAGGTAGCTCGCCGTCGAGCCGTCCGTGCCGACGTGTCGCTCCCCGCGCGGGAGCGCGGATCGAAACACGGTCGAGGAGTGCGCGTGCGCACCCGATCCGCGTCGCTCCCCGCGCGGGAGCGCGGATCGAAACCGCTACGCAACGTCGGGCTGGTCAAGCGGTTGGTGTCGCTCCCCGCGCGGGAGCGCGGATCGAAACCGTCGAAGTTGAACAGGTCCGCGCCGACGCGGCGGTCGCTCCCCGCGCGGGAGCGCGGATCGAAACGATGCGTGCCTTGGCAGGATCGAGGACATGGCACGGGTCGCTCCCCGCGCGGGAGCGCGGATCGAAACCTGAAGAAGTGCGCGGCGGTCTGCGGATCGGGACGTCGCTCCCCGCGCGGGAGCGCGGATCGAAACGAACACGTCGGGTTACTACGCGGCCTCGGCCGCAGTCGCTCCCCGCGCGGGAGCGCGGATCGAAACTGCGCGTCCGCCGTGATCCTGGCGATGGTTTCACGTCGCTCCCCGCGCGGGAGCGCGGATCGAAACGTCGCGCAAGGGCACTTTTCACAGAGTGCAGATGGTCGCTCCCCGCGCGGGAGCGCGGATCGAAACCACGCGACCGTTGCCGCTCGATATCGGGTGCGGTCGCTCCCCGCGCGGGAGCGCGGATCGAAACACCGCGTTGAAGTTGGCCAACGCTCGCGGCAAACCGTCGCTCCCCGCGCGGGAGCGCGGATCGAAACGACGATCTTGACGGTTGCATGACTGAATTGGAGAGTCGCTCCCCGCGCGGGAGCGCGGATCGAAACAGGCTGATCTATCAGTTCCTCCCGACGGCCGGCGGTCGCTCCCCGCGCGGGAGCGCGGATCGAAACATCAACGGAACATGGCGTCAGCAGACGCAGGCATGTCGCTCCCCGCGCGGGAGCGCGGATCGAAACGCCTGCGTCGTCGCGATGTCCTGCGCCGACTTGTAGTCGCTCCCCGCGCGGGAGCGCGGATCGAAACACGAAATCGCCCTCTCAGTATCCCGTGATCGGCGCGTCGCTCCCCGCGCGGGAGCGCGGATCGAAACCTGCTGCAAATCAACCCAATATGCCGTGCCCGGCGTGTCGCTCCCCGCGCGGGAGCGCGGATCGAAACACGGTCGTTTGTCTGGTAGGCGTAGCAGGCGATCGTCGCTCCCCGCGCGGGAGCGCGGATCGAAACCTTGCAGCGGTAATCAGATCATACAGGATCAGGTGTCGCTCCCCGCGCGGGAGCGCGGATCGAAACTGCATGATCGGTGACTGCTGGCCAGACGCTTTCCGGGTCGCTCCCCGCGCGGGAGCGCGGATCGAAACAACGCCGAACCGTTCAACGCCGAACCATCTGCGCGTCGCTCCCCGCGCGGGAGCGCGGATCGAAACAACGAATTGGTCGGCGATCATCGTGTCGTAGTCCGTCGCTCCCCGCGCGGGAGCGCGGATCGAAACCTCGCCAAGATCAGGCATCGCTCATCCCGTCGTGTCGCTCCCCGCGCGGGAGCGCGGATCGAAACAAGGGTATGCTCGCGAAGGTCGCAGGCGAAGTCGGTCGCTCCCCGCGCGGGAGCGCGGATCGAAACTGGTATGACGTTGCCGGAAAGCGGTTGGAAGCCATGTCGCTCCCCGCGCGGGAGCGCGGATCGAAACATCGACGTGAGGTTTGGCGCCGAGCCCGCCGTTGGCGTCGCTCCCCGCGCGGGAGCGCGGATCGAAACATTTGCCCGGCGTGGCTGCAGTCCCGGCAACGCCGTCGCTCCCCGCGCGGGAGCGCGGATCGAAACACGCCAGTTATCCTGATCAGTGCAATCGCGATCAGTCGCTCCCCGCGCGGGAGCGCGGATCGAAACGCTGACGATTCAGCAATCCTCGCTTCCTCCGCCGGTCGCTCCCCGCGCGGGAGCGCGGATCGAAACATCGACGTGAGGTTTGGCGCCGAGCCCGCCGTTGGGTCGCTCCCCGCGCGGGAGCGCGGATCGAAACGGATCGAGCGTTGGCGACGTTCCGGCCGGATATGGGTCGCTCCCCGCGCGGGAGCGCGGATCGAAACCAGAGCAGAACCGAGATCAGCACGGCGCCGACGAGTCGCTCCCCGCGCGGGAGCGCGGATCGAATCTGGCGCACGTATAAGGAAGTACTGCTGGCACTAGGTCGCTCCCCGCGCGGGAGCGCGGATCGAAACAGCGCCGCCGCCGTCTGCGCGTTCTGCGCGTCCGTCGCTCCCCGCGCGGGAGCGCGGATCGAAACGTCCCAGGGGCGTGGATACTGACCATCGCGCGGCGCGTCGCTCCCCGCGCGGGAGCGCGGATCGAAACCATCGCAAGATATACCTGACTCAGAGCCTCCGGCGTCGCTCCCCGCGCGGGAGCGCGGATCGAAACCTCGCGCTGGTTCGTCACTTAGGCGCGGACGAAGTCGCTCCCCGCGCGGGAGCGCGGATCGAAACTGTGCGCGGGCCAGCGCGATGTGCTTGGCCTCCTGTCGCTCCCCGCGCGGGAGCGCGGATCGAAACGGCGCAGGCTGAA
>Ga0209656_10001901_pt1 | contig 13629 bp, 12 predicted proteins | sample BogFormECP12_OM2_FD_188239 | JGI IMG/M metagenome (GOLD analysis project Ga0209656, IMG submission 188239) | Bog forest soil microbial communities from Calvert Island, British Columbia, Canada - ECP12_OM2 (SPAdes) (version 2) | ecosystem: Environmental > Aquatic > Freshwater > Wetlands > Bog ... | reverse complement strand
CCATTCTCTACCTCGGTCGGCTCAAAACGCAAGCTATTTCTTGTAAATTTCTCACATTGGAGGGATGTGCGAGAACGGCACCTGCAGAGACACCTTAGTGGTGATTACAGGCACGTGACCTGCGTCGTATCAACCACCTGGGGAGCACGTACTGGCAACAGGCCCAAGGCTACATCTTGCCCGGAGGTGCTCTCTCGTCCAAGGCGATTAACAGTACGTTCGGACTGAACCAGATGTTCGGGGAGTCGCATGGCCTATATGGCGTCGTGACTGGCCTGTTTGGCCTCGACGCCGAACACGGAGGGCAGACCGAACTCCATCCGATATTTTCCATGGCAGTGCGTACCAAACGCACTGTAAATCACACTGCAAGCGGCGAGAAGATAGAGGACCATTGGGCGTTTTTCCTGAGAAACTACGGTAATGAAGGGGGATGTGCTTCCACTGGCCTGCACATGTGGGTTAGCCCTACGGGTGAGTACTTCGTTCAGATGCCCAAGCCGCAAGGCGTCACGGCGCTGAATCAGCTCACCGACGGGCAGGGTTGGGCCTGGGACAAGGGAAACACGTCAACGCTCTCCTTCGTGCAGTCGACGGACTGGGTGGTGGTGAAAGTCCGGCCGCGTGACCCATGGAGCCCCTTTGGCGTGGACGGCGAGTTTACGGCGGTGTACACCGTTCCCGCAGGCAAGAAGCAGAAGGAGGCTCCTCCTCCCGAGGGCAATCCGAAAGTCCGACAAGAGAGCGAGGGGACAGACCTGGGAGCCAAGATTGCTGATCCGGCGGTGAAGGCCAAATTCCAAGCTGCCATGAATACGCTGCAGCCTGCTCCACCAAAGGAGAAAGTTCAGATCACGGTTTCTCCAAAGGTCGCCGTTGCCCAGAAAGCCCCCGGCGCGGCCAGCAAAGGTCAAATGACTCGCACCCGTGTCGTCGAGGACCCGGTTCGGCAGCAGCGCGAGGCTCAGATGCTCCAGATTCTGCGGACCTACCAGCAGGACCTGAAAGTCGAGGTGCCGGCGAATCCCACGTCAAAGGCGACCATAGTCCGAAGTAAACCGATGAATATACCAACTACCAGTGCGCCGGAAACTCAACCTCCCAAGTAAACTGGGGGCTGGGCGCGGTGAAGTCGTTAGCGCGGTGTGATGAAGGAGGTGTGGGGGCAATCCGGCGTACAATCGGCATATCGGGCAACTGTGATGCTCATCACAGCCCAGGGGTACATCCATCGGCGAAGATAGTGGGGTAACAGCAGGTCCCTCCACTCGGACTGAAGTCCTCGGTCGGGATGACAACCTGTACGTGTATGTGGAGCTGAGATCGGGAGAAGGTACAGCATGGGCTGGATTGATAACCGCTTCGAAAAAAACTTTCTGGTCACCACCGTTGATTACGTCTTCAACTGGGCGCGCAAATCCGCGATTTGGCCCATGACGTTTGGCCTGGCGTGCTGCGCGATCGAGATGATCGCGGCATCCACGTCGCGTTTCGACATCGCGCGCTTCGGCTCGGAGGTGTTTCGCCCCAGCCCGCGCCAGAGCGACCTGATGATTGTGGCCGGCACGGTAACGCTCAAGATGGCGCCGGTAGTAAAGCGCATCTGGGACCAGATGCCCGACCCGAAGTGGTGCATCTCGATGGGCGCCTGCTCGTCGGTGGGCGGCCCGTTCAATACCTATGCCGTGCTGCAAGGCGTGGACCGCATCGTTCCCGTGGATGTGTATGTTGTCGGCTGTCCGCCGCGGCCGGAGAACCTGTTCTACGGATTGCTGCGCCTGCAGGACAAGATTGACAAGATGAGCATCGCCAAAAAGCCCACCGAAGTTCGCCTGCGTGAGGACATGGTGGACGACTTTAAGAAGCAAATCCGCATCGCGCAAGCCAACTTCGCCAACCCTGAGCAACTGTTGCAGCCGGTGGAGAACGCCGTGGTCGCAGGAAGATAGCCTTCATCCTAAGAAGGCGCAAACTAACAGCGCCACGAATGGCGGCGCAACCGCCTTGATGTTTGCCTATCTGTTAGACCTTTACTTGGCCTTGGTCGCCTTGCCCTCCATGATCGTGTTCCACTCGCCCGTATCGGAGGCCATTTCGAACTTGAAGGTATACGAGCTGGGAGAGAGGACATTAACTGTATAGCGCCCCTTCATTACCTTTCCGCCCATCTTGTCTTCTGAGTGCCAGGTCCAGGTGTCACCCTGAACGGCGCCAGTTGCGGATATGGCTTCTCCCATGCTGTCGAACGCGTGATAGGTGTACACCTTGTCGTCGGTGTTATACCCCATGACGGCCAGCCCCTTCCCTTCGCCCATCGAACTCTTGGAATCGGAGTGCGTGACGAGAAAGAAGCCACCAGTCATCCATTCGTTATGGTCGGTGCCGGAGAATTTTCCGCCCGGCCCGTAGGGGCTTGGCTTCATATCCCCGTCCATCTTCCAGGTGCCCATGAAGTAGTCCAGCTTCTTCAGCTCGGGGCCCGGTTTTGGCATCTGCGGGGCCTGGGCCTGGACGATCAGCGGTAACAGAAACATTGCCGCCGCGAAAACTGCAATCATGCGTCTCATCATGTGTTCTCCTTGACAGTGAATAACGAGCAGGAAGCATTCCTGAGTCGGCCCGCTCTCGGGCCTGAGGATGGTAGCGCAACGGTCGCCGGAAAGCAATTAACGCTGGCGGCAGCTTCATTGGGGCAGGGCTTACTTTTACCCGCTCTTTACAAAACTTATGCTTTCTTAACAGCAAAGTTACCAGCGCTGTGTTTAGTCTGTCAGTGGGTGCAAGTGCCGGTCATGATGCCAATCCGAATAACTCCCTTGCCGTTGGCGATCGCCTGTATCGCGATGCTGGTTCTTGCCGAGCCCAGCCGTGTCGCGGCGCAGGCCGAAGCAAGTCAGCAGGCTGCGTCGTCCACCTCAAAAGTCAAGACGGTCGGCACCATCAAGTCGATCTCGGGCAGCACCGTCACACTTGCGACGGATTCCGGCTCCGAGATCACAGTGCTGCTTCAATCGTCCACCCGGCTGCTGCGCATGGCTCCCGGGCAGACGGACCTGAAACAAGCGACGCCGATTCAGTTGCAGGATTTGCAGGTGGGCGATCGCCTGCTGTCCGCCGGTAGCAGCACGGATGGCGGCAAATCGCTTACGGCCACTTCGGCCGTCGTGATGACTAAGGCCGACGTTGCCGCCAAGCAGGAACACGATCGCGAAGACTGGCAGAAGCGAGGCGTCGGGGGCCTGGTGAAGGCGGTCGATGCCGGCACAGGAACCATCACGATATCTACCGGTGCTTTGAGCGCCAACAACACGCTCACGGTCAAGGTTTCGAAAGACACGGTCATTCGCCGTTACGCTGCCGACTCGGTGAAATTTGACGATGCCAAGCCTGGAACGCTGGAGCAGATCAAAGCCGGTGACCAGATCAGGGCGCGCGGCACCAAGAGCGACGACGGCAGGGAACTGGCTGCCGAGGAAATCGTCTCTGGGACATTCCGCAATGTCGCGGGCACTGTCGTTAGTACAGATGCGTCAAACAGCACGGTAACGCTTATGGACCTGGCAACCAGGCGGCCGGTCACGATGAAGATCGCTAGCGATTCGCAGATGCGAAAATTGCCTGCCATGATGGCGCAGGGCATTGCCATGCGCCTGAAGGGAGGCGGGGCCGGCGGCGGCGCTGAGGCTCCGGCCGGCGCGACTGGTTCCGGCGCCTCGCGAGGCGCTGGCACGGGAGCAGCGCGGGGCGGAGAAGCGCCCGGCGGAAGCAGCTCGGGCGGCGGAGGTTCCCGGCAAGGCGGCCCACCCGACTTCCAGCGGATGTTGAATCGGCTGCCAGCCGTCACTCTGGCTGATTTGCAGAAGGGTGACGCGCTGATGATTGTTGCTACGGAAGGTAGCGCTGATGTGCCGTCCACGGCGATCATTTTGCTCAGCGGCGTGGAACCGATCTTGACCGCCGCGCCCAGCCAGGCAAGCACCATCCTCTCGCCGTGGAATTTATCTGGGGGCGGAAATGTTGGAACGGGGGACACACCCTGAGGCGAAGTACTTACGCGGATGGATTGTCATCCTTTGAACCGGGTCTGTAAGTTGCTGAAAAATAAGAAGATGCTCGTAACTCCAACGGCCATAATAGCTTGCCGGGATTTTGTGTGTAATTTATTGATTCTAAAGAACCGTGAGGGGGAGGGGATGCTCGTTATCGGACATAGAATCCTCCCGAAATGGAGCCGCAGCTGTCGCACCCGTTCAGCAAAAGATATGTCGCCTAGAGAGCTAAATCAGTTTCAGGGAGGGTGTATCCGGGTAGAGCGGACCTTCAGGTTCGCGTCCAGGCTATGCGCCCCGAGTTCAGGCTTTCAGCCCACTGCATCGCAGTGGGCTGAAAGCCTTACCAGAGAGGGCGGCGTCGACGCGGCGCTGAAGCGCCGCTCTACCAAACCTCGGAAACAGCAATTCGGAGACCGCTCTAATAAGGCCAAATGCGTTTATTCGTAAGTATCGGTATCTTACTTTCCGTCTTTACCGCACTGGCGGCAGCACAAACCTCGACCGGGACCTTGCGGGGCCGCATTACCGATCCTTCTGGCGCGGTCATTCCACAAACGACGGTCATGGCGAATACTGCCGAAGGAAGGTCGGTCACAGTTGTCACCAACAGTCAGGGCGTTTACGAATTCAAGGGACTGCCCGAAGGCAACTACACCGTCACGGTGGTAGCGAAGGGTTTTGCGACCGACCAGGAGGATAACGTCAACATCGCGGCGGGCCAAATGCAACAGCTCGACATTGCACTCCAGATTCCGGTGGAGCAGGAGAAAGTTGAAGTCCACGAAGAGACACCAACCGTTGACGTCAGCCCCGAGAACAGCGCGAGCACGTTGGTCATTAAGGGCAAGGACCTTGAGGCCCTCTCCGATGATCCTGATGAGTTGCAGTCAGAACTGGAAGCGCTAGCTGGCCCGTCGGCTGGTCCTAATGGCGGACAGATTTACGTTGACGGATTCACTGCCGGGCAGCTCCCTCCAAAATCGGCCGTCCGCGAGATTCGCATCAACCAGAACCCCTTCTCTGCGGAATATGACAAGCTTGGTTACGGCCGGATCGAGATTTTTACCAAGCCGGGGACAGACAAGTTCCATGGCCAGGTGATGGTGAATGGCAATTCGTCGGCCTTCAACGCGCTCAATCCGTTTGTAACCGAAGAACCCGGCTACTACTCCGAAATCTTTAATGGGAACATCAGCGGTCCGATGGGCAAGAAGGCGTCGTTTTTCTTTACCGTTCAGCAGAGAAACATCGATAACGAGTCCGTGGTTGCAGCGCAGATCTTAGATCCGAATAACAACGTCGTGTCCTACAACACAGCCGTCCCCAGTCCTTCGACGGTACTGAACATCAGTCCGCGCTTTGACTTCCAGCTCACGCCCAGCAACACCCTGACGGTCCGCTATCAGTACGTGCATAGCACCCAGGACAACGGCGGCGTGGGACAGTTTTCTCTTCCATCCGTCGGTTACAACTCCAATAGCACCGAACACACGGTGCAGATCAGCGACACACAGATTATCAGTCCGACGATTGTGAATGAGACCCGCTTTCAGTACATCCGGCAAACCAGCCACCAGTTTCCGCTGAACACCGAACCGACCTTGGTCGTGCAGGGCGCGTTCACCGACGGTGGAAGTTCGTCGGGCACGGTCATCACCAATCAGGACCATTACGAACTTCAGAACTACACCTCGATTGCCCACGGACACCACTTCATCAAGTTCGGTGGCAGGCTGCGAGACACGCTGTATTCCAGCAATCAAACCTCGGGATTCAATGGCAGCTACAATTTTTCCTCACTCAATGCCTACCAGATCACCGAGACTGGACTCCAGGAGGGTCTCACACCGCAACAAATCCGGGCGATGGGTGGTGGCGCGAGCCAATTCTCCCTTGTCACAGGCCAGCCGCTCTCGGACGTTAACATGCTTGACATCGGACTTTACGTTCAGGATGAGTGGAAAATACGTCCCAATATCACGTTGAGCGCAGGGTTGCGTTACGAGACGCAGACGGGAATTCCTTATCGCGGCGACTGGGCCCCGCGAATCAGCTTGGCGTGGGGACTGGGCCATGGTAAGACGCCGCCGAAGACTGTCTTGCGAGCGGGCTATGGCATCTTCTACGACCGCTTCTCCTACAACTATCTGTTGCAGGCGGAACGGCAGAACGGGACCACTCAACTGCAGTACATTGTGAGCGATCCAAATTTCTATCCGCTGATTCCTTCACCGAGCATGTTGGCGCAGTTAGCGAAAACGTCGCCCACGGTTTATCAGGTAGCCTCTAACCTCGAGCCGGGCTACACACTACAGACCGCCTTCAGCGTGGAGCGGCAAGTAACCAAGAGTTCCACTCTTTCGGTTAGCTACCTCAATGCTCATGGACAGCATCAACTTTTCCTTCGCAATGCCAACGCGCCGCTGCCTGGAACTTATCCTCCGAGCGACACCCGGCCTTACGGCGGGACGACAAACATCTACCAATACAACTCTGAGGGCGCCTTCGTACAGAACCAGTTGATCGCCAACTATCGCGTTAACATCGGAACCCGAATTTCGTTGTTCGGCTTCTATTCCTTGAACTTCGCTAACAGCGATCTGGGCGCTGGTGGCGGAGGAGGTGGCAGCTTCTTCGGCGGCGGTTCGTCGTCGGCTGCGTTCATCATGAACTCCTACGATCCCGGAGAAGATTGGGGACGGGCTAGCTTCGATGTACGCAACCGGTTCGTTCTTGGCGGCAGCATCACCCTGAAATACGGCCTTCGCCTGAATCCATTCATCATCGCGCAATCGGGCGCACCATTTAACATCATCGTCGGCCAGGACCTGAACGGCGATTCGATCTTCAACGACCGGCCTGCAGTTGGGACGACGGCAGGACCGGGCGGCACAATCTATGTGACGCCTTGGGGAACATTCAACAGCGCGCCACTTCCGGGTCAATCCATCGCGCCCATCAATTCCGGAAGCGCAACTCCTCTCTTCACGCTCAATCTGCGGCTGAGCAAGACCTTCGGACTGGGTCCGAAATTGGAACACGGCACAGTGGCTGCCGCCGGAGGTGGTTCCGGTTCGCACACTCCGGGAGCTCACGGCGGCGGCGGCGGCCTTGGCGGTCGCGGACTTACTGGCGGCGGTGGCAATCCATTCAGCTTCGGGAACGAAACCAACCACCGTTACAACCTGACCTTCACAGTGAGCGCACGCAACCTGCTGAACAACGTGAACTACGCGCCGCCCACGGGCAATCTCGAATCGCCGATCTTCGGCCAACCGAACGCCTTGGCTGGGCCGCCGTTCTCGTCAGGCTCGGCCAACCGGCGCATCGATTTGCAGATGCTGTTTTCGTTCTAGGCAGATGGCATAATGCCGAAGGAAGCGCTTCATGCCTCAATGGTGCGGGCTTTCGAGAGCACCTGTGCAATCTTGGCGACGAACTCTGGCGGCGTCATTCCCTTAGTGAGAAGCAGGTCTGCCTGCTCGAATCCCGGCGGCGGATCGATCAATCCGGTCAGCAAGACAACCGGAACTTCCGGCTTGAGCCCCTTCAGTTCCGACACGAGTTCTGCCCCGGTGAGATCCGGGAGCAGATGATCGGTGATGACAAGGTCGACGTGGTTGCAACCGAAGAGCCGTAGGGCGATCTCAGCGCTGGCCGCGGCGAGGACCGTGTAGCCCGCAATGGACAGAAGGAGACGGCGCGCCGTTAGTCCTGTTGGGTCATCATCAACACAAAGAATTACGAGGGTATTTGACAAAGAAGTTCCCTTTCGATGGCAGAGGACAAGCGGCCTTGGTGCTGTTTCTGATTTGTTGAATCAGCCTCAAGCGGAAGGACAAGCGCGCGCGTCCTCGATGCTTAACCGCACTTTCCTGTTGGACTGGTGCCAAGACCGTTGCGGTACAAGGGCCGCCCATCTGGGCGGCCCGCCTTGGGTTCGCGTATTGCGGCAGTCAGGGCAACCAGGGGATTCAGGTCAAACTCACAAGCCGAACCACAACACGGCTCGCTTACCTGCTGTCTGAAAGCATGACAGGCTGTGCGGACCTTATCGTTGTCCGGCAGCAATTTCTTGCTTGCTCTGGAGCAAGGATGGAAAGCCCCAAGGATGCGTGATGGCGGCCCGTGTGGAGTCAGACTTCGTGGAGCAACAGCCGCTCAGGAGAGCACAGCAGGATTCTTCCGCGGCTCTTTACCAACATGCCAGACCGTTGCCACCCGCTCAGCAGCCGGCTTGCGGTAAAGGGCGTCATGTTCGCGGCATTCGCCAGGTCTTCATTGCTAACCGTCAGTTCAACGCCTCCAGGCACCCTGCGGCCAATACCGCTGGCAAGGGTCACCAACACCCGGGCAAGCCGTTGTCGAGCCGTGTGACAGGTGAGCGAAATGTGGACGGCAACGTACCCGTCGAGATAGTCTGACACGATCTCCAGTACATTCTCCAAAACCCGCGGATAACGCAAAGCCAGACCTCGAATGGTGGCACGGTTCCATTCCAACACACAGCCCCCCTTCACCATCTCTGTGCTCATCTTATACTCGGAGTGCCTTCGCAAGAGGGCGGATCCCCCAAAGATTTCACCGGGCGGGAGCCAGCGAAGAAGGATCTTCTGTCCTTCCTGGGTCAGGTAAAAGTACCTTGCGCTACCCTGTAGCAGCAAGAAGAGATGGTTGCTGGGATGTCCCTGATCGGTGATGACCGAGCCTTCCAGGAATCGCCGTTTCGTGGCGGCATTAAGGATGATTTTGAGCTCAGCCGGAGCCAGTCCCTCAAAGAAACGGGGCTTCAATTCCCGTACAGTAGAGACCACCGCGGAGGAAATCATGGTAGTTATGCCTTTGAACCCCGTCTCGGTGCCTCCGCGTCCGCCCAGAGTGAGCACAAGCGGAGGCCCATCCTGAGAAGATACTGCTCTCCGGGCAGCAGGTAAACTACCAAATTCCGGCCCTGGCCGACGCTTATCGGCCTATGACCTCATGCAGCGACGACGCATGGCTTGGTTCGCTCTTCGACACCTGCTCATAGCCGATCGCAGCGTAGTAAAGCGCACGGTCGAAGAACTGCCCCAGCGAGCGCACCAACTCCATCTCGCCAATGAGATCTTCGGGTTCCAGCAGGCCCTCCAGCAACAGATAATCCCAGAGCACCTGCTTTGTGCTCTGGAAAGCGAACATGAACTGGCTGAACGGCACGCCTTGCCGAGCCCGCCGTACTCCTAGACCGGTGTATCTCTCTTCGACCTCCGACAGCGTCTTGGAGAGCAGCCAGTCGCTGAGCTGGCTATAGATTTCGTGCGTCCTATGTGTGAGCTCATGGGCCGGGACCTTGGCCACGAGTTCGCGGCACTCACCAGCATTCTTGAGTTTGTGAATCAATGCTTCAGAAAGTTTATCGGCGTGAGTTTCGATCAGGTGAACCAGCCTGACGGCGAACATAAGCTGCCTCCTGGCTTCGGCGTGGGGCTCTGGCAGCGCCCACAGACACGAGAGAGACTGTACTGCTCTACCCACACTCTAGTCGCAACCCGTGCCGAGCGCGGTGACGGTTCGCACATAGTGATGTGATACTGCCGTTCTGACGCTGGTGCTCGCGCTTCTTCCTACTTGCACCCAATCGACCTTTTCCGCGCTGTCGGTGACTCTCTGCCTTGCTGTTTACCGATCCTTGATTTCCCTCGTGATACCCTCCCTCCCGGTTCTTTAATTTCAGTACCTTACGACGTATTTCTATCGTATCCTCTTGAATCGAAGCGTGTTAGACGTATCCCATAGGGGTGCTTGGACTTACCCGGCATGGTCGTGAACTGCCTCGCGACGAAAGAATAAGGTGGCTGCTCTCTTTGCAGCTCGAGGCGGCGGAGGGTGGTGGCAGCAATCCGCATGGCCCAGCGCAACAGCCGAGCGTGGTCGGGGTCGATGTGCTCGGCAGCAAGCGCAACCTTCACTCGCGTGATGCCGAGCTGCACAGCTTGCGGGTCGATCAGAGGCGGCAGTTTTACAAACCCGGCCCTACGGCGCGCCCGCGCCATCTTGCGACACCGGACGCGGAGCACAAGATGCGCGCGGCAATAAGTCCGGCCTCCGACCGCCGCCTGCCGACAGACGCCGCCACTCTCCAGGATGTGCCGGCAGGTGCGGATGATAACGCGCGGCGGCCCAGTTGTTGCGGCTGATTCTTCTAGCGCCGCGGCCCAGTGAAAGTTCAATTGCGAATAACCGGCGTGACTCATAGCAGACCTCCCGGTACAGCCCAAGTTCAAGGCTATTCACAGGTGAGGAGAGAAGTCACGCAAAAAGGGCAGAGTCAACTTACGAAGGTAACCAGCGAAGTTCCCGATTTGGGAAGGGGCAGCACAACAACAAGAACTGTCATTACGAAGCGCCCGGGTTTGGCGCGAGGAATCTGCTGTCTTGGCTGGTACCGAAAAAGCAGATCCCTCGCTCCGCTCGTGATGACAATCCGCATTAGGAGGAAGATATCCCCACCCCAAGCAAAGGAACCTTGGGTGGGACACCCTAAGAATAGTAGAGTGGGCGACCCGCCCGGCATCACGCCTGATACGGCGCTGCGGCTGGGACGCTATTTCAACACCAGCGCACGCTTCTGGATGAATGCTCAATCGAGCTACGACCTTGAGGTCGCACAGGACGAACTGCAAAGCACCATTGACCGCGATGTGCGTCCTCTGGTGGCGTAGGGCAGTCATGCCATTGATATCGCGTGAAAGATGGATGGGTCGGTGCACCCGTCGCGCAAAGCGGAACTGGCGCGTACTGGGTTCCGTCTAACCTCTCGCCGAAGGTGATAGCGATTGAACACGCAGACGAGCTTTTAGCCTAAAGACCTGTAGATGTCGTCCTTGGGCCTAGAATGAATCGTGTTGAGGGACCGATATCTTTATCTGCGGAGGGTGAATCATGACGATAAGGCTCAACATTATTTCAGGAGTTTTGTGCGCGATTATTGCCGCAGCTCTAGCGGCCTGCGTTGCCACGCCTGGTCAAACGCCCGGCCCCGTAGATCCTGGTGTCCGCGGCGGCGCGGCGGGCGCTGGCCCTCCGTTGCCGGGACTGACCGCAGACGAAGCCGCGTTCTTCAAAGATGGCCTCTCCAGGTTTATGGAAATCGAGACCGTGACTGGAGGTAACAATACTGGGCTTGGGCCTCGCTTCAACTCAAACCAATGCTTTTCTTGTCACTCACAGCCAGACGCCGGTGGTTCGAGTCTGGCGCAGAACCCCTTGATTGCGGTCGCCACTCTTCAAGGTGCACAGAATAAAGTGCCGTGGTTCATCGCACCGAACGGCCCCATCCGCGAAGCGCGCTTTCAGCGGAATCCGGATGGGACGAACGACGGCGAGGTGCACGACCTGTTTGTCATCACCGGCCGCAGTGACGCCGCCGGCTGCAACATTGTCCAACCCGACTTCCTGCCGGCTGGAAACTCGCTCACCGGCGGCGGCGGGAATGCGAACATTATTTTCCGCATCCCGACGCCTGTCTTTGGCGCTGGACTGATTGAAGCCATTCCCGACTCGGCGATCCTCGCGAACATGAACGCCAACGCCTCCGAGAAGAAGACGTTGGGAATCTCGGGTCACGCCAACGCCCACCTGAGTGGCAACGCAAACCGCAGCGCTAACGACGGAACGATTACCCGCTTTGGATGGAAAGCCCAGAACAAATCCCTTCTGATGTTCGCGGGCGAGGCCTACAACGTCGAGATGGGGATTTCAAACCAACTCTTCCCCCAGGAGCGCGACGAGACTCCGGGCTGTCTGTTCACCCCGAGGCCCAACGACACTCTCAACTTCACCACGACCCCGACCGCCAGCGGCAATCCCAATACAGCCGTGATCTCTGACATTGAGGCGTTTGCCGACTTCATGCGGATGCTCGCCCCGCCCACCCCGGCGCCCGATACACCGTCCACCGCAAACGGACGGACGCTCTTTGCGCAGGTCGGGTGTGTGCATTGTCATACGCCTTCGTTAACCACGGGCAAGATGATCGCAAGCGGATCTTCGACGTCGCCGAGCACGGCGCTTTCCAACCAGCCGGTGAATCTCTACTCCGACATCCTCGTCCACCACATGGGCAAGGATCTCGCGGACGGCATTACGCAGGGCGGCGCCGGCCCTGATGAGTTCCGCTCCGCTCCGCTGTGGGGCGTGGGGCAGCGTGTCTTCTTCCTTCATGATGGACGGACGAGCAACCTGGTGGAGGCTATTGAGTTCCACAAGAGCTCCGGCAGCGAGGCCAATAAGGTCATCGAGCATTTCAATCGACTCAGCACTCAGGAAAAGCAAGACATCATCAATTTCCTGCGGTCGCTGTAGATAGCTCGGAGGGAGTGTGGACCTCGAGCCTTACCTGCGCCGGATCGAATATGACGGGCCGCGCACGCCATCCGCGGCGGTGTTGCGCGGTTTGCACCGGCAACATTTGTTCACGGTGCCGTTCGAGAATCTCGACATCCCACTAAAGACCCCTATTCGGCTCGAACGTCAGCTGATCTACGAGAAGATCGTCGTGCGTCGCCGCGGCGGCTTCTGTTACGAACTCAACGGTCTGTTTTATGAGCTGCTCACCGGGCTGGGCTTCAAGGTCGTCATGTTGTCAGCGCGGGTGCGCCGCGAAAATGGCGGCTTTGGCCCCGAGTTCGACCACATGCTGCTGAAGGTCGAACTCGAAGAGCCATGGCTGGTGGACGTCGGATTCGGAGACTCGTTTGTGAATCCGGTCCTCTTTCGTTCCGGAAGCGGAGATGAGATAAACGGGCACCGTTATCTCGTTGCGACGGCCGACGATGAGTGGGAGCTGCTTCGCCAGGATGGGCAAGGCCAGGTCGCACTCTATCGCTTTCGCGACGTGCCGCGCCAACTCTCCGACTACGAGGAGATGTGCCTCTTCCACCAGACCGCGCCGGAATCTCACTTCACGAAAAGCTGGATCTGCAGCAAGGCAACGCCGGAGGGACGTATCACTCTGGCCAACATGCGGCTGATCATCACCCGGGATGGACTGCGCGAAGAGAATGTCCTCACGCAAGCCGAAGTGCGCCGCTGTTTGCGTGACCAACTCGGAATCCAGCTTCCGGCGTCAGTGGACCTGTCTGCCCTTAGTACGGGATGACCGTGATCTATTTTGCACAGTTGTGCAGCCAGGAGCGGTGTTAGTCTCAGCTCATGGCACTATTCGCAGTGCGTTGCGCCGTGTGCGGAGGAGATCAGTTCAGGGCGTCGCCCCCCGAAGGATGGGTGGAGAAGTATCTACTGGCGCGGTTTTTCATTTGTCCGGGCCGCTGCACCGCATGTGAGAAGCGACGACTGGTGCCCATGTTCCAGAAATTGGTGACCGCGCCCAACGACTGGCGCTGAGTTACGCGGCACCGATTGTAAGCGCCAAGCTTCTACTTCTTCTCCTTCACTTCGACGCTGGCGACAGTGGTGTCCCATTCCAACTGAAGCGTCGCGGAATCACCGCCCGTCTTCTCGAACGAGATGGTGAACTGCTCCAGCGGGGACGAGCGCTGGCTGACCTTCATGTCCACGCGCGTCAGGTCCTGGCTCT
>Ga0209656_10001900_pt1 | contig 13633 bp, 12 predicted proteins | sample BogFormECP12_OM2_FD_188239 | JGI IMG/M metagenome (GOLD analysis project Ga0209656, IMG submission 188239) | Bog forest soil microbial communities from Calvert Island, British Columbia, Canada - ECP12_OM2 (SPAdes) (version 2) | ecosystem: Environmental > Aquatic > Freshwater > Wetlands > Bog ... | reverse complement strand
CGTCACCGGGAGCGGCTGGCTGCTCTTCGCGCAGACGCTAGTGTTCGCCATCGGGGCGCTGGCCGGCCTGCGCTACGCGCCTTACGGGCTCCTGTACCGATACCTGGCCCGGCCGCGGCTCGGGCCACCGTCGAGGACCGAGGCGGAGGCGCCGCCCCGCTTCGCGCAGGGCGTCGGCATGGTGATCGCCGGCATCGGCTGCATCTGCTTCGCGGCCGGCGTGACCGTGGCGGGAATGGTCTTCGCCGCGCTGGCCCTGGCGGCCGCGTTCTTGAACGCGGCCTTCGACCTCTGCCTCGGCTGCCACATGTACCTACTCATTCAACGGATCCGGCCAGCCGCATGAGGCGGGGGCCATACAAGGAGGAATCTGCGTCATGAGCCGTTCCGACGTCCTAGTCGACGCCGACTGGGTCGAGGCCCATATCGGGCAGCCCGGCTACGTCATCGTCGAGGTAGACGAGGACACCAGCGCCTACGACAAGGGGCACATCCCCAGCGCGATCAAGGTGGACTGGAAGAAGGACCTGCAGGACCCGGTTCGCCGCGACTTCGTGGACAAGGCCGGCTTCGAGGCGCTGCTGTCCGAGCGCGGCATCGCGGGCGACGACACCGTGATCCTCTACGGCGGGAACAACAACTGGTTCGCCGCCTACGCGTACTGGTACTTCAAGCTCTACGGCCACCAGAACGTGGTGCTGCTCGACGGCGGCCGCAAGAAGTGGGAGCTGGATTCCCGCGAGCTGAGCACCGACGTCCCGTCCCGGGCGAAGACCAGCTACACCGCCGCCGAGCAGGACGCCTCGCTGCGCGCGCTGCGCGACGAGGTGATCGCCGCGATCGGCAAGCGGAACCTCGTCGACGTCCGGTCGCCTGACGAGTTCGCCGGGCGGCTGCTCGCCCCGGCGCACCTGCCGCAAGAGCAGGCACAGCGCGGCGGGCACATCCCGACCGCGAAGAACGTCCCGTGGTCCAAGGCCGCGAACGAGGACGGCACGTTCAGGTCCGATGACGAGCTCACCACCCTCTACAGGGACGAGGCGGGCGTTGACTTCGGCAAGGACACGATCGCGTACTGCCGGATCGGGGAGCGCTCGGCGCACACCTGGTTCGTGCTGCACGAGATCCTGGGTCAGCCGAACGTGAAGAACTACGACGGATCATGGACCGAGTACGGCTCGCTGGTCGGCGTGCCGATCGAGCTTGGGGAGGGCAAGTGAGCACGGATCAGAGCGGTTGCGGAGCGCCCGCGGGCGGCGTGACCATCACCAAGGACAAGGCCAGCAAGGAGGCGGTCGTCGAGGGCCGGGTGCTCCGCGACGGCCAGCCCGTCGGCACGGGCTACGCCCGGCTGCTCGGCACCGGTGACGAGTTCGTCGCCGAGGTGCCGCTCGGCGAGGACGGCGGGTTCCGGTTCTTCGCCGCGCCCGGCGAGTGGACGCTGCGCGTGCTCGCGCCCGGCGGCGTGCGTGCCGAGCGCTCGGTCTCGGCGGACATCGGCCAGATCACCAACGTCGAGGTGGCCGTCTAGCGAAGTTCATCGGGGGGTGCGGGGGTCGTCCCCCGCATGCCAGCAGAGTGAAGTTCAGGCAAAGTCTGGGCCCCGGGGAGTTAGAAACCGCTTCTCCGGGCCTAGGCTTTGCCTATGGTTGAGCACCGTCAGGAATTTCAGCGCGAGTTGGAAGCCATCGAGGTCAAGGTCATCGAGCTGTTCGCGATGGTGGCCGAGGACCTGCCCGGGGCCACGCACGCCCTGCTGACCGGTGACAGCGAAGTGCTCGCGGTGCTTGCCGAACGCGAGCAGGTCATCGACGCCCTTTATCCAGAGATCGAAGAACTTGCCAACCGGGAGATCCTGCTCCAGGCGCCCGTCGCCGCGGACCTGCGCTTCCTGCTCTCCGTGCTGAGGATTGTTCCAGAACTCGAGCGCTCCCACGATCTCGTGATACAGATCGCCGCCAGGGCCAATCACATTCTCGGCGAGGATCTCTCCCCTCGCACCCGAGGGCTGGTCGGGCGGATGGGCGACCTCGCGTCCGCCATGTGGCGCCAGGCGGCCGATTCCTGGTACCAGCGCGACCGCTCGGCCGCCGCCGCCCTCAGGGAACGCGATGAGGAGATGGACGAGCTGCACGCCAGCCTGATCGGTGAACTCGCCTCGGGTTCAATGTCGGTGCCGGTGACGATGGAGATGACGCTGGTGGCCCGCGATTACGAGCGCCTGGGCGCCCACGCCGTCAACATCGCCCGCCGGGTGATCTACCTCGCGGGAACCGCGCCGGACAAGCCGCCGACGGACTGACCCGGGACTGCCTGCGCCCGCCGTACCCAGGGCCTTACGTCCCGCTGGCCCCAGGACTAACGACCCGTCCTTTCGCCTCGTCTTAAGGCCATGCTGGAGTCAAGGACGAGTTGGCACGGTAGGGAATGCTAAGGAGCCTGCGATGAGCGGAATCTTTGTCGGGGTGGATGGTTCGGACCACTCCCGCCTGGCCCTTGGCTGGGCGCTGCGCGAGGCGGCGCGCCACCGTGCGCCGCTGACCGTTATGTCGGTGCGTCCGCATCCAGTACGTCCCGCCACCGAGATTTACTGGGCGGTACCCGACCTCCCCGTAGATCCTCGCGAGGAGGAGACCGAACTGAAGGCCCTGCAGGAGTTCGTGGGCACAGTCAAGAGCGAAACCGGCGAGGACGTTGCCGACATCTCCCTAGTGATGGAGACAGGTGACCCGGCCGAAGAACTCATCAGTGCATCGCGTGACGCCGACCTGCTGGTCATCGGCTCTCGTGGGAATGGCGGCTTCGCCAGGCTCCTGCTCGGGTCGGTAAGCAGCAAGGTCGTGCATCACGCGGCCTGCCCCGTCGTGGTCATCCGCTAGGACCCGGGCTGCGACTTACCCCATCCGGCCGCTGACGTAGGCCTGGGTGCTGCTGTTGTGCGGGTCCTCGAAGATCTGCTTTGTCGTGCCGTACTCGACGAGGACGCCCGTGCGGGTATCGCTCTCCTCGTTGACGAGCACGGAGAAGACAGCGGTGCGGTCGCTGACCCGCGTGGCCTGCTGCATGTTGTGCGTGACGACGACGATGGTGTACCTGGACTTGAGTTCCACCATCAGGTCCTCGACGGCGCCCGTCGCGATCGGGTCGAGCGCCGAGGCGGGCTCGTCCATCAGGACTACGTCTGGCTCGACGGCGATCGTCCGGGCGATGCACAGCCGCTGCGCCTGGCCGCCGGACAGGCTCAGGCCCGAGGTGTTCAGGCGGTTCTTGACCTCGTCCCACAAAGCCGCGCCGCGCAGCGAGCGCTCGACGATCTCGTCAAGCTTCTTCTTGTTGCGCTCGCCGTTGATGCGCGGCCCGTAGGCGACGTTGTCGTAGATCGACTTCGGGAACGGGTTCGGCTTCTGGAAGACCATGCCGATGCGCCGGCGCACGGCTATCGGCGAGACGTCCTTGCCGTACAGCGAGACGCCGCGGTAGTCCATCTCGCCTTCCACGCGGGCGCCAGGCACGAGGTCGTTCATGCGGTTGAACGCGCGCAGCACCGTCGACTTGCCGCTTCCTGACGAGCCGATGAAGGCGGTGATCTCGTGCTCGTAGATGGTCAGCGAGACGTCTGTCACGGCCTTGAAGGCGCTGTAGTAGATCGAGACGTTCTTCACCTCGAAGATGGGCTTACCCCCCGAGGCTGGCACCACATCCTGCTTGGCCAACGGCTCAGGCTTCGGAAGGTTCGTAGTGACGTTCTGCTCAGACTGTTCCATGGCTTTCCCTAGCGCGAGAATCTGGCGAATCGGGCGGTGACGAAGCGGGCTGTGATCAGGAGGACGAAGGCGATGACGATAAGCGTGAGCGCCGCGCCCCAGCCGCGGGCCTGCGCGCCCGTATAGACCGAGTTCGCGTTCGTGAAGATCAGTGAGGGCAGCGAGGTGTTGGCGCCTGCGAACACGTTGCGGTTCACGCTGGTCACGATCCCGATGGTAAACAGCAGCGGTGCCGTCTCGCCCGCGGCCCGGGCGACGGCGAGCAGCGCGCCGCTGACGATGCCGCCGACCGCCGCCGGCAAAACCACCGTCACCGTCACGCGCGACTTGGTGGCGCCAAGCGCGTAGCTCCCCTCGCGCAGCGCGTCCGGCACCAGCTTCAGCATCTCCTCAGTGGAGCGGATCACGATCGGCAGCATGAGGCAGGCCAGGGCGAAGGAACCGGCCATGCCCGAATAGCCGTAGTGCAGGGTCCAGATCGTGAAGATGAACAGGCCCATCACGATCGACGGGACGCCGGTCATCACGTCGGCCATGAACCGGATGATGCTCGCCAGCAGGCCCTTGCCGCCGTATTCGTTGATGTAGATCGCGCCCAGGATGCCGAGCGGTACGGCGATGACCGTGGCCAGGGCCGTGATCTCGATCGTCCCGACGATCGCGGGCGCTATCCCGCCCTCGCCGGCGGGGGCCACGTCCACCGGGATCGAACTGGTCAGGAAGGACCAGCTGATGACCGAGGCGCCCTTGGCGATCACCGTGACGATGACGAACCCCAGCGGGATCATCGCGAGCACGAACGCGAGCACCATCAGCCACGTCATGATCTGGTTCTTGGCGCGCCGCCAGGACGGCGGCTCGCCCAGGTTGACCTTCTGCGGTCCGGCCGGCGGTTGCGTCGTGACAGCCATCACTTACCCCGTGAGCGTCGGGCGGAGCGGTCCACGACCGCATGGGCGATAACGTTGATGATGATCGTAAAGGCGAACAGGAGCACGCCCATTCCCATCAAGGCGGCGCGGAACACACCGGAAGACTCGCCGAACTGGTTGGCGATAACCGCGGGCATGCTGTAACCGGGAACGAACAGGTGCGACGTGATCACGGCCGACGAGCCGATCACGAGCGCCGCCGCGATCGTCTCGCCCATCGCGCGACCCAGCCCGAGCAGCACCGCGCCGACCACGCCGCTCTGGCTGTGCGGCCAGACGGTACCGCCGATCATCTCCCACCGGGTGGCGCCGAGCGCGTACGCGCCTTCCTTGTCGATGATCGGCGTGGTCGCGATCACCTCGCGCGAGAGCGAGGTCACGATCGGCGTGATCATGAAGGCCAGGATAAGGCCGGCGGTGAAGAACGAGGCCCCGCTCACGGCCCCGCTCGCCGACGCCCCGAACAGGTTGTCCAGCACCGGGATGCCTTTGACGCCGGAGGCTATCGAGGCATAGATGCCCTGGAGCCACGGCGCTAGCACCAGGATCCCCCACAGGCCCCAGACCACGGACGGGACCACCGCCAGCAGGTCGATCACGTACACGATTGGCTGTCCCAGCCGGCGTGGCACGACCTCGGTCAGCAGCAGGGCGATGCCAACGCTGATCGGAACGGCGATGATGAGCGCGATGATCGAGGTGATGGCCGTGCCGTAGATAAACGCCAGCGCGCCGAACTGGTTGGCCGCGGGGTCCCAGGTGTTCGTGAAGATCTTCAGGCCCTCGGCACTGAACCACGACGAGGCCTGATTGGTGGTCGAGATGGCGATCAGGATGAGGATCACCAGCACCAGCAAGCCGGACCCGAGCGCGAGCGCCGCGAATGTGCGGTCGCCGAGCGGTCGCCGGTGCGCGAGGGGTGAGGCGGATCCGGCCGGCGCGGCCGAATCCGTCTCCACCACAGTGCTCACGACGCCCGGCCGTTCTGATATGCCTGCATCGTAATAATCATCTCACTAACTGCCGATCTTGCTGATCTGCGCCTTCGCCATCGAGTCGAGGCCAGCGGGCAGCGGCGCGTAGCCGAGGGGCTCGAGCAGGCTCTGGCCGGCGCCGACCAGATAGCCGACGTACGCCTTGAGCATCGCCGCGTCGTTCGCGTTCGGCTGGGTCTCGTAGACCAGGACCCACGACTGGTAGGTGATCGGGTACGCCTCCGCGCCCGTGCCCCAGACCGCGTGGAAGGTAAGGTCCGGCTTGATGGTGACCCCGGCCGCGGCCGCGGACGCCGACGTCGGCGACGGCGCGACGTAGTTGCCGTCCTTGTTCTTGACGGAGGCGTAGGTCAGCCCGGAGGCCTTGGCGTCCGCGTAGTCCACGTACCCGATGGCCCCGGGAGTGGACTTGATGATCTGCGCTACCCCGCTGTTGCCGCTGCCGGCGCGGGCCGAGGGGGGCCACTTAATCGTCGAGCTGCTGCCGAGCGTCCAGGCGCTCCCCGCGGCCTCCTGGAGGAACAGGGAGAAGTTCTGCGTCGTGCCCGAGGAGTCCGAGCGCACCGCGATGGTGATCGGAGTGCTGGGCAGCTTGACACCCGGGTTGATCGCCGTGATCGCCGCGTTGTCCCAGGACGTGATCTTGCCCTGGAAGATGTCCGCGATGACCTCCGGGGTCAGCTTCAGGCCGGTGACGCCCGACAGGTTGTACGACACCGTGATCGGGCCGATCAGGACGGGGAAGTACAGCACCGTGCCCTTGAAGCTCGATGCGTCGGCGCTCGGTATGGTCGAGTCCGAGCCCGCGTAGTTGACTACCCCCGCGGCCAGGTTCGAGCGCCCCGTCCCCGAGCCGACGCCGTTGTAGTTGACCGTCATGCCGGACTGGATCGACTTGAAGGCCTGGATGGCCCCCTGCTGGAAGGTGAGCTGGAACGTCGACCCGCTGCCGTTGAGCGTGCCGCTGAGGGCGGCGCTGCTTGACGCGGCGCTCGACGGCGCGGAGCCGCTCGCCGCCGGCGCTGAGGACGAGCTCGACGAGCTCGACGAGGAACACGCGGCGAGGAGAGCTACGGCGACGGCACCTCCAACCGTCGCGATCTGCTTTCTGCCTCGAAGTTGCATATCTGGTTTCTCCTTGTGGGTTTAGCGCTGCTCGCGCGCGATGACCAACCCCGGGCGGGCCGATAAGCCTGCGAACCGCGGCGTCCGGGTACAGTCTTGCGGCGCTGGTGCTGCCTATCCGTGAACCTCAGGTGGACTGCAGGAGACTAGAAGGTTAACTTCTGATGTCTTGATTCTTTGTAGCCGTAGGGTTGACGGCGGTGTCACGGGATCTGCCGAAATATTGCCGCGAATGGTGCCTAAAACCCTGATCGAGGCATTTGTCCCCTCCGTGGCCGTAGTGCCTGTAGCGGAACGACCTTTCTCACCCGAGGATAGCCGTGTGCTCTGGACGAAGCTTTCCCGGTGGGTTATAACCAGAGCGCACGCGCAGCTAACACCTGCTGACCAGGGACGAGTTTACTCACCTGTCATTTAAAAGATTGCAGTCGTTCTTCTCTAATTCAACTCAAGTTCACTTAAGCTGAATATCAATGGCGAGGTACGGCGGGATTTTGTCATTTGTTTTGGCCGGCCGCCGGCGCGGGCAAGCTGCCCGTGGATGTTCGGACGAGCTCAATCTCAATCAAATTGAGACGATGGCGATGGCGCCATCTCTGATCAGGCTGGAGGCACGGGCAGGCATGTGGCGACCAGGGCCAGCCGGGCGGGTCGGTGGCAGCACAGGGGACCGGTTGTCCGTCCAGCTCGGCCGGAGACCGGTCGCGGCGTTGTCGCGGCGAAATGCGGAATGACATCTGGCTCCGGGGGGAGCAGCGGTCAGGTGCCTTCGCCACCGGGCGCGGGGTCTAACCCGGCGGGTGCCCGCGGCCAGCGCAAGCTCGTCGCGGTGGATGCCGAGGTGCCGCCGCCGCGGGCGGCCAGCGGCGTGCTCGCCGACCGGATGGCCGCCGCGCTGGTACACCGCGAGCCAGGCTGGCGGCTGCCACGCCGCAGCGCGCTCGCCCGCCGGTACAACGTCAGCATCGCCGAGATCGACTCGGCGATCGGCGAACTAGCCCGCCGCTCGCTCATCCGCAGGCTGCCCGACGGGCAGCTGTACCGGGCGAGCCCGGCGGAGTACCTCATTCCCGTGGAGGGGATCGGCGGGCTCAGCACCCGGCTCGACCCCATGGGCGGCGAGATCACGTGCCAGGCGAGGCACGTCTCGCAGCGAGAAGCCCCGCAGGACGTGGCCTGGGCGCTTGGCGTCGACGGCGATGCGCCGGTCCGGATCGTCAGGTGCGTCTGGGTCGCGGGCGCCGAGCCGGTCGCCATCTCGACCGCCTACGTGCCCGAGCCCGTGGCCGACTCGCTGATCGGCGCCGACCTGGAGTCCTTCGAGGCCATGCTGCGCTCCATCCCCGCCGCGGACGCCGCCGTCGAGCCCGCGCGCGCCAGGGCGGTGGATCTTGAGCTGGCGCCGCCGCAGCCGTCGGTCGCGCGGAGCCTGCGGCTCGTACCGGGCCAGTCGGCCGTCTCCGTCACGATCCGGTTCGACGACCATGCCACCGGCACACCGGTGGGCCTGACGGTCGTGGTCTTGAAGCCCGATCAGTTCCGCGTCGTCGTCGAGATGGGCGGGCCGCTTTCGCCAGGAGCGGAACCGGGCGGCTAGACCTGAGGTACCGTGTCGTTCGGGGCGCGACGTGAGCAAACCGGCAGGACACGAGATGTCTGGACACGTACGGTGTCTTCCTGGCAACCTAGAGTAGATATGTCGGCCGAGGTGGTGCCAGGGACGGGACCAGCGCCGCGACGTGCTCGCCACCTGATTCCGGCGGAGCTTCCCCGTCGCGGCGAGGTCATCGCTGCTTGCGTGCTGCTCGCGCTCCTCGGCCACCTGCTCCTCGCGCAGCTCACCTTTATTCTCGCGGCTGTCTTCGTGGCCGTCAGCAAGACCAGCAGGTGGCGCCTGTCGTGGCTGACAGTGCCGGCGGCGGCCGGCCTGGCCTGGACGCTGGCCATCGGGCCGCGAGCGGCGGCCGCGGGCTTCACCGCCGGACCCGCCGCGATCCTCGCGTACCTGAGCGGCGGCGGCCACCCGTTCACGCACCTGCTGCATCCGCACGGAGCGTTCGTGGGCGCCGGAAGCTGGCTGCCGCGGCAGTTCCCGATCGCGCTGATCGCCGCCTCCGCCGAGGCCGCGCTGGTCGGCTGGCTCGACTGGATGCACACCGACGAGTGGGCGGTCCCCCCGTGGCGGCCCGGCGCCGTCGCGGCGACCCGCGCCGCGGCCGCCAGGCACGCCATCCGCGCGGGTGCCATGCTCACCAGGGACGGGTTCGCGCTCGGCGTCGCGCCGGGCAACGGCGCCCGGGTGCTGCTCAGCTGGCCCGAGGTCGACGGCGGGGTCCTGGTCACCGGCGCGGTGGCACAGGAGATCACGGTGACCAGCCTGCAGGTGGTGCACGCCGCGCTGCGCCGCCGCAAGCCCGTGATCGCGGTGGACCTGAGCGGCGACGCGGCGGTCGCCGGGGCGGTAGCGGCGGCCTGCCAGGCGACCGGCACGCCGCTTCAGGTATTCGGGACCGCGGAGGGCCACTACGAGCCGTTCCGGCACGCCAGCCCGGACCGCCGCCTGACCATGACACTTGCCCTCCTCCCTGGGACCGCCCCCGGCGTCCGGACCTACCTGCGCGCGGTGTTCGAGCTGATCGACGAGGTCCCCGCCGATTCGCGAACCCCGGTCCTGGACGACGTCCGGCACCTGCTCAACCCGCTGGCCCTGCGGACGCGGCTGGGACTCGTGGCGGCGGATAGCCCCCGCCGGAGCCAGCTGGCGCGGCTGGCCGACGCGGCCGCGCGGACCGCGCAAGCGGCCCCGGAGCCCTTGCTCGCCGCCGCGCGCCAGCTCGACGCGGTCCGGGCATCGCTGGCCGGACGCTGGCTGTCCCCCGCCCCCGACGGGATCGACCTCGCACGCGTGGTCAGGCAGCGCTCCGCGGTCCTGTTCAGCGTCGACACCGACATGGCGCGCCTGGTCTGCACCGACATCGCGGCCCTCGGGGAGGACCTGCGCGGGCTAGGTGCCGACGGTGATGGTCTCGTCTGGCTGCACGGCTGGAGCCTGCCCGCCCGGGCGCTGACCGGGCTGCTGTCCGGCGGAGCGGCCGCCGGCCTGCCGGTGCTCGTCACGACGACGTCGCCGGCCGCGGCGGCCGACCTCACGGACGAGGTGAACGCCGTAGTGGTCCACCGGCTCGCCAATGCCGACACGGCGGGCCGCCTCGCCGCGCGCACCGGGACCCGGCTGGTTCCCGCGTCGCCAGGCGCTGAGCAGCTCGGGACCGAACTGGTTCCGATCCCGGCGGTGCCTTCGCGCGCGCTGCTCTCACTCGGTCCCGGGCAGTTCGTGCTCACGGTGGCGGCGCCACGGCGCCGGCTCGTCGAACTCGGGCAAGCGGTGCGTGCCCGCCTGCCGCGGGGAGCCGGACCATGACGCCGCGGGGACTGCCGCGCCCGCTGGCCGGCCAGCTGTACCTGGGCTGGCAGTACGCCACGCCGCAGCCGGATCCGGGGCCTCCGCCGCGGCGGCCCGTGCCGCCGGAGCGGGAGCAGCTCTCCGGCGCCTGGCTGGCGGCGCAGCGGCGGGAAGAGAACCTGATCAGCAGGCCGCTGAAGATCGCCTGCGGTGCCGCCGGGGCGGTGGCCATCGTCTTTGTTGTCTGCGTCGCGAGCGGCTTGCTGCCCGCGATCGTCGCGGCGCCGGTGATCGCCGTGTGCCTGGTGACCGCGGCGCTGAGCGGGTATGCCGTCTTGCAGGGCGAGCGGGCGCTGCGAGCCCGTGTCGCCGCCGAACGGCTCCGTGTCGAGCGGTTCCGCACTGACCAGGAGAGCCGTCTTTTCGCCTGGCAGTCGGAGCACGCCCGGCAGGTCAAGGAATGGCAAGGTCGCCGGCTCGCCTATGAAGGCCAGAAGCGCTGGTACGCCGTGTCGCTCCCGGCCGGGATCGACCGGGTTGACGTGGCTGGCGGCACGCTGTCCGGGTGGTCAGCGCTGCTGACGATGACCGCCGCCTACCAGCTCGCCGCGGGCGGTGAGATCACCGTTCTCGACCTGTCCGGCGGCGCGGTGGCGGCCGAACTGCTCACGGTCGCCGGCGACGCGGGCGTCGCGCCCGCGGTCTGGGTGCTGCCGGGAGACCTGCCACGGCTGGACTTCACGGCTTCCCTCGACGTGGGCGAGCTCGCCGACGTCCTCGCGCTTTCCGTCAGCGTGGCCGAAGACCGGGAGTCCACCAGGGACCTCGCCGTGGACACCGCGATCCTTGAGCGGGTGATGGGCGTCCTCGACCACGGCGACGGCGTCCGGCTGGCCAGCGTGGCCGCCGCGCTGCGCGCGCTGGCGCAGGTCGGCGATCCGCGGTCCGACGTCGCGGCGGGCCTGCTCACCGAGCGTGAGGTCAGCCAGGTGAGCACGCTGTACGGCCAGGGCGCCACCGACCGGGTGGTCCTCGAACGGGCGCTTGGCATCGAGTCCCTGCTCCGCAAGCTGGCCGCCACCGGCAGCCAGCCGCTTCCGGTACCGCGCAGCCGGCTGCGCGTGGTCGCGCTGGATAAGCGGGTCGGCACGCTGTCGGCCAAGATCCTCGGCAGCTTCGTGATCACCGCGTTGACCCACCTGCTCGCGCAGGCGCCGCCCGGGCAGCCCTGGCAGCGCACCTTCGTACTGCTCGGCGCGGAACGGCTGCGTGGCGACGTGCTCGACCGGCTCACCGACGCGTGCGAGACCTCCCGCTGCGGCCTCGTGGTCGCGTACCGGTCGATCCCGCCTCAGGTGCGGCAGCGGATCGGCAGGGGGAACGCCGCGGTGGCGTTCATGCGCCTCGGCAACGCCGAGGACGCCAAAGCGGCGAGCGAGCAGATCGGGACCGCGCACCGCTTCGTGCTCTCCCAGCTCACCGAGACCGTCGGGACCTCGGTGACGGACACCACGGGGGCCTCGTACACCAGCACGGTGGGCGACTCGTCGTCGGCGGCCTTCTCCAGGTCGGAGACCGAATCGGTGTCGCGCGGCGGCGGGCACTCGCGCTCCGTGGCGAGCGGCTTCCTGCCGTTCGGCGGTGGCAGCAACTCCCGGTCCGCGCAGACGGGCACGTCAAGCGGGACGAGCGAGTCGGAATCGTTCACCGCCGGGATCAGCACGAGCACGGCGTGGGGGACCTCGACGTCACTGGCGGCGGGTGACAGCCAGTCGCTGGCGCAATCGCTGCAGCGCTCGCGGGAGTTCCTGGTCGAAGCCTCCGAGCTGCAGCGGCTGCCGCCCACCGCGATGATCGTCAGTTACGGTGCCGCGGCGGGTCGTCAGGTGTTCCTCGCCGACGCCAATCCGGCGATCGGCGGCCTGCCGGTCGCCACGCTGGCGCCGCTCGCGGAGGCAGGCGTGTCCCGCGCCGCCGGGCCGGAGGAGGAGGGCGGCGACTCAGCAGTCCTGCAACCCAACGTGGGTCCGCCATCCGCCCGCCTGGACTGGCGCAAGCGCTGAGTAAACGGTCCTGAGGTGGCCGCTGACCGGATAGGCTCGGCCGCGATGGACGACAACAACCACCGTGCCAGGCTGCCGATGCGGGCGAGGCTCGCGACCACGGTCGGCGGCGCTGCCGCCACGGTGTCCCGCCTGGCCGGGAAGGGTGACGGCTCGGTCATCGGCGGCCGCATCGGCCTGCGCCTCCAGCCCGGTCTGCTGTCGCTGCTCGCTCAGGGGCGCCAGGTCGTCCTCGTCACCGGGACCAACGGCAAGACGACGACCACGCGCCTGATCACCGCCGCGCTGAGCGCGCTCGGGCAGGAGATCGCGACGAACGTCTACGGCGCCAACATGGAGGCCGGGCTCACCTCGGCGCTCAGCCGGGCGCCGGACGCGCCGATCGCCGTGCTCGAGACGGACGAGAAGTACATCCCGGCGATGGTGCGGGCGACCAGCCCTCGGGTGGTCGTGCTGCTGAACCTGAGCCGCGACCAGATGGACCGCGCGGCCGAGATCTGGCTGCTCGCCCGCCGCTGGCGGGAAGCGCTCGGCAACGCGCCCGGCTGCCGGGTGGTGGCAAACGCCGACGACCCGCTGGTGGCGTGGGCGGCGGGTGCCGCCCGCCAGGTTACGTGGGTCGCGGCCGGGCAGCGATGGCGCGAGGACTCGTGGTGCTGCCCGCACTGCGGTGCCCACCTGGAGCGCGACGGCGACGACTGGGCCTGCCGCGAGTGCGCCAACCGGCGTCCCCCGGTCAGCTGGGTCCTCACCGGCGATCAGGTGATCGACCCGACCGGGCGCGCCCGCTCGCTCGACCTGGCGCTACCGGGACGGGCCAACCGGTCCAACGCGGTCGTCGCGCTCGCGGTGGCCGACGTGTTCGGCGTCAACATCGTGCCCGCGCTCCGTGAGCTGCGCAAGGTCACCTCGGTGGCCGGGCGGTATACGCAAGTGCGCAGGCGGGGCTGTGACATCCGCCTGCTGCTGGCGAAGAACCCGGCGGGCTGGCTGGAGGCGCTCGACGTGCTCGCCCCGCCGCCGGTGCCGGTGCTGCTCTCGGTGAACGCGCAGGGCCCCGACGGCCGCGACACCTCGTGGCTGTGGGACGTGGACTACCGGCGGCTGCGCGGCCGCCCGGTCCTGGTCGGCGGCGAGCGCAAGCTGGATCTCGCCGTCCGCCTGGAGGCCGACGAGGTGCCCTTCCGGCTGGTGAACAGCATCGACGAGGCGATCGACGCGGCCGGCGCCCCGAGCCTTGAGGTGCTGGCCAACTACACCGCCTTCCAGCGGTACCGCGCCGTTCTCGGGAGGGTGGAATGACACCGCTGCGACTCATGTGGGTCTACCCGGACTTGCTGAGCACCTACGG
>Ga0209656_10001899_pt1 | contig 13643 bp, 4 predicted proteins | sample BogFormECP12_OM2_FD_188239 | JGI IMG/M metagenome (GOLD analysis project Ga0209656, IMG submission 188239) | Bog forest soil microbial communities from Calvert Island, British Columbia, Canada - ECP12_OM2 (SPAdes) (version 2) | ecosystem: Environmental > Aquatic > Freshwater > Wetlands > Bog ... | reverse complement strand
CTGCTCGCAGGCACGCGTCGTGAAACCAACCATCACGCTGTAAGGATCGACAAATCCGTCGGTGGAACAGAAGCTGCCGCCCAGCACATCGTCAGCGCGCAACTGCGGAACCATGTCCACAATTTCCTCACGCGTCAACATGCGAACTTCTTTTAGCCCCAGCGATTTTTGAAGTGTCTGGTTAGTTTGGAGGTAGTCGAGGTGCGTTGGCTTGGTGGCGACGAACAGATAGCCTTGCGGGCGATAGTCGGAGGGAAGGCCAAGGCGCTGCTCGAAAGTGGCATAGAACGGAATAGAGTAAAGCGACATCTGGATGTTCACGGCGGTGGCAAACTGTGCCCTCACTCCTCCCATGCTCTTGCCGGTCGAGCCCTTGCCCTGATGAGTTTCACGCTCCACTATCAACACGTTACGACAGCCTGCTTCCGTCAGGTGCCACGCGATACTGGAACCCACGATTCCACCGCCGATGATCAGGACGTCCGCTGTCTGCATCTGGTAGCACCTCAGTTCACGGTACCATTCTACTGTGCGGCGATTTGAGTGGCACTCTAAAGCTACTCAAATCATCACCTTAGAGCCGTAAGAAAAAGCGCCTATTTTTCGCATTTGACCGGGATTGGCCTTGACATCCAGCCAGAACAGCCGCAAAATCGGGCAAGCTATCAGGTATATTGCGCGACTGTGGCCATTGCGCGAAGTTCTCCCATCGAGTATCGCCGCCCGCAAGCAGGCAGAAATTTGAGTACGCTGGTGTGTCCAGCGTAGAAAGAAGCTATCCCGATGCGACATGGATTCCGGCACTCAAGTGTCTTGCTGATCTTGGCTCTGCTGTTGTGCTTTGGCGCTTCGTCATTGGCGCAGCAAATTAAGTTTGAGGATTTCTCGAACATAGACTATGCGAACAAATATCTGTTCCAGAATTACTCCTATACGGACGGTAACAGCCCGTACTTGACCACGTATCAAGGGAACAGCGTGCTGCGTCTGACGGACGGAGGATCAAACAAGATAGAAGCCTCCACTGTGTACTTTAATGTTCCGCAGGCGGTGCTTGGCTTCAATACCTGGTTTAAATTCCAGGCACACCGACCGCTGGGATGTTGCAATCCGGGAGACGGGGTTGCGTTTATAGTTCAAAATTCCGATGCGACCGATGCTAGTATGGGCGCCTCCGGCATGGGTATCACGGCCCTGGGCGCGGGCGGCAACAAGGCTTATCTGCCGCAGGCAGGGGCAATGGGCTATGCCGGGATTGACAACAGTCTGGTTATTGAGTTCGATACCGTGCAGGATCCCTGGGACCCGAATGGGAACCATATCGCGGTCCAGACTTGCGGAACCGGCTTCAATACACCGGTGCATGATTCCGGAGTCTACCAGATCGGGCAGAACAAAAATGTAACCCGCTGTCTTTATGCTAACAATGGTAATCAGGCGATCAACACGACAATCCCGGTACTCGGCGGTAGTTGTCTCCCCGGTTTGCAGGTGTGTTCCGATGGCGCTGCTCACGACGTAGTCATCAACTACTCACCACCTTCCGGATCTGGGCTTCAGGGCGTACTCGATGTCTATCTCGATCCGCCGTTCCAACCGGGCACGCATATTCCTTTGACAAGCGCACCCAAAGCGATCAGCATTCCATATACGATTAACTCCGAAAACGGACTCAATCTGGGCACCGGGGCGCCCTGTCTCCCCGACATGCCGTGCTCGGCTTTGGTCGGCTTCACAGCGTCGCAACCGGGGGAACCCTCCTATACCGCCGACGCTGCCCAGGACATTCTGGGATGGGAATTCAATTCCAGTCAGATAACCCAACCGGTTCCTAACGGTGGAATAGAGAACCTCTTCGACTTCGGCCCTCACATGTACGGCGTCACCTATCCCAACGGATTCACGCCTCCGGCTGGACTTCAGATGACCGTGGTGGCGACCGGCGTGGACCGTTACCAGTTTTATCAGACACGCTTGCTGAACAGCCCGTTCTCAAATGAGCAATGTATCGTCTACGAGGGCACAGGGGGGCTGCAACCGAACGCGAGTGGAAATTGCCTGCTTTATACGGTTACATGCCAGCAAAACGGCCAGAACGTGACGTGTCCGCAGGAGTTGATGTGTGACCCGATCAACAATCCGAACCAATGCATCAACCTCCAGACAGAGTTTTACACTACGGATCCGATTAATGGAACCAATGCCGACTATCTGGAAGCGCCGAGCGGCACCAACAACTGGTGCAGCATCTATACCTCGCTCATGATGGGTGATTCGGGTGACGGCACGCCACCGGGAAAGGGCACAGGCTTCATCCTGTACGGAAAGGGCACAGGCTTCTCGGACTTTGTAGGTACCTTCCGGCCAGCGCAAGGCGGAGGGCCTAGGTTGCCCAGGTTGACGAGGTTCGGGGCGGCCTGTCCCCCGTAAGCAAGGGAGAGATCGGCGGGAAAAGGGCAGGTCTGGGACCAATCATCTCAGGCCTGCCCTTCATAGTCTGCTACCGACTCGAGTGCATCTGGGTAGAGTGGCCTTCAGACTGTGCCCCCGAGGTTCTGGCTGTCGGCCCACTGCACGGCAGCGGGCCATAGTCTCACCAAAAGAATGGTGTTAACGCGCCGCTCTGGGTCAACTCCGCTTAAGTCACGGCGAAGTCCCTCAGCGGCTGAAGAGGCTGCTGAAAAAGTCCGAAAAGCAGATTCCTCGTGGGCTGAAGCCCACTCGGAATGACAAGAAGAAAGGACTTGTACGGCGCACCTAAAGGTGCGCCCCTTCAAAACGCATGGCAAATGCCTTTTTTCAGCAGCCTCTGAAGCCGTGCCCTTTCAAAGACGCCCGAACTTATGCAACAAACTTGCGGGACGCCACACTAGCTGCTGCCGCCCGCGGAGGAGGACTTGGCTTCGCCGTAAATTACTTTGAGGTCGGGGCGGTCCAGGAGGTGGGCCGCGCTTTTCTGGTTCTTGACGATGGATTCCAGCAAGCGCGTAGCCTCCTGGTAGTAAAGCCTTGCCTGCCTTGGTTTGCCGGCCTGGGTCATCGCATTGCCGAGCAGGAACTGGGCACGCGCCCGTTCGAGCAACAATCCCAGCTTCTCTGCCTGTCCCAGGACGGTCTCCAGTTCCTGTTGCGCAGGCTCGGCGCGATTAGCGGCCAGCAAGCTTTGCGCGTAGGAGATCGAGGCCTGGACCGCCAGCGCCTTTAATCCCATCGAGTCGGCCTCGTCCTTTATCTTCTTCAGTTCGGGCAACGCAGCCTGCGCCTGCGCCTTTCCCGATTCCAGATTCACCCTGGCCAGGCCCAGACGGGCGCGCAAACCCTGGTCCGAGCCCGCCGACTTGCCGACCGCTTGCCGCGCCTTCTCGTACGCGGTACGGGCCTTGGCATATTCGCCCTGGTAGAAGTAGCTGTCGCCCAGAGAATTCCAAGCCTCCGGTGTGGCGGAATTACCTTTCAGCTTGTCACTTAGCTGCACTGCTTCATCAACATATTTCTGACCTTCCGCGCCTCGTCCGACCATGGACAAGACATCGCCATAGCGGGCCTTGGCTTCGACCGTAAACCAGGACTTATCGTCGATTTGCTGGAGGCCCTTCATAGCGTCCTCGAGAGCGCTCAATGCAGCATCGTACTTTGCCTGGGCCGCAAAGAGAGCGCCCATGCTGCTGTACGACATCGCCAGCATGTCCTGCCTTCCAGCGTCCTTGCTGGCATCCACGGCCTGTTGGAAGAGCGACTGCGCCGTATCGTACTGGCCGAGCAGGAAATTCATCTCGGCCGAATTCCGCAGAGACTCGACGGCATCGTCACGCAGCCCCTCCTGGGTTTGGATTTGATGGGCCTGCTGAAAATACGTGTAAGCGTTCTGGTAATCACCCTTGTGGTTGTAACTGCTGGCGATATTGTTCAGGCACATCGCCTCGTTACGCTTGTCACCCATGTCCTTAAAATCCTGCAGGGCCTCCTTGGTGTCTTGCAGCGCCTCATCATATTTTCCAAAGTTGTTGTTCAAGTCGCCGCGGTTCATCAAAGTTAGCGCCAACCCATCCTTGTTCTGTATCGAACGAGCGGCCGCAATAGCCTGGTTGTAACTCGCCAGAGCCGCGTTGGCGTTGCCCATGTCCTCTTGGGTCTGCGCTATCTGGTTCAGGGTCATGATGACGCCGTGCATATCAGGAATCTTCTTCCTGATTTCCAGCGCCTTCTGGTAATTCTGCAATGCGTCGTCGAACTTGTTCAGGTGCTGATAAGTAACGCCCAAGCCATGCAGAAGGTCGGCCTTCTGCTTCTCGTTTCCGGAGATTGTCGCCAGGCTCAACCCATTGTTCAAGGGCGCCAACGCCGCCTGTGGATCGCCAGCGAGGATATACACCTGACCACTGACCCATAAAGCATCCACGTACTTGGGGTCCGCCGCCAATACTATGTCGAGATGCTTCCTGGCCTCGTCGTATCGGCCATCCTTCATATACAACTTTGCGAGAGAAAGTTGTAAATCCGTGTCAGCGGGACTTACTTGGGTGAGGGTCTCGTACGAAGTAATCGCTTTTTTTACATCACCCTTGATGCCGGCGTCATTCGCTTCGATGAGATAGCGGTCCCTTTCGGACGGCAGATTGCTGCTCAACTCGACCGCCATGCGCGACGCATTCTGCGCGTTCACATCCTGACCGAGCTTGTCATAGGTTTGCGCCAGCTTGGCAAAGGCCATAGCGAAGCTGGGGTCTTCCTGCGTCGCTTTTTCAAACTTGACGACGGCCTCGGTATCCTTACCGGCGCGGGTCAGTTGCAAACCCTCATCGTAGGCCTGCAAGGCGGTGACGGACTTGGTCAGCACGTGCCCGGAGTTCGCCTGCAACTCTTTCAGGATGTCGGGCGTGGTTGCGAGCTTTTCCCGGATCTCTTTCGCCAGCTTGTCCAGGGCCGAGGTGAGGTCCTTCGTGTTGGCGAGGTCGACGCCGACGGGAATGTCACGGCCATTCTTAAGGTCGTGCACGACAGCGTTGATGCGGAATTGAGCGCCGGCCTTCACCAGTTGTCCCGAGATCACGGTATCCGCGTTCGTAGCGCCCTTGATGTTTTTCAGGCTCGAACTGTCCACCTCGGCCGAGGGCGAAATCCGCAGATCGTGCACTACCTCCTCCACCCGGCCGGCAGAAACCAAATGCAAGTGCGCGGATTGTCCGATCTTATCGATCAAGTTCTCCGAAATGACTGGACCGACCCAGTCCTGGTTGGGATCGCCGGAATTGTTGAAGAACGGCAGAATCGCCACCGACATCACCGGTCCTTTAACCACCGGTCCGGAACCTGCGCTTCCCTGCTGCGTCCGATTGTGAATTACAAGATATGTGCCGGCTGACAATGCGACCGCGGCCACTCCCACCGCAATCCACTTAAGGGGAAGAGGCTTCGCAGCAACGGGCTTGGGCAGCGGCCGGTCGAGAATCGACTGGCCTACGCGCCGCTTCTTGCCCTGCCAAATCTCGATCTCGTCGATCAGCTCCTGGACGGAGGCGAAACGTGCGGCGGGATCGCACTCCAGGCATTTGCCGACGATCGCGCTCAACTCCGGCGGTATCGTAGGGTCAACTTCGGTGAGCGGAACCGCTTGCTCTTGAGTTCTCTTGACCAGGCTGGCGATGGCACTTTCCGCGTTATACGGGATGATGCCGCTCAGCATCTCGTAGAAGATGATTCCCACAGCGAACTGGTCGGAACGCGCGTCCAGGTCCTTGCCCATGGCTTGCTCGGGCGACATGTATTCCATGGTTCCGACCATCATGCCGGTGCGCGTCATGCCGTCGCCCTGGACAGTGCGGGCCAGGCCGAAGTCCATGATGACCACACGGCCAACCTGGTCGCACATGACATTGCTGGGCTTCAGATCGCGATGGATGACACCTTCACTGTGGGCAGCCAGCAGGCCTGAGCATACCTGGACCATGATGCCGGCAGCCTGTTGCGGCGGCAGTTTGCCTTCGCGCAAAAGAATGGAGCGCAAGTCTTCACCTTCGATGAACTCCATGGTGATGAACTTGACGCCATCGGCTTCGTTCAGGTCATAAATGCGGATGATGTTCTTGTGAGTAACTTGACGCGCGAGAACCAGCTCCTGCTTGAAGCGCGCCAGAATAGCCGGGTCTCCCGCGAGATCAGGGCGAATGACTTTGAGTCCGACAACCCGCTCGACCTCCATGTCGCGCGCTTTGTAGACCGCTCCCATGCCACCCATACCGAGGAGTTTCTGGATCTCGTAGCGACCCCCGAGAATGTCGCCTTCGTGAAAGATGGTTGCGCCGATGGCAGAAAAAATGGGATGGGAAGGACTGCCGCTGCTTGGACCGCGATTCCCTGCCATGGTGGGGGCATCGGAAGGGTCGCTTTTCGGAGTCGTTGGCAGCGCCGTTCCCGGAGAGGTAACGTCTGCGAACTGAAAGCCGGGATCGGTCAACCCCTCCGAGCCAAGCGCCGGCTTGGGCGTAGCGGCGGAACTATCGCCGCTGGAGACAGCTATGCCATCCCGCGCTCTTCGCGCTGCGTCTTCTGGATCCCCAGCCATCTAATCAGCTCTCCCGGGCCGGGCCCACTGGTGGAGCGATCCCTCCCCGTGCAAAACCGGATTGTAAGAGAGTATACCTTTTTCTGATTTATCACTGCCGTCGGGACGTGATCAACCGGAGACGGGCCTAAGAAAAAGGCCGGCGGTGGACAGACGCCGGCCTCGCACAACAGACTTAGGGGGTCACTGAACAATAGGGAACAAACTGGGACTCGGACCGGCAGTCAGGGTCACACTCTTGCTAGCAAGACCAAGACCCCCGGATCCCGAGGCGCTCGACGACACCACATAGAGAATGTCCGCGGGATTTCCAGCGCTGTCGTTTATGAGGAACCTGCCGATCGGGCTCTGCCCCTCCTGCACAGAAGGACAAGTGCTGCTTTCTGAAAGGCAAGTGGACCCGGTGAACATCTGGTTCATGAGGATGCCAGTGGTTCCGCTGCTGTCGAAGGTTAGCGCATAGGTTCCGGTACCCATACCCGGAGGCGGCGGCGGATTGGCAAGTACCGCTCCCACCTCGTTGATCACGCTCGGTAACACTGGATCGATAGTGCCGCCATAGTAGTTACCGAACAAGGCAGTGATGAAGATCGGTTGCATCACAACTTGCGGCTCGAATGTCCCGGACGTCACACCGGGATCGGTTCCAATCACGAATCCGGTGTTGAAGGTAACCAGGTACCACACCGGTTGGTTGGTGACTCCAGACAGGCTTACGGTGACGCGCCCACTCTGCGGGTTAGTGGAATCGACGGAGTAAGTCCCGGTGTAATTGTTCTGTGCAGTTGTGGTCAGGGTTCCGCCGTTATTCTCGTCAAAAGTATAGGCAGTGACGTTCCCCTGACCGTCGAAATTACCTAGCCCGAGGGAAACATCCGCTGCGGAGTTGGACACCGCATTCAACTCGAATACGACGCCATTGGTCTGGTTGCCGCGGGTGGCGTTCAGCGAGAGATTAGTAAAACCGCCACCGGCTGCTGCCTGCCGCTGGGCAATGGAAGCCAAAGTGACAGGCACACTACTTGAGACTGGATCGGTCTGCACCGCTACCAACGTGGGGAACGGTTTGCCAGGGACGACGTAAAGGGCATAGTCCAGCGTGGTCGAACCTACGGTAAAGCTCGCTGTTCCTCGACCTGTGTTGGGGTCGACGGACGAAACGCTGCCGCTCAAAGTGACTTTACTCTGGACCGCGCCATTATCATTGAGGTCCGCCTCTCCACATGGCGGTGTCGGGCAACTGATATTGCCGTTGTTATCGGTTATGAAGAAGCCTGCGCCTCCATAGCGATTGCCGCTCCCGTCCACGCCGAACAATCCGAACGCGAAACTGCCGGATCCCAGGGTGAGGCTCCCCTCCTGGGGCTTCAGCACGCCCGAACCCCATGCGCCAGTATTATTGGGATCTGCCAGGATGATTCGGGAGTCACCCGTTAGAGACGCCGAGACGCTGAAGGAATAGGTTCCAAGGGAAGAAGCGATCACCAAGGTGCCGAGATTGCTGCCGTTGGTCACTCCCGGGCGCCCCACACAATAGACCGAACCGGAGCCGCTGGGAGGGCCTGTGGCGCCGGGACATTGACCGTTGCCTCCGCTGCCGGGCGTGATCATCACATTGGTCTTAACACCTGTGGAATCATTACCATTGCGATCAAAGACACCACTGGTGATGTTACCGCCGCCGTCGGCCACAAAACTTCCAGCCAGGAAGAAGGCTCCCTGCTGGTTGTAACCGTTGAAGGAGAAGGCGTAGCCGCCCTGGACCTTTGCGGTGATGGTGATGCTAAAGTTCGCAGTCGCGGTGGTGGGAAAGCCGTCGGTCGCCTGAACGACGAACGGGTACGTCCCGATTGGGCCGGTCGGCGTGCCTATGATTTGGCCGCTGACGGCGTTAAGGGTCAAACCTGCCGGCAGTGATGCGCTATTTGGAGCAAGGGTGTAGGTATAGCACGGGCTGAGCAGAGGGGGCTGGCAGTTGACTCCACCGGTGGCCGGCCCAACCGTGACCTTATAAGGAGCCCCGATGACGCCGTTGGCCAATGTTGAACTCGTGAATGCTAAGGGACGATTGATACTGAGGTTGAAGGTTTGCGTATTATAAGCCTTTACCGGAGACTGCGAGTCAGTCACGCGCACGGTAAAGGTGTATACCATCCCCGTAGTGCCGGTGCCGCCTGATCCCGGAGGCGGCGTTCCGCTAAGCACTCCGGCGCTGGTAAAGGTAAAGCCAGGTGGCAGGGTTCCCGAATCCAGGTCCCAGGTATAGGGCGTCACCCCTCCCGTTGCCTGAATGGTCTGGCTATAGGGATCGCCTTCGGCGCCGGTTGGAAGCGGGCTCGAAGTCGCGAAATTCAGTGCACTGGCACCATTTTGCGGGAGCTTCCCTCCACACGCCGTCATCAGCAGCAGGTAGGAAATGAGTGCCAATCCGAGTAAGGGAAAAGGTTTGAACCCTTTCATGCATCTCCTTTGGGGAATCCGAAGCCAGGTCATTGGGATGCCACTCCAGCAAGCGACCACAGCCCGACCTTTGAAACGCAACCTGGCGTGGTGTCCGGCGGTCCGGCGAGACCGCACGGGTCGAACAACGAAGAAGTGCGTATAAAACAGCAGGGTAATTCAATTGCATCGAAATTGCCAACAAGCAGTAGTCAGTTGCCAGTAATTCCGAACGTCCAGATCAATCGCTGCCGTGAGTCATCCGAAACTGACAACTGACAACTGGCTACTGACTACTGGTAATAAGCACAACGTCTGAATTGGTGCGTCCGCGTGCCATCACCAGCCTCTTGTGCTTCCAATCGTAGTCATACCCGTAGAGGTGGAGGCTGTCGAAATTGGTCGCCAGAGTGGGCGGCCCGCCGGTCAACGGCTGCATCAGCAAGTTGGAAACTCCCTTCTCCGTAACCGGATAGTAGAGACTCTGCCCATCGGCGGAATACTGGAAGAAGCCTGAGATGTAGCGGCTCGTCGGAAAACCTTTAACCGGCAAGCCACCCTGCGCAGGGAGAATCTCGATCATCCCCTTCGCACTGGCGCCCTGCCCCTCGATGGCCAAGACTGCGATCTGAGTGCCGTCGGGCGAGAAAGCCGCGATGTTAATCACCTTGTCGCTGACTTGTTTGGCCTCACCGCCCGCGGCCGGCATCTCCATCAGCAACTGCCTGCCCTGCTCAAGTTTGGTGTAGAGGAGCATCTTGCTGTCGGGAGAGCAGACCGGGTTCTGGTCCACTTTGCCGTTGGTCACGGCCGCCACGTTGCCGCTCTGCAGATCAAGACGGAAGACATTGAGGGCCTTGGTGCCGGGGTTCGGCATAATGAAAAACGCGTGGCCGCCATCCGGGCAGACCGTCAAGCTTTGCATGGGAAGGTTCTGCTGATAGATTACGTTTCGATTGCTGCCGTCGGCGTTCATGACCGAGATGTGGCCGTCGTAGTCAAGCGTGATCAGCCGGCCATCCGGTAACCAACTCACGTTGATGTCGCCGTGATTGTCCACCTGTCTGGGAGCGGAGTTGCCGCCGGCATCCAGATTCATGGTGTACACGCCGCTGTCGGGCGTGTTCTGAACTGCGATCAGTTGCTTGCCATCCTTGGTTACGGCCAGCGTGAGATTGCTATACGAGCTGAGGTCATTGGTGATGCGATGCAGTTTCTGGCCGGACAGAGATACCCCTCCAACCTGCCCATTCCATTCGCTGGTGATGTCATGAAAGATGAGAAGCAGATGCCGCCCATCGGGCATCCAGGTAGGCTTCTGCAAGCTGGCAGTGCCTGCGTATACAGTTTTTTCTTTCCCGCTTGTGGGATTGAGGACCACCAGCCGGCCCAGACTCTGACCGCCCGGCTCGAACACCGTAGCGGCAATCCACTTGCCGTCGGGCGACCACGCGGGACTGGCATATCCGGGAAGAGGAAGCGCAGAGAGAACACGCTCATTCGTACCGTCGGCTTGGGCGACGATGATCTTCGAACTTCCGTCCGACGAACTCTGCCGCAGGAAAACCATCTGCTTGCCGTCAGGCGAGAAACTGACTGGGCTGTCCACATCGGTGATGAGCTTGTGCGGAGTTCCGCCCAGTACCGGGACCTGGTACAACAATCCCAACCCTGGATTTTCCGGCTCGACGCTAACGAAATACAGGAAATCGCCGTCGGGTGTGAAGGTCAGACCGATATAACGAACCTCGGTCAGCGGCATGATCTGGGCATTGCTGCCAGTGGTGATGTGCCGCATCCACAGGCTCTGCTGGCCATGTCCCTCGTCCACCACGTTCACCACGTACTTGCCGTCCGGCGAAATTGTCGCCAGGACGGCCTTGCCGGAGTTGGTGAGCTTGGCCATGCTCATGTTCTGGAACGGCACCGGCCCCGAATCGCCAAGCCACTGCGAAAGCCACTTATAGAAGCCGTAGATTCCCGCAACGATCATCGCGACGCTGAGGACAGTGATCAGCCCGGCGCCGCTCTTGTGCCTTTTAGCGGTCTCCAGAATCACGGCGGCGCTCGGCGCCGGCGCCGGAGAAGTGCTGGATCGTGCCGCGGCAACTGAGGACGACGATGCCGCCGCAATTCCGGTTTGCGATCCGTGGCCAGTACTGTCGCGCTTGAGCCGCTTCAGGTCGCTGCGGACTTCGGCGGCGCTCTGGTAACGCAGGTCTGTATCCTTCTCTAGCGCTTTATCGATGATCTCTTCCAGCTTAACGGGAATGGAGGGATTCAGTTCCCCGGCAGGCCGCGGATTGCGATCGAGAATGCCCTGGAAGATGATGGCCGAGGTGTTTCCCTCGAATGGAAGCTTGCCGGTGGCCATCTCGTAGAGAATGGCGCCAAAGGAGAACAGGTCACTGCGCGCATCGAGCTCTTCGCCGCGCGCCTGCTCCGGTGACATGTACGCGATGGTGCCGACCGCGGTGCCCGGTGATGTGAGATGCAGAGGTGCAATGGTGGGGGCATCGCCGCCAACTGTCTCCAGAGCGCTGCGGCGATCATAAGTCAGTTTCGCCAGCCCGAAGTCCAGGATCTTGGCCTGCCCGCGTGAAGTGAGGAAGATGTTAGCCGGCTTCAAGTCGCGGTGGACGATGCCTTTGCCGTGCGCCACATCGAGGGCATCGCTGATCTGGATGCCAATGTCGATGATCTTGTCCAGCGCCAGAGGATTGCCTTTGATCTTGTCGTTCAGGCTTTGGCCTTCCAGCAACTCCATAGCGATGAAATGCTGGCCATCGCATTCCTCGATGGCGTAAATCGTGCAAATGTTGGGATGGTTCAAGGCCGAGGCGGCGCGCGCCTCCTGCTTAAAGCGCTCCAGCGCGAGCTGGTCCTGTTCAAAATCCCGAGAGAGGAACTTCAGGGCAACGTGGCGCCCCAGCCGGGTGTCTTCCGCCTCATACACCACGCCCATGCCACCGGCGCCCAGTTCTTTCACGACTGTATAGTGAAGAAAGCTCTTCCCAACCAGGGTTTCCAAAACGCACAGCTCCCAAGGATTCGACTCTATTGTGCCCGAGAGCAACCGTCAAGGAGAGTGGCGGCGCAGGGAGCGCCACACTCCGCCGTCCAGGACTGCTTCGCTAGTGAGCGATGAGCCCATCCGCGACAACCCGGGCGGCGTCCAGGTTCGGCGAAAGAAGCCTGGCGCGCTGAGTCGCCGCTTCAGCTTCGTCTTTGCGACCGCTTTGTTCCAAGGCCCGCGCCAGCAGTAGATAACCGATGTCCGAAGGATGGATCTCGTTGGCACGGGAGTAGTCCTGGATGGAGAGGTTCAGGTCTCCCATTTTTTGCGTCACCACTCCCAGTCCAATCCAGGTCCGAAAATTCCTGGGGTTGAGGGCTATGGCAGCCTCAAAGCTTCCCCGGGCGCGCACATAATCTCCGAGATCGCGATAGACGAAGCCCCTGTTACTGAACAGTACGGCCCTGTTTGAGCCGTCCTCCGTAATGCTTAGCATTTTGTCGTATCGCTCCAGGGCTTCCCGCAGATGCCCGTGCTGGTGGTCGTATTCCGCAATCTGTAGATTGCCGTCATGGTCGGAGGGGTTAATTGCGAGGGCCGCCTGAAAATGCTTCATGCCCTCCTCCGGTTGTCCCCGCTCCATCAGGGCCTGCGCAAGGTCATCCTCCGCTGTCACGTTATTGGTCGTGACCTGCAAAGTGTGGGACCACAGGGTCAAACCGTCATTCCAGTAGCCGACTTGGCGATAGGTGAGCGCAGTGAGCACTATTAACACCACGACACTGACGGAAGCCAGGAGCGCGCGAGGAAGATGCCGCTGTTCGGCCCATTCTGCCGCGCCCCAGCAGATCATGATGAACAGGCCTATGAAGGGCAGGTATGCGTACCGATCAGCCATCGCCTGATCGCCTACCTGCACCAGGCCAATCATGGGTACCAGGGTCCCCACAAACCAAAGCCAACCCGTCAGCAGATAACGGTGTTTCCTGTCCGCGACGACTAGAGCGCTCACGGTCAGCAAGAACAACAACGCCGCCACTATCTGCCACGTCGGCAAGGGAGGCAGCGGGTCCCATGGGTGAGGGTAAAACGGTGCAAGGCGGGTGGGCCAAAACGCCTTCCCAACGTATCGCGCATAGGCAACAATTGCGTTGGCCAGGCGAACAAAGAGCCCATACCGCTTGAGCGAAGCGACTGCCCCGCCCGAGCGCTGCGCCAGGAAAGTAACGACAACGCTGGCGGCACAAATGGCGAAGAGCGGGAGCTTCTCCTTCACCAGCCACAAAAAGCTCCTCGCCGGGAAACCCGGCGCCGGCGACATTGCAGAAGAAACATCGGGACCGGCAGTGACCATCCGTCGCAACGGCCAGTAGTCCCACAAAAGCAAGACAAACGGGAAGGTGATGACCTGCGGCTTGGCCATCAACCCCAACGCATACAACAGTGCAACCATGGCGTAGCGGCCCACTCGCGGCTCACGTACATACCAGCGCCAGGCCCCCAGGGCCAGCAGGAAAAACAACATGCTGAGCAGGTTCTTGCGTTCAGCGACCCAGGCTACCGTTTCGACGTTGATGGGGTGCAGAGCAAACAACGCAGCCACCATCGCACTGCGGCCTATGTAGC
>Ga0209656_10001898_pt1 | contig 13648 bp, 9 predicted proteins | sample BogFormECP12_OM2_FD_188239 | JGI IMG/M metagenome (GOLD analysis project Ga0209656, IMG submission 188239) | Bog forest soil microbial communities from Calvert Island, British Columbia, Canada - ECP12_OM2 (SPAdes) (version 2) | ecosystem: Environmental > Aquatic > Freshwater > Wetlands > Bog ... | reverse complement strand
AATATCCTCAAGGCAAATCGAACCGGCACGCTCAGCCAGGACCGTTACCGCGCCGCTCTCGGAGGCTTCGAGCGACTAGCGCAACTCGTCAATATCTAGCGTTGAACAGCCATGCGGCTCCAGCAGACCGCGGAGCGCGGCCCCTTCCCTCCACCCGCCGGCTCTGGCCGTGCGGGTCACTGCCTACGAGCATCAGTTCTGTTGCACGAACGGCACAGCTCGTTGACGGGCCACGTCGTTACAATTACCTTGCCTTGACATTCGCGACGGGAGCTGGGAAGCCTGAGGTGACGCTGAAATGCTCATCGAGGCTGCGATGGTCCCACACTGGGAAAAGGCCTTGATCAATAATAGACGCGGGCACGCGGCGATGAACAGTCGCCGAAGGGAAAGGAATGAGGTGACGGATGACATATGATCATGGGGCTTGGGCGCCCGCGGGCTGGTTGAAAACAAGGGCCTTGGGCTCAACCGCTCTGCCCCTGTTGCTGGTCTTGTCTGGCCACCCAGCATTGGCGGCAAATCCCACGCCGCCGGCTGCTGGCAGCCTGCCAGGATCGTTCTTTCCAAGTTTCCTCGGCGTCACGTACACTGGCACCGGGTCGACATCAGCCACAATCCATACAACCTTCGGGGTTAACACCGTTTTGCAATGGGGCGGTGCAACTTTAGGCTTCGCCGCGGTGACTCCTCCCGGCGGTTTGAGCACGAGCACCAACACCGGCTTCAGCATCGGCAGCGGCGCCGCCCTAACTATCAACGGTGCGGCGACATCTGTTCTCGTGTCCGATATAACCGGCAGCCCGTCGCAAATATATGGCGCACTCCACGCAGACACGCTCGCGGGCCCACTGTACGTTGCGAACCCAAATGGCGTGATCGTCGGTTCATCCGGTATCATCACAGCGCCAGTCAAGGGCGTTGGTCTTCTTGGATACGGGTTAACGCCGCTTAGCTTCACAGTTGGCGGCACAGTGACGATCGACAGCACCCACGGTACTGGTGGCGCTGGTCCTGTGACAGTGATGGCCGGGGCAGGCATCAGCAACGGTCCGCTGCTCGTGGCGGACAACGGCACCGTGAACATTGGTGCTGTCTCATCGTTTCAACCGGCCGGCACCCCATCTAACTTTGTGCTGACGGGCTACGGCTTCACGACCGCGGCTGGGTCGGTGAAGCCCATTGCGCCGGCGCCTCTGCCGGGCGGCGCGGCCTCAACTCTTACCACGACGACAAGCGCCACCGCGAAGCTAAATATCGATGAAATCTTCGCGGGGGGAGCGTTCACTAACACCGCCACGAATCTAGTTACCAACCGCGTAGGCACCAACTCAATTACTGTGAATGGTCTATTCACAAACTCCGGCAACCTGACCGAGACTGGCGAGTTGGGCAACGTCATCGGCGGGTTGGTAAATACAGGTCAGATCACGGACACGGGCAGCCTAACCATCAAATCGACGGCCGGGAATGTTCAGAGCACGGGCGTGCTTAACGTGGGTCCTGGAGGGCATCTCAGCATCACTGCGAACAATGTTGACGTTAATGGTGTAGTTCAGACCGGTGCCACGCTCGCGCCGCTAAGCAGTAGCAATCCGCTCAAGGGTCTCACGCTGGCCACGAATTCCGCTGAGAGCGGCGGGGTGGTAGACATTGTTACCCCGCTCTACAACAAGGGCGGCGGAGGCACGACGATCACCGGCAACGCGATTCGCGTGCTGAGTGGCGGCGGCGTGTTTGATCCGACTGACCTGGTCACATTTAATGTCGGGACGAAAGCTAGCGCGGTTCCCGATCCTTTCTATATGCTGAGTGCCTTGAATTACACCTTTAGCCTTTTCCCCGGCACGACGATCAACGGCGCCGGAGTAACCATCGGAAATCCGACTGGGAACACGGCTTTCTCGAACTCTCCTGGTCTTAACCTCAATGGGGTGATTTCCTCTTCAGATATCACCATCACCGCGAACAATATCAACTCGAACAACGGCCTGAACGGCGGGTTCCAGACGCCTAACGGAGGCACAATAAATCTTACTGTCTTTGGCAACGCAAACAATCCAAACGGGGCCGCGAATAATAGCTCTACCGCTTTCCAGTACAATTATCTGCCGGTAATTGTTGGCACGAATGGCCTTACGGCTGGGACAGCTACGATTTCTCTGAAAGGACCGTCTCCTACTAGCACGCTCGAGCAAAACGTCAATCTACTGGTCGACGGAAACGTGACGCTCCAAAGCAACGTTCCGCCGCAGCTTCTGCCTACTCCTGTGGTTCCCTACGCAAACAATCATTTGGTTGTGACGGCTACTGGCAACATAGCGCTGAAGGGCGGCGTGCCGACACCAACTACGTTCTACTGGCCGGGGCTGCTTTATATGGAGTCGGGCGCAACCTTAACCAATCCGACAGCGGCGCCGAACGGCACGGCCTCGATCACGGTGGGCGGAGCGAGTGGTATCACTGTCCTCTCAAACGTCTTACCGGGTAATCTGACCACCGCGAGTGTTGGAGGCCAGACCGGCCATGGCGGGATTTTCTTCCTCACCAACAACCTGAACCTGGGTCCGGCGGAGGTGGTTACCAGCAACGATAGCTGGGTTAACTTTGTGAATGCTGCTACTGCGTCGTCGTTCGCTACGACGTCCGGAGGCCAATTCTTCTATGGGGCAGTGACTCCACCCAGCACCAACGTAGTTAAGACGCCTCTGCCTGCCGCCGACTTCCAGCCGTAACGATTGGCGGCCGGCTCAACAGCCTGTGACGTCATAAGGAGCTGGGGTCGGCCTTGCCGACCCCAGCTCTCTGTTGTTGGCCCTATGTGATTCCAGCGAGGCGCTGAGGTCGCCGCCCGGAATCCCATAGTGTGCGCACACCCGCCTCAAGCAACACGGGTCTGCGTTCTAGAGGCATGCCGATGGCACGCTGACCAAATTCGGTCGCCCGAGGGAGTGTGACCCGTCAACCCTGGGGCTTTTTGCGATTCTCATGGGACCCGAATGACCACATTTACGCCGCCGCCGTCTACGCCGCCGGTCTTGGAGATTGCGCCGCCTCAATACGGAGCGGAACCAATCAGGATCGGCAGCCACGGCTACCACTATATCGTGACCGGCAACACGCTGTTGCCGCCCAGCGCGATCGAAAAGGTGCTGGCGACGGCGGCATCACCAAAGGATGCGCTGGGGGATCTGCAGAGGGCCTATTACAAGCATGGCTATAACCTGGTGGCAATCACAGGCCAGGTGGAAGACAAGACCGTGCGGATCTCGGTCTTTCAGGGGACGGTTACCGAGGTCAGGATCGCCGATGGGCTCGGATGGTTCTTCCCCGACCTGAACGGGCGCAACAATGTCCGCACCGACGAACTGGTGACGAACCAGATCCTTGCCGGTCTCTATGCCGAACGCTCTGGTAAAACAGTGGACGTAAACGTCTCTCCGGCAACCAACCCGGGTGGGACCGCGTTCACTGTCGCCGAATTGCCGATCCCCGACTACTCGCCCGTGACCGGGACTCTAAGTTTCGGCAATTACGGTGCCCGCTACACCAGCGGGTATGTGGCAGGCGCGACTGCCGCGGCCAATCTGACAGAGGGGCTGCAGCTCACGGCTAGTTACGTCCAAGGCCTGCCTTGGTTGAGACAAAGCAGTCTCGGCAGCATATACTACCAAGCCAGCGCCGGGATTTCCACCGTCACGCCTTATGGCATTTATGGCTTCTCTGCCACAGATACGCATTTCCGCGAAGGGTTTGCAACCGCTCCATTATATCCTACCGGAGACATCCTGACCTACACCCTGCAAGGAACGCAACTTCTCTATGCGGATACGGCAACGCGGATCTCGGCGACCGAATCCCTGAATCGCACCACCTATACTGAGACGGTGTTCGATGACACGTTCACGCTACTCCGGCAGCAATACAACTATGTCACGCTCGGCGGCACTGTCACCCACGCCCTGACCCTTGATGGCCAGCCCGGCAACGTAACTGCGTCAGCCAGTCTGAACATGGGCATTTCCGGCCCCTCTGGTACTCTCGAAGACGGCGCGCCCGGGGTACCGAGCCCGCATTTCCGTTACGGCAATTTCTCGGTAGGCTACTTGCAGCACCTACCGCTCGGATTCCAGGCGAACCTTACCGGTCAGGCGCAATGGGCGGTCAACACGCTGCCCGCGCAGCAGCAGTGGACGCTCGGCGGCTTTGGCAATTTGACGGCTTGGGAGCCGGGTACCGTGGTTGGCGACAGCGGATATGTTGCCCGTTTCGAGCTCAGCGCTCCGACTCTCGAGCGACTCCACAGTACCGCACAACTTGGCGCGTTTCTAGAAACCGGCGGTGCGACCTTCACGACCCCTGCCAATGGCACCGCGCCTTGGCAAACCCTGTCGGATGTCGGTGTTAGCCTTCGGCTCACTCTCCCCTACAAATTCACGGCGACCGCAATGGCGGCCTTCCCTATTGCGAGCAACGGGTTCAATGCGGTGGGCACAACCGATCTACGGCTGAACCGACTCGACGCGTTCTTCGTGGTCCAGAAAGAGTTCTAGCAATGCGAAAGCTTTGGCTCGCGGCGGGCATCGTGGTCTGCCTGCACAACGTGGCGCACGCCCAGATCCTGGCGCAGGTCGGGGGCGTGTCGATCACCCTGCAAGACGTGCTGGCGGCCGACCCGGCGGCAGCGAAGGATCCCGCGGTGCGCAACAAGACGCTGCTAACGCTGATTAACCGACAGGCGGTGCTCAACGCTGCCGAGAGGAGCGGTATCAGGAGAAGCCCTGAGTACAAAAGGGCATTGAAGCAGGCCGAGGACAACATCGCCATCCAGCTGCTAGCGCAGCAGTTCGCCGCCTCCCATCCGATCTCGGACCAAGAGCTAGCGTCGGCCTATCAGAAGATCTTCGACAAGCCGGCGCCGGAGCAGTACCGGCTGCGGGAGATTACCACCGAGTCCTACGACGCAGCGGAAGCGGCGATTAATGAAATCAAGGGCGGCGCGTCATTCTCCATCGTCGCAGCAGAGAAGTCGCAGGATGAGCAAACCGCGGCCCTCGGCGGTGAAACCGGTTGGATAATGGAAACCCAGTTACTGGCGCCGATCTTGAAGACGGTGCAGTCGTTGAAAATCGGCGAAGTGGCCGGACCGGTAGCGGTGCCGAAAGGCTATGTCGTGCTCCAACTCCTGGGCAAGCGGCCGGCCCCGAAGCCGACGCTTGAGCAGGCCAAGCCGCAGCTTAGCGAAACAATCCGGCAACAGGAGTGGGAGAAATACGTGGTCAGTTTGCGCACCGAACAGGGAGCGCACCTGGTTGTACCGCTGCCGGAGAAGTAAGGTACGATGCGGTCCCCGGTTATTGTAATTGCTGTCGCCGCCTTGCTTATTGGTTGCTCGAGCGAACCGGTCGCAATCGAGGTAACGCATCTGGCCGGCTGGGGCGCCTATGCGCCTGAACCATTCATCCAGGTGTTGCAGGCGCCCCCGACGGTATCTTACGTGCCGATCGCGCGCTTGGTTGCGAACGGCGCCGTTGGCCTCGATCGTGCTCAGGCGTTGGCTGCACTGGAGCAGAAAGCGCGGGAATTAGGAGCAAACGCAGTGATAGTGAGCGACGAAACGCGCTCTGTGGCTCCGGATCTGACCTTCAATCCATCCGGCGGTTTATACACCCTCACCCCGCCACAATCCGCCCCACACCTTGTCGGAGAAGCCATCCATCTTGGCGAGGGCGGAACGCTGAAGGAGTAGGGCAAGAAGATGGAGACGAGGGATCTGCGTCTCGGCGCAGCGTCGCTTGCATGGCTCGGCCAAGAGGCGGGGTTGCTCAAAGGACTGATCGGGGGACCACGCACAGCGAAGCGCCGCTTGTCTTCGACTATGTCTCCAAGTTAGAGGTAGACGAACACTGCCGCCACATTGCGATCGATGCGCCCCTCTTTGACGCGTCATCTCGGCAGCGTTCCGATCGCTCCCGACAACGCGCCGCACTCACGAACGGAAGCATGTGCCCCGGCCGCAAACCGGTCTCAGGAAGACATCCAACACATGAATCAGATAACTAAAGTCGGCACTAGACACATTAGACAGACCGTCGTTCTGATCCTTGGCATGCATCGCAGTGGCACCTCACTGCTGAGCGGATTGATCAACGCCTTGGGCGTTAGCGTGGGTGAGAGCCTTCACCCGGCCGACATCCACAACCCTGCCGGTTACTTCGAAGACCGGGAATGCGTGGACATTCAGGAGCGCATGCTCAGGGCTCTCGGGCAGCCCTGGTCCGAAGAGAACGGAATGCTTCCATTCCCATCTCTTTGGTGGCGACAGCCCGAGATGCGAGCTTTGGTCGGAGAGTTAGAGGCCTGGATCGACCGCCGTCGACAAACCGCCGGTTTCATCTGGGCATTGAAGGATCCCCGCACCACCCGGTTCATCCCACTTTGGCAAGAATTGCTGCAAATCCGAGGGCTAAACCCTCGATATGTCCTGGCCGTCCGCGATCCAATCGAAGTGGTCGCATCGGAAGTCATGCGCAACAACGTGCCGCCAAAGCGCGTTTATCGGACTTGGCTGCGCTACAATATGGAAGCTCTCTTGCATGCGGGCCCAGACTTGGCAGGAATCTTCGTATACGGTGAGTGGTTTACGGACGGACTGACTCAGCTGCGGCGGCTGGCCGCCACTCTAGATGTACGCGCCGACGATGAAGAGTTGGCGGCAACTCTTGTCACCGTGTTGCGTGGCGATCTGTATCGAAGTGGTGGGCGGGAGGAACCGGTCGCACCAGCCTGGGCCGCATACCTCTTCGATCGCCTGAAGGGTCTATCTCGCGGTGAGAAAACCAGGAGCTTGGCCGAGCTCGCGACTGAGGCGGAATATTTCGACGCATTGCTAAGACAAGGGGAAGAGCCGAGCACCATTGGGCCGTTGATAGCAGTGCTGACGAGCGAACACGGCTTTCCTGAGGCCTTGAAGCAGGCCTGTAAGCTGCGCGCCGGAGGAGCCCGCGTGGTTCTTAGCGTCTCCGGCAAGGCGCCTGAGACCGCTGCCCCGGGGATCGCCGTACTGAGGCAGGAGGCGAGCAGTCCCGTCATAATAGCCGGTCCACCTACTCGTGCAGCTTATATTTCATGGCTCTGGCTCCAGGCGCGCGTGTATTCGGAAGTGCATATCGAAGGTGGCAATGGTTTAGCCGCCCACTGCCTCGACGCCCGCCGGTATGGCTGGTCTGATGAGCACGGCACCATTCATGTGCATTATTTTAGCGTGCCTGCCTGGCTGGATGAAGACGGCGGCATCCGTCTCCGCGATGTGGATGACGTCGAAATATTATGTTTGGAACGGCGGATGTTCTCAACTGCCGGTGTCCGTCTGCACGCGGACCCGCATCTGCACGCCCTACTACAGGCGCTCCTTCGGGACACCTCTGACCGTTCACATGAGCCGACGTCGTCCTCCGACAGCGGATCGTTGGTAAGTGTCTGCATCACGCACTTCAACCGCCCTGCCATGTTGAACGACTGCCTGGATAGTATTCGTGCGCAGACCTATCCTCGAATCGAAGTCGTCCTGGTCGACGACGGCAGCACGAAACCCACTGCGGTTGCTTTTGTCGAAAGCCTTAGAGACGAGTTTGGGGCAAAGGGATGGACACTTATCCGGCAGGAAAATCGATATCTGGGGGCGGCGCGTAACGCTGCCGCTCGCTCGGCGAAGGGTGACTATCTCTTTATCCTTGATGACGATAACTTATTAAGGCCCGACGGCATCGAGCGGGCCGTGCAGATCGCGCAGCAGACCGGTGCCGATATAGTGACGGCGGTCATGGCCTTGTTTCGAGGACCATCGGGCATCTACCCGACTTGGCCAGATGAGCTATGGGTATTTCCGGGCGGCATGCCCCTTCGGGGACTGTTCGACAACTCTTTCGGTGACGCGAGTGCGCTTGTTCGCCGGGAACTTTTGCTAGAGCTCGGTGGCTTTACTGAAGACCGTGCCGTGGGCGGCGAGGATTGGGAATTATTTGCCAAGGCCATCCTTCATGGGGCTCAGCTTGAGCATAGCCTGAAGCCGCTGTCATGGTACAGAGTGGACCCCGACGGGATGGCGCGGTCCGGCAATCCGTGGCGGGACTACAGGCGCGCACTGCGACCCTACGAAGCGACCCTACCGTCTCCGCTGCGCGAACTGCCAGCACTAGCCGGAGTACTTTCGCGGCGTTTGACGCAAACGCAGCTGTCGTATGAGAGCGAAGCTCGCGGTCGCGAAGAAGCTGCGGAGGCTGCTGCGCGGCTGCAGGTCGAGATGGCCGAGCGCGACAGCCTCATATCGCAGTTGCGGATGCAGATCGCAGAGCAGGAGAGCCTCATATCGCAGTTGCGGATGCAGATCGCAGAGCAGGAGCTCGAAGGAGCGCAGCTTCGCGACCGCATCAGGGAGGCTGACGCCCGACGAGAGCAAACAACTGCCGAGCTTCAAGAGCTGATTGCGGAGAGAACACACGAATACGAGCGAGCTATTCGCGACCACGAAGAGGCCACAAGGGAGCTGGCCGAGGAGGTCGGACGCCATCTCGAGGAGCTCAGTCGGCTCCGCGAAAAGGTCGTTGAACGCGATCTGTCGCTTGCTCGCCTGGACGATGCTTTCCAGACGCTGGACGCCCTTCACCAGTCCGTCGTGACGTCGACGCTGTGGCGCGTTACCTGGCCGATCCGCGCTGTCGCGGATCGCGTACCACGCCCGATGCGCCGCCTCTCGCGCCGGGCCCTGAAGCTGCTTTGGTGGGGTGCCACACTTCAGCTCACCACGCGCGTGCGGCAGCGGCGTGCGGCCGTGCCAGTGTTGGCTGTCCAGGAGGAGCCCCAGCCAAAGTCTCCCGTCTTTGGGACGCCCCCGGTCGGCAAGTCCGAAAGGCAGACCCTTCCGGCTATAGCCAAGGAGGAGGAACAGCCTAACTCTCCCGTCTTTCCGACTCTCCGCGTCGCCGAGTGCGAATCACAGTTCGTCCAATACCGCATCGACAAGAACCTGGGGTTAAGCGCAGAAGACGACGTCTTGGTGTATGTAGCGTATTGCTCAGATGGTTTGCTGACCGCACTGCAGGCGCGCTCGGTGGAGGCATACCACGCCGAAGGCTATCGTGTGGTTTTGGTCGTCAACTCTGGAATGTACAGCCGCATGGTGCGCCCAGGTCAAACGCGGGCAGCGATCGAGATAGTACGCGACAACGTCGGCTTCGATTTTGGTGCGTGGGCTCACGCTACGCGTTTGGTCGGAGGCCTGGAAACTGCCCGTTCGGTAACGTTCGCAAATGACAGCGTCATTGGGCCATTGTGGGGTACCGGGACTGCGGGCCTACGCGCGCGTATCGATGCGATCGATGCCGACGCGGTATTTATGACCAGATGCTTAGAGATCCGAGAACATATGCAGAGCTATTTCTTCACTTTTAAAGCACGGGCGCTGGCAAAGGGCGCTCTAGGGGTGATTCAGAATGCACGCTGTGAGCTAGACAAGGAGCAGGCCATCCAAAACGAGGAGCTACTCCTATCGTCACGGCTTGACGCGCTAGGAGTCTCAACAGCGGAGGCCTTCCCTTGTCCAGATGCCGACAAGCGATCCCAGAACCCAACGATCCATCATTGGCGGACGCTAGTCGACGCAGGCTATCCGTTCGTGAAGGTCTCGCTAGTGAGTGCAGGATTCCTTTCTATTGAAAGCAGGCAGCTGGCAGAAGTGCTGGGGACGGATGTTCTTGAGCTTCTGCGCATACATCTCTCGCAACGCGACCGAGCTGCGGCAGGCCGATTGGCCGACGCAAACGTCGCGGCGCAGCCCGCGTTACCGGTCACAACACGATTCGGTCCGATCAAAGAGCTTCAAGCATATAACCTCCCAACGATGCAAGGGATACCAGTTGCTCTTCCGCTTGACGATCTTGACGGGGCGGCATCGGAAATAGTTCCTAGGCCGGCCGTTCTAGCCATGATCCATTGCTTTTATCTTGACGAAGCCGAGGGCCTCTTAAAAGAGCTGGCGGCCTTACCGCTCACTCTTCGTACCGTTCTGACAACTGACACGGAAGTGAAGGCGGCGATGCTTTGGGCTTTGTTGTCCAACACCGCTTTACACGGCGAAGTGATCGTGTGCCCTAACCGGGGTCGCAATGTTGCTCCCGTTGTGATTGAGGGGCTGCGCCAGCTCCGCAATGAGACAGTCCTCCTGCATCTTCACACGAAAAAGTCACCGCACAATCCCGATTATAGGGAGTGGGGTGAGGTCGTGCGGCGCAACCTTGTCGGATCACCCGATATCGTACGCTCCATTTTGTGTCTATTGGCGAACGAAGGCGTTGGCATCATTTACTCCGAGCATTTTCAAAAGATCGCTGGACTCAGGAATTGGGGCTATGATTTCCCTCACGCGCGGCGTCTGATGAAGCGCCTGGGTGTAACGCTTTCAGCGGACGCTCTGCTAGAATTCCCAACTGGCACCATGTTCTGGGCCAGGACCGAGGCCCTTCAACCTTTGCTCGACCTTGAACTAAGTTATGGGGACTTCGAGCCCGAGGCTGGACAGGTTGATGGCACGCTGGCGCACGCCATCGAACGATGCCTCCTCTTGGTGGCGGAGAGTCAGGGATTCGGGCATATCAAAGTCAGTGCGAAGGCGGAATCGGCGGCCGCCTCAATAGTCTCGGCGAGTTGCCGCGACATCCCGTACCTACTCCGTCGCGGCACCGCATGGCTCTTGGGTTCGACGGGCGCCTGGCCACGGTTTTACTCCATGGTCGGTGAGATTTATCCGGTGAACGTCGCTCGGTCATTGGTGCCGGGCCGCAGGTTGAATATTCTGATCCCGACCATGAAGCCGGAGAAGATTTACGGCGGTGTGGCGTCCGCACTCCGGTGCGCGAAAGCTCTGCGGGCCGCCATGGGCGTGGGGTCGGAAGTCCGAGTGATAGTAACCTCCGACGATGTAGACGCGGCATCGATGGGGGAGATTGCCGGGCGCCTGTCCGCGTGGCCAGTGTTGGCTGAGCCGAATGACGATGTCGAGGGAACCGTAGTTGTCGATCTCAACGGCCGCAGATATTTGCCGTTGACCCTGCGTGCGGGCGACGTGTTCTTCGCTACGGCGTGGTGGACGGCGGATTTAGCATTTCGTTTGCGCGACCGGCAGATGGAAATGTTTGGCAGCTCTGCGAGGGTCATATATATGATCCAAGACTATGAGCCGGGCTTTTATCCCTGGTCTGATAGGTACACCGCGGCACAGGCGACCTATCTGCGGGGCAGTGACACAATCGCGCTAATAAACACGGAGGAACTCGCAAATTTCGTGACCGTCCGACACCACTTTGCGCAGGCTTTCCATATTCCGTACGCCATAGAGCAGGAACTCGCGGCTCACCTTAGGCCTACAGTTAAACAGAAAAAGATCCTAGTGTACGGAAGGCCGAGCACGCCCCGAAACCTTTTCGATACCATCGTGGAAGGCGTGCGTGTCTGGCAAGGCCGGGATCCGGACGAAAACTGCACTTACGAGATGGTATTCGTGGGTGAAGCGGTGGACGACTCGTACCTCCGAGAGCTTGAGAATGCACGAGCGTTCGGCAAGCTCTCGCTTAAGGATTACGCGCAGCAACTGAATGAGGCGGCAATCGGGATATCGATAATGATCAGCCCTCATCCAAGCTATCCTCCTCTTGAAATGGCGGCAGCTGGCTGTGTGACAATTACGAACAGGTATTACGAAAAGGATTTGTCGCAGCGGGCCGACAACATCATCTCACTCGACGTTGTGACGCCGGGAACGATTGCGGACGCGCTCGATGACGCTGCCACGATAGCCAAGCTGGATGTGACCACGCCGCTCGCGACAGTACGCGATACTCAGACGGAGATTCCCAGGATCGATTATCGTGTCGTCGCGCAGGCCCTCCACTGATGTCGAGTACGCCGATTCCATAAAACCGACCCAATGCGGTGGATTCCCACGGTCACGCATCGGGTTGTAGTGCGAGTCGTCAACCTGACGGCTGGAGAGTATGGCGGCACCCCGACGAGTGATTGAGTTTGCCGTCGACGCTGACGAGTTGGCGCAGCTGGCGGCGCTGGCGCGGTCGCGGACCGAACCGGCGAGCAGGGTGGAACGGGCGCGCATCGTGCTGGCCTACCGTGCGGAGCCGTCGACGACGGCGGTTGGTACCTTATTGCGACCCGATATTTGCGTGGGACATGGGCCAATCCCTGACTGGCATATGCTAAGCTGCTGCTCCGAAGCCCACGGTTCGCCTTAGGGACCGTCATGAACATTGGGTAGCAGTACGGACAGTTGATGGAGAACTGCGTCAATGAACGCCCACAATACGTCCACGCAACGCGCCGATAGGCAGGCATGGCAACTCCAGACTCACGCGCAACTGGAATTTCTCTCCCACCGTCGATGGCGTGCGATGCCGGGCGGCGGCCTCGGCCATACGATTACTGGCGCCCGGCTTTCACGCTCCCTCATTCAGCGAGCGATAGCCGCCTATATATTTTCGTCCGCAACCCTCTACGGCGACGGCTCGATGTGGTCGCATTTTTTCAAAGAGTATCATCTGGGCACGCACGATCTTCTCATGCGGGGCGACCTTGAGGAGGTTGCTGCGATTTGGGAAAATCCCGGGCGCGCGTATCCATTCTGGGGCTTCGATGACATCCACGAAAACTACACGGCGCAACGGGAGAATAATTTAGACGGCAGAGAGGTCGCCGCTTACAGGGCCTACGATAATCTGCTCCAGCTCGCGGCGGCAGTCGGTGTGGCTCGCACAGAATTTCCCGAGGCGCCTCTTCCGCCATTTGAAGATGCCGCAACGATCCTTGACCGGTTAGATGCAGCGATGGGGTTCCGTGTTGATTTCCCGAACCCATACCCGCTGGAATTCGGCCTGCAAACGTCCCGCGGCGTGGCGTCTTACCGAGCGATCCAAGCTCTTTATCAAGCATACCGAACCAAGACACTCATCGGAGATCGTCGTGGACATGCGCGCGTTTTGGAGATTGGCGCGGGGCTCGGACGCTCTGCATACTATTGCTACAAGGCTGGCATACGAGATTACACGATCATCGATCTGCCATTCACCGGCGTTTCACAAGCGATCCACTTAGGGACGGTGCTTGGCGAAAATGCGATCCGCTTGCAGGGGGAAATCTCTGGAGCGCCCATCGCGATTCTAGCGCCCGGCGATTTCATCGACGGCTCGGCTACCTACGATTTGGTCGTGAATTTCGATTCAATGACCGAGATGGGAGTCGTAACCCAGCAGGCTTACATGGGCCAAATCAGCAAGAGTGCCCGTGCCTTCCTCTCCGTAAACCACGAATACAATCCGATCACCGTAAGTTCCTTAATTCGCGATTTCATGCCAGATCGTGAAACGACGCGCCACCCCTATTGGATGCGGCGCGGCTATGTTGAAGAGCTGGCGGTCGCCTGATCTCGCCTTCGGTGAGTGTCAAGCTAGTTGCCGCTTAAATTACGTTGGACTAACCCGCTTCGCGGGAGCTCTGTGAAGTGATCCACATATTCCGAACCCGGTCTATTTGCTTGGATCAAACGCTAGCAAGGTTCCTGGTCTGATCTCCCCCGGCTGCGAGACGA
>Ga0209656_10001896_pt1 | contig 13654 bp, 14 predicted proteins | sample BogFormECP12_OM2_FD_188239 | JGI IMG/M metagenome (GOLD analysis project Ga0209656, IMG submission 188239) | Bog forest soil microbial communities from Calvert Island, British Columbia, Canada - ECP12_OM2 (SPAdes) (version 2) | ecosystem: Environmental > Aquatic > Freshwater > Wetlands > Bog ... | reverse complement strand
TAGGATGCCCAGCATGGCCGGACCCATGGAAGGCATCAACGTCGTCGAGCTCGGAGTGTGGGTGGCCGGGCCTGCGGCGGGAGGCATCCTCGCCGACTGGGGTGCCGACGTCGTCAAGATCGAGCCGCCGAGCGGCGACCCCGCGCGGATGTTCGGCCGGATGCTGGGGCTCGACATCGATGTGAGCCCACCGTTCGAGATGGACAACCGGTCCAAGCGCAGCATCGTCCTCGACCTGACAACCGACGACGGTCGGGCTGTCGCCCTCGAATTGATCAGCGGCGCCGACGTGTTCGTGACCAACGTCCGCCCCGCGGCGCTGCAGCGTCTCGGGTTGGACTTCGCGTCCGTCGCCGCCGATCATCCCCGCCTCGTCTACGGGCTGATCACCGGCTACGGCCAGACCGGGCCGGATGCCAACCGGGCCGCCTACGACATCGCGGCGTTCTGGGCCCGCGCCGGCCTGGCTCATCTGCTGACCCGGCCCGGTGACACGCCGCCGTTTCAGCGCGGCGGTATGGGCGACCATTCGGCCGGCATGACGCTGGCGGCGGCGATCTGCGCGGCGTTGGTGGCGCGCGACCGAACCGGCAGCGGGCAGCTGGTGAGCACCTCGCTGTATCGGCAGGGTGCCTACATCGTGAGCTTCGACATGAACACCTACCTGATGACGGGTCAGCCCATCGCCGTCGGACAACGGGAGACGATGGGCAACCCGTGCATGAATAACTACGCCGCCGGGGATGGCCGGCGGTTCTGGGTCGTCGGGCTCGAGGCCGAGCGGCACTGGCCGCCGTTGTGCCGCGCTGTCGGCCGCGCCGAGTGGTTGACCGATCCGCGGTTCTCGGATGCCCGGTCACGCGCCGTCAACGGCGTCGAGCTGATCGCGGAGCTGGACCAGATCTTTGCCACCAAGCCGCTTGACGAATGGGCGGAAATCTTCGGAGGCGAACCGGATTTCTTCTGGTCACCGGTCAACACCGTCGAGGATGTGTTTGCCGACGAGCAGTTTCACGCCGCCGGCGGGATGGTCGACGTGCCGGACGGGCAGGCAATGGTCCCGATGGTTGCGACGCCGGCAGATTTCCACGGCACGCCGTGGGCGCCGCGGTCCCCTGCGCCGGCTCTCGGCGCGCACACCGACGAAATTCTGGCCGAGCTGGAGGCGCGGCGCACTCCCTGACCTAACTCGAAGCTTTACAGATTGACGTAAAAGTGTCACGCTGGGTCGGCCGGGTTATCCGACCGGTGAGACGTTTGATCTGCTGAAGGGATGAGGACCTTCGAGGTGGACTTCGAGAAACCGCGGCCAACCGCACCTTACTGCGACGGTGACGCGGTCAGGTATCGCCTCGACGTCGTCGCTTCCACTCCCGCCGACGTAGTGTGCTCCGTCGGTGGGTGGCTCTACGACCGGGTGCGGGCCGGTTGGGAGGTCAACGTGCTGTTACCGCAGCAATGCGATACCCGCCCGTTGCGGATCCTGGGAATGCAAGTAGCCGACCTCGATTCGCAGATCCCGCCCGCCAGCACCGGATGCGCGGCCCGCGGGCTGGCCGTCAGCGCAGAGATGTTCGCATCGGATATCCGAATTCGACAGGAGGTGCTCAACGCGCTCGATCGCTGGATGACGGAAGTCACGCTCTGGCAGGACGATTGGCCGCTGGCCGTCGGGCACCGGACGACCACGGTGCAGCACGTGCTCAGCGCCGCTGCACGCGCATTCAAACGCTATGCCCTCACCGCGGCCGGCATCGCGGATACCGTCGGCCCCACCGAGACACTGCGCAGCGACATGAAAGCCTGCCTACCGGTCGATTCCGAACTGATCCCGGTCGGCTGATGCGGAAGTACCACAGCCACACGCTGCTCTACCTGCACGAGACGATCGAGCTGGGCTCCGGCACCAGCGACCGGTTCACCGAGGTATTTGTCGACACCTACCAGCCGATGATGCAAGAACTCGGCGCCCGGTTGTTCTGCCTGTGGGAAACCACCCCCTACAACGGACACTGGCCGCAGGTAACGATCATCTGGGAGATCGACGCGTTCGCCGACTATGCGCGGATCGGGGCGGCGCAGGCACGCGGCGGCAGCCATCAGGCCGTCGCCGGGAAGTGGTCGGCATTCCTCGCCGACATCGGCGCCTCGGGGGAGGGGCGCATCATGTACCCCGGGCCGAGCAACAAGACGCTCGCCCAACTGCGCGACGCCAAATTCAGTGCATCGGTGGTGATTCAAGAAATCATGCAGACCAAACCGGGTCGGCAGGACGACTACATCCGCGAACTGGAGCGGCTCTACGTGCCGTGGTCGGAACGCACCGGCAAACGCTGGCTCGGCTCATTCACCACCACCTTCCGCTTTAACGAGGTCATCCACTACTGGGCGCTCGACGGTGGATGGGAATGCTTCGCCGAGCACTATCCGTCGTGGAAGGACAACCCGCCGGCCGAGATCGTCACCTGGATGAGCGTCGCCCCGGCACTTCGCGACGGCTGGGAAGATTCGATACTGCAAGCTCTACCGCCCTCCCCGCTGCAATGAAACCGGCTGCACCGCAAGATTTTTCGTACGATCCGTTCGACCCAGCGGTGATGGCCGACCCGTTCCCTTACTACCGAGTGTTGCGCGAGCACTACCCGGTCCACTACCTGGACAAGTGGGATACCTTCGCGTTGTCGCGGTTCGACGATATCTGGGACGTGCTGGCGGTCGTCGATGGAACGTTCGTCGCCTCGGAGGGCACCCTGCCGCCCGCCTCGACGCTGGCCCGCCACAACGACGGGCCGGTCGCCGACCCGCCGTTGAATCCGCTACCCTTCCACGCGGTCTTCGATGCGCCGATCTACGACGGCGTCCGCCAGGCGCACAGCAAGCAGTTCCGGCCGAAAGCCGCCGCGCAACTGGAGACCCGGATCCGCGAGCTGGTCAACGAACGGCTCGACCAGCTGCTACCCCGTGGGACGTTCGACCTCACCCAGGAGTACGGCGGAATCGTCGCGGCCTCCGTGGTATGTGAATTCCTCGGTATAACAGTAGATTTGGCGTCAGAGGTGCTGGCTTCGGTTAACGCGGGCAGCCTCGCCGAACCCGGCAGCGGCGTCGACACCGCGCAGGCGCGGCCTAATTACCTCGACTACCTGATCCCGTCGGTGAAAAGGCGGCGCGCCGACACGTCGGGCGACCCGTTGCCGGTGGTGGACGGGCTGATGGGCTACCGGCTGCCCGACGACCGCGCGCTCGACGACGTCGAGGTGGCCACCCAGATGCTCTGCGTGTTCATCGGCGGAACCGAAACCGTGCCGAAGGTGGTGGCTCACGGCTTGTGGGAGCTGCTGCGTCATCCCGACCAACTCGCCGCCGTACGGGCAGACCCGAAAGCCAACGTGCCCATCGCCCGCGAGGAGATGATCCGCTACTGCGCGCCCGCCCAGTGGTTCGCCCGAACCGCGCGCAAGCCGTTCACCATCCACGACACCACGATCGAGCCGGGCCAGCGGATTATCACCCTGCTCGCATCGGCCAACCGCGACGAGCGGGAATACCCGCAACCGGACGAATTCATCTGGAACCGTCCCATCCAACGGTCACTGGCCTTCGGCCGGGGCCAGCACTTCTGTTTGGGTTACCACGTGGCTCGTCTCGAAATAGCCATCATGATCGAAGAATGGCTGCGGCGCGTACCGGACTACCGGATCATCGAAGAGTCCGCATTCCGGCCACCGTCGAGCTTTCAATGGGGCTGGAGCAGCCTGCCGGTGGAGGTCTGACGTGTGGTCCTATCGGATCGTCGCGCCGTATCAATTCGAGAAGGCGTCGATCCCCGAGAAGACACCCGAGTGCCTGCGCGACCGCCAGGTGCTGTTGCGGTTCTTGGCCGCCGGGATCTGCGGCAGCGACATGCCGGCGTTTCGCGGTGTGCGCGGTCCACTTCCGGGTGATGACGGACGCAGCGGCCCGGAAAAGGACGGCTTCCCGATCCACGAGGTCGTCGGGGAAGTCATCGCCAGCCGCCATCCCGAGCATCGGCCCGGTGATCGTGTGGTGGGTTGGGCGTCGGCGTTCGACGGCCTGATGGAGCGCGTCGTGACCGACGGAGACCAAGTGGCGCCTTACGATCCGGCGCTCACCATTGCGCAGGCCATCGGCTTGCAACCGTTGGCCTGCGTGCTCTACGCCATCGAACAGCTGCCCGACCTCGACGGTCGCCACGTCGGCATCATCGGCCAAGGATCCATCGGGCTGCTGTTCTCGTGTGCGGTGAAAGCGGCAGGCGCGCGGCACGTCACGGGTGTCGACCCGGTCGACCGCGCCGGGATCGCCGAGAAGTTCGGCGTCGACACCTTTGTGCGGGCCACCAGCGACCGGTGGGTCAGCCAGCTGGCCCGCGAAGACCGGCCGGATATCGTGATCGAAGCCGTCGGTCATCAGGTCGCCACCCTCAACCACGCGCTCGAGGCCACCGGTCCCGGTGGCACCGTCTTCTACTTCGGCGTCACCGACGACGACAGCTATCCGATCAGCATGCGCACCATGCTGCGCAACAATCTGACATTGAAATCCGGTGTGACGCTTGATCGTCGGCGGATGCTGGACCTTGCCGGCAAATTCGCCGCCGAGCACCCCGGGCTGCTGGCGATGTATCTGACCCATACTTTCGGCATCGACGATGTTCAGGCCGCATTCGAGTTGGCCGCCCGAGCGGAGCCCGGCCGGGTGAAAATCGCGATCACCGAGTCGGGTGCGGCATGACGTCAAGCCACCTGCAGCAGGCGCTGGCCCGCGGAAAACCGGTGTGGGGCGGCTGGATCACCGGGCCCACGGCGATCGGGCCCGAGGAATTCGCCCGGGCCGGATACGACTACGTCGGCTTCGACGCCCAACACGGCTACCTCGACGACGCCGACATCGCCAACATCCTGCGTCGCCTGGAACACGTGCCGATCGGCACGGCGGTGCGACTGCCCTCTGCCGACCCGGCGCCGATCGGGCGGGTGCTGGACGCGGGCGCTGATGCCATCATCGTCGCGATGATCGAATCGGCCGACCAGGCGGCCGCCGCGGTGGCCGCGACCCGCTACCCGCCCGCCGGCGTGCGGAGCTTCGGCCCGCTGCGGGCCAGCCTGGGCTACGACACGGTCGCGCTGGAATCTCGGGTCAGCGTGTTCGCGATGATCGAAACCGCTGCGGCGCTCGCAGATGTCGCTGAAATATGCGCCGTGCCAGGTCTTTCCGGAATCTACGTCGGCCCCGCCGATCTGGCGATCTCGATGGGCGTCGAGGTCACCAAGTCGATGAGTCACCCCGCTGTACGCGACGCGATCGCCGACATCGAACGTGCCGCGTCCGCTGCGGGTTTGGTGTCCGGCATTCACGCCGGCGACGGCAAGGTCGGTCACGCCATGGCGCAACTGGGTTTTCAGCTGATCACCCTGGCGGCCGAATCCCAGGCGCTGCGGCGCGGCGCCGCGGCAGGCCTGCGGGAAGCAACCGCGCAAGACCCGACAAGCGGCGACTCACCCGCGGGTGGCTACCAGTGACCGATGATGACCGCGCGATCCGCGACCTGCTGGCGCGTTACGCGTTGGCCCTCGACACCGACGACATCGATCGATGCCTCGAGCTTTTCACCGACGACGGCCAGTTCGTGGTGTTCGGGCGGGAATTCAGTGGACGCGATCAAATCCGCGCCATGTTCGAATCCGCACCCCGCGGCCTGCACCTGACCGGGGTGTCGAGCATCGAACTAGCCGAGAACGCCGCGACAGCACGCTCACAGGTGCTGCTCGTCGAAGCCGGCACGATGCATCTGCGGCCCGCCCTGTTCGACGATGAACTCAGCCTCGACGGCAAGCAGTGGCGATTCCGCCGTCGCCGATGCCGGTTCATCACCAGCGGCGGACTCGCTGACCGTCCGGAGGTCCCGACACTGTGACGACCCGACAACGCGTCGCCCTGGTAACCGGGGCCGCCCGCGGACAGGGCTGGGCCATTACCCAACGGTTGCGCGCCGACGGGTTTTTCGTCGCGGCCTGCGATGTCAGCGCCGCCGAACTCGACACCGCGGTCGACGGCTTGCACGACGACGGGGTCATCGCGATTCCACTCGACGTGACGTCGACGTCGCAGTGGCAGGAGGCGGTTGCCACCACCGTCGGGAAGTTCGGATCGTTGAGCACCCTAGTCAACAACGCCGGCGTGCTGCACCGCGCATCGATCGCCGACGAGTCGATGGAAGGATTCGAAAGAGCTTGGCGGGTTAACTGTCTGGGCGCCTTCCTGGGTATCAAGGCGACACTCGACCAGCTACGCGCCGCCGAAGGTGCGGCCATCGTCAACACCTGCAGCACCGGCGCAATCAAGCCGTTCCCGAAAAACAGCGCCTACGGCTCGTCCAAGTGGGCGCTGCGCGGCCTGACCCAGGCCGCCGCCGCTGAACTTGCGCCGACGGGCATCCGCGTCAACGCGGTGTTTCCCGGGCCGATCGCGACACCGATGCTCGACGACGAGACCCAGGCGCGGCTGGTGGCGACGTCGGTCAGCGGACGGATCGGGCAGCCGTCCGAGGTAGCCGATGCCGTCGCGTTCCTGGTCTCCGATCAGGCGTCGTTCATCACCGGTTCGGAACTCGTCATCGACGGTGGTCAATGCCTGAAAATCCAATGAAGGTCGGCATCATCGGCGCCGGCCCCGGCGGCATCGCGCTGGGAATACTTTTGACGCGAGCGGGCTTACGCGACTTCACCATCTTCGATCGGGAAGACGGCGTCGGTGGAACATGGCGGATCAACACCTACCCGGGGCTGGCCTGCGACGTCAAGTCGCACCTGTATTCGTACTCGTTCGATTTGAACCCGCACTGGTCGAGGCTGTGGTCGTCGCAGCCGGAGATCCTGAAGTACTTCGAGCGTTGCGTCGACGAGCAGGGCCTGCGACCACATCTGCGGCTCGGCACCGAAATCCGTTCCGCGCGATGGGATGAACACGCGCAGCGCTGGCAGCTGACGACCGCCGCGGGTGAACGTCACGAATTCAATGTGGTGGTCTCGGCCGTCGGGTTGTTCACCCAGCCGGTGTTGCCAGAGCTCGTCGAACAGGAGCCGTTCACCGGAACGGTGATGCACTCGTCGCGGTGGGATCATTCGGTCGACCTCGCGGGTGCGCGGGTGGCCGTGCTGGGGACGGGCTCGACGGCCTCGCAGCTGATACCGGAGTTGGCGAAGGTCGCGGGGCAGGTGTACTCGGTGCAGCGGTCGCCGACCTGGATACTGCCGAAACCGGATCGGCCCTACAGCGCAAGGGAGCGTTGGCTATTCGCGCATGTTCCGTTTGCGAAGAAGCTTTACCGGACGCGGCTGTGGCTGCGCAGCGAGGCGAATATCTCGGTGATCGAGCACGGCAGCCAAAAGACCCAGGAGTTCACCGCGATCGCGCAGCACTTACTGGAGAAGTCGGTTCCCGATGAGCAGCTGCGCCGCAAGCTGACCCCGGACCATCCGATGGGCTGTAAGCGGTTGGTCTTTTCGTCGGAGTACCTGAGTGCGTTGGCGCAGCCGCATGTCGAGGTACTAAGCAGCCCGGCACGGTATCTGCGCACCAGATCGCTGGTGACCGAGGACGACACCGAGCGCGACGTCGACGTGGTGGTGTGCGCAACCGGCTATGCCGCAGCCGATTATCTCGGCGAGATCGAGCTGACCGGCGAGAGCGGGGTCAGGCTGCACGATGTCTGGCGAGACGGCGCACACGCATATCTGGGCATGGCGGTGCCTGGGTTTCCCAACTTCTTCATGCTGTACGGACCCAACACCAACGTCGGCTCCAACAGCGTGATCTTCGTGCTCGAAGCACAGGCCCGCTACATCGTGCGGGCACTGCGATACCTGCGGCGCAAGGGCAAGTCGTATGTCGCGGTGCGGCCGTCGGCGATGGCGGACTTCCTCGCCAAGATCGACGAGTGGATGCAGGGCACCGTGTGGACCACCCAGTGCAGCAACTACTTTCGCGCCGCCAACGGGCGGGTGGTGACGCAATGGCCGCGCAGCGCGCGCGCCTTCTGGGAGATGACGCGCCGATTCAAGTCCGCCGACTTCACCTTTGCGGCCCCGGCCGAGAGTGTGCCCGACGCGTCGATGGCGTTGGACAAGGGCAGTCGATGACGGAACCGAACGGCTTGGACGGCTTTGAGCGGTTGGATCCCGCCCTGCGCGCCATCGCTACGACGCGGACCGACTTCTCGCTCAACTCGATTCACCTTATGCGCGAACCGTTCAACCAGCGCCGCAGCGAGGCCGCCGAACACACGGACACACAAGGCGTGCGGATCGTCGAGGACACCGTGGCCGCCGACTCCGGCAGCGTGGCGGTGCGCATCTACTCTCGCGCCGAAACGGATCCGGCGCCGGCGATCGTCTACTGCCACGCCGGCGGCTTCGCCCTGGGAAACCTGGACACCGACCATCGGCAGTGCGTGGAGCTCGCCCGACGCGGTCGCTGCACCGTGGTGTCGGTCGACTATCGGCTGGCCCCGGAGCATCAATATCCGGCCGCCCTCGATGACGCGAGCGCCGTGCTGCGATGGGTGGCGGCCAACGCGACGGACCTGGGCGTCGACCCTGCGCGCTTGGCGGTGGGTGGCAGCAGCGCCGGCGCGACCCTGGCGGCGTGCCTGGCCCACGGCACCGTCGACGGCTCGCTGCCGGCGGTCAACTTCCAGCTTCTCCACCAGCCGGTACTGGACGATCGAGAAACCGCGTCGAAGGCCGAGTTCTGCACCAGCCCCGCTTTCGACAGCGAGGCAGCGGATCTGATGTGGCGCTATTACCTGGGCCCCGACGCGGGACCAGCGGCCGCCGTGCCGGCGCGGCGAAACCAATTAAGTGGTCTGCCAACCGCTTTGATCACCTGCGCGGAGATAGATCCATTTCGCGATGAAGCGGTCGATTATGCGCTACAGCTGCTTCGCGCGGGGGTTTCCACCGAGCTCCACGTGTTTGCGCGCACCTGCCACGGCTTCGATTCGCTGCTACCGGACTGGTCGGTTTCCGAGCAACTATTCGCCCTGCAGGGGCAAGCCCTCCGCCGCGTGTGGGACGGCGCCTGAGCGTGCGGTAGATTGCCGTCGCGACCGGCTCAGGAGGACGGATGGCGTGCTGCGATCTCCCAATTGCTGAAAAGGATTGCGACGGAGCCTTCACGGTCGACGCGTCGCGGGTCACTTTCGGGCGCGGATGCCTGGCAGAGGTGGGTGACCGAGCCGGCGCGCTCGGGCTGCGGCGGGTCGCGTTGTTCTCCGACGCAGGCGTGGCCGAACTGCCCATCTTCGCGAAGACACACGACTCGCTGGTCGCCGCCGGACTGGACGTAGTCACCTATACCGACGTACGTGTGGAGCCCACCGACGCGTCATTCCTGGGTGGGGTGCGTTTCGCGCAAGAGGTGCAACCCGATGGCTACGTATCGCTGGGCGGCGGATCGGTCATCGACACGTGCAAGGCCGCCAATCTGTACGCCAGCTATCCCGCTGACTTTCTGACCTACGTCAACGCGCCCATCGGCGAGGGCAAACCCGTTCCCGGCCCGCTCAAGCCGCATATCGCGTGCCCCACCACGGCGGGCACCGGCAGCGAGGTCACCGGCATCGCCATCTTTGACCTTGTGTCGCTCTCGGCGAAGACGGGCATCGCGTCTCACGCGCTGCGTCCCACCGAAGCGCTCGTCGACCCGGACTGCACCGCGAGCCTGCCGCCCGAGGTCGTCGCCTCCGCGGGCCTCGATGTGCTGTCGCATGCGTTGGAGTCCTATACCGCGAGGCCCTACGTCCTCCGGTCCGCTCCCAAACGCCCGAGCCTACGGCCCATGAGTCAAGGTGCTAACCCGTGGAGCGACTTGGGCTGCCGTGAGGCGTTGCGCCTGCTGGGGCAGTTTTTGGAGCGTGCGGTGCACGACGCTTCGGATAGCGAGGCCCGCGAGCAGATGATGTGGGCTGCAACGCTTGCGGGCATCGCGTTCGGCAACGCGGGCGTTCACGCACCACACGGCATGGCCTACGCGGTGGCAGGGCTGGTGCGTGACTTCCGCCCGTCGGGCTACCCGGCCGATGAGCCGCTGGTGCCGCATGGCATGGCCGTCATCCTCAATGCACCGTCGTCGTTCCGGTTCACAGCGGAGGTGAGCCCGGAGCGCCACTTGGAGGGCGCACGCCTGCTCGGCGCTGACACGCAGGGAGCCGGCGCGACGGATGCGGGCGAGGTGCTAGCCGACGAACTCATCCGCGTCATGCGGGCGGTGGGCATGCCGAATGGGCTGGGTGGCGTGGGATACACCGAAGATGACGTGGTCGCCCTGACCGAGGGTGCTTACCCTCAGCAGCGCCTCTTGCAGAATGCTCCGCGAGAGATGAGCAAACCGGTTCTGGCGGACCTGTTTCGGCGTGCCATGCGCTACTGGTAGTGAATACAGCCATGACTCCGTTTCCCGCGGGTCCACCCGACTCGGACGGGCTCACCAGCCGCGACTTTCCGGTGCTCTGGCCGGTGCTCACCCGGTGGGCCGACAACGACATGTTCGGGCACCTCAATAACGCGGTCTACTACCAGCTTTTCGACACCGCGATCAACGGCTGGATCAACACGAACGTCGCCGTCGACCCGGTCACCATGGCGGCCCAGGGCATCGTCGCCGAATCGGGCTGCCGCTACTTCTCCGAACTGCATTTTCCGGAGCGGCTGGTCGTCGGGTTGGCGGTCACGAGATTGGGGCGCAGCAGCGTCACCTATCGGCTCGGCATCTTCCGGGCGGCCGAAGAACTGGCCGCCGAACAGGAGCAGACGATCGCGGCGCTTGGGCACTGGGTGCACGTCTACATCGACCGCACCGGCCGCCGGCCGGTACCGATCCCTGATGAGATCCGCTCGCTGCTGTCGACGGCGTGCGTGAGCTAGGGCCCGACCAATCACTCCGTTACCACCAGCCACGTCAGCACCGGCTCCCGACCGTGACATGGTGTTTGAAAGCGATGGCGCATGCGCTACCACCGTCGGGGTGATATCACCACGTCATCAAACTGTAGAAGGCACTAATCCTTCAGCCAGCGACGGAAGAGGCCGCTGAGTCTGTTGAGATCCCAACTGCACGGTATTGAGAGTTAGGCCGCCACCACGCGCTCGTTATGCTCGGCCAATGCCGTTTGTGAGCAAGACAGTTGAAGTCAGCGCCGACGCCGCCAAGATTCTGGCCATCGTCGCGGACTTCGAGTCCTACCCGCAGTGGAACAAAGAGATAAAAGGACTGTGGGTGCTGGCCCGCTACGACGACGGACGCCCCAGCCAGTTACGCCTTGATGCTGCCTACGAAGCTATCGAAGACACGTTGATCCAAGCGGTGTACTACCCCAGCCCGAGCCAAATTCAGACCGTGATGCAGCAGGGCAATCTGTTCAAAAAGCAGGAGCAGCTGTTCAGCGTCGTGGAGACGGGCGCGACCTCGCTGCTGACGGTCGACCTGGATGTCGAGACGGAGATGCCGATACCCGCGCCGATGGTCAAGCAGCTGGTCGGCAACGTCTTGGACTACCTCGCCGACAACCTCAAGAAGCGTGCCGAGGAGCTATCGGGGGATTAGCCGCAGATCCCGCTGCCAGCCAGCCTTTCGGTGAGCCGGCGCGCGCCGTCGGTGAATTGCCAGTTGGTGTGCTCGACGACCGCGGCGGTGTCGCGGCGTCGCAGCGCAGCGATCACCTCGCGGTGGTTCTTGACCGCGGCCGCACCCCATTGCGGATCTGTGGCGTACACCGTCAACGGCATATACCGAGCCACGTGCAGCAAAAACCACGCCAGCTTGATTCGCCCGGTGGCGTGATTGAAAGCCCGGTGAAACGCGAACTCCGTCGCCGCGATCGCCTCGGTGTCCGCGGCGGCGACGGCGGTGGTCAGCGCATCGGTGATGCGTTCGAGATCGTCGATCTCGGCGTCAGTGATGTTCTGGCTCGCGGTGGCGGCAAGCTCCTTGGCGATGGTTGCCTGCAGCCAGAAGATGTCGTCGATGTCCTGCCGAGTCAGCGGCAGCACGACGTGGCCGCGGTGCGGCTCGAGTTGCACCATGCCCTCGCCACGCAGCTTCAGCAACGCCTCGCGAACCGGCGTGACGCTGACGCCGAGTTTGGCCGCCGTCTCGTCGAGCCGGATGAACGTCCCCGGCCGCAGCGTGCCCGACATGATCGCGACCCTCAAATGGCCCGCGACCTCGTCGGACAGCTGCGCTCGGCGTAGCGGAAGCTTCGCCTCCCGTCGCACGGAAAGCCGCGGAGAAATGGGTGCCCCCAGGGAAGTCAACGGGGTTGTCTTCGCGCCACCAAGACCATAGTGTGATCCAGACAACACCAAGTTTTATCAAATATCAACTCGAGGAATGAGTCAGCGATCAGGAAGGAAGCAACTAGTTGACCGCTGAGTTGACTGGCCACCAGCTTCATACCGGCTCTGATGTCGGGGTCACCGCCCAGCAGCCGTATTTGGCGCGACGACAGAATTGGGTCAATCAACTCGAACGGCACGCGTTAATGCAGCCGGGTGCTGCGGCGCTGCGATTCCTGGGGCATACCGTCACCTGGTCCGAACTACGCCGCCGCGTTGCTGCGCTGGCCGGCGCCCTGAGCCGCCGAGGGGTCGGCTCCGGGGACCGGGTGATGATCCTGATGCTGAACCGGACCGAGTTCGTCGAGTCGGTGCTGGCGGCCAACATGATCGGAGCCATCGCGGTTCCGATCAACTTCCGGCTGACCCCGACCGAGATCGCCTTCCTGGTCGACGACTGCGAGGCCCGGGTGATGATTACCGAACCCGTCCTGGCCGCGGTGGGCAACGGCGTCCGCGATATCACCTCGGTGCTGAACACTGTCGTCGTCGCGGGCGACGCTGCCGATGAGGGATTGCTGAGCTACGAGGAGTTGGTGAACGAGTCCGGTGATCCGGCCGAACCATTCGACGTCCCCAACGATTCGCCGGCGCTGATCATGTACACCTCGGGCACCACCGGGCGGCCGAGGGGCGCCGTGCTGACCCACACCAACCTGACCGGGCAGACGATGACCGGCCTCTATACCCACGGCGTCGACGTCAACGATGTTGGCTTGATCGGCGTCCCGTTTTTCCATATTGCCGGAGTGGGCAACCTATTAACCGGAATGCTGCTCGGGATCCCGACGGTGATTCATCCGCTGGGCGCGTTCGACCCCGGGCACTTGCTCGACGTGCTGGCCGCGGAGAAGGTCACCGGGATCTTCCTGGTGCCCGCGCAATGGCAGGCGGTATGCAATGCGCAGCAGGCCAATCCGCGCGACGTGAAACTGCGGGTGATGTCGTGGGGCGCCGCCCCGGCGTCGGACACCCTGCTGCGACAGATGTCGGAAACCTTTCCCGGGACGCAGATTCTGGCCGCATTCGGACAGACGGAGATGTCGCCGGTCACCTGCATGCTGCTCGGCGAGGACGCGATCCGGAAGCGCGGTTCGGTAGGCAAGGTGATCCCGACGGTGGCCGCCCGGGTGGTCGACGAAGACATGAACGACGTGCCCATCGGCGAGGTCGGTGAAATCGTCTACCGCGCACCCACATTGATGAGCGGCTACTGGAACAACCCGGAGGCGACTGCC
>Ga0209656_10001895_pt1 | contig 13660 bp, 10 predicted proteins | sample BogFormECP12_OM2_FD_188239 | JGI IMG/M metagenome (GOLD analysis project Ga0209656, IMG submission 188239) | Bog forest soil microbial communities from Calvert Island, British Columbia, Canada - ECP12_OM2 (SPAdes) (version 2) | ecosystem: Environmental > Aquatic > Freshwater > Wetlands > Bog ... | reverse complement strand
CACTCGAAGCTCATCACGCCCGGCACGAGGGCGGCCTCGGGTGACGGTCACCGCATATACGACTCCGTTGCCGAGATCCACGATCTCCTCGGTTTCGCGTCGATACTCCGCGAAGCTCCCTATCCAATCCTCAAGGAAACGGCGGATCGCTTTGGGACCCTCGCGAGTGCCAAACGCCCAGCGCGAAATGTCCCATACCGAGTCGGACCCGACAAAGCTCATGATCCCCCGGATGTCAGCTGCGTTGGCACAAGCAAACGCGCGGCTCGTAAGCTCAACCGGGTCGGGGGTCGTGGACTCCTCGGGCATCCCTTGGGAACCTTTTCAGGTTGCCTCTGAGTCTACGTCGCCTTGGCGCACTGTGCAGGGTGGATCCCCGCCAAGGCTGAGGCGTTGGCGCCGTGGTGCCGCGGGGCGTCACCCTTCCACGGGGCGTAGGCTCCTGGAATGGGGCGGGAATGTTGGTGCGGATGCGGGCGCACACTCGGGCGCAGCGAGAGCCGTGTCGCCGAGCGCGCCTTCAGGGCGGAGGGACTCGTGGCGGAGCTGCGGGAGCGGCACCGGTCGATCCTTGCGACGACCGGCATCGACCCGGTCGAGTTCGAGGCATTCATCGAGTACGGAGAACAGCGCGTCGCGGAGCTTTTGCGGGTCGCGCACGGTGAGCTTCCCGCGAGCGTCCTGGATCGCCGTAGCTTGAGCCGCTGGCCCAAGGTCGCCACGAAGGTCCTTCGTCATTCGGGACCAACCAGCTACGAGGTCGTTCAGGAGCTGCGCCGCAATCTCAGCGGGCCGGCATCAGGTCGCTGACACAGGGCGGCGCGGCCAGAGGCCCCGAAAAGCCCAGCAATCTCGCAGGCAAGGAACCTGCGTGCCCTGGCGGGAACGCAGCGCACCCGCTTGTACGTAAACCTCGCCAAACGGATGAGGTACTCGTTGATCCGCTTGGGCAGTCAGAGCAGATGGCCGCAGGGAAGCGTCCCAACGCTCATGCCCGCAAACGCCGACGCATGATGCGCGCGGCCTCGAACCATTCCGCCGGTAGCGCCCGCTCAGCGGCATCTCGCGTGCGCTTGCGCAGGAGACCGGGAAGGACGCACCCGTAGGTGTAGGGGAATCGCAGCGACGGCGGCATGACCAGCGTCCATGCCACAGGATCGTTGGCGTTGGCAAAGCTCAGCTTGTAGGCGTGGTTTCCCTGGCCGAGATGGACTCGACGGCACCCGTGCCGGTAGGCCTCCTGCACGACGCGAGGCACCGTGAGCTTCGCGGGGGCCATCTTCGCGTAGCGCTCGTCCCACCCGGTGTTGATGTCCGCGAGCACCTCGCCGGCGATCAGATGGAAGTCCGCGCAAATCGGCGACCCACCGACCTCGAGCATGCACATCCGAAAGCGTCCTTCGTCGATCAGTTCGCGCCCCACTTCCTCGAGCCAGTCGGGTAGACGACTGCCGAGGTTTGCAAGCCTGGAGCACCCGCGTCCTTCCCACCTTTCGCCATGAAGGCGAGAGAACGCCTCTGCGTCCGCGCGCAAGGTCTCTGTCGTGCTCCACCGGATCGTGCCACCCGCCTCCTCGAAACGCCGCTCGTTGCGCCGCAAGCTGCGCCGCGTGCTCGACCTCAGCGACGCGAACCAGGCATCGAACGAGGAGTCGCGAAGCACGATCACGGGTGCTCCGTCAACGCCATACCCGCGGACCATCCCACGCATCGGGCCTGGCCAACCCGAACTCAGGGCCGTCGTCCAGTGCGAGGCGAGCGTCATTGGTCCGAACGCCAAGACGTCCGGGCGCGGCCGGCACGAGGCGAGCACTCGGGCGACCTCAGCGGCGACATCCCACTCGCGGCCGGGCAGCGCGAGCGGCTCCATGCACACCCCGAAGTCGCTCGCCATAAGGCGATACTCGACGACCCCCCTTTTCACAGACGCCACGTAGAAGGGAGCAACTCCCACGAGCCTCCCGCGATCGCGCACGGCAACCAGTCGTGGCTGTATCTCCGCGGACGCAACGTGATGCCACCAGGAGAGCACCCAGGCCGGTCCGGCCACCGGGTTCGACGCTAAGACCGCGAGCGCATCCCACTCAGGGGCGAGTGCCTGAGCACCGGCCAAGTCTGTAATCAGTTCACCGTCGCTCATGCCGATCCGAGCAGCTATGTCAGGCCGAGACAAAGCGCCACCACGGTCGTGGTGGCCGTTCGCCACTGTCCTGCTCTGACGGAACATGCGTCTCCCGCGTGCCGAGCGTTCCGTGGTCGGCCGCGCAGCGCGACCCGTCCCATTAACGCTGGCCGCGTCCTCTGGGTCCGTGTACAAGCCGGGCGGCGCTAGCGGCTGCGGACTGATCTGACCGCGCCTGCTTTGATCGGCCTCGCGGTCTGCTACTTCCCTCACTGCTTCCTCCTGCCCAGCCGTCGGCGAGACACTGTGGCGCACGGACCCTGTCACTGTGACTGTGACCGTGAACCCTCGATGCATAGTGGCACCGTGTCACTCTGCCCGTCAACTCGTGGGGACCTTTGTGCAGGATTGCGGAGGTATCTTGGCCGTCTCGCATCGGGCAAGTTCTTGTGATCCATGTTGTGGTCATTAACTGCGGACAGCCGGCCGGGCCACGGCAAGGGAGACCGGCTGCCTGCCGAAGCCCTCACCGGGCGCCCGCGCTAGCCGCCCACGCAGGCCGGGTCGGCCGCGGCAGGCGGCAGCGGGCAGATCGGCGCCGAGGCCCACATGGCTTCGGTCACGGGAGTCGTCGCTATGAGTTCGGCGAACGGACGCCCCGTCCATGCGACCGTCCATGGCGCGACTTCGTTCGCGGGCCAGCGGCCGGCGGGGTTGAAAACGGGCGCCGCCCTCAGCGCTTCTTCGTTGGGGGAGACCTGCTCGGGTGTCCCGAAGTGGCCGCCGAGGTCGCCGACGGCGGCAACCACCGGCCCTCCGTAGCGCGGGGGCTCCGGTCTGATCCACGTCACGAGGACACCGTGTGGGCCGGCAGCCGCGGCAACCTGCGCCTCCTGCTGTCCGGGTGGCGAGATCGCATGCGCCGCGCCATAGCGCGAGCCGGCGGCTACGGCGACCATCACGGCCGTGGGCACAGGTACCGAGCTCGCACCCGGCGAGCCGACCCGGGCGAGAAACGCTACCAGCGGTGCTCCGGCTGGCGGCGCCGCGAGCGCCGGCGCCAGACTGATGCCGGCACTCGCCCCGTTGAGGCCATAGACGCTGCGCCAGAGCAGCTGCGCGGGCGCGAAGCGCCGTGCGCCAGCAGGCTGTACAGCCACATGGACGTACCCGGGTGATTCGCATCCGCCCTCGCAAAGCTGCGTGTGATACCAGGCGACCACCGCCTCGCCGGCGGCGGTGACGAAGACCGAGACGTCGTTCTCGTGGCCCTCAGCTGCCGGACCGATGTTCTGCTGAGGACCCCAGCCGCGGCCGGCAAGGCGCACTCGGGCGAACATCCGGCCGTACGGCTCTTTCGTGGCGAAGGCGATCGCCATCGCGCCGTGGGAACCGACGCCGACCTGCACCCGTTCGGCCTCGGCCGAGCCATTGAGCACCTGCGGCGGCCCGAACGCTCGGCCGGCCGGACGCGCGCTCACCCACACGTCGCGGTGGTAGCCGTTGCGGTCGGCGGAGATCCACGCCAGCAAGAGGTCCCCGCGCGCGTCGCCGGCCAGGCTCGCCCTGGCGGCGAACACCGACCCGCGCACGCTCAGCGTGTGGCCGAAGACCCCGGTCGTGGATCCGAGCGCCACGGCCGCAGCGCTCGTGTTGAGGCCGGTGGGCGTAAGGATCAGCTGTGCCACGTGGCCGTCCCCGAGGTCCACGAGGGTGCGCCCGTTATAGCCGTGCGGCAATGGCCGCGGCGCTCCGAACCGCATGCCCGCAGCCGCTACCGCCTCGCCCGCGCCTTCGGTCTGGTGCGGCGCGGCGGTCGAGTAGCTCCAGCTCAAGAGCTCACCGGCCGGTCCAGCGAACAGGAGCGGTTCGCCGAACAGGGGGCTCCCGGTCGTCACATTCTGCGCAGGCGCCCAGCCCGCGGCCGCGGAGCCCGCGCAGATCATTAGCGCCGCGGCTGCCGCCAGCGTGGCGAGCGCCGCGCGGACGGCCGTGCGGACGGGCTGAACCGGGGTCTCAGGCGCAGCCGTCATCAGGAGAACGAGCGTAGACGTTGGCATCGCTCCCGCGCTCCGTGCTTTGCCGCAACGAGTTGCGGTCGTCGGTGCACGCACGTGCGGCTCTAAGAAGATGGGCGACGCTCGCCCCAGCCCCCCGCATGCTCGTCCGATCGTTGATCAGCATGAAGACCGCCGGCCGGGCAGCCCAAAGCCCGGACACCGCCGGGTCCGGGCTTCAGGTCCCTACTAGCTGGGGCAGCGGCTGGTGAGGACATGAGCCGCTGCATCCACGAAACTACCGCCGTCACGATCAGGGATGTTACGGCTCTGCCACCGACCTGTTAGCACCTTGAGAACGGGAGCCCACCCCGCCTCGAAAAGGCCGTCTTTGGGAACTGTTGCGCAGCCGGCGGCATCCAAGCAATCAAAGCGCGCCGCGACGCGTCGCAGTGATCGACCATTCCGGCGCGTAGGCGAGGAAGCGTGGCGAGGCGAGCTGCCGCCGGATCTCCCGGCGGCTGCTCAGGTAGCGAGAGAGCCTGAACGGGCCGCCTTCGCGTTCGCCCTGGTTGTAGAGGGCCATGCGCACCCTGTGATGGGTTGAGATGAACGAGAAGAGCTGATCGACCCAGCCCGGGTCATCGCCGTTCCAGAGCGCCCACTCGCCGAACGCGAACGGCTTTTGCGGGTAGTCGTCATAGAGATTCTGAAGCCCTCGGAAGTTCGGATAGAGGCTGTAGAAGTCCGTTCCGACCCAGTCCACGTAGGCGTCGCCCGGGTAGTAGGCCGCGGGGCTGTTCGCGGCCGTGTCGGGACTGCCTTCGCTCTGCGGCACCCACAGGAATGCGACGGGCAGCTTTGGAAGCGTCGCCGAGCGACCGATCCCGCGCACCGGCGGCAGCCCGAGCGCGCGCAGGCGCTCGTCGATCCCCGTAACGGCGCCGCCGCGCAGTATCAGCACGGTTCGTCGCCAGGCGCTCCTGAAGCTCGCCGTCGAATGCGATGCTCCGCGGGAGGAGCCATCCTGATTGAAGGAGCAGTAGGCATTGTTGGCCTGATCCATCTCCGGGAACAGGCGTATATAGACGGGGCGGCCGTTCCGCTCGATGGCTGCGCCAAGCCTCAACAGATATCCGTCGCCGGCTCCCCGGGCGATGCCCTGCGGCGTGATCTGCTCCGGCGCGCCATAGCCCTGCGAGGTCGAGATGTGGAGCATCAGTCGCGCATGGTTGAAGTCGGCCTCGCCGAATGCCGCTTCGAAGTCCCGCCCCCAGGTGACGAACACGCCGTTGACAGCCGGATGCTTGCCCACCTCCGCCTGGAAGGCCGGATAGGAGCCCCCGGTCAGACCGGTGAAGACCTCATCGCCGGGAGGCAGCAGGCTCTGGGCTCCCGAAGGACGCGCCGCCAGCAGCCACCCCGTCAGAACGAGGGCACCGCATGCGAGCACCAGTAACCTGACACGCGCGCTCCAGGGAGCAGACGCTCTCATGGGGCCAGGGCAAGAGGGGAAGGGGTCGTCACGCACGACGGATACAGTGGGCGAGGTGAACGCGTCCGAGCGGAACGTGGAGCTGGTCAGGCGCTTCTTCGATGCCGACACCCAGCATGACCCGAAGGTCTATCTGAGCTTCTTCGGACCGGACGCCGAGGTGGACTTCTCCGAGCTGGATCGACCATACAGCGGCGTCTACCGGGGCCCCGAGGAGATCGAGAGGCTGTATCACGACCTGCGCGACCCGTGGTACGAAAAGGAATTCGAGTTCGAGGACCTGCTCACGAGCGACGATCGTGTCGTGGTCACCCTGACCCGCACCGCGCGGTCGCTGGCCGGCCCGAGGCTGACCTCGCGAGCCACGGCTGTGATCACGTTCCGCCACGCCAGGATCACGGCTTTCAAGATGTTCGCCAGCAGGTCCGACGCCCTGGAGGCCGCCGGACTATCGGAGTGATCGGCCGCAGCCGGAGCGGCGCCGAGCACGTAGAGCGCAGCCTGCGAGAGCGTGGCGGCGCCGGGCGCAGCGCCGCGGGCCCTAACGCTCTTGCAGCGCGGAATCGCCCGCACCGGAGAAGTTGACGAGAAGGTGCTCGGCACGCCCGTACGCGGCCGGAGTGTGTGATATGCCCTCGGCCGTCCTCAGGGTCACCAATTGGTCGTTGCCCTGCTTGGCAGCCACGAGACTCGCGTTGAGCTCGGCGGCCAGCGGCTCGAGGGACTCGACGAGGCGTTTGATCGTCAGCTCGGCGGCCAGCTGGCGGAAGGCGTCAACGACGCGGCGCAGGCTCCACACGAACCCGCTGCGAGTCGGTGCCCAGACTGCGACCGAGGGCTGTCGTCCACGCCCGAGCGAGATCGTCGGCTGCCGGCCGCCGGTGCCGACCCCGGGGACGAAGTTCTCAGCTTCGGCAAGCGGCACATGCCGGGTACGAACGGGGCCGAAGATGACAACCGTCTCCCCGGTGATGGTCACGCCCGAGCGCAGAACGCGCAGCGCGGTCCTTGCCGCAAGACATCCGAGCGAGGCCGTGAACGGAACGAGGAGCAGGAGGACCCGGGTGCCTTCGCGCGCACCCTGGATCGCGGCGAGGCTCGAGCCGAAGCCCAGCGCGGAGATCAACAGCCACCATAGGCACGAGCACGCGCGAACGCGCCGGGGGGCTGTTCGGCGGCTGTAGGACATAAGGCCGTATCGGACGCCCAGACCGGGTCTTGAAGGATCACGGGCCCGCTCGACGGGAAGTCATCGGTATGTTCGGGCGGCCGGGGCTTCAGCCGAGCCGCGATCAACCCACGCGCGAGATGCCGGGCAGCACCCCGCCATCGGTCTGTCGCCCCGCCTATCCGTGTCCCAGCACCGGGTGCGGCACGTAGGGCTCCTCGAGCCTTGAGATCTCCCGCTCGCTGAGGGCCAGCTCCTCGGCGGCGAGGGCGTCGTTCAGGTGGTTGGGTTTGGTCGCCCCCACGATCGGCGCCGTGACCGCCGGCTTGTGCAGCAGCCACGCGAGGGCCACCTGCGCGGGCGGCACCTCGCGCGCCGCGGCGACCTCGGCCACCCGCTCGACCACGTCGAAGTCGGTGGGCTGGTTGTAGAGATAATCGGCGAACGCGTCCTCCCCGGCCCGCGTCGTCAGGCGTGCGCCCTCGCGCGTGCGGGTGCCGGCCAGGACCCCCCGTGCGAGCGGACTCCAGGGGATTACGCCGACCCCCTGATCGAGGCACAGCGGGATCATCTCGCGCTCCTCCTCGCGGTAGACGAGGTTGTAGTGGTTCTGCATCGACACGAAGCGCGTGAAGCCGTTGCGCTCGGCGACCTGCTGGGCCTTGGCGAACTGCCAGGCGAACATGCTGCTGGCGCCGATGTAGCGCGCCTTGCCGGCGCGCACGACCTCGTGCAGCGCCTCCATCGTCTCCTCGATCGGCGTGCGGTTGTCCCAGCGATGGATCTGATAGAGGTCTACGTAGTCCATCTGCAGGCGCTTCAGCGAGGCGTCGATCGCGCTGAGAATGTGCTTGCGCGACAGGCCGCCGCCGTTCTCGCCGGGTGTCATCGGCATGAACACCTTGGTGGCGATGACGAGCTCCTCGCGCGTCAGCAGCCCGCCGAGCAGTCGGCCCGTCGCGATCTCGCTCGCCCCCTGCGAGTAGGTGTCGGCAGTGTCGAAGAACGTGATGCCGCCCTCAACGGCCGCCCGCACGATCGGCTCGGCGGCATCCTCGTCGAGCACCCAGGCTTTGTCGCTGTCGTTGCCGAAGCTCATCATGCCCAGACAGATTCGCGAGACCCTGAGGCCCGTCGCGCCGAGTTTCACATACTGCATTGGGTCACCTCTCGTGTCTTTTGGCGGACGGTCGCCCGGCCGGTTGCCGAAGCGGCAATGATAGGGCGGCGGTCGCGTTGGCCGGCGGGTCCACGGCGCGCGGGCCACGCAGGCGACGCCACCGGGTTCGCGAGCCTTCAGCCCGCCACTTCGGGGCCCGCCACGTCGGTGATCTGCGCGGTGCCGATGACCGCCCCAGCCGCATCGAGTGCCTGCACGGTTATATACGGCCCAGCCGCGCCGGCGGGCAGGGGTATGGCGGTCTGAAAGCCGCTGCGTTCGACCTGCGCGACCGGCGTCAGTTCGCTCGCGCCGGGCCCCGCGAGCACCCGCCAGCCGGCCACCAGCGTCGCCCCGTTCCAACTCGCGTACACGGTGGGGGTCCCCTGGGCGGCGTCCTGCACGACGAACGTCGGAGCGTGCGCGGGCAGGCCCGTCCAGGGGAAGCGAAGGTCCCTGTAGGACTCTGTACCCGCGGGAAAGTGCGCGTCGAACAGCAGTTCACCGGCGGCGTTGAACTCCGAGAGCTCGGGGACCTGACCCCACCCGACGAACCAGTCCCCGTTGCTCAGCGCCTGCACGTTGCCCTGGCTTTCGGCCAGCAGCGGCGGCGAGTGGACAATCTGGTCGAGCAGCGTGGCCGTCCTGCTCTGCTGATCGAGGCTCACGACGATGCCGCGCGACTGACTGTGCACGATCGGCGAGGCGCCGTTGTCGAAGATGCTGATCGAGCCGTTCGCGAGAACGCGCGGGTCGTGCTGCCAGGCGGTGGCAGTGCCGGGTCCCATCGCGAAGCTGCTGCGCTTGCCCCCCAGGCGCCATTCGACCTCGCCGCTCCGTGCATCGAGGTTGTAGACGGTCCACGTGTTGCGCGCCGAGACAAGCAGGCTGCCGTCGGGGTCGAGGTCGATCGAGTTGATGTGGAAGAAGTCGTACGGCGCGCTCCTGCTCGTACGGGCGGCCGGTTCGTAGGAGTCGCTCAGGGCGACGTGGTCGAGGCTTGACCACTGCAGCATCACGAGCCCGGTCCTCAGGTCGATCTCCTGGAGCATGCCCACCGTCACGGCTCCCTGGGCCGGGCCGCCGACCGACGACAGGTTGCAGAGAATCGGGTCATAGGCGGTGATCAGCGCGGTCCCCTGCGGGGTCAGCTGGAAGTCGTGCAGGTCGGCCTGAAGGCCGTTCCCGGCCCTGACGTGGGCGATGTCGGTGTAGCTCTGATCGGCGATCACGTCTTCTCCCAGCCCGAAGCCGTGCACGGATATGTCGCCCTGCCACCAGGTCAGCACCGGCCTGCCCTCGTATTCCTGCACCTGCAGGTTCGTCGCGGACGTGTGGGCGGGAAGCGGCTTGAACCACAACAGTTCACCGCTCGGGTCGAGGATCATCGGTCCGGCCTGGCCGGGACCGCCATACGGCGCGACGAACTCGTCCCCGGGCGCGACGCCGGGAAACCGCGCGGTCACCGTGACCGTCGGCGGGCGCAGGTCCGGCCGCGAGCGATAGCTCTGCACCCCTCCCGAGCCGCCCGCGTGGATCGCCTCCGGCGTGGTGCTGATCGGATCCTGCTCGCCGATCGCGAACTCGTCGGACAGCGCGTGCACGCGGCCCGCGAGGCGAACCTGCGCCCGGACCGTCACCCGCTCGCCTTCTGCGAAGGGCGCCAAGGGCAGGAAGCTCGCGCCGTCCCCCTGGGAGTAGGCGAGCAGGCGCCCGTGGTGCACACCCGTGCGCGAGCCGAGCACCCTGACGTGGCTCAGATCGCCCGCCGGGACGCCGAGGAAGCTGATCTGCGTCCGGGGTGAGGCGTCGCGGCTCCCAGGCACCGGTGACACCGTCACGGCTCCGGCCTGCAGCGCAGAGGTGTTCAATGCGGCCGGCGTACAGGTGGGAGCCGGCGCGGCCCCGGCGGGTGCGACGCCGGCTCCCCCCAGTCCCAGCGTCACCGTCAGGCCCGCCGTTAGAGTGCGGCTGAAGCGCATGGATCAGGATCAGCATAGGAGGATCGACCGCCGCACCTTCCTGAAGGGCGGGTTGGTCGCGGGCGGCCTGCTGGCGGCCGCCGGCGCGGCGATCGCCGACAGCGCCGAGGACGCGGGCGGGTCCGGACCGAGGCCGAGCCTCGCGGCGGCGGGCCCGCCGCCGCCAGCGGGCGCCCGCGGCGCTTCCGAGCGGCCCAACATCCTCGTGATCGTCGTCGACCAGATGCGCTTTCCCCAGTGGCTGACCGGTGCCCCGGCGAGCTTCGCGCTGACGCCCAACATCAGGCGCCTGAGCGAAGGGGCGGTCTCATTCACCAGGCACTACACCGCCTCCAACGACTGCACACCGGCACGCGCCACGCTCCTGACCGGCCTCTACACCCACCAGACGGGCTGCATGATCACCGGCGCCAGCACGCTGGACCCCGCGTTCCCCACGTGGGGGACCATGCTGCGCGAGCACGGCTACCACACCTGGTGGTACGGCAAGTGGCATTTGACCCACCACGACAACTACTGGGGTCCGACGTGGGGCAGGCGCGAGCTCGAGCACTACGGGTTCTCCGGGGGCACCTATCCGTCCCCCGACGGGGCGCCCGGACAGGGCTGGCATGTTGATCCGCACATCGGGCGCCAGTTCGCCGACTGGTTCGCCGCCGAGGGCGGCGCAGAGCCATGGTGCACGACTGTCTCGTTCGTCAATCCGCACGACATCGCGTGGTGGTACGCCTTCAGCGACCGCGTCCGCGCCGAGAGCACCGCCGCGAGGCTCGTCCACCGGCTGCCGCCCAACTACGAGACGCCCGAGCTCCTGATCGAGCGCAACAAGCCGCGGCTGCAGCGCTCGCTGCAGGACACCGCGGCGACCGCGTTCGGGCCGGTCCCGTTCACCGGCCCCGAAGCCCCTCGCCGGTGGATGGCGTTCCTGGACCTCTACGCGAAGCTGCAGGGCGAGGTCGACCGCCACGTCGGCCAGCTGCTCCAGACCCTGCAGAGCCGCCCGGAGGTGGCGGCGAACACGGTGGTCCTGTTCACCTCCGACCACGGCGAGTACGGCGCCTCGCACGGACTGCGTGGCAAGGGCGCCGGCGTCTATGAAGAGGGCATCCGCGTGCCCCTGATCGTCAAGGACCCCCGCGGCATGCTCACGGGCGCTCCCGAAGTGTCGCGCAGGCAGCTCAGTTCGAGTGTGGACGTCGCTGCGCTGCTGCTCACGATCGCCACGGGATCGAACGCCTGGCGCGCGGAGCCCCGCTACTCCCACCTGGCCGACCGGCTCGACCTCGCCGCGATCCTCGCCGATCCGCAGGCGCCGGGTCGCCCCTACGTGATTCACGCAACCGACGAGGCCGTGACCGAGTTCGCGATCGAACCCTACGCTGCCGACGCGCCCCTGCACGTGGTCGCGGTACGCACGCCGGCGGCGAAGTACGCGACCTACTCCCACTGGCCCGACGGCACGACCGCCCCCCTGCCGGCCGGACAGGAACGCGAGCTCTACGACTACCGCACCCACAGCGGCCGTCTGGAGCTTCACAACGGCGCGGGGGAAAGCCCACAGCAGGCCAAGCTTGAACAGACCCTCGAAGATGCCGTCCGCCACGAGCTGCGCCGCCCGCTGCCCGCGCATCTGAGCGCCGCGCAGGAGCGCGGCTTTGCCGACTACTTCAACACGGCCGCGCGCGCCGCCGTGAGCGCCGCAGGTGCTCGCAGGCGCATCCTCGAACACGACTTCGGGAAGCTGGACCACACGGGCCGAGCACCCGGGAGCCCGTCACGCCTCAGGCTGTGACGGCGTGCGATTCGCCGATCACCGCGCCCGAGGCGTCGAGCGCCTGCACGGCGACGTAGGGCCCGGCCGTGGCCGCGGTCACAGTGCTCTGAAAGCCCGTCTTCGGGGCGCTCGCAACCGGGGAGAGGGCACTCGGCGAGGAGCCTGCGAGCACGCGCCAGGAGGCGACTTCGGTGGCGCCGTTCCAGCTCGCCGCGACCGTCAGTCTTCCCGCGGCGCCCGGCGTCACGGCCAGCGACGGCACGCTTGCCGGACGGCCGCGCCATTCCGCGAGGAAGGTGTTGAAGTTCTGGACGTTCTCGCCGAGCGTACCTTCGAGCAGCACGTGCCCAGCGCCATCGAACTCGGTGAAGTTCGGCAGGCGCCCGTAGCCGAGCAGCCAGTTGCCGCCGGGCAGGCTGAGCGTGTTGCCCTGGCTTTCGGCCAGCAGCGTCTGCGTCGGGTTGACGAACGCTTTGACCAGGCTGACCGTGTGGTTGGCGCTGTCGGGCGCGAGCAGCAGCCCTCGCGACTGCCTCTCCTTCGGAGGATCCGAGCCGTTGTCGAACAGCGATATCAGCCCGCCGGGCTGGAATTCGGCATCGTGCTGCCAGTAGAAGCGTGTGCCGGCGCCGAGCCTGAAGCTGCTGTGGCTGCCGCCGAGCCGCCAGTTGAAGCCGCCGCTGTGCATGTTGACGTCGTATACGGTCCAGCTGTTGCGCGCAGAGATCAGCACGTCGCCGTTGCTTCCGGGCTCCGCCGAGTTGACGTGGATGTAGTCCCAGGGATAGCCGCTGGCGAGCACCGGGTTTTTCGATTCGGCGAGCGGGATGTGCCCGAGCGCGTGCCACTCCCACATCACCAGCCCCGTCTTGACGTCGACCTCCTGCACCACCGAGTCGGTGAGGATGCCGCTGGCCGCGCCGTGCAGCGAGGCGAGGTTCATGTGGATCGGCTCGAACGCATCGATCCACGCCGTGCCTTCGCGCGTGAGACGGAACGCGTGCAGGTCGGCGTGGTAGCCGTTGCCCGCGCGCACGCTGGCCAGCTGCCGGTAGGAGCTGTCATAGAGGACGTCTTCGCCCTCGCCGAACCCGACCTGGATGATGCGTCCCTGCCACCACGCGAGCACGGGCTTGCCTTCGTATTGCTGGACGCTGAAGTTCGTCGCCTCCACCCCGGCCGGCAGCGGATGAAACCACACGAGACCGCCGTCCTGTTCTGAGATCATCGGCCCCGGCGAGCCGTCGCCCTGATACGGGGCCATGAACAGGTAGCCGGGCGTCCCACCGGGCCTGGCCCGCGTCGTGATCCTGACCGTCGAGGGAGTCAGCGCCGGCGCCGAACTGTAGTGCTGGACGGCGTTTGGGTCGCCCGCGTCGATCGGGAACTCCTTCTGGCTCACGGCGGCCTGATCGGCGATCGTGAAGGTCGTGCTCGCCGCCCGCACGGCGTTGGCGGCGATGACGCTGGCGCGAACGCTGACGCGCTCGCCGGCCAGGAACGGGTGGGCCGGCAGAAAGCTCTCGCCCGTACCCGTCGAGTAGGCACGCAGCACGCCGCCGTGCACACCGCTGCGCGAGCCGACGACGCGCACCCTCGCCACCTTCGTGCCGGGCGGGCCGAGGAAGCTGATCTGGCTCGCCGTCGAGGCGTCCGGCGTGCCGGGCAGCGGCGAGATCGTGACCGGGTTGGCAGCCGCAGCGCTCACGTCCGCCTGCGGGTCGATCGCGACGGAGCTCGCCGGCGAGGCGCTCCCGCATGCCGACAGCACGGCGGCGCACGCGAGCAGCAGGCAGCTGGCGGCCGATTTTCCGCGCGCGCACACGCTCTAGCCCGCGCGCTCGGCACGCCCGCCGCCGGCGAGGTCGATCGTCATCGAGCCGGGGGCGATCGGCCAGCTGCGCTCGCCGTGCATGTAGGACACGACGGCACGCGCCCGCGCGGGCGGGGTCGCGCCCCCGGG
>Ga0209656_10001894_pt1 | contig 13662 bp, 17 predicted proteins | sample BogFormECP12_OM2_FD_188239 | JGI IMG/M metagenome (GOLD analysis project Ga0209656, IMG submission 188239) | Bog forest soil microbial communities from Calvert Island, British Columbia, Canada - ECP12_OM2 (SPAdes) (version 2) | ecosystem: Environmental > Aquatic > Freshwater > Wetlands > Bog ... | reverse complement strand
CGGGTGCTCTCCTAGCCGCCGGCGAGCTCAGCCGCGAAGCCGGGCCGGAGCCGACCATGTCGACAGGGCGTGATCGAGCCGATAGGTGTCCGCCGACACGGTCACCTTCACGGTGTGGCGACGGCGTAGGTAGGCCAGCTGGGAGGAGTCGAGACGGAACGAGAGCACCGCGCCACGCCCGGCGGCGATCGTGGGGCCGAGCACGTTCTCTTCCGCGTCTGCCAGTGCGGCCGGCCTGCTGATGCCGAAGAAGCTCACCTGGCAGCCGGACGGACACGACACCGCCAGGCGCAGGCGCCCACCCGGCCCAGGCCGCAGCGGCCCCCGTACGTGGAAGCGCAGCGGGCAGCGCAGGGCCGCGGGCGCCGTCGCGGCGAGGCCTTCGACGCTGCCCGCGTACTCGACGTCCGTGCCGGCGCAGCCGTCCTGCAGCCATGTCAGCCGGGTGCCGTCGAAGTCGGCCGCGAAGCCGGACGCCGCCCCCGGCGAGGCGAACAGCTCGAGCAGCCTGGCCTGTCCTGTTGCGAGCTGGATCAGCTCGAGCGCGGCCTGCCCTCCGGGCGCGGGTGCGAGCGCGACGATCCGCCCGCCGGCGGGCCGCAGAGCCTGGCCGTAGAGGCACCCGAGCGCGTGCGCGGCCGGACTCGCTGGCGAGAACCACTCGGCCGACCCGGCGGTGCCGGCGCAGGTCTCCGAGGGCTGCCCTACGACGACGAGCGTGCCGTCCGGCTGCAGCGCGATCGAGGCGGGCCACTCGGGCAGCGGCGGCGTTTCATATGCGACCGTTTCGGTGGCGAGGTCCCTGACCACGATCCTCGGCGTGCCCGTCAACGGCGGCCCGGCCGCGTAGGCGACGTAGCCGCCGGAGAGCTGAAACGGAGCCGACGCATCAGCGATTGCCAACGGCTGGGCGCCCCCGCCTGGCGGCGACACCGTCAGCGCCTCCGACAGCGGTGCGGCGCCCGCGGCCGCGTCGGCGCAGAGGTAAGCGAGACGAGCGCCCCCGAGCGACACGGCGGGCGAGCTGAGCGGATCGCCACACCCGGGGAGCCTTTCGGCGGGGGCTCCGGGGGCCACGACGCCGCGACGGGTCACGCTCGACTGCGGCGGGATCGGGGTCGGCGAGACGTTCTGATCGCCGGGCCCCATTGGCGGGATCGCTTCGTTGATTTCCTGCCAGCCCCATGCGAGCCGGGTGCCGCTGCCGCTGCCGCTGTCGAGCGTCCGCCGCGGCGAGAAGCCAAGCGCGCCCAGGGCGAGCAGCAGACGTGCCCCCGAGCCGGGAGCCGCTGCCCTGATCCCAGCCGAGTCCCACCAGGCCGCGCCGCCTTCCCACAACGCCGGCGCCGCCGCGAGCTGGGGCTCGACCGCCAGCACCGCGGCCCCGGCGCCGGACGGCGCCGCCATCAGCGCGGCGCAGGACAGCCAGGTCGCAAGCGCGACGCCAAGGCACCTGAGCACGCCCTGAGCCTAGCCGCAAGGAGTGAGGGCTGGCAGCTGCCGTCCACGGCGCTGGTACGCGGCGTCTACTCCGAAAGCCCTGCTGTCAACAGTCCTTCAGCGCGGTCGAGGTAGACCCGGTAGCGCCAGATCCGCTCGCCGCGAAAATCGAAGATACCCGCGTAGGGCTGATCGACTGGGGCGCCGCTTCCCCTGCCGCGTCCCTGGAGCCTGCCCAGCACGAGAACCCGATCACCCAGATCTCGAAATTCCGCAGCGGTGTTCTGGAGCTCCTCCCAGTTCTCGCTCGTGTCGGCTGCGAACCGCTCGACGCCCTCGCGCCCGCGGTAGCCGCCGCCATCGAGAGCCCTGGTGATGGCCGGGTACCACTCGAAGTCGGTGGTCCCGAGCTCGGCGAAAAAGCCCTCAACATCGCGGCGGTTGTAGGCATCAACCGCTCGCCTGGCAACCTCCACTTTGTCTTGCGGCATCCACGCGGGAGTATCGCGGCTGTTTCAGGCGGTCTCAATCAACTCCACGCGATACCGGTCGAGATAGTGGACGGTTTGCAACCCATGCGCGGGGCGCTCAGGCGCGAAAGTCGAGCACCTGCTCCGGGGGAGGGAAGCCCTCCGACATGTCCATGCCGTGTGTGTCTTTGATGTGCTCGCGAAACCACACGTCGAAGGGCTCTTGCGAGGTTGCCAGGGCTCCCATCGCTGCCCCGACGTCCTCCGCTTCGATGAGGACGACCACGACGTCGCCGTCAGGCGTGCGCTGAAGCCAGGACGCCTCCCGCGAAATACCCGCTCGCCGGCGCGAGGCCTCGTGGTCGGCGCGTCGTGCTCCGCTCGAGACGGAGGCCATTGCCTCGAGGTCAGCTTGGGTCTTACCCGGAAGCAGTGGCGCGGCGAATGCGATGGACTGCATTTCTTGATGCCCTCGTTGTCGATTGGGCGCTACGAGTGACGCGTCATCGTACGCCTCAGCGCCTCACCTCGCCCGGCCGTGAGCGCCCGAACCGGCCCGTCAGTCACGGTTGCTCAATTATCTCGACCCTGTACCCGTCGCGATCGTGGTCGGTTTGCAACTCACGCATCGCCGTCACCGGCCGCTCGCCTGACGGAGTTCCCCAGCGACTGGAGTGCTTCGTCCTTCGTCCTGTACTCGCGGATCTCGATGACCTTCTCGTCGCGCCAGCCGTACACCCAGACCTCGTCCATGTCCACCTCCTGCCGGCTGCCTTTGATGCGACCGCGGAAGTGAACGACCGCGATCGTCCTGTCCCCGACCTCGCTTATGTCCAGGGGTTCGAGCTGAAGGTCCTCGAACGTCTCGGTCCATTCCGCGTATAGCTGCGCGACCTGCTCATGACCGCGTAACGTGCGGGGCTCGGGCAAATCAGCCCGTAGGTGCCATTCGATCTCTGGATCGAAGCTCTCGGCGAGCCCCAGGTCACCCGTGTCCTTGAAGCGCGCCCAGATCGCGCGAAGCCTCGCCTCCGTCTCGCCGGGAATGCCGGACCCCTTTTTGGTCGATGTCAAGCGCCGCTCGCCTTGCCCGTGAGGGCTCCGAATGCTACCGGCGTTGCGAGTCTCGCTGCCCCGCGTGTGCTAACTAAGGCGTCGCCATCTCAATTATCTCGACCCTGTACCCGTCGAGCTAATGGACGGTTTGCAACTCAGGAGCCGATCAGCCATCAGGGCCGGCGACGCCGGCCGCTCGCAGTGCTTCGGTGCGGTCGATGAAGAATTCGACCCTCACGAGCTTGCCCTCTCGCGCCGTCGCGAGAACGGACCACTCGTACGAGCTGCGCACGCCACTGGCGGGGGCATCCACCTGCTGGCGGATCCGCAGCAGACACCTCTCTCCCAGGTCGTGCTCTTCGACGACCGCCAAGAGTCCGTTACCCATGAACTGTTGCTGGTCCTCCACGAACCGCCGCGCCTGCTGGTTGTTTAGCTCACCAGCGTCAGGAAAATTGACGTCCGGACGGAACCTGATGTCGGGGTGCCAGCTGGCGTAGACGGCCTCGAAGTCGCCCGACTGCCATCGATCGATGCCGAACCTAGCAAGATCGCTGGCGCTCGCGGGCACGCCTGACATGTAAGCGGCGTGCCGCCGAGATCGCAAGGCCGACCGCTCAGCGCTTGGGCAACGTGAGCGCAGGAGTCCGCAGCGCAGCTACGCGGGCATCTCGATCAGCTCGACCCTGTACCCGTCGGGGTCCTTCACGAAGCACAGTCGCGACCCGCCCTCCCGGACGGAGTACGGCGGCTTCTCGGGCTCGATGCCCTGCTCGGCGAGCTTCGCGAGCGTTCCGTCGAGGTCGCCGGCAGTGATCGCGATGTGGCCGTAGCCGCTGCCGACGTCATAGGAGTCCACGCCGAAGTTGTAAGTCAGCTCCAGCCGCGGCATGTCGCCGTCGCCGGGCTGGTTCATGAACACGTTGACCGCCTCGTCGCGGATCGGCAGGCGACCCACCTCCTGGAAACCGAGGGCTTCGTAGAAGGCGACCGAGCGCTCGATATCGGTGATCCGGTAGCAGGTGTGGATCAGGGCCATCTCGGGGCCGAGTCTAACCGCTGCGGGCCGCGGGTCCCGCGCCGCGCGGCCCGCAGCGGAGTTGCGGCCCGGCGCCCCGCCACACGAGGCGGGGCGCCGGCGATCGTGGCATCTCGGTTTCCTAGCGGACCCTGGCTTTCAGCATCGTGAGCTCGACGTCGTAGGCGTCCTGTTCCTGGCCTGTTGCGTTGGGGTGCAGCGCCACCCCGGTCAGCGACCCGAAGATCGGTTCGATCCACCGGGTGCCAACCGCTTCGCAGGCGTTGTGGCCGATGCTCGGCTTGAACGTGTCGACGAAGTACGCACCGTTGTTCGTCGCCTCCCGCTTGATCTCGGCGTTCCCCTTCGTCTCGATCGAGCGGAACCACGTGAGGTCCTCCGTCGTCCACGGGATCCCGGGCGGGCAGTAGCCTTCCTTCGGCGTGATCTCGGGGTAGCCGACGACGAAGACCTTCGCGTTGGGAGCGAGGACGTGCACTTCGCGAAGCGCTTCTTCGGCCGGACCGATGTCCTCAGCCTGGACTTCTTTGACGAACCCGGCGTACTGCTTGCGGCACGGCGCCCCGACGTTTTCGCGGCCGTAGTCGTCTTCGGTGCAGCCTTGGACGAGCGTCCCGAACAGGTTGTTGTCGTTGCCGCCCATGCCGATCGTGACGACTTCCGTGCCGGCGCCGAGCGCGTCGAACTGCGGCGGCTGGTCCGGGTGCTGGGCGACCTTGAAGTTTTCGGTCTTCGCCCCCCCGCAGCTCACGTCCGTCAGCGAGAGGTTGAGCGCCGCGGCGACCAGGTGCGGATAGTTGACGGCCGACTGACCGCAGTCCGCGGGCGCGGTCGGCGACGGCGGCAGCACCCCCGGCGCCGAGGTGTAGGAGTCGCCCATGGCGACGTAGGAGGCGCTGGTGGCGCCCGCCGTCGCGGGCAGTGCCAGCGCCAGTGCCGATGCCGATGCGGCGAGGACGGCAACCAGGCCCCGGCGGCGCCATCCCTCCGCTTCTCGGCGGGTGTCCACGCTCATTTCCCTCTCCTCTTCCTCGGGTGTATTTGCGCCTGAACGGCCGTTGCGGGGAGCCCCTCGTGCCGATCCCTCGACCCGGCCGCGCTCCCTCCGACGCTACCCCGGTTCGGCGACCCCTGTCAACCGTCGCTTGGCGGCGGCGCTCGAGTCGCGCGCGGACGGCCGCCGTGGGACCCCCGTAGGGCGAACCCTACCTCCGGGCTAGGGCAAGGCGTAGCCGCGGAATCGGGGGTGCCGCATCGTCGCTGCGGCCGTTCGGGCGCATGCTGGGCAAGTCAACCCACGGCCATGCGGGCACGCGCCTGCGGGCCTCCGAGACAGGAGAGAACCATGAAGAGGCTACTCGTGCTCCTCGCCCCGCTCGCGGGAGCCATCGCATTCGCCGTACCCGCCAGCGCACAGGCCTACACCACGGTGTGGTACGCCCACAACCACCGTCTCGCACCGGGCGAAACCGTGCCCGTCACGTTCAAAGGCACGACCTCGCTCTACGTCGAGTTCATCGGTGCGCGGGTCACCTGCAGCGTCAAGGGTGCCGAGACGATCACGAACCCGGCCGAAGGCTTCGGCACGAACGAAATCACCGAACTGAGCTTCCACTCGTGTGCGTTCGAATACGGCGAACAGACGGCGCGCCACAAGGTCTGCCCGAAGAACACCAAGATCGAACTGACTGCCGAGGACCTCCCCTGGAAGGGTCAGCTCACTTTCTATCTCGGTGACGCGGTGGAAGGTGTCCACCTGCTGCTCGACTGCACCGGTGGACTCGACGCGGAGGAAATCACCGGCATGTTCGACCCGCTCGTGGGCTACAACAAACTGATCTTCGGGCTCGAAGAAGGCAACGTCCTCTCCGACTACACGATCATCACCGGCACGTGGCTGCTCGAAGGGCCCACTGCCCAAAAGGCGATCACCGCCCTGCTGGCGCCGGAAGCCTAGTAGGGGCACGCCCACCCTCTCCCCGCGGCCACCGCGAGGAGCACAGGCGGGCGCGGGCGTACCCCCGCGTCCGTGCCCGCCCATGTGCCCCCCGTTCCGCTCTAGGATGGCGCGGTGAGAACTCTGATCGTCGGACACGGGGGGCGGGAGAGCGCCCTCGCCGTACGGATGGCCGAGGACAGCGAGCTGCACGCGTTCGTCGGCCACGAGAACCCGACGATCGTCGAGCAGGCCGCCGCCTCCGGCGGCGGACATGCCGTCGGCGACGTTCGCGATCCGCTGGCCGTCGCGGCGTTTGCACGGGAGCGCCGGATCGACATCGCGATGGTCAGCGCAGACGAGCCGCTCGCCGCGGGGGTCGTCGACGCCTTGCTGGCTGAGGGCGTCCGTGCCGTCGGGCCAACCCGCGCGGGGGCCGAGATCGAGTGGAACAAGGCGTTCGCCCGCTCCCTGCTGGCGGAGGTCGCACCGGAGGCCTCGCCGCGCCTGCTGATCGCCCGCGACGCGGCCGAGGCGACCAGGGCGATCGATGCCTTCGGCTCCACGCCCGTGGTCGTCAAGCCGTCCGGGCTGACGGGCGGCAAGGGTGTCAAGGTGATGGGCCCCCACCTGGACAGCCACGCCGACGCGCTCGCCTACGCTCGCGAGCTGCTGGCCCGCGGCGGACCCGGCGAGACCGTCCTGATCGAGGAGCGCGTCCTCGGCGCCGAGTTCACGATCCAGGCGATCAGCGACGGGAGCACGGTCGTGTTCCCGCCGTCGACGTACGACTACCCCTACCGCTACGACGGCGACGAGGGTCCGGGCACGGGCGGGATGGGCTCGCTGTCCACGGCGCAGGACGACCTGCCGTTCATGCTGCCCGGCCATTACGAGCAGGCCTGCGCGATCGTCGAGCGGGTGATCGCCACCCTGCGCTCGCAGGGGAGGCACTTCAGCGGGGTCATGAACAGCGGCTTCTTCGCGACCGCGGAGGGGGTGAAGGTGATCGAGTTCAACGCCCGCTTCGGCGACCCCGAGTGCATGAACATCATGAGCCTGTTCGAGGGCAGCTGGAGCTCGGTGATGGAGCGCATCTGCGCCGGCAAGCTGAACTCGGCGGACGTGCCCCTGCGGCGAGAGGCCTCCGTCGTCCTCTACCTGGTCTCGCCGGACTACGCGCTGCGCCCCGGCCCGTCATACGAGTTCGCGCTGGACCGCCAGCGGATCGAGGCGAGCGGCTGCAGCGTCTACTTCGCCTCCACCGAGGCGATCGGGGCCGAGACCTACCGCACGGTCGGGACCTCCCGTGCGCTCGCGTTGACCGCCACGGCCCCCACGCTGGAAGCGGCGCGCGGGCGCGTCGCCGACGCTGCCTCCTCGGTCCCCGTGCTGGAGTGGCGCCGGGACGTTGGCGACGCTCGCTACCTGCAGGCGCTGCGCCGGTTCGTCGCCGCCGACGAGCCCGCCGCGGCGCCGCAGCTGCTCGAGGACGCCGTGTGATCTCGACCGTGAGAGGATGACGCCGTGCTGCTCGAGGTCTCCTGCAACCCCCAGTTCGTCTCCAACACGTACCTCCTCGCCGACAGCGACGGCGGCCCGGCGTTCTTCATCGACGCCGGCGGTCCGGTCGAGCCCCTGATCGACGCGGCCGAGCGCCTCGGCCTGCAGCCGACCCACGTCCTGCTGACCCACCACCACTACGACCACGTCAGCGAGACCGGAGCCCTGCTCGCGCGCTGGCCCGGGCTCGAGGTCCTGATCAGCCCCCGCGAGCGCGAGCTGCTCGCTGCCAGCGCCCCGGAAACGGAGGCGCTCGTGACGGGCACCCTCGACGCCGGCCAGACGCTGACGTTCGGCGATCTGACCGTGCGAGCCCTGCACACGCCAGGCCACACCGCCGGCATGCTCTCCCTGCTGGTCCACGAGCGCCCGCCCGCCGACGGAGCTTCCGCGACGGCGGCCGTCTTCACCGGCGACACCCTTTTCCGGGACTCGGTCGGCGGGGTGCGGGCGCCGGGGCACTCGACGTACACCGACCTGCGCGACTCGATCATGGGGACGCTGATGGAACTGCCCCCGGACACGGTCATCCGCCCCGGCCACTCCGATGCGAGCACCGTGGCGCGGGAGTGGGAGTCGAACCCGTTCATCCGGGTGTGGCGTGGCCTCGACGCCGAGGGCTCGGAGCGCTGCACGGCCCTCGGCGAGCCCGCCACGCTGATCCTGCTCGCCGGCGACTACGACGGCGGCACCAAGGCGTGGGTGCGCTGGGCGGACGGCGCGGACGACATCGTGCCCGGCTCCAGGGTCGAGCGCCAGGCGCAGTCCTAGCTCCGCCCGACGCGTGGCTCGGTCGCCTCTTCGTAGCATCTAGGAGATGGCGCGCGAGAACGAAAAGATCCCCACCTCGCGCGTGCGCCGCACCGCGACCGTCGCCACGCTCGCGGCGAGCGAGGCCGTCAAGCAGCTCGGGACGCGGGCCGCGAACGTCACCCGCGACGACGAGGCGGCCGATGCGGCGATGTCCAAGCGCCAGCTCGAGACCGCGAAGCAGATCGTCGCGGTGCTCGGGACGATGAAGGGCGCCGCGATGAAGCTCGGCCAGGTGATGTCGTTCCTCGACGTCGGGCTCGTCGCCGAGGAGCACCGCGAGGAGTTCCAGCGCGAGCTCGCGAAGCTGCGCGACGCGGCGCCGACGGTCTCCTTCAAGCAGATGCGCCGGGTGATCGAGGAGGATCTCGAAGCGCCGATCTCGGAGGTGTTCTCCTCCTTCCAGGAGGAGCCGATCGCTGCCGCCTCGATCGGCCAGGTCTACCGGGCGACGCTCGCCGAGGACGGTCGTGAGGTGGCGGTGAAGGTGCAGTACCCCGGCGTCGCGGGCGCCGTCCGAGCCGACCTGCAGAACCTCGACATGATCATGCGCCTGCTCAAGCGGATGGCGCCCGGCCTCGACGTGACGGCCGTCGCGGAGGAGATCCGGGAGCGGATCGCGGAGGAGCTCGACTACGAGCTCGAGGCCCAGAACCAGCGCTCGCTCGCCCGCATCTTCTCGGGCCATCCGTTCATCCTCGTCCCGGACGTCGTCAGCTCGCTCTCACGGGAACGCGTCCTTGTCAGCGACTTCGTCGAGGGGGTCGGCTTCGAGGAGCTGCGCGAGCGATCCCAGGCCGGACGGGACCGGATCGGGGAGATCGTCTTCCGCTTCTTCCTCGGCTGCCTCTATCGTCACCGCCAGTTCTCGGGCGACCCTCATCCGGGCAACTTCCTGCTGCTCCCGGACGGTCGGGTCGCCTTCCTCGACTTCGGCCTGTTCAAGCGCCTGGATGCGGATACCGTGGAGCTCGAGCTCGCCGCCCAGCGAGCCGTGATCGAGGGCGACGCTCCCGCGCTTCACCAACTGCTCGCCGACTCCGGCTTCCTGCCCCAACCCGACCGCGTCGACCCCGACCACCTGCTCGCGTTCGTGCGGGACGCCATCTGGTGGTACACGACCGCCGACGAGGAGGTACAGCTGACGCCGCAGATCGCGACCCAGGTGATGATCGAGAGCTCCGACCCTCGCTCGAGCCACTTCCGCGAGATGCGCCACCAGGACATGCGCCCCGAGCACCTGTTCGGCCGCCGCATGGAGATGCTCACGCTCGCCGTGCTCTCGCAGCTGGGCGCGCGCGCGAACTGGCATCGCATCGCCCGCGAGTGGATCTACGGCGATGATCCCGTGACCGAGCTCGGCCGGGCGGAGGCCGACTTCTACGGCCACAGCGGCGTCGGCGCGCCCGGCTAGATCCACGGCGGGACGGCTCGCGAGCCAGGCCGCGCGCGCCGCCGGGCGGGTGGGAAACCGTGCCCACACGTTTGCCGAGCACCCCAGGCGGTCATATCGAGTGGAGATGGACTGCGAGCAGGCTTGGCACGGGAAGCCCTCCGCGGTCATCCGCGGGCGCCTGCTAGCAGCCCTGCAAGAGTTTCAGGTTGTCCCCCAAGCGGACGATACTGCCGTGGTGATCATGCATTTCTCAGGTGTGACCGCCGCGGGGGAGCCTGCGCGCGGAGTTGAGAAGGTGCCAGCCTCGGGGGGCTCTGAGTGATTCAGACGTCTCATTTCCGCGTGCGGACCTCGCACGAGCGCGACGAGGCGCGCCTGCGGCTCGAGGGCGAACTCGACATCGCCACGGCGCCCCGGGTCGAGGCGGCGGTGCGTGAGGCCCTGGCCGCACCTGCCCGGCGGGTGGTCATCGACCTCGCGCCGCTGGCCTTCGTCGACTCCTCCGGGCTGCGCCTGTTCATCCTGCTCGCAGAACGCTCCCGCGCCGAGGGGTGGGAACTGGCCCTGCTGCGCCCCGGCGAGCCGACGATCGCGGTGTTTCGCATCACCGGCGCGGAGCAGAACCTGCCGTTCATCGATGGGGACGGCTCGGGGTGATGTCCCACACCTCCGGCTACCCCCAGCAGCAGACCGAGCTCGAGCTGTCGCTGGAGCGCGACGTCGAGGCCCCAAGGGTCGCCCGCGCGGCGGTCACCGGGCTGTGTCGCGAGCTGGAGCTCGAGGGCTCCGTGTGCCAGACGCTCGTCCTGTTGGTCTCGGAGGTCGTGAGCAACGCCGTCCTGCACTCGGCCGGACCGCACGATGCCCCCATCGGGCTGAGCGCATCCGTCGGCGCCGACGCCGTTCGCATCACGGTCACGGACGCCGGCGAGGGCTTCATCCCCGGCGAGCGTGACCCGGGCCGGATCGACGGCGGCTACGGGCTGTTCCTGCTCTCGAAGGCCTCCAGCCGCTGGGGTGTGGAGGCCGGTGCTCCCACCAGCGTGTGGTTCGAGCTCGACGTCGCCGGGCAGTAGGACGCCTCACACCACCTGGATCTGGAAGAGGCTCGTCGTGCCGGGGCGCCCCGACGGAAGCCCGGCGGTGATGCCCACCCGCTGTCCGCGCTCACACCAGCCGAGCTCGACCACCCGCCGGGCCGCGTCGGCGATCAGCGCCTCGGTCGTCTCGTGGCGGGGCATCGAGGCCGCCTGCACACCCCACATCAACCCGCAGCGCCGGACCGTCTCCCGGCCCGGCGAGAGGGCATAGATCGGGACGGTCGGTCGATGCGCGGACACGAGCCGCGCCGAGCGCCCGGACAGGGTCGGGATCACGAGCGCGTCGAGGCGCAGCTCGCGGGCCGCGTCGCAGAGGTTGTGGGCGATCGTGTAGGCGGGGTCGAAATCGGTCCGCCGGACCCGGCTCTCGTTCCAGCGCTCATACGGCGCGATCGACTCCGCCTGCTCGGCGACCGCCGCCATCATCGCCACCGCCTCGACCGGGTTGGCCCCGATCGCCGTCTCCTGGGAGAGCATCACGGCGTCGGTCCCGTCGAGGATCGCGTTCGCCACGTCGGCCACCTCGGCCCGCGTCGGACGGGGCGAGTGGACCATCGAGTCGAGCATCTGGGTGGCGGTGATCGAGGGGCGAGCCAGCCAGCCGGCGAGCTCGAGCAGCTGCTTCTGCACGATTGGCACCCGCGCGATCGGCAGCTCGATGCCGAGGTCCCCGCGCGCCACCATCACGCAGTCGGCTGCCCGCAGGATCTCCTCGGCACGCTCGACGGCCTGCGGCTTCTCCATCTTGGCGATCAGCGGCAGCCGCGTGTGCTCACGGACGAATTCGACGTCCGCCGGCGTCTGCACGAAGGAGAGGGCAACCATGTCGACGCCGATCGACTCCCCATGGTGCAGCAGGTGCAGGTCCTCCTCGGGCAGCGACGGCAGCGCGAGGACCGGTCCCGGGATGTTCAGGCCCTGGCGCGAGGCGACCGCGCCGCCCACCTCGATCTCGCACGCCACCTCACACGCGAGCACGTCGACGTCGGTCACCCGCAGGCGGACCGAGCCGTCGGCCAGATAGAGGATCGAGTTCGGCTCGACCGCCTCCGCCAGACCCGCCCAGGAGATGCTCATGCGGCGGGCGTCGCCAGGCGCGTCGCCGTCCCCGCACACGAACGTCAGATGTCCGCCCGGGGTCAGCTCGACGACGTCCTCCAGCAGTGGGCCGATCCGCAGCTTGGGCCCGGGCAGGTCCTGCAGGATCGCCACGGGGCGCCCGGCCCTGCTGGCCGCTTCGCGCACCCGGCGGGCCGTCTCGGCGTGCTCCTCGAGCTTGCCGTGGGAGTAGTTCAGGCGCGCCACGTCCATGCCCGCCTCGACCATGCGCACGAGCGTCTCCTGGTCCCGCGAGGCGGGGCCGATCGTGGCGACGATCTTGGTGCGGCGCATACCCCCAAGGTATCGGGCCGGGTGGCGTAGCATCGGGGCCGTGCTCGGCCCGTCCCGTCCCATGCCCCGCGTCGGCGCCCGCGCGCGGATCGCCCATTTCGGCGGCGGCTTCGAGCCGGGACGCGTGGTCGCCGTGCACGATCATGGCCGCCGCCTGGAGGTGCGTGGTCAGGGTGGGGAGGTGCTCGAGTTCATCCTCAGCCCCGCCAGCGCCCGGTTCGTCTCGGCCGCCAGCGCGAGCGGACCGCGGCTGGAGCTGCTCGACCGCGATTGAGTCGCGCCGGGGCCGCCCCCCGGTCGCGGCGATCCGCGCCGCGGGAGCGTCTCACGGCGCCTGCACGTCGGGGAAGTGCTCCGCGCAGTGCACGCGCAACACCCCCCGTACCCACTCGCGCTCCGCCGGCGAGGAGATCCGCAGGCGGGCGAGCAGCTCGCGCTGTCCCTCGAGGGCCACGCCGGCGATCACCCAGCGCACGGCGAGGCGCTCGAACAGCATCTCCGCCGCCCGCTGCCACGCGTCCTCGCGGCTCGCCGCCGCGCTCGCGCCGCCGAGGGCGAGGGTCTCGGCGTACTGGCGCCGGGAGCCCACCGTCAGCGATCCCCGCAGGGTCAGGACGTTGCCCTCCGCATCGACGTAGTCGCTGCTCGGCGCGGCGGGGGCGTCGCGGCGACGGCTGCGCCGACCCACGTCAGGTGGCGTCGGCCGCCCGTTCGAGCTGGCCGCGGACGTCGCCGATGACCGCGTTGGCATGCCCGGGCCACGCCGCCGCGGGCTCCAGCGCGGCCAGCTTGCGCAAGCTCTGACGAGCCTGCTCGGTGTCGAAGTTGTAGAGCGGCTCGGGCAGGTGTGGGGCGGCGTCCCGTCCCCACATGTCCAGCGTGTAGAAGCAGTCGCTGGTGAGCGCCAGCCGGTCGGACTCGCGCCAGAGCGCGATCTGGCCGGGGGCGTGGCCCGGCAGGTGCACGACGCGGAAGCCCGCTATCTCCTCGCCCTCGGAGAGGGTGTCGGCGATCTGCACCGGGCCGCCGTCCCACGCGAAGCGGTGCATCAGCCGGTGCAGCTGGCGCATCGGCGTGGGCAGTCCCCGCAGGCCCTCCGGCCAGTAGCGAAAGCCGCCGCTGCCCTCAGCGTCCTGCACCTCGTCGGGATGGCAGAGGACGGGCACGCCGAGCGCCGGGGCAGTGCCGCGGTGGTCCGTGTGGCCGTGGCCGAGGACGACCCGACGGATCCCGCCCAGTCGCGCCCCCGCGCTCGCCACGGCCCGCGTCATCGTGCGCGCGCCGGCGTCGAACAGCGTCACCCCGCCGTCGTCCTCGATCAGGTAGACGTTGCAGCGGCCGGGCTGGCCCTGGACGACCCACACCCCCTCGGCCACCATCCCGGGCTCGGCGCCGCCGAGCCGCGTGGCGAGCCGGGTCCGTGCGTTGAAGACGCCAGCGAGCCGCTGCTCGGCGGTTGA